>Ga0213875_10002315_pt1 | contig 11526 bp, 12 predicted proteins | sample BarmaccomBMRX_R8_FD_160105 | JGI IMG/M metagenome (GOLD analysis project Ga0213875, IMG submission 160105) | Root-associated microbial communities from Barbacenia macrantha in rupestrian grasslands, the National Park of Serra do Cipo, Brazil - RX_R8 | ecosystem: Host-associated > Plants > Roots... | reverse complement strand
GCCGCCTATGCCGGTTTCGCCGGCGGCCTGCTCGGCGTGCTGCAGGGTTTTATGCCGCCGGATGCCTTCACCTTCGACACCTCCGGCCAATTGGTCATCCAGACGGTGATCGGCGGCACCGGCACATTGTTCGGCCCGCTGATCGGCGCCGCGGTGTGGCTCTATCTGCGGGATTTTTTACAGGGCCCGCTCGGCCTCGGCAACGCCTGGCGCCTCGGCCTCGGCCTGATCTTCGTGCTGCTGGTCTGCTTCCTGCGCCGCGGCATCATCGGCGGCATAAGCGCCCTGTTCGCCCGCCCGCCCGTCGCGCCGCCGGAGGAAACGCCGGACCTGCCTGCCCCGGTGCTGGCCAGCGTCGGCCCGTCCGCCCGCCGCCGCGTGCCGGCGGCCGGCCACACCGGCCCGATTCTTCAGGCGCGCAGCCTGACCAAGCGCTACGGCGGCCTGCTCGCCAACCGCGACATCACCTTTTCGGTGGACGAGGGCGAATTGCGCGGCGTCATCGGCCCGAACGGCGCCGGCAAAAGCACCTTTTTTAAAATGCTGACCTGCGAGGTGCCGCCGACCTCCGGAACAATTCTTTTTCACGGCCACGACATCACCGGCCGCGGCGTCGCCCAGGTCTGCCAGCTCGGCCTGACGAAAAGCTACCAGGTCAACCAGCTTTTCGTCCGCCTGACCGTGCGCCAGAACGTCACCATCGCCGCCCTCGCCGAGCGCCGCGGCCTGTTCAAGGCCGACCTGCTGCGCGGCCTCCATCGCGTCCCCGGCCTCGACGTGCAGGTCGAGCAGACATTGGCCTTGGTGAATCTCTCCGGCCGCGCCGACACGCCGGTCGCCGAGCTCGCCTACGGCGAAAAACGCCGCCTGGAGATCGGCCTGGCACTCGCCTCGTCGCCCACGTTGCTGCTGCTCGACGAGCCGCTCGCCGGCATGAGCCCGCGCGAGCGCGCCGAGACCGTGCAGTTGCTGCGCAACATCCGCCGCGGCCGCACCCTGGTGATCGTCGAGCACGACATGGACGCGATGTTCGACCTCGCCGAGCGCATCACCGTGCTGCACGAAGGCACGCTGCTCGCCGAAGGCACGCCCGCGGAAATCCAGCGCAACAGTTTTGTTCAGGAAGCCTATCTCGGCGGCGTGGCGGCGGCATGAGCCTGCTCGAAGTCGAAGCGCTCAACAGCTTTTACGGCGACAGCCACATCCTGTTCGACGTGTCGCTGCGCGTCGAGAAGAACGAGGTCGTCGCGCTGCTCGGCCGCAACGGCGCCGGCAAGACCACGACTCTGAAATCGCTGATGGGCGTCGTGCGCCCGCAATCGGGAAACATCCGCTTCGACGGCCAGCCGATCGCCGGTCTCGCGCCCCACGCCATCGCCGCGCGCGGCCTGCAGCTGGTGCCAGAGGAGCGCCGCATCTTCGGCAGCCTCGACGTCGAAGAGAACCTGGTCCTCGCCGGCCTGACGGCGCGCGGCCGCTGGCCGCTCGACCGCATTTTTGCGACATTCCCCCGCCTGCGCGAGCGCCGCCGCAGCCGCGGCACCGACCTCTCCGGCGGCGAGCAGCAGATGTTGGCGATCGCCCGCGCGCTGGTGCGCGATCCCCGGCTCATTCTACTCGACGAGCCGTTCGAAGGCCTCGCCCCGGTCATCGTGCGCGACCTGATGGCGGTCTGCCAGCGCCTCGCGGAGGCCGGCCAGACCATCATCGTCGTCGAGCAGAACATCGCCGCCGCGCTATCGCTGGCGCACCGCGCCTACGTGCTGAACAACGGCCACGTCGTCGAGGAGCGCACCACGGACTCGCTGCGCGCCAACCCGGACATCCTGCACCGCTACCTCGGCGTCTGACTCCCCGTCATTGCGAGGAGCCTCTCGGCGACGAAGCAATCCAGGGCAACCGCACAATCCCGTCAGCAACCCCTCACCGGATCAGCGCAGCATCATCCAGCGCGGTGTACAGAAACCGATACAAATGCGAGTCGGCGTTCAGCTTCGTGCCCGCATCATTCGGCGCCGGCGGCGTCGGTCCCCGCGCCGACTGCACGCCCAGGTAATGACACACCAGCGCCAGCAGCCGGTTCGTGTTGTTCGACCGCAGCGCCTCCTTCAGCTTCGGTTCGGCGTTCGCCGACGCGTCGCTGTGCGCAAAGAACCAATGGATCTTCCCGTCATACAGCCGCAGCGCCACATCCACCGCCGTCGGCAGCGACGCGGCGCCCGCCGGCTTGTACACTGCAAACGCGTCACGCTCCTGCTGCGACCGGTCGCTGTCCTCCCACGGCGGCGGGCACTGCCGCCACCGGTTGGCCGACAGCTTCCAGAACTGGATGCGCGCGCGCACCACCGGATCGAACCGGTTGCGGTACACCCAGCGCAATTCCGCGCCGGTGATGGAGCGCGCCTTGGTGTTCCACGCGCCGCCCCACTTGCCGGGATCATCGGCGACGCCGCCGGCCTTGCCGTCATAGTTCTTGTTCGCCACCTGCACCATGTTCAGCCCATCCAGGCAGAAGTGGATGTGGTGCTGCGTGTGGTGCGTGATGTAGTCGAGCCCCGCCTTGCATTTGCGCCGCGCGATGTTGATCGCGTTGTTGCGGTCGGCCTTCCAGAAGCCGGGGTCGTTCAGGTCGGTGTCGAGGATGATCTGCGTCTTGTCGCCGTTGCGCAGCGCCTCGATGAATTCCGCGTCGAATTTCAGCTTGTTCTGGGCGAGCGTCGGCGCCCGGTAGTCCGACATGATGCCGTACTGGTCGATCGTATAGACATCCCCGCCCTTGATGCCCATCGCCTTCGCCAGCCCGCCGCGATTATGCGCGAGCCCGTACAGCAGGTCGCCTGCCTTGTAGTTCCGGTACGGGGTCGTGAACGGCATGTCTCCTCCCTCGTTCGCTGCTCCGGACGCGGACCGCGGCCGGCCTCACCATCGGATCACCGGATCTGCCGCGCCTCGCTGATCTGGTGCGTCGCGCTGTCGATCGCCTGCAGGTAAAATTTCCACCCGCCGACGTTGCGGCCAATGATTGTCGAATACCTGAGCGTGGCGCTTGGATAGGACGGACTGGCCCCGGCGATCGCCGGATCGCGGGCCGCATCTTGCTCTCGTCCGGGGTCCCGCCGGCACGGTCGCGTGTTGCTTTACCGACATTCCGCCGGAGAGCGCGTGAAACTCAGTGTGGTACGGCCCGAAGTCGAACAGCGACAACTTCGGAAACGTCTGCCGACAGAACTGCGCGACGGCCCGCCGCACTACCGGGAAATTCGGGTTGTTGTTGATGAAAGCGATCGTCTCGGTCACCCGGCTCTGATCGGTCATCAGCCCCTCGATCGTATCTAGGCCGATACGATACCCGGCTTCGTCACTTCGGACAATCCACTCCTGCCGAACGTGCGAACAGACGGCGATCAGCCCGCGCCGGACGAGCCTATCGGGGCGGCTCCGGCCAGGTTTGATAGGGCCGGAGCAGAACGAGGTCGGGCGTGGTGCCGAGGCCAGCCGCTTGCGGCACCGGCACGCGCCCGTCCCGGACCGGCAGGAGCGAGCCGACCACGAGCTCGCGCCCGGCATTGGGGTGGCAGTCGAACTCCAGCAGTCCATCGCCGCCCGCGGCGGCCAGAAGATGCAGCGACGCGATCAGGGCGATGCCGCCGCCGAAGACGTGCGGGCAGAACGGCTTTCCGCGCGCCACGGCGGCGCGCGCGACGGGCAGGTTCCCGGTGAGGCCGCCCCACTTCGTAATGTCAGGCTGGATCACCTGGAGCACGTCTCCGGCGGCAGCCGCGTCCAGCTCTGGGCCGCGCAGGTTCTCGCCCCCGGCCAGTCGCATCGGGCAGCTCGCGGCGAGCGTCTGCCAGTCGGTGTCCGGCGCATCCACGCGCAGCGGTTCCTCGAGCCAATGCAGGTCGAACCCGGCCACGGCCCGGCACAGTTCGAGAGCCGGCGCAAGCGTGAGCGACTGGTTGGCATCCACCGCAATGATGGCGGAGCGTCCCAGCGTGGTCCGCATCGCCTCGATGTTCCGCCGGTCCCGCTCGGCCCCGAACCCGATCTTCAGCTTGAATGCACGATGGCCTTCGACCTGCTTCGCCGCCGCGAAGCGCTCGGGCGAGTCGGGGTTGATGCCGGTGACGTAGACCGGAACCGTCTCGACCGCCCCGCCGCCGAGAGCGCGATGGAGGGGCACGTTCCGCTTGCGCGCGGCCAGGTCCCACACGGCGATGTCTATCCCCGCCAGGGCCTGCGCGATCGGACCGACCTCTCCCGTCTGCAGCACCAGCACCTGAAGATTCCGATCCAGCCTGCGGAACACGTCCCCCGGCTCGGCGAACGCGTGGCCCACCAACGATTCGCCGATGTCGGCGGCGAGCCGCGCCCGGTGCTCGGCCCCGATGGCGGGCCAGTTGCACCAGGCCTCGCCCCATCCTTCGACGCCGTCCTCATCGCGGACCCGGATATAGACGACCGGCCGATCGCGAAACGTGCCGAACGCGACCTTGATCGGGTCCGCGATCGGCACCCGGAACGCAAACGCCTCGACCGCGGCGATCCGGATCGGGCTCATCGCCGGGCGAGCCCCGCCCAGTGCGGCTCGGCAATTCCCGCTACACCGGCGTCGAACGCGAACAAGGCGCCTGCCAGCGGCTCCCGCTCGCGTTCCGCGTCCGACATCGCCTGGCTGGTCGAGGTGATGAACAGGGTCCGAAGATCGGCGCCGCCGAACGCGCAGCTGGTCGGGCGCGGCGTGGGCACCGCGACCACGCGGTCCACCTGCCCGTCAGGCGTGTACCGCACGACCCGGCCGCCGTTGAACTCGGCGTTCCACAGAAATCCCTTCGCATCCACAGTCGATCCGTCGGGAAAGGCCGGCGGGACCGTCGCCACGAATGGCTGCGCTGCGCCAAGCGCACCTGTTCCGGGATCGAAATCGTGCCGCGCGATGGCGTGCCGCAGCGAGTCCGCAAAATACATGGTCCGTCCGTCCGGGCTCCATGCCAGGCTGTTCGGGATGCAGATCCGGTCGAGCACGGGCATGAGCTCGCCGCCGGGATCGAGACGGTAGAGCGTGCCTTCCGGCGCACGGGTCACGTTGTGCATGGTGCCGACCCAGAACCTCCCCTGCCGATCGCACCGCCCGTCGTTGAACCGGTGGTCCGCGATCCGGACCGGAAGCTCCGCCACCGTATCCAGCCGGTCCGACTCCCAGTCATAGACCGCGACCCGCTCGGCCAGCGCGACCAGCAGCGTGCCCGGCCGGGCCAGCGCGATCGAGCCGACCAGGTCCGGCATCGGCCGGGTCGCGACGTCCCCGCTTGCCGGGTCGAACCGCCGCAACGCGGGCCGCCGGATGTCCACCCAGAACAGCGCCCCCTCCCGCTCGTCCCAGAGCGGGCACTCGCCCAGGATGTCGCGCTGCGCGCCGACGCGGGTCAGGCTCAAACGGTGCGCCCGCCATCGACAGGAAAATCGACGCCGGTGATGAACGCCGCCTCGTCGGAGGCGAGGTAGAGCGCCGCGTTGGCGATGTCCTCCGGCCGCGACAGCCGGCCGAGCGGGATCGTGCCGAGGAACCGCGCGCGGTTCTCCGGCGTGTCCGGCACGCCCATGAAATTCTCCAGCAGCCCGGTCTCGCCCATGACCGGCGAGATGCAATTGACCCTGATCTTCCACGGCGCGAGCTCGACCGCGAGGGATTTCGAGACCAGGTTCACCGCGCCCTTGGTCGCGTTGTACCAGGTCAGGCCCGGCCGCGGCCGGATGCCAGCGGTCGAGCCGACGTTCAGGATCACGCCGCCGCCGACCTCGCGCATCACCGGCGCGATCTCGCGCACGAACAGGTAGATGGACTTCACGTTCACCCGGAACATCCGGTCGAATTCGTCTTCAGTGACCTCCAGTATCGGCTTGTTGCGATGCGTGGTCCCCGCGTTGTTCACCAGGATGTCCGGCACGCCCAGCCGATCCCTGGTCTCGCGGACCACGCGCCCGACGTCTTCCGCTGCGCCGACATCGGCCCGCAACGCGATGGCCGCGTCGCCGAGCGCACGGGCGACACGCTCGGCCTCTTCGCCGCGCAGATCCACGACCGCGACCTTTGCTCCTTCCTTGACGAAGCGCTGGGCGATGCCCTCGCCGAAGCCGCCCCCGGCGCCGGTGACGATGGCAACTTTTCTCGCAAGCCTCATGCGGCGTCCCTCCTGATTTGCTGTCGGCAGCCGGCCCAGCCTATGGCCAAAGCATCTGCGTCTCGACCGAGATGATCGGATCGATCTGCGACGTGAAGTTGGGCAGGTCGGCGAGCAGCGTCTTCCCCTCGGGGCTGGCGAAGGCCGCGTTCATTTCTTCTTCGGAGTCGAACCAAAGCTCCGAGAATCCATCGTAGCCGAACTTTGGGAAGCGCGCGCGGTCCACCAGGTTGACCGAGTAGCGGCGCAGCCCGGGCAGCTTCTTGCACATCGTCGCGTGCGTCGTCATCCAGTGCTGGACGAACTGCTCGTGCGTCATGTCCTCGCGCTTGCGAAGGATGCCGAGCCGCTTGGTGTACGTCTTGCTCATCGTTGCTCTCCTGCCGCGTTCGCCGAGGACTGCGCCGGCGGCGCTCCGTCCACGATGATGATGTTGGAGCGTGAGGCGCGTTGCCGGATCTGCTTGGCGGGCGCGTATTCGGCTGAGTTCGCCCAGGCCCTCGCCTGCGCCATGTCGGAGAATTCGAGGATCACCAGCCGCTTCGGCCGCCACTCGCCTTCGAGCACGTCGAGCGCGCCGCCCCGCGCCAGGAACCGGCCGCCGAATTGCCGGACGGTTGCCGGCGAAAGCTTCTTGTACTCCTCCAGCAGGGCGGGGTCGGTCACGTCCATGTCGTTGATGACATAGGCCGGCATCGGTTCGTTCTCCTGCTAAGCTGAGTTTGCGAGCGACGGCTGCGCCTCGACCATCCGCAACCGCGCGTTTTCGAGATGCGAGCGCATAGCCCGCCTTGCCTCCTCCGGCCGCCGCTGGCGGATCGCGGTCAGGATGCGCGTGTGGTCGGCGAGCACACTCCGGCTGCGCTCGAGATGCGCGAACCGGGACAGGAACCGCGACAGGTTCACGCCATGCGCGATGTCCTGCTCGACCGCCTGTATCGCGTCCACGAAACGGCGGTTGTGCGACGCCGTTGCCACCGCGAGGTGGAAGCCATAGTCCAGGTGCGATGCCGGCCCGCCCTCGAGCGCCACCCGCGCGTAGCGATCGAGCACCTCCTGGATCGCATCGAGGTCGGACTCGAGCCGCCGTTCGGCCGCCAGAAAAGCCGCCTGCGGCTCGACCGCGCTGCGGAACTCCAGGTTCTCCAGCATCTCCCGCTGCTTGCGCACGATCTCGGCCGAGGACATGTCGGGCGCCGGCCGCTTCTGCACGAACGATCCGGAGCCGCGCCGCGACACGATGAGCCCTTGCTCCCGAAGCCGTTGCAGCGCCTCCCGCACCACCGGCCGGGAAATCTCGAACAGGGCACAGAGCTCGCTCTCGGACGGCAGCGGATCGCCTTCGCGGATCTCGCCCGTGACGATCTTGTGGAACAGCACGGTGTAGGCGTGATCGGCGAACCGGCTGCGCGTCACCGCCGCAAAGTGGCCGGCGCTCACGGCACCACCCTGGCGCGCGCGCTGCGCATGTTGTGCACGTGGACGTGCCGCCCGGTCGTGATCGGCTGGATCGCCTCGCCGATCTTCTGGCCGTATTTCACGACCGCGCCTCCGGCCTCGATCGGCCCGAGGCTGACCTTATGGCAGAGCGGGATCGCGTCCCGTGCCTCGACTTCGGTCGCATTTCCGGCGCAGCGGACCCGCAAACGCTCCCCCGCGCTGACGGCGCGCAGCACGGTCGCGACGTTGTCGTCCGGCGACAGGCGGATCGCGTCGGCGCCGCCGGCGCTGCTCACAGCGCCGGACCGAAGCGGCTGAGCACCTCGTCCCCTTCGCGCAGGATCTCGCCCCAGGTCGCCTCGCCGGAGGCGACGGCCAGCACGCGGCGCCACAGCGCCTCGCCGGTCGCGTCCAGGCTGTCGTGGCCGAGAAACGCCCCGCTCGCGTCGAAATCGAGTTGGTCGCGGAACGCCGCGCAGGTGGCCGGGTTGGCGCTCAGCTTGATCGTCGGCGCGAGCGCGCTGACATACGGATTGCCCACGCCGGTCGTGAACAGCAGCATCTGCGCCCCTGCCACCACGAAGCCGGTGAGCGACTTCGGCGCATAGGCCGACGCGTCCATCGTCCACAGGCCGGGCGCAGGCGGCTTCTCGCCATAGCCGAGCAGGCCCTCGATCGGGCGATGGCCGCTCTTGGCGATGTTGCCGAGCGACTTCTCCTCGATCGAGGAGAGCCCGGCGGCGATGTTGGTCGGGCCGGGATTGCTGCCGGTCAGGTCGAGCCCGGCGGCGATCGCGATCCGCTCGCGTTCGAGCACCGCGCCGCGGATCGCGTCGGCAACCTCCGGCGAGCGCGCCCGCCCGGCCAGCAGGTGCTCGGCGCCAAGCCATTCCAGGGTCTCGCCGATCACCGCCCGACCGCCGGCATCGACCAGCCAGTCGGCAACGAGGCCGAGAAGCGGATTGGCGACGAGGCCCGAGCTTGGATCGGAGCGCCCGCACTCCAACCCGATCCCGAGCGCCGCGACCGGCGCAGGCGTGCGCCGCAGGCCGGAAATCTCGCGCATCAGCCGCGCGCCGGCCCGCACGGCGCGATCCGTCAGGGTCAGCGCATCGTGCCCGCAGTCGTCCAGCGTGAAGCCGGCGAAGGGACGCCGGCTCGGCTCGATGTCGGTGCGCGCCTGCTCCATGACTACCGGATTGTCGCCGACCAGCAGCACCGCGCCGACATTCGGGTGCGTCGCAAGGCCGGCGATCGCCCGCCGATGCACGTCGCGGTCGCGCCCGATCAGGCCGGCGCTGTGCGGCAGCACGACGACGACCGCGCCGGCCAGCATGGCGCCGATCCGCCGCGCCGTCTGTCCGGTCAGCCCGCCGGTGGACAGCACGAGCAGGTGGTTGCGGACGCCGACCTGCCCGTCCGCCCGGCGATAGCCGAGAAACCCCGAGCTGTCGTCGTCCCGCGCCAAGGCGTCAGGCCACCTGCCTCAGCGAATCGCCCGAGGCCGGGCGCACCTTGATGCCCAGCTGGTCCTCGCGGATGCGCATCAGCGCCGCCGTGTCGCGGTCGGCAAAGCCCTTCGCCATCGCCTCCTCGAGCGTCTTCTGGCATGCCGCGCCGACATGCGGCTCGAAACCCTGCGCCCGCGCCAGCTCGACGGCCTGGCGCACGTCCTTGCAGGCGAGCCTGACCATGAAGCCCGGCGCGTCGTCGCCGCGGAACGCCTTCTTCGGCATGGCGACGTAGAGCTGCGCGTTGTTGGCCATCGTGGTCTTCATGACCTGCATCATCAGCTCGAGCGTGAGCCCGGACTTGACGCCGATGGCGAGCGCCTCGGTGTTCGCCGCCATGATGGTGGTCGCGAGCAGGTTGTTGACCGTCTTCATCGCGTGGCCCATGCCGACGCCGCCGCACAGGTAGGTCTCGTTGCCCATGCAGTCGAGCACCGGCTTGACCCGCGCGATGACGTCCGGCTCGCCGCCGACCATCAGCGTCAGCGTGCCGGTCGCGGCGTGCTCGGAGGTCTTGCCGACCGGGCTGTCCACCATGTCGATGCCGCGCTCCTTCAGCTCCTTCGCGATGCGCTGCGACGAGATCGGGTCGATGGTGCTCATCTCGATGACCACGCCGCCGCGCTTCATTCCCGCGCCGGCGCCGTCCGGGCCGAGCAGCGCCTGACGCACGTGCTGCGGCTCGGGCAGCATCGTCACGACGACGTCGCTGGCTTCGCCCACTTGCTTCGCCGAGCGGGCGTCCTTCGCGCCGGCATCCGTCAGCCGCTGCACCGCCGCCGAGTCGAGGTCGAACACGGTGAGCCGGTGCCCACCCTTGAGTATGTTCTGCGCCATCGGCCCGCCCATGACTCCGAGCCCGACAAATCCGACGTTCATCCGTTGTTTCCCTTCGATCTCGCGTTTCAGCTCACCCATCAGCTTACCTGGGCCCAGCGATCCATTTCCCAGACCGGATGGCCGCGCAGGTCGCCCACATCGGTGCGCGTGAACTCGCTGTCGGGCGGCTTGCCGCCGAGCCGGTCGTAGGCGTCCTTCACCAGCGGCGCGGTGCGCTTGAACGACTCCTTCACCTGGTCCCAGCTGAGCGCCGCAGCGATCATTTTTGCGTCCACCAGGTATTTCGACGTCTCCAGCACGGCGCGGGCGTCGCCCTCGGTCGGCCAGGCCCAGCCGCGCGCGTCGAGCACGTCGTCCTTCACCACCTTGGCGCCCTGCTCGGCATCGAGCTTCCAGAAATCCTTTACGAGCTGCGAGACCGCGCCGGCGTCCATCGCGGCCAGGGCGGCGACGGAATCCTGCTGCGCCATCAGGAAGGCGGTGACGATCTTCGGGTTCTTGTCGATCAGGCCGTTGTTGACCAGCCAGAACGACCGGTGGAGATAGTAGCCGTCGGGATAGAAGGGCGACTTTTTGACCGAGGGCAGCAGGATCCCGCCGCCTTCACCAAGCGGACCCTTGTAGTAGTCCTGCGTGTAGCCGAACGAATTCATGATGCCGACGGTGCCGGTGCTCTGCGCCGCCAGGAACGCCGGATAGATCGCGATTGCCGCGTCCATGCCGGTCGGAACTTGCGCCGCCTGCGCCAGCGTCGGCGTGTTGACGATGCGGATGCCGCTGTCGCGCGGGTTGGCGCTGCCGAGCTCCCATCGCAGCATCTGCGACAGCGCGTTGTAGGGGTCGCCGCCGAGCAGCGCCCCCACCACTTTGCCCTTGATGTCCTGGATAGTCCGGATCGGCGAGTCCTTGCGCGTCGCCAGCACGAAGCGGAGATGGCCTTCGCCGACCACCATCAGGCTGATCGGCAGCTTGGCCGAGATCGCGCGGATGATGGGCGTGTTGCCCCACATGCCCATGTCGAGATTGTTGCCGACGATCGCCTCGACCATCGGCATCGCGGTCGGGTAGTCGCGCCAGTCTACGGTCAGCTCGTAGCCGAGCTCGGCGGCCCGTTTCTCGAACAGCTTCTGCTCGATCATGTACTGGGTCATCGGCGCGTTGAGCGCGGCCCAGGGGATCCGCCCGACCGAGACCTTGGCCGGCGCGCGGCCACCCTGCGCGCGGGCGATCCACGGCGTGGCGAGCGCCGCCGCGCCTCCGCCCGCCAGAAGCGCACGCCTGCCGAAGCCTGGATCCGTCATCTCCGCCTCCTCCGTTTGCTTGCTGCTCAGGCGATCGCTTCGTACGCCTCGTCGCGGATCAGCGCCCAGATCTCGTCCGCCAGCTGGCCGAAGCGAGGATGCGCGCGAATGTGCTCGTCGCGCGGCCGCGGCAGGTCGACCGCGATCACCGTGCGCACCCGGCCGGGGTGGCGGCTCATCACGACCACGCGGTCGGCGAGGAACACCGCCTCCTCGATGTCGTGGGTGATGAAGACCGCGGTCTTGCGCTGC
>Ga0213875_10002314_pt1 | contig 11528 bp, 10 predicted proteins | sample BarmaccomBMRX_R8_FD_160105 | JGI IMG/M metagenome (GOLD analysis project Ga0213875, IMG submission 160105) | Root-associated microbial communities from Barbacenia macrantha in rupestrian grasslands, the National Park of Serra do Cipo, Brazil - RX_R8 | ecosystem: Host-associated > Plants > Roots... | reverse complement strand
TTTTTCGGCCGGCGCCGAGAAGCGGGTGCATGTGCAGGGTCCGGAAGTGACGCTCGACACATCGCTTGCGGTACCGCTCGGTCTTGCCCTTCACGAGCTCGCCACCAATGCGACGAAGTATGGCTCGCTGTCGACGCCCGGCGGCAGCGTCGAGCTCTCCTGGGTGGTGAGCCAGACGGAGGGAGCCGAGCGGCTCTCGCTCACCTGGCGGGAGACCGGAGGTCCGCCCGTGAAGCCACCTTCACGCCGCGGCTTCGGCACCAGCCTGATCGAGCGCGGCCTCCCGGACGCACGTATCGAGCGGCGTTTCGAGCCCGACGGCCTGGTCTGCCTGATCGAGCTGTTCACGAGCATAAGTCCGGAAACGAATTGAGGCCGGTTTCCGGCTTAAATTACCGACGCTGCGCCAATTCGGCATTCCTCCTCCTCCACGCCTCATCTCGAAAGATCCGAAGCCATCCTCGATCGGCGCCTTCGCGCACCCGAGTTGCCTGCCCCGGTGACATCGAAATGTCACCCCGGTGACGTATTCCACCCGCGAACTTGCCGGGGTAGGATGCGTCAGGGAAGCGGCCGAGCGGAACAACGAGCCGAAGGAACCGGATAGTCGTCTCCTTCGCTCATGCCCGCGAATACGGGCATCCAGAAGAAGTGCAGCTGCCCCTCACGAGTTGGATTTCCGCATTGACGGGAATGCGTGAGTTGGCGAGGGTGGGAACGATATTTGTCACGCATCGCGGTCGAGCATCTCGTCAAGGAATTCGGTGATCACGTCGCCGTCAATGACGTGTCCTTCTCGGTCGAGCGCGGCGCGCTTTGCGTGCTGCTCGGGCCGTCCGGCTGCGGCAAATCGACAAGTTTGCGCTTGATCGCCGGGCTCGAAGAGCCGACTTCCGGCCGCATCGAGATCGAGGGGCGCGATGTGACGCGGCTTCCCTCCAAGGATCGCCGCATCGCCATGGTGTTCCAATCCTATGCGCTCTTTCCGCATCTCTCGGTGGCGCAGAACATCGTGTTCGGGCTCGAGGTGCGCCGCGTGCCGCGCGCCGAGCGCGAGACGCGCATGCGCAAGGTCGCGGCCCTCACCGGGCTTGTGCCTTACCTCTCGCGCAAACCCGCCGAGCTCTCGGGAGGTCAGCGCCAGCGGGTGGCGCTCGCCCGCGCCATCATCAGCGAGCAGCCCGTCTGCCTGATGGACGAACCGCTCTCCAATCTGGACGCGAAGCTTCGCCACGAGATGCGCGTCGAGATCCGCGCGCTCCAGCTGCGCCTCGGCATGACCATGATCTATGTCACTCACGATCAGATCGAGGCGATGACCATGGCGGACCGGGTCATCCTCATGAACGAGGGGGTGATCGAGCAGGCCGGCACGCCCGCCGAGCTCTATGAGCGCCCGGCCACCATGTTTGCGGCGCGCTTCATCGGCGCGCCTCCCATGAATTTGATCGACACGGACGCGGCGAACGGCTTCGTCATGGGAGTACGCGCCGAGGACATGCGCCTCGTCCCGCCTTCCGGCAACGGCACCGACGCGAAGGTCGCGAGCGTCGAATATCTGGGGGCGGACACGATCGTCGGCCTGACCGGGCAGGCGGGCGAAGCGATCGCGGTTCGAGTGCCGGGCCGGGCCGAGGCACGTATCGGCGAGATCGCCGGTTTCGCCTGGGACAAGGCGCGCGAGCACCGTTTCGACCGTGCCTCCGGCCGCCGGATCGGCGCTGGGACGGCTTGAATGAGAGCGCGAATCCACCGGGGCGCCCAGCGCGCGGGTTTTCAAAATGATGCATGAAGGAAGCCAACGAATGAATATCAGTAGCCGGCGAATAATTACCGTGGCCTACTTGCTGCTGGGCCTAGCTGGCGGGCTCTTCGCCGAAGCGCTCCCGGCCCGGGCGCAAACGCAAATCAGCTTCTACTATCCGGTCGCGGTGGGCGGCGCGGTGACCAAGATCGTCGACGCCATGGTGGCGGATTTCGAGAAGGCCAATCCCGACGTGAAAGTGAAAGCGATCTATTCCGGCGGTTATCAGGACACGATCACCAAAATCCTCACGGCGCTGAAAGGCGGCGATGCGCCTCAGGTCGCGGTCGCGCTCTCGACCGACATGTTCACCTTGATCGACGAGGACGCCATCGTCCCTTACGACGATCTGGTGAAGGGCGAGGCGGGCAAGAGCTGGTTCTCGAGCTTCTACCCGGCCTTCATGCAAAACAGCCAGACTGGCGGCAGAACCTGGGGGATCCCATTCCAGCGCTCGACCGTGGTGCTCTACTGGAACAAGGACGCCTTCAAGGCGGCGGGGCTCGATCCCGAGAAGGCGCCCGCCACCTGGGACGAGATGCGCGAATTCGCAACGAAGCTCACGAAGCGCGATGCCTCGGGCAATGTCTCGCAATGGGGGGTCGAGATCCCTTCCGGCGGCTCCTTCCCGTATTGGCTCTTCCAAGGCCTCTCGACCGAAAACGGCGCGATCTTGATGAACCAAGACGGCACCAAGGTCGCCTTCGATAAGCCGGCAGTGGTCGAAGCCCTGCAATATTGGGTCGACCTCACCTTGAAGGACAAGGTTGCCCCTCCGGGCCTCGTCGAATGGGGGACGACGCCGAAGGACTTCTTCGAAGGCAAGACCGCGATGATGTGGACGACGACCGGAAACCTCACCAATGTGCGCGACAACGCCAAATTCCCCTTCGGTGTCGCGATGCTGCCGGCGAAGCTGAGGCGCGGCACGCCCACGGGCGGCGGCAACTTCTACATCTTCAAGAAATCGACGCCCGAGCAGAACGCGGCCGCCGTCAAGTTCGTGCGCTTCATGACGAGCCCGGAGCAGGCGGCGCGCTGGTCGATCGCCACGGGCTATATCGGCGTCTCGCCCGCGGCCTTCGAGACGAAGGCGCTTTCCGATTACGTTGCGAGCTTTCCGCCGGCCGCCGTGGCGCGCGACCAGCTTCAATATGCGGTGGCCGAATTCTCGACCCATGACAATCAGCGCGTCACCAAGGTTTTCGACGATAATCTCCAGGCGGCGCTCACCGGGACGAAATCGCCCGCGCAGGCACTCAAGGATGCGCAAACCGAGGCCGATCGGCTTTTACGCTCCTACCAATGACAAGAAACGAGGAGACACCAACCATGACCAAGATCACGCGCCGCTCGGCGGTCGCTTCCGGTCTCGCGCTCGCCGCCACGAGAGCCTTGCCGGCGCGCGCCGCCGATATGGAGATCCGCTTTTACTACCCGATCGCGGTCTCGGGGCCGATCACCAAGCTCATCGACGGTTACGGCGCGGATTTCGAAAAGGAGAATCCCGGCGTCAAGATCAAGCCGATCTATGCGGGCGATTACGTGCAGACGATCGGCAAGGCGCTGATCGCGGTGAAGGGCGGTGACATTCCCGAATGCGCCATCCTGCTTGCCGCCGACATCATCACGCTCACGGACGAAGATGCGGTGATCGCGCTCGATGACCTCGCGAAGACGCCGCAAGACAAGGCGTGGCTCGACGGCTTCTATCCGGCCTTCATGGAGAATGCCCGCCTCAAGGGAAAGACCTACGCGGTCCCCTTCCAGCGCTCGACCCCGGTCCTTTACTGGAACAAGGCCGCCTTCCAGGAAGCGGGTCTCGATCCGGACAAGGGGCCGGCGGATTGGGACGAGATGCTCGCCTTCGCGAAGAAGCTCACGAAGAAGGACGGCTCCGGCAATGTCACGCAATGGGGGCTCGAGATTCCCTCCGACGGCAACACCTCCTGGCTTTTCTCGGGGCTGACCGCCGCGAACGGCGTGCGCCTCATGAACCCTGACGGCAACAAGACCGATTTCGACGATCCGCGCGTCGTCGAGGCGCTGCGCTTCTTCCTCGATCTCTCCAAGACCTATGGCGTGCAGCCATCGGGCCTCACCTCCTGGGGCGCGGCGCCCCGCGACTTCCTCGAGAAGAAGCTCGCCATGATCTGGCAGACGACCGGCAATCTCACCAACATCCGCCAGAATGCGAGCTTTCCGTTCGGGGTGGCGATGCTGCCGAAGAAAGTGCGTTATGGCGCGCCGACGGGCGGCGGCAATTTCTACATCTTCAAGGGGATCTCGCCCGAAAAGCAGGCGATGGCCTTCAGGTTCGTGAAGTTCATGACCACGCCTGAACGCGCTGCCGCGTGGTCCATCGCCACCGGCTATGTGGCGACCTCTCCGGCCGCCTATGCGACGGACGCGATGAAGAAATACATCGCCGATTTCCCGCAAGCCGCCGTGGCGCGCGCCCAGCTCCAATATGCGGGACCCGAGATTACCGTGCATGAAGGCCAGCGCGTCATGAAGGTCTTCAACGACAATCTCCAGGCCGCCTTGACGGGCGGCAAGACGCCGGAAGCCGCCATGAAGGACGCGCAACGCGAGGCCGATCACATCCTCAAGGATTACGGCTGAGGAGGGTCACGAGAAGAGGCGCTCGGTTTCATGGTCGATCAGCCGGCGACAGGTGCCCCTCTCGTCCCGCCTGTGATGGCGGGAAGCGATGAGCCTGCGGTCTCCCGTCTGAAGCTATCGCGCAAAAATGCCCGATCGCGCACCCAACGCGGCGCGCTTTCCGGGCGCAGCGTCGAGGCCTGGCTCCTTCTTCTGCCGTCGGTGGTGCTCTTTGCCACGTTCACGCATATCCCGATCGTCTCAACGCTCATCGATTCCTTCTACTCGACCCCGAAGGTGAACCGCCCGGCGCATTTCGTCGGCCTCTCCAACTACGAAGACATGCTCGCCGATCCGATCTTCTGGAAGGCGCTCACCAACAATTTCATCTATGCGGCGGGCACAATCCCGCTCTCGGTCGGGCTCGCGCTCCTCATGGCGCTCTTCGTCAATGACCGGCTTCCCGGGCGCGCCTTGCTGCGGATGGCGTATTTCACCCCGACCGTGCTGCCGATGATCGCGGTCGCCAACATCTGGCTCTTCTTCTACACGCCGAGCTACGGCCTGCTCGACCAGATCGCACAGGCCTTCGGCGGGCACGCGACGAATTGGCTCGGCTCGCAATCGACGGCGCTTTTCGCGATCATGGTCGTGACCATTTGGAAAGAGGCTGGTTTCTTCATGATCTTCTATCTCGCGGCGCTCCAGCAGATCCCGCCGGACCTGAAGGAAGCGGCCGCGATCGAAGGCGCCTCGCGCTTCACCTTCTTCCGGCGCGTCACCTGGCCGCTTCTCGCGCCGGTGACGCTCTTCATCCTCGTGAACGCCGTGATCAACGCGTTCCGCACGGTGGACCACATCTTCATCATGACGGGAGGCGGCCCGGACAATGCGACGAATGTGCTCTTGTTCCACATCTACGAGATCGGCTTCAAATTCTGGGATCGGGGCTATGCGACGGCGCTGACGATGGTGCTCCTCGCCGTTTTGGGCGCTCTCGCCCTGATGCAGTTCCTGACCGCAGGCCGAAAGGTGCACTACCAATGAGCGTGCATCACCCATGAGCGCGCTCGAGCGCTCCTCGCTGCTCACGCGCACGCTCGAGACGGGCGCCGCCTGGGCGCTCGGCCTCTTCTGGCTCGCGCCTCTGGCTTACGCGATCTGGACCGCCTTTCATCCGGCCGCCTACGCGACGCATTTCGACCTTCTGGCGCCGCTCACGCTCGAGAACCTCGAACGCGCCTGGCACGCGGCGCCCTTCGCGCGCTATTTCCTCAACACCATCATCCTCGTCACGATGATCGTCGGCGCACAATGCGTGTTGTGCACGCTTGCCGCTTTCGCTTTCGCGCGCTTCGAATTTCGCGGACGCGACCTTCTCTTCGCGCTTGTGCTCATCCAGCTCATGATCGCGCCCGAGATTCTCGCGGTCGCGAATTACCAGACGGTACGCGCGCTCGGCTTCGTCGACACGCTTTTCGGCGTCGCGCTGCCTTACCTCACCTCGGCCTTCGGCATCTTCCTTTTGCGCCAGGCCTTCCTCGGCGTGCCCAAGGACCTCGAGGAGGCCGCCCGCCTCGAAGGCTGCGGCACGCTCGGCGTGCTCTGGCGCGTCTATGTGCCCCTCGCCCGCCCGATCTACCTTGCTTACGGCCTCGTGCAGGTGAGCTTCCATTGGAACAATTTCCTGTGGCCGCTCATCATCACCAACTCGGTCGAGACGCGCCCGCTCACCGTCGGCCTTTCGGTATTCTCCTCGGTCGATCAGGGGATCGATTGGTCGGTGATCACGGCCGCGACCATCATGACGTCGGGCCCGCTGCTCATCGGCTTCCTCTTATTCCAGCGCCAATTCGTGCAGAGCTTCATGCGCGCCGGAATACGGTGAAGCTGCCATTACGGTGCATCGCAGGGGCCGTCCATACATGACAGTGCACTTCTCATGCCCATTCGCGGCAAGCCAGCGTGCCAGCGCAGCGGGAAGCTGCGCATCGACCAGGAAGCGCATCAGGCAACGCGTAGAACGGGATGATCGCTCTGCTGCGCCGCATATTCCAGCGCGGCGGTGATGTCGCTATCTTCGAGGAGCGGATAGTCCTCCAGGATTTCGGCGCGGTCCGCGCCGGCAGCCAGCAGGTCCAGCACGTCGCGGACGCGGATGCGAAGGCTGCGCAGACAGGGCCGGCCGCCGCATTGGCCGGGATCGACGGTGATCCGATGGATTTCGCCCACGTTGTGTCTCCCGTTTGCGCCCTTATCGCGGCGTCGACAGCATAGCACCTTGCAAAGGAATCGGCATGACTAGTCTAGGGGCAGTGACTTCCTCACTGGTCCGAAAGGCCGCCTTCATACCTTCCCGTCCCTCAAGCCGCTCGATCCGGAAAGAGCCCCCGCAAGCCTTCACGCGAGGCGGCTGCGACGCCGCGCTCGGTGATGAGGCCGGTAACGAGGCGAGCCGGCGTCACATCGAAGGCTGGGTTTGCGGCTTTGGTGCGCTCGGGCGCGATGCGCACGCGCTCCACCTTGCCATCTCCCCCGATGCCCGCCACATGGGTGACCTCCTCGCCCGAGCGCTCCTCGATCGGGATGTCGCGCACACCGTCCTCGACCGTAAAGTCGATCGTCGGAGACGGCAGCGCCACATAGAAAGGCACGCCATTGTCCTTGGCGGCGAGCGCCTTCAGGTACGTGCCGATCTTGTTGGCCACATCGCCTCGCGCGGTCACGCGATCGGTGCCCACGATGACGAGATCGACGAGGCCGTGCTGCATCAGATGGCCGCCGGAATTGTCCGCGATCAGCGTGTGCGGCACGCCCTCTTGGGCAAGCTCGAAACAGGTGAGGTAAGCGCCCTGGTTTCGCGGGCGCGTCTCATCGACGAAGACATGAACCGGCAAGCCTTGCTCGTGGGCCGCGTAGATCGGGCTCGTCGCCGTGCCCCGATCGACCGTGGCGAGCCAGCCGGCATTGCAATGCGTGAGGACACTGACGGGTGCGCCGGGCTTCTTCTCTTTCGCGATCGCCTCGATCAGCTTGAGGCCATGCCGGCCGATGCCTTCGTTGATCGCGACATCCTCGTCGCAAATCGCCTTCGCCTCGGCGAAAGCTGCCTGGGCACGAGATTTCGACGCGAGCGGGCGCACGCGCGCCGCCACCCGATCGAGGGCCCATCTGAGATTGATCGCCGTCGGCCGGGCGCGTGCCAGAAGCTCATGGGCCGCGCCGAGATTGGCATCGGAAGGATCGGCCGCGAGCGCGAGCGCGAGACCATAGGCGCCGGTCGCACCGATCAAGGGGGCGCCTCGGACCCGCATCGACGAGATGGCGTGCGCGACCATCTCGGGCGAAGTGAGGCGCGCGCGCTCGACGCGAAAGGGAAGCTTCGTCTGGTCGAGAATGCCGACGCTTGCGCCGTCATCCTCGAGCCAAATGGTGCGGGTGTGGCGACCGTCAATGCGCATGGCGATTTCCTCGTTCCCTACTCTAGCAGTGTCGGGTAGCGGGCATAAGGATTTCGCTCAAATGTGATCTCTTTCGCCATACGAGAACGATTGCGAATGGTGAACCTCGAAACGTCTTGCCGGTCGCAAGACTCACCGCCCCCTCAATGAGCGGTGGAAACTGTCCTCTTACTCTTGGTGCGTGCACGAGCCACCCGCCGGACGGCAGATACATGATCACCCCACACAGGCGATGTAGGGTCGATGGCCCGTGACGAAGAGATTTCCTGCCGCAAGGAGGCAATGTTTTTTTGGAGTGATTTGACGGCCTGCTCCTGGCGCCCGAGCAAATGGCCCTGTTTCTCGATCAGCTCGTCTTGTTTCGTAATCAGTTTGGACACAACTTCCGCCTCGGCCTTACTTTCCACTTCCGCCGAATACGGAGCGGGTATCTGCTCGCCGTTTTTTTCGGCATCGTCGATCCATTCGAGAACCGCGAGACGCACATTGGCAAGGGCCTCGGCCTCCGTCTCCCCATCGCTCATGCATCCAGGCAAATCGATCGCGATTGCGAGAAATCCGCCCCCATCTTCAGTGCTAAGCTTTTGGAGATAGATCGGATAATCCCGGCTATCCATGATCCTGCTCCTTTTTTCTTTGATCGGCGATGTGGGCGTCGGCAAGCCTTACGAAAAGGCGAATATATACCGGTTTGACAGGTTTGTGCGCGGGTACGGTGAGCCTACCCATCGAGGAAGGCCCTCGAATCTTGAAATGTGAACCTCGTGTTGGCGCCTCACATATGATCCCCAGTTCACGGCATACCCGCTCGATGTCGGAATTTGCCAATCGCCTCTAGGGTTCCGGCGCATTTTGTCTAACGTTTTGGAACGAGGGCGCAGCATCCAAGGTCCGGCACTTATCTATATCGATCTGACCCGCCAAGGATGGGCCCGCTTCGCCCTTCTTCTCCCATCAGATACGGACGCAAATCAAGCGCTGGAGGCCTTCGGATCGCTCCCATCACGCAGGATCAGCTCATGGCTCCTCGCTTCGTCCATTCGCCCGAAGTGTTCGGGCCCTATCACTCGAGCGCCCCGATGAGGGCCATGGCAGCGGCGGGGGCGCGGACCTTGGCGCCCGAGATCATGTAGATGAAGACGTCGCGTTTGCCCTTCTTGGGCGAGCGCTCATCGATGCGGGGAAGCCCCTTGGGAGTCTCGCCCTTCTCCCAGGCGCGCGCACAGGCGCTCCATGTTTTTATCTCATCTTTCGTATAGCCGGTCGGGATCTCCTCACGCGTGCCTTGCAGCCGAGCGTAGACGAAATCGGCCGTCAGATCGGCGATTCCCGGATATTTGTCCGAATGCGCGAAGACGATCGCGGCCCCGTGCCGGCGCGCCAGCGCCACGAAAGCAGGGACGCAAAAGCTTTCATGACGGACCTCGAGCGCATGGCGAAGCTTCAGCCCGTCGTGCTCGCGCGGGAGAAGCGACAGGAAGGCGCCGAAATCTTCTTCATCGAAGCGCTTCGTCGGCGCGAATTGCCACAAGATCGGCCCGAGCTTCTGCTTGAGCTCCACGAGCCCGCTGCCGATGAAACGCTCGACGGAAGGTCCGGCTTCGGCGAGCACGCGTCGGTTCGTCGCGAAGCGGCTCGCCTTCAGCGAGAAGACGAAATCATCGGGTGTCTCGTCCGCCCATCGTTTGAAGGTCGCGGGCTTTTGGGTGCTGTAGTAAGTGCCGTTGATCTCGATCGAGGTGAGCTTGCGGCTCGCATGTTCGAGCTCGCGCGATTTCGGCAGCTCCTTCGGAAAGAAGGTTCCGCGCCAGGGCTCGAAAGTCCACCCGCCGACACCGACCCTGATCATGGCTTACCTTTCCGGCCCCCGGCCGACGTGAGAGTCAATCGACGCGCCCGGCTCCGCCGCGAGGCCTGCTGTTCGGAACTTGCCCTTCCGCTTCGCGTTTCGAAGGCGCGGGCCGCGCGAACGGCATTCCGCGAAGGAACCGGTGCGCGAGCGGCCCAAAATCCGGGAGGATCGCCCATGCCACGCGGGGATAAATCGAGCTACACCGACAAGCAAAAACGCCAAGCCGAGCATATCGAACAAAGTTACGAATCGCGAGGCCTTCCCGACAAAGAGGCCGAACGGCGCGCCTGGGCGACGGTGAACAAGGAGACGGGCGGCGGCAAGAAGAGCGGCTCGGGGCGCGGCAAGCCCATGGATACCTCGCCCTCGCGGAAAGGCGGCAAGATCGGCGGCAAGGCCTCCGCTTCGCGGCCAGCTTCGGCCCGCTCGGCTTCAGCCAAGAAGGCGGCGGCGACCCGAAAGCGCAAAGCCTCGCGCTGACTTAGTTCCGCTCATTCCCGCGGAAAGCGGGAATCCAGATTTGCAGTGAAGGGGTAAGAGGAACGGAAGCTGGGTGCCCGCTTTCGCGGGCATGAGCGGAGGATTTCCAGCGGGTAGCGCTTCGTTCATTCCTGCACAAAACGAACACCCGGAGCTATAATGACGACTGGATTCCTGCATCAGCGCATGCGGGCGCGGGAGATCATCGTGGCGAAAGAGCGCATCGAGAAGGATTCGTTCGGCGAGATTGCCGTGCCGGCCGATCATTATTGGGGCGCGCAGACGCAACGATCCTTGCAGAATTTCCGCATCGGCACGGAGAGGATGCCGGGCGAGCTGATCCACGCGCTCGCGCTCATCAAGAAAATCGCGGCGCTCGTCAACGAGGAGCTCGGGCTTCTCGAGCCGCGCTTGGCGAAGGTCATCGTCACGGCCGCCGAGGAGGTGATCGCCGGAGACTGGGACGCCGAGTTCCCGCTCGTCATCTGGCAGACGGGCTCGGGCACGCAGACCAATATGAACGTCAACGAGGTCATCGCGAACCGCGCCAATGAGATTCTGGGCAAGCCGCTCGGCTCGAAATCGCCGGTTCATCCCAATGACCACGTCAATCTCGGCCAATCCTCGAACGACAGTTTTCCGACCGCCATGAACATCGCGGGCGCGGTGGAAATCTCAAGGAGGCTGTTGCCGGCGCTCGCGCGTCTGCGCGATGCGCTCGCGGCCAAAGCCGCCGACTTCGCGAAAATCGTGAAGATCGGCCGCACTCATCTTCAGGATGCGACGCCGGTGACGCTCGGCCAAGAGTTCTCGGGTTACGCGGCGCAGCTCGAGCTCGGCATCACCCATATGCGCCAAGGCCTCGAGGCGCTCTACCCCATGGCCCAAGGCGGGACGGCTGTGGGTACGGGGATCAACACGCACCATGAATTCGCGACCCGCTTCGCGACGCGGCTCGCGGCGGAAACGAAGCTTCCTTTCACCTCGGCGCCGAACAAATTCGCCGCACTCGCCTCCCATGACGCCATCGTGTTCGCGCACGGCGCCCTCGTGAGCGTCTCCGCCTCCCTCTTCAAGATCGCCAACGACATTCGGCTTCTCGGCTCGGGCCCGCGCTCGGGCCTCGGAGAGCTGATCTTGCCGGAAAACGAGCCCGGCTCCTCGATCATGCCCGGGAAGGTGAACCCGACCCAGGCCGAAGCGCTCACCATGACGGTCATGCAGGTGATGGGCAACCAGAACACGATCTCCATCGCGGGATCGCAAGGCCATCTCGAGCTCAACGTCTTCAAGCCGGTGATGGCACATGCCTTCCTGCAATCGATCC
>Ga0213875_10002313_pt1 | contig 11530 bp, 14 predicted proteins | sample BarmaccomBMRX_R8_FD_160105 | JGI IMG/M metagenome (GOLD analysis project Ga0213875, IMG submission 160105) | Root-associated microbial communities from Barbacenia macrantha in rupestrian grasslands, the National Park of Serra do Cipo, Brazil - RX_R8 | ecosystem: Host-associated > Plants > Roots... | reverse complement strand
CCGACATCAAGCTGATGTGCGACATCAACCAGCGCTGGCGGCCGGAGCAGGCGATCGACATCGGGCGGCGCGTCGAGGAAGCCGGCGTCGGGCTGTTCTGGCTCGAAGACGTAACGGCGCATGACGACTACGCCGGCCTTGCGCGGGTCACGGCCGCGCTCGCGACCCCGGTCGCCGGCGGCGAGTATGTCTGGGGCATCGTCCCGTTCCGCCACATGATCGAGGCGCGCTCGGTCGACATCGTGATGATCGACCTCGTGCGAGTGGGCGGCATCACCCAATGGATGAAGGTGGCCGGCATGGCCGAAGCCTTCAACCTGCCCGTCGTCAGCCATGTGATCCCGGAATTCCACGCGCATCTCGTGGCGGCGGTGCCGAACGGGCTCACGGTCGAGTACATGCCATGGATGCTGAAGCTATTCGACCAGACGCCTGCCCTCGACAACGGCGACCTCGTGCTGCCGGACCGGCCGGGGCACGGCCTCGCTTTTGCGGCCGATGCCGTGAAAGCCTACGCGGCCTGAGGCTTCACAAAGTGTTCACGGAATCCCCGGCATCATGCTTGGCCGAAGTTTCGGGAACCGGTCATGCCTGCCGAATACGCGCAGCAGCTTCTGGCTTGCGCGGCGCTTCTTCTCGCGGCCGCGATCTTCCGCCGGCTGTCGTCGGAAATGCGGTGCGCGATCTTTGTCATCGTGTTCGGCACGGGCGTCCTCGCGATTATCGCCGGGGCCGCGCATAACGCGATCTGGCGCATTTTCGACTGAGGCGCCGAGCCCAGTCGTCGATCGTCCTGGCCGAACTCGTACAAACCGCTCTCTGCCCGCCGAGCGTCTATCCCGGATGGCGGTGGATCGGGTCGACCCAGCGCACTTCTTCCGGGCGTTCTACCGGTTCGATGTCGAGATTGACCACCACAGCTTCGTTGTCGCTGCGCACCAGCACGCATTCGAGGCTCTCGTCGGTCGAGGCGTTGATTTCCTGGTGCGGCACATAAGGCGGCACGAAGATGAAATCGCCCGGCCCCGCTTCGGCGACATATTCGAGATGCTCGCCCCAACGCATCCGGGCGCGCCCGCGCAACACGTAGATGACGCTTTCGAGTGCGCCGTGATGGTGCGCGCCGGTCTTGGCGTTGGCGTGAATCTTGACCGTTCCGGCCCAGATTTTCTGGGCGCCCACTCGCGCGAAATTGATCGCGGCTGCGCGGTTCATGCCCGGCGTCTGAGGCGTGTTCGTATCGAGCTGATCGCCCGGGATCACCTGGACCCCGTGCGTCTTCCAGTCGACCCGGCCCGGTCCGTGTCCATCGGCCTGATGCGTTTCGGTCATGGGGGTGTCCTCAGTGCAGAGCGCGATGCCCTAGCAGAGCGAGCCGGAGACCGCAACGCCCGCCGGCATGCGGCAGTGTCTCTCTTCGCTTGCGACGTGGGTCGAGCGTTTCAACCGCGCGCTCGCTCGGGATGCCGCTCAACACGCACTTTGGGGCTGTAAAGAAATCGTTGACGCCCTTGCTGAAGACCGATATATCTGCAATCCGATATATCTAAAGGAGACATATCGATGCCCGAAAACAACCCGGTTCCGCACGCCCCGGTGACGCCGGTCGGCCTCAATCATTTGGTCCTCAATGTCCGCAACATCGAGGAATCGCACCGCTTCTGGACCGAGATCCTCGGTTTCAAGCAGGTCGGCGCGGTCCGCCGCCAGGCCGACGGCGATCGGCCGAAGGTCGAGATGCGCTTCTACAGCGGCGACCATGAGGGCGCGATGAACCACCACGATGTGGCGCTGGTCGAAAATCCGGACCTGCCGGCGCCCCCGGCGGATTGGAAGATGTTCGGCATGCCGCATGCGATCAACCACATCGCGATCACGCTGCCCGGCCGTGACGCCTGGCTTAAGCAACTCGCGTTTCTGCAGAGCCGCGGCGTCGAATTCCACCGCCGCACCAATCACGGCATGACCCACAGCGTCTACATCAGCGACCCGAACGGCTACGGGGTCGAGTTGCTTTACGAATTGCCGCGCGAGATGTGGGAGGGAGACATCAACGCCGCCCTCAATTACGCGGCGCAATTGCCCACCAAGGGTCCGGAGGCGCTGGTCGACGATTACGAGAGCTCGCCGAGCTTCGGCCAGGCTGCCGCCCCCGCTCCCGCGCCCGCGGAATGAGGCCGCATCGTTCAATGGACGGACACGATCACCATTCCGGGCGCCATCGCGCCCACCGGCACGACGCGCCACGCGGTCACCGCGACCATGCCGATCCCGGTCACGGCCATCTCCGGCACGGGCGGCGCGGCCGGGGCGGGCGCGGCGGCGGCGTGCTGGATCCGGGTGACCTGCGCTATGTGCTGCTGCATCTGATCGCGGAGCGGCCGCGCCACGGCTACGAGCTGATCAAGGCGATCGAGGAGAGTTTTGCCGGCACCTACACGCCCAGCCCGGGGGTGATCTACCCGACTTTGACGCTGCTCGAGGATCTCGGTTACCTCGATCCGCAAACTGCGGATGGAACGCGCAAGCTCTACGCGGTCACCGAGGCGGGCACGGCATTCCTCGCGGCGAACCGCGCCGTTGTCGATGCGATCCTCGCCCGCATGGCGGCAGCCGGGCGCGCCCATAGCGAGGGTCCGGCGCCGGAGATCCGCCGCGCCCTGCGCAATCTCGAGGCGGCCTTGTCGATCCGCCTCGGCCGCGGCCCGCTGGATGGGGAGCAGGCTCGCACGGTCGCCGCCACCCTCGACCACGCGGCCGGAGAAATCGAGCGCGGGTAAGGTGGCCGATGAGCGAAGCGAAAATGCCGCTATGGGAAGTGTTCATCCGCGCTCGCGGCGGGCTGGCGCACCGGCATTGCGGCAGCCTGCATGCCGCGGATGCCGAGATGGCTTTGCAGGCGGCGCGCGACGTGTATACCCGACGCGGCGAGGGCGTCTCGTTGTGGGTCGTCCCCGCGGCCGCGATCACCGCCTCCGACCCGGCCGATGAGGGGCCGCTGTTCGAACCCGCCCTCTCGAAGATCTACCGGCATCCGACCTTCTACGACGTGCCGGACGAGGTCGGGCATATGTAGGGCGACGTGCCGAATCCGCTCGTCGAATACGCGCTGCGACTCGCCGACGATGCGCTGATCCTCGGTCACCGGCTTTCCGAGTGGAGCGGCCGGGCGCCGATGCTCGAAGAGGAACTGGCGCTCGCCAACATCGCGCTGGACCTGATCGGCGAAGCGCGGCTGCTGTATCAGCACGCCGGCGCCGTCGAGGGCGCGGGACGCGACGAAGACATGCTCGCCTATCTGCGCGACGCACCCGAATTTCGCAATCTGCTATTGGTCGAGCAGCCGAACGGCGATTTTGCCGTGACGATCGCCCGCCAGCTGTTCTTTTCGGCCTTCATGGTGCCGTTCTGGCGCGCCCTCGGCGGCTCGCGCGAGCCGAGCCTTGCGGCGATCGGCGCCAAGGCCGAGAAGGAGGCCGCCTATCACCGACGTCACGCCGCCGAGTGGCTGATCCGGCTCGGCGACGGCACGGCAGAGAGCAGCGGCCGCGCGCAGGAGGCCGTCGACGAGCTGTGGATATACACCGGCGAGATGTTCGAGATGGACCTCGTCGAGCAGCAACTCGCCGCGTGCGGAGCGGCGGTGGACCGAGCCGCGCTCCGCCCGGAATGGGATCGATCCGTCTCCGATATCCTCGCGCAGGCGACGCTTCGCCGGCCCGAGGATGGCTGGATGCAGAGCGGCGGGCGCGGCGGGCGGCATTCCGAACATCTCGGACATCTGCTGGCCGAGATGCAGTTCCTGCAGCGGGCCTATCCCGGAGCGTCCTGGTGAGCCCCGAGCAATTACGCGAGCGCGCCTGGGCCGCCGCATCCGGAGTCGCCGATCCGGAATTGCCGGTCCTGACCATCGCCGAACTCGGCATTCTGCGCGACGTCCGTGTTGACGAGGGCGGCACGGTCGAGGTGGCGATCACGCCGACCTATACGGGCTGCCCGGCGACCGCCGTGATCGCCCTCGATGTCGTGACCGCGATGGAGCGGGCCGGCATTACCGGATGCCGGGTACGCACGGTTTTGTCGCCGCCCTGGACCAGCGACTGGTTGACCCCGGAGGGACGCCGCAAGCTTGTTGAAGCGGGAATCGCGCCTCCGGCCTGCGGCGTCGGGACTGCTCGTGCCGCCCTCTTCGCGGCCGACCCGGTGGCCTGCCCGCGTTGCGGCGGCTCCGCGACCGAACGTCTCGCCGAATTCGGGGCAACCGCCTGCAAGGCGCTTTACCGCTGCCGCAGTTGCGGCGAGCCGTTCGAGCATTTCAAATGCCTTTGACCGAAGAACGCCTGTGACGGGCGAACCGGGGCGAAGCCGGTTTCATCTTCTGACGGTCGCCGACATACGCCACGAAACCGCGGACGCGGTCTCGATTGCCTTCGCGGTACCGCCCGAGTTGCGCGAGCGCTTCCACTTCATGCCTGGACAGTACCTGACGCTTCGGATCGTGCTCGAAGGCGAGGAGCTACGCCGCTCCTATTCGATCTGCTCCGGGCTTGACGAGGACGAGATCCGGATCGCGGTGAAGCGTATCGCCGGCGGCGTGTTCTCCGGTTTCGCGCGGACGAGGCTGCGGCGCGGGGACGCGATCGAGGTGATGTCGCCGCAAGGCCATTTCACGACTCCGCTGCGGCCCGAAGCGGCGCGCCTTTTCGTCGGCGTCGCCGCCGGCTCCGGCATCACGCCGATCCTGTCGATCTTAAAAAGCGTGCTGACGCGCGAGCCGGCCAGCTCTTTCGTGCTGCTCTACGGCAACCGCACCAGCCGCGATATCCTATTTGCCGAAGCATTGGCAGCGCTGAAGGATCGCTACCTCGGCCGCCTGTCGGTCACCCACCTGCTCAGCCGCGAGGCGCAGGACATCCCGCTGCTGCACGGACGCCTCGATCGCGACCATATCGTGCGGCTGCTGCGGGCGACGATTCCCGAGGCTCGCCTGATCGACCAGGCCTTTCTGTGCGGCCCCGCCGCAATGATGACCGAGGCCGCCGAGACCTTGGCGGCGCTCGGGCTCGCCCCGAAGCACATTCATGTCGAGCATTTCACGGCGGGCATTGGGGGCCGAGCGCGACCCTCATCGGCCGAGGAGCAGCAACCGGAGCGTCCGGCGACGGACGTCGAGATCATCCTCGACGGGCGGCGCCACCGCATTCAGGTGCCAAACGAGGTCTCGATCATCGATGCCGCCCGTGACGCCGGGCTCGACCTCCCCTATTCCTGCCGTGGCGGCATGTGCTGCACCTGCCGCGCCCGCCTGGTCGAGGGTGCGGCCGACATGGCTGTCAACTACTCGCTGCAGCCTTGGGAAATCGCGGCGGGGTTTATCCTGACCTGCCAGGCACGCCCGATCACCCCATCGCTGACGCTCGATTTCGACCAGGTGTGAGCCGGCACGCGGGTCTGAGCGACGTGCGTCAGGCCGCCTCGGCGCCGCTGCCCGGAGATGCGCGGTCGAGACGCAGGACGAGCGCCTCGATCGTGGCAATCGAATGGAAATTTTGCGGGGTGATGTCGGTCGGCGGGATCATGATGTCGAATTCGGTTTCGACCGCCAGCATCAAATTGACCATATCCATCGAGCTGAGACCGGCCGCGCTGAGCTGATCGCCGATCGAGACCGGTCGTGCTACGGCGTTCTTGGCGAGCATGCGCTGCACAATCTCAATCAATCGCTCTCTCGGCCGGCGGACCTTCCGGTCGTGCATTTCGTTGCTCCTGGCTCGGAATGTGCTGATTAGGTTCTGCATGCTGGCAAACCTAGATGGCCGATCGGTTAACGGAGCGCGCGCCTCGCGCGCCAATCCCCGCCATCTGGTAAACTCCTGTTTGGGACAAACCTCCCGGACCTCGGCCGGCGGTGCGAAGCCACTCCCCTAAGCTGCCGCTTTATTTTTGTATTAGCGATTGTCCCCTATGCCGACCGGCGGAGGTCCCTCCGATTGGCGGTGGCGCCCCCGCCGCCCCTTGAGCGAGTAGGACGATGATGGCACTCGAAGCCGGCGCGCTCTCCGTCACGTCGCCCCTCGGCGGGACCATGGACACGCTCGGGCCGGACTGCGTCGCCGAAACACTGCGACGGCGGATCGAGAGTGCGACCGCGGTCGCGGCCACGCACGCCGAAGCCGTCGATCGCGAGGCGCGCTTCCCCGGGGAGGCCATAGATGCCCTCCGTCACGCGCGTCTACTCGGCGTAGCGGTCCCCCGCGAGCTGGGCGGCGAGGGTGTCGAGCTCGCCGCAATCCTCGATGTCTGTTACCGGCTCGGTCAGGCCTGCGCATCGACCGCGATGATCTTTGCGATGCACCAGATAAAGGTGGCCTGCATCGCTAGGCATGCGCGCGGGAATGCCTGGCACGAGGAGCTGTTGCGCCGGCTGTGCGGCGAGCAATTGCTGCTTGCTTCCTCTACGACCGAGGGCCAGAGCGGCGGCAATGTGCGGGCGAGCGCCGCGGCGATCGAGCGCTCGGCGGACCGGATCGCCCTCGAGCGCAGCGCCACCGTCATCTCCTACGGCGCACAGGCGGACGGCATCGTGACCACCGCACGCCGGTCCGCCGACGCTGCGCCGAGCGACCAGGTGCTGGTCGTTTTCCTGAAGCAGGACTATCGGCTGGAGCCGCTCCTGACCTGGGATACGCTCGGCATGCGAGGGACCTGCAGCGCCGGCTTCTCGCTGCGCGCGGCGGGCCGTCCCGACCAGATCCTGCCCGAACCTTACGACGGGATTCATCAGCAGACGATGGTGCCGGTCGCGCATCTGACCTGGAGTAGCGTGTGGGCCGGGGTTGCTGCCGCCGCGGTCGCTCGCGCGCAATTGCTGCTGCGCCATGCCGCGCGCCAGGCGAATGGGCAATTGCCTCCCGGCGCGGCCCATTTCACGCGCGGGCAGGCATCCTTGCGGACGTTGCTGGCGCTGATAGCGGGCGCGTTGCGGCATTACGAGGCGGCCAAGCGCGAGGAGGGCGCCCTCGCTTCCCTCGAATTCCAGACGATGATCAACACGGCCAAGGTCGAGGCCTCCGAACTGGCGGTTGCGACCGTCATGAGCGCGTTGCGCGCCTGCGGTCTCTCCGGCTACCGCAACGATGGCGAGTTCTCGGTCGCCCGCCACCTGCGCGATGTCCTGTCCTCGCCGCTGATGATCAGCAACGACCGCATTCTGTCGAACATCGCGAGCGCTGCATTGATGAGCCCCCTCCCCGACTCGCCGAGTGCGCCGTGAATCCCGCCCTCAAGGATACGGCGAACGCCGAGACGGCCACCGCGCCGCTCGCGACGCTCGGTCCGGTGCTGTTCCGGCCGATGGGCGCGGACGGCGTCTATGCCCGCACGGCGCTCTACGAGGAGGTGATCGAGCGGCTCGCCCGACTGATCTCTCGCCACCGCGAGCCCGGCACGGAAATACTTCGGTTTCCGCCGGTGATGAGCCGGCACCAAGTCGAAAAATCGGGGTATCTGAAGAGCTTTCCGAACCTGCTCGGGTGCGTCTGCGCGTTGCACGGGACTGAGGCGGAGATCCGCAGCGCGGCCGATCGGCATGAGGTCGGCGGGGACTGGACCGCGGCCCTGGCGGCCGCCGATCTCGTGCTGTCGCCGGCTGCCTGCTACCCGGTCTATCCGCTAGCCGCCGATCGCGGCGCTGTGCCGCAGCAGGGGCTCTATTTCGATGTCGCCTGCGAGTGCTTCCGGCGTGAGCCGTCGCGGCACCTCGACCGGCTGCAATCCTTTCGCATGCGCGAATATGTCTGCATCGCCCGGCCGGAGCAGATCCTCGAGTTCCGCGAGCGATGGATCGCGCGGGCCCAGGACATGGCAGAACAGCTCGGACTGGCGCGCCGAATAGCGCCGGCGAGCGACCCGTTCTTTGGCCGCACCGGCCAGGTCATGGCGATAAGCCAGCTTCAGCAGGAACTGAAATTCGAGCTGCTGGTGCCTCTGCACTCGCAGGAGCAGCCGACCGCCTGCATGAGCTTCAACTACCACCAAGACCATTTCGGCGAGATCTGGGGCCTGCGCGACGCGGGCGGCACGGTCATGCATACGGGGTGCGTGGCGTTCGGCATGGACCGCCTCGCGGTTGCGCTGTTTTGTCTGCACGGGCTGCAACCGCGCGATTGGCCCGCCCCGGTACGGCGCGCCCTCGAATTGTGAAGCGTCTTCAGCCGCGGGCAGGCTGAACGATGGCGCTCGACCCTCGGGCGGGACGCCTGCTCGATATGCTTGCGACGTTCGGGGCCGACCGCGCTCACTGCGACATCGAGGAGCGGCGCGCCGCGTTTCGCAAGCTGATGGCGTTGTTCGGGCCGGTACCGTCTCTCTACGCAGTCGAAGACATCACCATGCCCGGCCCGGGCGGCTTGCTGAGGTTGCGGCTTTACACGCCGCGGCCAGCCGCCGCGCAGCCCGCGCCCGGCATCGTCTATTTCCATGGCGGCGGCCTCGTCTCGGGCGACCTCGACACGCATGACGGGCTGTGCCGTGTCCTCGCGGACCAAAGCGGATGCCGCGTCGTTGCGGTCGATTATCGGCTGGCGCCGGAGCACAAGTTTCCGGCAGCGGTGGAGGATTGCGGCGCCGCCCTGCGCTGGGTCTTCGCCAACGCGTCGGCGATGCGCATAGACCCGGCGCGGATCGGGGTGGCCGGCGACTCGGCCGGCGGGACCCTCGCCGCCGTCGCGTGCCAGAATGGCGGCGATCGGGCGGGGATCGCGCCGGCGTTCCAGCTCCTGCTATGCCCGATCCTTGACCACGGCGGCGAAACCGCGTCGCGGCGCACATTGGCCGAGGGCTGTCTGGTCGATGAGGCGACCCTGCGCCGGGACCTCGACCTCTATCTCCCGCCAGGGGGAGACGCGGCCGACCCGCGCGTATCGCCGCTGCGCGCCAGCAACTTTGCCGACCTGCCGCCTGCCTTGATCCACACCGCCGAGTTCGACCCGCTGCGCGATGAAGCGCTTGCCTATGGCACGGCACTGCGGCGCGCCGGGGTCGCTGCCGAGACGACTTGCCATCCCGGCATGATCCACCTGTTTTACGCGCTAGGGATGGTCATCCCTTACGCCCACGCCGCACTGCGCCAGATCGGGGGGCAAATCAGGGCTGCGGTGGAGTGAGCGGCTGGCCGTTGGAGGCCGGCTGCAGGTAGGCGCCGAGCCGCCACGCCAGCGGCAGAGTCGCGAGCACGACCGCCGCCACCAGCACCATCATCGACTCGACATTCGCGAGGTCGCTCGCCAGCCCATACAGCACCGGCGCCAGCGCGCCGGCGCCGACTCCACCGGTGTAGAAGATGCTGAAAGCGCGCTGGCGCCGGTGCGCCGGGACCAGCTCGGGGACGGTGCCGTACAACACCGAGGAGGTGCCGTTTAGGGCCACCCCGATCAGCGGCAACACCGCCAAGGCCGGGATCAGAGGCAATGGCAGCAGGACCAGAATGCCGGCCGCGGTCAAACCCTCCGTGGCGAAAGTCGCGCCGACCACGCCGAGCCTGGCGCCGAGCCAACCGCAGGCGAGCTTCCCCGTCGCACCGCCGGCGAAGATCAAGGTCAGTGCGACCCCGATCATCGGCAGATCGGCGCCCTTGAGCTTCAGCAGGAAGGGCAGGAAGGTCAGGAAACCCATGCGGGTCGCGCTGTCGATCATTGCGATCGCCAGCAGCAGCGGGAAGCCCTTGCCGCTCGGCGTCGCTGCAGGTCTTGCGCGCTCGTGCGCCACCTCGTCCGTGCCGCGGTGAGTAGGGAGCCCGCGCACGCCAAGAATGATCGCCGCAGCGACAAGCCCGAGGATGCCGATCGTCGTGGTCGCCGCGCGCCACGCCATAAAGGTCAGCAGCCATGCCGTCAGCGCCGGAAACGCCATCTTCCCGAGATCGCCGGAAAAATTATAGCCGGCCAGCGCCGTCCGCGAGCGCCGCCCGGGAAACGCCTGCGACACGAGATGCGCGCCGATCGGGTGCTGTACCCCGGAGCCGAGCCCACCGAGAACCAGGGCGCCCATCAGCATGGGAAACCCGACGCTTGTGCCGGCCGCGAGATAGCCGATCCCGGCGCAGGCGGTTCCAAGACCGAGCACCAAGGGCCCGCCGAACCGCTCCGCGATGATGCCGGCCGGCATCTGGAAACCGGCCATTGCGCCGACATAAAGCGCGCGCAAAAGACCGATCTCGGCATAGCTGAGCCCAAATTGAGCCTGCCAGAGCGGCAACAGCACGTAGAGCAGATCGGTGTAGCCGTCGTGCAAGATATGCGCGCCGCAGGCGACGGCCATCGTCCGCCGCTCGGGCGCGGCCAGCCGGTCGAGCGTCGCGGTAATCAGTGACATCGGCTTTACCTCCCGATGCGCACGCGCCAGGGAATTTTCACCCGCGCGCCGGTCTACTTGGTGCCGAACAGGCGGTCGCCCGCGTCGCCGAGCCCTGGCAGAATATAGCCGTGCTCGTCAAGGCAGCGGTCGAGCGCAGCCGTAATGATCGCCACCTCCGGAAAGACCCGCTGCACATTGGCGACGCCCTCGGGCGCCGCGACGAGGCATACGAATTTGATCGGACGGACCCCGAGTTCGGTCAGTCGCGAGATCGCGGCAACCGCGGAATTGCCGGTCGCGAGCATCGGGTCGACTACGATCAGGTTGCGTTCGGCCAAGTCGGCCGGCAATTTCAGATAGTATTCGATGGCTTGGAGGCTCTTCGGTTCGCGATAGAGCCCGATATGCCCGACCCGCGCCGACGGCACGAGTTCAAGCATCCCGTCCAGCAGGCCGTTGCCGGCGCGCAGGATGGAGACAAAGCACAATTTCTTGCCGGACAGCACCGGAACGCGAGCGCGCTCGAGCGGGCTCTCGATCTCGGTCTCCACCAGCGCCAGGTCGCGAGTGGCTTCGTAAGCCAGCAGCAGGCTGATCTCGTGCATCAAGCGGCGGAACTTGGAGGTCGAGGTACCGCGGTCGCGCATGATCGACAGCTTGTGCTGAACCAGCGGGTGATCGACCACGGTTAGGTTTGGCGGCATTGCCGTGTTTCCCGTCCCGCATTGCGAAAGGCGACCCGCTTACGTTACGCGGATTGCGCGGTTTTATCGACGGCGGGGGCGAGCGTTCGCGCACGCGACGCGTGGATGCCGTCCCTAAAACAGCGTCCCTTCGCTGCGGATTGTCAGCGGCGGACTGCCGTCCGGGCGCCGCTCGCGCGCGATCTCGCGCCCTGCCGCCCAGCTGCCGCCTTCGAGAACTCTGGCGAGAGGAAACTCGGCGATTGTCTTGCCGAGGGTTTCGCGCACGCGCACGGCAATTTGATCGAGCAACACGACAGTCAATGCGCGCCATTCGACGACCGCTTCGCTGGTCGGATCGAGCACATGCCGCAACAGGCCGGGGTCGCGCGGTTCGATCACTCCGGTATCGAGGAACAAGCCTCCGTTGCGGTATTCGGCGAGGCCGGTTAACCCGTCGATCTCGGTCACCCGGAACCCCGCCGCGGCCAGCG
>Ga0213875_10002312_pt1 | contig 11533 bp, 9 predicted proteins | sample BarmaccomBMRX_R8_FD_160105 | JGI IMG/M metagenome (GOLD analysis project Ga0213875, IMG submission 160105) | Root-associated microbial communities from Barbacenia macrantha in rupestrian grasslands, the National Park of Serra do Cipo, Brazil - RX_R8 | ecosystem: Host-associated > Plants > Roots... | reverse complement strand
ATTAGATAGTCCTTTGTGGCTCCGGTGGCGACTAGATCAACGTGTCATTGGTTCAAGAGAAGTTCCCATCGAAGTTCAATATGAATCTTTGGGTACTTATCATGAGATTTATGGGCACTATCTAATAGTAGGAAGTGTAAAAAAGAAATTCGTAGTATATACATTCGAGTTGGTCATATTTCTTTTTATCGAGAAGTAGAAGAAGCCATACAGGGGTTTTGTCGGGCCTACTCATACGCTATCTAAACTAAGAAATTACATTAGGCGATACCAGTGGGAATTCGGGTCTCTCCAATTTCACTGATATCACAATTCCTGAATTTCCACGGAAATGGAAATCAAGTTGAGGAAAGGAAGTTTTCGAATCATTCACTCAGGCCCATTGTCAAATCCTACTCAGCAGAATATGGAGGTACTTATGGCAGAACGGGCCGATCTGGTCTTTCACAATAAAGTGATAGATGGAGCAGCTATGAAACGACTTATTAGCAGATTAATAGTTCGGAATGGCATATACATCACATATCCTGGATCAACTAAAGACTCTGGCTTTCCATCAAGCCACTGCTACATCTATTTCATTAGGAATTGATGATCTGAACAACAAAGTTTGATTTTGGAGAGAATGTACACGCGGTAGAAAAATTACGTCAATCTATTGAGATATGGTATGCTACAAGTGAATATTTGAGACAAGAAATTCATCCTAATTTTCGGATGACTGATCCTTATAATCCAGTCTATCTAATGTCCTTTTCGGGAGCTAGAGGAAATGCATCTCAAGTACATCAATTAGTAGGTATGAGAGGATTAATGTCGGATCCCCAAGGATTGATTTACCTATTCAAAGCAATTTACGCGAATTCGTTGACGGAATATAGAATTTCCTGCTATGGAGCCGAGTTGTAGATACTGCTGTACGAACATCAGATGCTGGATACCTCACGCGTAGACTTGTTGAAGTGGTTCAACACATTATTGTACGTAGGACAGATTGTGGTACTATCCGAGGTATTTCTGTCAGCCCGGGATGACGGATCCAAACACCAATTAAAACCAAGGCAATCGTCGAAGGCACTCTCAAGTCCTTGGCTTCAAGCTCCTTAAGATCTTCCTCTCCATCCGCCACATTGAGCTTCAATTCTCCCACGCCTGTCTCCAATGCTACACGTTCCGCTGACAATGAATTTGTTTGCGTAGATACCTTACCACCCACGCTCTTATCCGGAGAGTGCTACGGAAGAAGAACCTGAGAAAACGGAGGTTTGCAATTTAGACAGAAATGGGATTGTGATGCTGGGATCTTGGGTGGAAACTGGTGAGATTTTGGTAGGTAAATTAAGGCCACAAATAGCAAACGAATCCTCATATGCCCCCGAGGATAGATTATTACGAGCTATACTTGGCCTTCAGGTATCTACTGCAAAAGAAACTTCTCTAAAACTACCTATAGGTGGAAGGGGTAGAGTGGGATCTTAGGTTTTCAAACAAGCTCGAAAAAGTCCCTTTGCATCGACTTCGTCCCATCAGGGAGAAGGTCCTGGGTCCTCGTGCAAAAAAGGGTGTGGCCAGGTACCACCACTACCTGGGTTGCCTGGGTGGGTCGGATGAAAAAGTTCAAATCAGAAGAGTGGGGCGAGTTGGGCATCGAGGGTGCTATACAACTGTTCACGATACCATTTTAGAGCCAAGCCTCCTTTTCTGATAAGAGGGGAGTGAGAAAGAAATAGATTTTCTGGGGTCCTAAGAAAAGAGGTGAACCTAAGAAGAATAGCTTCGGCATTTATGCTTTCTACTCGAGTTTCACATCTGAAAGAGTTTGACCGCTGCCATTCTCAATAGTCAGATCACCGAAGAACTGGAAAATGCTGATAAGCAGCGAGAGAAACTGACTCAAAGCTTTGAGATAATATGGAGTGGCTCATTACATTAGAGAATGAGAGAATGCCTGAATTCCACCTTTTCCAGCCGAGCGATCACCCAGTAATGAACACTAACTGAACCTGGCTTTTGAACTAGAAATTTTGAGCGCACTCGATTGACCTTACTGTGGACGTCGGTCCCAGCTCCAGATCGAGAAAGTCAAAAACATTAGCTACCTTCCGGAGATCAAGTCCTTTAAGACATACGGACTTCATAAGAAGAAGATGACAGCGCCTTAGCGAAAATAGGATTATCTTATTGGTAGTACGTCTTAGCTCTCTTGTTCTTAGACCGGAAGAGGAGGTAAGACAGGGGCAGTAGTAGTACGCGTGCAAGTCATACTTGTTTTCTCCTTTCGAATGTTGATTGTAGCTTGAGTCTAAGCCAAATCTTTGTGTTGGAAGTTGTGTCGATACCCATCGGTAGTTGGCGAATCTACTGTGTGTATAGGTAGTAGTGGAGTAGTCTCTCCTATTGAGACTGGACTTTTTTCTTAAGGCAAGTAGCTGGTAACACATAGTAATAGGCACCATTCCTCCCTCCCTTAACTTAAGCTTCTTTATACTCAATATTCCTCTTAGTCTCAGTTTTGACTCTTCTTCCTTCACCTATTTGATCGGTTTTGATCGGCTCTAAGCTCGATTTGAAAGAGTGAACGGCCCCATCGCCGTCGCCAGGCTGTGAGACGTGGACAGCTGTCGCCCCTGACGAGCAGGTCTTGTCCTTGGCGGGAATGAGAGTCCCTCAAGGTTGACACTAAATCTATATCGAATCGAGGGTACATCAGATACATGATGATGGCAGTTTCCTTTAGAAAAGCAGGCCTTAGAATAGGTTTTGGAAATGGACCTACCCCTCACTCTCATACATATGGTGTCCCAGGTTAGACTACTATAAGCAGCTAAGCAGAGAAGAGGAAAACCAATCGAATGGATCCGCTTGCCCTACAAAGGAAGTGATTCTATTCCGGGTCTATTCCCTACAAACCGAATGATGAGATCTAACCAAAGGAGGAGATTTTTCTTCAAACCGGAGCACTGACGGGAGAAGGAACTTAACAAGAGCTCCACGCTCTTGGGTTGGTTTGGGATTGGTTGCTCTTTGGCTTCGATAAGAGCAGCCTTTCAGGTCTCCCTTGGTCCAGCAGGCTCAAAAGGGGGCAATTCCTGCTCATTGACTACTAATGTCAGAACTTGAAAATGGGACAGGTGATGAGGTCTATCTTAGACATTCAAATATACCTCATACAGATAAGGAAAAACTAGCCAGGTTTATTTTGATCTGCTATTTCTCTTTCCCTATCACCCAATATAGAAAGGATCTTTCTTTTATCGTGCTGGAGTTCTTTGATCTCTTCTTTCAGTCTATTAAAGAGGATAATACCTAAGGTATTGACTCCACTTAACTCAACTATTGATACTGGTTTTGTATCAACCCATATCTTATTGTAGTCAAAGACAGGCTTCCTCTTTGTTCCAACTTTGACACCAAGGTTATATTGCATATCCTTTTTGGTGATTTTGAAGGTTTTCAAATCTATTCTGAAGTTAGCTTCAACCGGGACAAGCTCTGTCCGAGTGAGATCCTCTTTCTGTGAGAGAAACCATTCTTCTGTGGCAAAGGAAGAAGCTGCCCCCTTGTGCTTTTTAACTTTAGACCCATCTTCTGCTTCAAAATGATAGGACTTCGGTGCTAAGAATATTGCTTTCTTAATTTTGTGCTCTAGCTTAAATTTCCCTAAGACTTTTGAATGGATTTCTTCTTCAGGTAGTGGCTGACTAAGCACAACGGAGTCAGTGTCAGTGTAATAGCAGTCTTTTCTTGAGATATACGGATACATATGTATCCTTGCACAGGCTGTGATAGCAGCTGCTAGTTGGACAGCAGAGTTCGTTGGAGGGTTCCAATAATCCAAGCCCTTCCCGCTCAAGTAGGAAACGACGTAGTATTCCTCACTAAGCTTCTCAGCGAAGATCAAATCCGTATTCTTCAGATAAAAGTTCTGTCTCTCCTGCGTGCAGACATCGGTCACAGTGCTCTGAGGGTTGATCCCAAACCTACCATAAAGTGAGTTCATAAGGGTCTTATACACATAGCCCAAGGCATCATTTCCGGATTCCTTAGCCTTTAACCTGCTCTCAAAGAGAGAGCTAACAAAGCTGACAAATGGGCTTTCCATCTTCTCAAAGAGATAGCCAGAGAGTGGGATCACTGTGTAGCCAAGGCTTCTTGCATATTTTAACTCCTCACTATAGTAAACACCAATAAACTCGCCGGTTGGGAAGATTAAAGTCTGATTTTTATCTCGATAGGGTAGAAAGGGTTTCTCAATAGTCTTTGGACATTCCACATATGCTTCAATAAATCCAAACAAATGATCTAATTCCTGACCTTCGAAATTCCCGTACCATTTAGGCTTTCCTCCGGGCATTGGAAAGGTCTTCATGACAAATGGATATAAAGAGTTCACGTCATAGTAGTAGAGATTCTCCCCAGAAGGTTTATAGACATCTGAATGCCCCCCATAATAAGCACGACGAATGAAGGTGTCTTCCACCTGACTTGGGATATGGATAGGAAAAGTCTGAGGATCGTAATAGCATTTACGAAAGATAGTTAGAGCAAGCGAGGGAAGGGTTATCTTGCTCTCAATGTCAACCTTATAATCATTCCAATAGATATCTTGAGCCTTCCTCATTACACCTCCAAGTAAAAGGATGTCCTGTTTCATGTAGTCTAACAACTCTTTCTTCATACTAAGCAGATTAGACACTTTCAAATCAGAATGTGGGACATTCCCCTTAGACCCCAGCTCAGGGCATAGATTCTTAGCTAGCATCTCAAGACTGCTAGGGAGTAGAAGATATGAGTCTCTGAAGCGGAAGAGCACAGTCTTCTCACGAAGAACAACTAACTCGTAAAGCCTACCGTTCCTCATCATTGGTTTGATCTTGTATTGGTTGTGATGACAAGCTATGTGCCTTAGCAAGAAAATACCATCGAATCTAGAGAAGTTGTGGAAGTAAATAGTACGGATAGATTTCTCCTTTTCTACGATCCGACAAATCCTTTCGATTAAGTCGAATAAGACCTTTCTACTTCTCTCTTCAAAGGAATCCAGGATTATAGAGTAGTCTTCACTGAAGTAGGTCTCAATAAACTCTACCTTAGAAGATAGATCGTCACCAGGCATAACCTTCAAGAGACCAGCTGCATAAGGATAATGGACATCATCAATCACTATGGTCTCGGTATCGGCAACAAGGAATGGTCGCATCTCAGTGCTTGACTTTTTGACCGCGGTGATATGGTTGGGCTGATAGCTACGATTTTGATAGCTGATTTTTCTGGCTATTCTTGGCTCGAAGTCTTTAAAATTGGGCTTATTTAAAAATAAGTCAAAGACTTTGTTACATACATCTTCTAAGCACAACACAGCCCTGTCCTGCAAGTCCTTTTTGCTTTCAGTATAGATTCTGAGATAGATTCTTTTAATAACTATGACATCGTAGATTTCAGCTATCTTTGCAAAAGTTCTCTCAATATTAGCATAGACCTCCCTCTCTGATAATAAATTACCATCCAAAGAAGTCAAGGCTATAGCTGGGCCGGCTGTGAATGTGACATCACCAGAAGTAGTTATTATGGTAGGAGATATCGTAAACTTACTATAACCACATATAGCCGGGTAAGCAAACTCTATCAATAAAGTCATAGTTGCTAAAGATAGTAAATCCAAATCATTACAGGAAGGATATGGTTTGAGAAAAAGAATTTCACAAGATAATAAACCTGGGTGAATTTCTTTCTTCTCCCTTCTTTCTATCATTCTATGAAATCTGTTAAATAGGTGGAAATTTCGAACCTGATTCATCATAGCCTTTTGGTTGATCTTTACGTGAAAGGAATCAACATCCCTTTTCGTAGAAGCATGACGAATATGAAGCATGAATGATGAAGAAGAAACTGCAAGAAAGAGATTATTTCCCATGATGATATAGTTTTTCTAGTCCTGAAGTGGGTGAACCGGGCGTCTTATTCTAGTCCTTTCTTAAGAGACTCCGGACGCTCCTTGTCCTAAGCCCCAGGCATCCGGTTACTTTTTGCGGATCACTGCCGCCTGCTTTTGCGCTAGGATACTTACGGCTGGCCTTAACTAAGCCATAGATTCTTTTCTCAGAATTCCTGACTAGTCCTTCTTAGCCTAAGGACCGGAATCAGAGCTTAAGGCCGGCCGATCGAAGCTGCGTGGCTCCTTTCTCATGTTTCTAACTAAGACAGTACATTTAAAATCCCAGAATAGTTCGGAACTATACCGAGCCCTAGATAGAATGCTAACATCAAACCTAAACGTATTGACTTTAACACATGGTCGTCGCTAGGAGAGATGAGAGTATCCGAAATAACAAGAGGAGGGACTGTTATCTCCGATAAAGGAAACGAATTCTCAAAGCCCGATGCAGAAACATCCTTGATTTCAAGAAAATTCAGCCTACTAAAGCCTGGCGCATAATATGACATTTTCTGAAATTGATCATAGGAGTCGTCGATAATAGGATGGAACAAGTTGCTCGGGGGTTGATCGGCTGGGCCAGGCACAAACTTGTACCATACAGTACAACCAATGCCCAAGCAGACCATAATTATGAAACGCGCATACATACCCTCATAATAAGTAATTGCCTCCATCAAGATCCCTCTAAATAGCCTGATATCAGCCAAACTGCGCAAACCGCACCCGGCCCTGCTATAAGTTAACAATAATTCGGCATCAATAGGTCTGTTATTATAAGATAAACCAAGAGAATCACTTATGAAAGAGAAGCAATCCAAGAATTCAGGTAAGTGAATTTCACAATGCATGAACTCATCAGACATAGCCGGATGAATGCGATAACGGAACCCCATAATGGACTGGAATGAATCCATAAAATTGCGAGGGAACTTGAGAAATGGAGCTCGTAGTAGCTCATTAATTGACTGGTTCCAAAGAAGATTTTTTTGACTACTTCCTAAGAGATGATTCAAGGTACTACGATAACCATCAGAGCCATCAGACGATGATGGACCATCAGAGGAAGAAGGAGCTTCTGAAAGGGTAGAGGAAGAAGGAGCTTCTGAAAGGGTATAGGAATCAGTCCCACTCTCTTCCTGCAAAGAAGACAGGCCTATGTTCTTAAATATGGAAAAGATTTGTAGTTTCTCCATATCTTTTAAGAAGGATTCCATAAATTCTTTATACATTGTCTGCTCAAGCATATTTGTTTGAACGTTCTCAAGCATATTTGTTTGAATTTGATCGTTAAAAACTAGATTTGTATGAGCGTTCTGCACCGTATTAATTGTATCGTTCTCAACTATATTAGTATGAGCGTTCTGCACCGTATTAATTGGATCGTTATCTACTATATTAGTATGAGCGTTCTGCACCGTATTAATTGGAGTGTTCTGTAGCGTCTTCTTTTTCATGTCTATGAGGGTTTTTGTTTTTTTGTGGGTAAAGATAATTTCCGGATGTCCTAACTCACATGATCATCCGTACAACCTATTTTATGGAGATGATGTCTCCAGGTTCTCTTCATAGAGTGGATAATACTGGTGGAACATCAGTCATCGGTTGCTGGCTCCTCCTGCCTTCCCCTGGAACAAGTTCCACTCTCCCAACAGACTGGCGATTACCTAACTTCAACTCTCCAAAAGACATTGAAGAACTTTAAAGTTTGCCAAAGGCCTGTGTGTAGTATGCGATTACAAACTACCAACCAGTGAGAGAGACCGGCAATGGGCTATACACTATTTAGAGGAGAACCTTCTTTATCCTATAGATGGACATCATATCGATATGACTTTTTCAAGTACTGCAAGGCTTGGTGTTATTGGTACCATCCATTCAAGACCTTGCCAAAACCGTCATGGTTGTATAGGCCGTACCAACGAATAACACACTCAAACCTGCTCCCTCGACCTTCCATCCAGCCAGAGGCTGCCAGCGCATTGTATCTAAGCACACTGTAGCAAATGGATACAAGTTGCTAAAGATCTCGCATCCGAGGCCGAAGGAAGACTACGGAAGTCAAAATCCCGTTTACCAAACAAGACGTCGAGAGGTCCCTCCAGCAGCCAAAGTGATAGCGGCTGTAGCATCCGTGTGGAAGAAAGACCTTTTTCAGAGAGAAATACTTGTGTTGTCAAATGCAGACCTCTCAAAAGCCTAAATGTGCCAGGGGTTGATCATAGAAGCCAGGGCAAAATCAGAGGATTCAAGTCTTTGAGCGCTTATGTAGCTAATAACTCAGCCACTTGGGTCGTCACCTTCGGTCTATCGTTTTCTTTGTCTGTTAAGCTCCGTACTGCAATCGCAGTTTATCAACCACTCAGGACGACAACCGAGATCTTCGACTTAGCTCCCACAGCCACCCGGGGCGGAGGATAACGAAAGGGAGACAAAGTTCTAACTAAATCAACACACAATAACAAAAACTTCCATTCCATCCTCAGTGGAGGAGATTCGTTCAACTCTATAGATAAGGCAAGAGAGAACTTATGACCTCGCGGATGGAGAGGGATTCGAACCCCCGGTATTCCTAGAAATACTTCGGTTTTCAAGACCGACTCTTTCAACCGCTCAGACATCCATCCCTTCGCGCTTCGCCCGCCCTATCTATCTGCGCGCTGGCAGGTAGGGGCAACTCTATGTGATTCGCTACGCTTGCTTGCGCCCCACCCCCTAAGCTGACTCTATTGCCTGCCGGTTAGCGAATTCGGTAGTACGAATCGCTACGCTTCGCTTCTTTCTATATGATAATATGCACCCTCGGTTGCTGCGCTCCCTGCGGGTAATAGCAAGAGAGTGAAGAACGAACGATCCTCCAAAAAGAGTGAAGGAGTCCGACTCAAGCGAGTGAGTGAAAGGCGTGGCAAGAGAGCGAGTTCGACTCGGCACACGATCCGCAAGTGAAGGACCGATCCTTTAACGCCAGTACTGTTGCGAGACTGTTGGCGGCTCACGAGCAAATGGGCGATGCCGCTTGCCCATCACTCCCTCGCTCCTTTTTGAAGGCCCACCGCTCCCCCTTTCATTAAGTATCTATCCCGGCTTGCTTTTTGGGGCGAGTACTACAGTTCCTCCATAATCACACTGAAGGCCCAGCTTCGCAGAGCTGTTCTCTCCCCAGCCCACAGCAAGGTGTGGAATCAGGATCTACTCTGTGTTCTTACTCTATTGGATCAAGTCAGATACTAAGCCTTGACGAAATACTATGGAGAGAAAATGCTCTATTTCAGACTCGATTACTGTGATTAGTCTGGGCTGTTCCCGAGCCAGGTTCCCTGGATCCATTCTGACCTAAATGGATGAATGAAGAAGGGGGCGGGCAGATACGACGGCCACACACCTCTTTTTAGCCGATCGGATCTACTACACGGCTAGGATCAGAGAAAGATTGAGAAAGCAAGATCAATACTCTACTGTCGATTCAAAAGGCGAACAGCCCCAGCATTCATGGATCAAAGAAGGTCATTGTCATTGTATATAATAATAAATGAAGCCTGATCGAAGAATGAAGAAGCTAGCCCGGTCTCGGAGCTCTTGTTCTGCGTATCCGTCCTGCTCCAGGGTCATAGAAAGAACCAACTAAAAAAAAACTACTTTGACTCTCGGTATACCTCAATACAAGACAAGCACAGGAAAGGCAATAAAAACCGGGCTCATGGACTTTTAGTCTATTTCCCTTCTCTATCGCTATCGCCCTATTCTCTCTCAATTGCCTATCCTTTATAGATGAGGGGGAGTACCTTAGCAGTAGCTTCCAACATGAAAGATTGACCTCCTCTTTTTTTTTGCCAGATATGAATGCGGATGACTTAAAAAAACAAGTTGACTGTTGAACTTACCTACTCTCAAATACAAATGTTGGATAAGTGGAAAAATTAGAAATTTCATTTCTCTTCGCAAGCGCCTTGTCCTACTTATAGTATCACCTATCGAAACTCGTGTTTTTATTAACCAAGAACACATGAACTTTGTTGGCAAAGAAGAAAAGGTTATTCAATCCACTAGTGCAACTGAAGTGAAGGAATTACCTATTCTGAACCGGAACAAGATCGAGCTCATAACTACTGCTTGTGAACAGCTCTCCTCAACTGAAGGCGCGCCTACTGTTACTAGAAGTCCTTTCTCTCATTTGGACTCTATCGATCTCGAAAAGACTGACTTAAAAGGCCGGAAGAGAAGAGAGATATTCAGAAAACCCGATTTCCTGTCTTAAGAACCCGACTCAAAAGAGAAAAGAAAAGCGAACATGGCGGGACGGAGGATTGAACAGCACTTTTGTATCAAGATTGGAACTGGACCCTTCGGCCTTCATATCCGGATTTCACTCCACTTTCACTTTCATATCAGGTTTAGTTTCATTCTAGTATTTTTCTTGCCGTAGCCGTGCATCTGCCAACTCGTTATCCCTGCAACTGATGTGCTCAATTGATCCACTCTTGCTCACAAATCCATACTCCCCCAAGCCCAGCTGTCATTCGTTCGAAAACTCTCTTCGGCCACCAACTGCAAGTTGCCAAAGGCTGCAATGTGCGGAATTCCTAGCGCCTTGGCTATGCGGCTAGGATGAGGGCCTCGTACTTCTTCGGTTATTCGTGCACTCTTCGCTCGATTGTCATGCGAATGACAGGAACGGCTCGCACTCCCGCGCACCATTCTTGCATAGGACTAAATCAAAGAATCGCTTCCACACCGATTCCTCTTCCGCATTAACAACCGCCCCTACTCTCAAAAGGGCGCAATATCGATAAGCTCGATCAAGCCAATGAATGCAATCGGACGATCAAGGACATGCTAGCGAGTTGCCTGCTCGCTCGAGGCCATGCACGCCTATCAGCTCGCTATTGGCTATGCACTCGTATCAATACGTTCGCTCAAGGCCATGCTATAGCTTCCATGTCCATACGCTCGCTTTCAATCTCGTCTTCGTATCGTCCAGTGCTCAAGTGATCGGATGCCTTCGTCCTGGGCTCGCTTTACTCCATCGTACACTTTGAAGGATCCAAGGATCAAATACTAGGCTCGTACCCCCTTCCTTGCTCGAGGGATGAAGGCCATACGCTCGTACTTTTACTGATCGAGTCAGGCTTCGGCCTTGACTTCCTACGGGCATTGCCTGATCTAAGATACAGTTTCCATACCTTTTACAAAGCCTAAACAAAAGAGACTTACCTCAATGCAAGCAGAAAGGAAAAAAGAATCATTAGCGCGCCAGCACCTGGCCCACTTATGCTTTTGGAGCTATTAGGCCGGGCGGGCCTTTTGTTGACTTTGAATGGAACCGCTACACCACCTATTCTCTCAACAAAGCCTCTCAACGACTTACTAATCATTAATAATCGACTTCCTTACGCTACTATTATCTAACTTAAAGTACTTTACCAGGGCTTATGGTGCTGAAAAACTGCAGGGCGCGCTAGCGCACGTAGGAAAAAGGCGGAGTGTGCACTAGCGCACGTAGTCTTTTTATCAGACTACGTTTGCTTTTTTAGCGCACTACGTCTTATCAGACTACGTTTGCTTTTTTAGCGCACGTAGTCTTATCAGACTACGTTTGCT
>Ga0213875_10002311_pt1 | contig 11538 bp, 8 predicted proteins | sample BarmaccomBMRX_R8_FD_160105 | JGI IMG/M metagenome (GOLD analysis project Ga0213875, IMG submission 160105) | Root-associated microbial communities from Barbacenia macrantha in rupestrian grasslands, the National Park of Serra do Cipo, Brazil - RX_R8 | ecosystem: Host-associated > Plants > Roots... | reverse complement strand
TCGGCCCGATCGTGATGCCGTAGCCACCCGCTTCGCCGACCGGCTTGACCACGAGGCGGTCGAGATGCGCCAGCGTGTAATGCAGGCTGTCCGGCTCGCGGCAGATATGGGTCTCGACATTGGCCAGAACCGGCTCCTCGTCGAGATAATAGCGGATGATCCGCGGCATGTAGGCGTACACCGCCTTGTCGTCGGCGACGCCGGTCCCGACCGCATTCGCCAGCGCCACATTGCCCGCAAAATAGGCACGCATCAGCCCGGGTACGCCCAGCCTGCTGTCGGGGCGGAACACCTCGGGATCGAGGAAATCGTCGTTGATGCGGCGATAGATGACGTCGACCCGCCGCGGGCCGGCAATCGTGCGCATGTAGACGCGGTCGTTTTCGACCAGCAGGTCGCGGCCCTCGACGAGCGGCACCCCCATCTCGCGCGACAGGAACACATGCTCGAAATAGGCCGAGTTGTAAGTGCCGGGAGAGAGCAAGACGATCTGCGCCTCGCCGCATTCGGTCGGCGCGATGTCGCACATCGCGCGCACCAGCCGCAGTCCGTAATCGTCGACGCGGCGCAATGGAACGCCGTCGAGCAGATCGGGAAAGGCGCGCAGCATCATGTGCCGGTTTTCGATCACGTAGCTGACCCCCGAAGGGGTGCGCGCATTGTCCTCCAGCACATGAAAGATGCCGTCGGCGCCGCGCACGATGTCGGTGCCGCAAATATTGACGTAGGCCTTGTGCGGCACCGTCGCGCCGCGCATCGCCGGGCGGTAGTTTTGGTTGCCGAGGATCAGATCGACCGGGACCACCCGGTCGCGCAGGATCTTCTGGTCGTGATAAACGTCGTCCAGCAGCAGGTTCAGCGCCGTCACCCGCTGCACGACGCCGCGCTCGATCTGCGCCCATTCCGAGGCCGACAGCACCCGTGGGATCGGGTCGAACGGCAGGATACGATCGATCGCCTCGCTGTCGGAATAGACCGTGAAGGTGATGCCGAGATTGTACAGGGCCTGCTCGGCATCGGCCGCGCGGCGGCCGAGATCGGCGATCGATAGTGCAGCCAGCCGCTCGCGGACGCGCCGATCGGACATGCCGCTCAGCAGTTCGCAATAGAAGCCCTTGGGATCGTATCCCTGCAAAACCAAATTCGACATGCGTGGCGAATGCTGCCTTGCCCCGATGTTATCCGCAATGCACATGGCAGGCCAAACGGAAGGCCGCGGACGGGAGCGGAAGCGCTCGCCTTGTGTTGGCTCTTATCTTCTTCGAGAGGGCCGAGGCAGCGGAGCGTGACGGTGATCGGAATCAGACGCCTGCGGGTGCGGCACGAGACCGTGTACCGGTATGCTCGGCCGGTCAGTTTCGGCGAGCATCGGATGATGTTCCGGCCGCGCGACAGCCACGACCTCCGGCTGCTCGAAGCCACGATGGCGACGACGCCGCGGCCGAGCAACATCCGCTGGCTGCACGATGTGTTCGGCAACTCGGTCGCGATCGCTAGCTTCGACCGGCCCGCCTCAGAATTGCGCTTCGAGAGCCGCATCCTGCTCGACCATTTCGAGTCGGAGGAGCCTGACTACCCGATCGCCGAACACGCGCGCTTTTACCCCGTCAGCTATGACCGCAGCGAGATTCCCGACCTGTCGCGGCTGAGCGAGCGCGGCTATCCCGATCCGACCCATGCCGTCGATACCTGGGCCAAATCCTTCCTCGCCGCCGGCCGCACCGAGACCTGGGAGCTTCTGACGGCATTGACCAAGGCCATCCAGCGCGACTTCCGATACGAGACCCGCACCGCAGAGGGGGTGCAGAACCCGGCGGACACCCTCCAAAGCCGCAGCGGGACCTGCCGCGATTTCGCGCTGTTGATGATCGAGGCGGTGCGCTCGCTCGGCTTCGCCGCGCGCTTCGTCAGCGGCTATCTGTATTCGCCCGGGCATGCCACCACCGGCGGCGTCGATGGCAGCACCCATGCCTGGGTGCAGGTCTACCTGCCGGGAGCGGGATGGACCGAATTCGACCCGACCAACGGAATTGTCGGCAATCGCGACCTGATCCGCGTCGCGGTGGCGCGCGACCCGGCGCAGGCCGCGCCGCTGTCGGGCAGCTATATCGGCCGGCCGGAGGATTTTCTCGGCATCTCGGTCGCGGTCGCCGTCACGTTGCTGTAACGGCGCGGCACGGGGGCGGGCAAGCCGCGCGCTCCCGGCCCCCCATCCCGCTCCGAGAATTGCACTTCCCGCCGCGGGCCGTGGTGGTGTAAGCCAAGGCGTGGCGCGCCCGGCCGCCGTCTCGGCGGACCGCGGTCGCAGCCGCGCCATATCAGGAGCTATCATGCCCAGTCCTAACTACGCGGCGCCGGCCACCGTCGAGGAGGCGGTCGGCATCCTGGCGGGAGCCTCGGGCCTCGCGAAGGTCTTGTCCGGCGGGACCGATCTGCTCGTGCAATTGCGCTCCGGCCGGTCCCGTCCCGATCTGATCGTCGACACCAAGCGGATCCCCGGGGTCATCGGCATCCGCGAGGAGAATGGCGCGTTTGTGATCGGCGCCGCGACCCCAGGGGTCATGCTCAGCGCCAACGAGGCGTTTGTCGCGGCATATCCCGGAGTCGTTGAGGGCGTCGATCTGATCGGCTCGCAGCAGATTCAGGGGCGGGCATCGCTCGCCGGCAATCTATGCAATGCGTCGCCGGCCGCAGACAGCGTGCCCGCGATGATCGCCGCCAGAGCCGTCGCGGTGATCGCCGGCCCGGAGGGTCGGCGCGAGATGCCGGTCGAGGCGATTGTGACCGGACCCGGCCAGACCTCGCTGAAAAAGGGCGAGTTCGTCCTCGAGTTCCGGCTCCCGGCGCCGAGGCCTCGGCAGTCTGATGCATATCTGCGCTTCATCCCGCGCACCGAGATGGACATCGCCGTCGTCGGCTGCGGCGTCAATGTGACGCTTGATGCGAGCGGCACCTGCACCGACGCCCGCGTCGTGCTCGGCGCCGTCGCTCCGACCCAGGTGATCGTCGAGGAGGCGGCCCAGGCGCTGATCGGCCATCGCCTCGATGAAGGCACCCAGGAGCGCCTCGCCGCCGCCGCCAGCCGCGCCTGTCGTCCGATCAACGACAAGCGTGGCACGATCGAATTTCGCGTCAAAATCGCCGGCGTGCTCGCGCGCCGGACCGCCGCCATTGCTTTCGAGCGCGCCCAGAAGCGGGCGTAAGGAGACCCTGTGGAATGAGCAAGCATCACGTATCGACCACCATCAACGGCGAACCGACCGAATTTCTCTGCGAGGCGCAGCAGACCCTGCTTGACGTGCTGCGCGACGAATTGCTGCTGACCGGCAGCAAGGAAGGCTGCAGCTCGGGCGATTGCGGCGCCTGCAGCGTCATCGTCGACGGCAATGTCGTGTGCTCGTGCCTGATGCTCGGGGTCGAGGCCGAAGGCCACACGATCCAGACAATCGAAGGCATCGCGCAGGGCGACAAGCTGCATCCGGTGCAGCAGAAATTTCTCGAACACGCGGCTCTGCAATGCGGTTTCTGCACCCCCGGGCTGATCGTCGCGGCCAAGGCGCTGCTCGACGAGAACCTGAACCCGACCGAGGAGGAAGCCCGCTATTGGCTCGCCGGCAATCTGTGCCGCTGCACCGGGTATGATAAGGTTATCCGGGCCGTGCTCGACGCGGCCGCCGAGATGCGGGGGGCCGCCCAATGAACGCGTTCGCGAAGGAAGATCTGCGGGTCGTCGGCACCCGCCCGGTTCGTCCGGACGGCGTCGACAAGGTGACTGGGCGCGCCAATTTCGGCGCCGACATGACCATGCCGGGCATGCTGTGGGGCAGGATCAAGCGCAGCCCGCATGCCCATGCCCGCATTATCGGGATCAACACCGAAAAGGCGGCGGCGCTGCCCGGCGTCAAGGCCGTGGTGACCCGCGCCGATTTCCCGGACGTGGCGCCGGAGCGCGCCTATATCGGCGAGGCCCCGGCCAATTTGCGCGACCTGTCGCGCAACTGCATCGCCCAGGGCAAGGTCTTGTACGAGGGTCATGCGGTCGCCGCGGTCGCCGCGGTGTCGCCGGCGGTCGCGGCCCAGGCGGTCGATCTGATCGAGGTCGATTACGAGGTCCTGCCGCATGTGATGGATGTCGAGGCGGCGATGGCGTCTGATGCGCCGCTGCTGCATGACGATGTGTTCACAGTCGGCGTTGACCCGAAACCGGCCAAGCCGTCGAACGTCGCCAAGGTGGTCCGCTTCAAGAAGGGCGACATCGAGGCCGGCTTTGCCGAGGCCGAGCACATCATCGAGCGCCGCTATACGACGAAGCCGGTGCACCAGGCCTATATCGAGCCGCATGCCTGCGTTGTCTCGGTCGGGTCGGACAACCAATGCACGATCTGGAGTTCGAGCCAGGGCCATTTCATGGTGCGCGGCTACACCTCGCGCATCGTCGGCGCCGAGATCGCTGATATCCGCGCGATTCCAGCCGAGATCGGCGGCGGCTTCGGCGGCAAGACGATCGTCTATCTCGAACCCGTCGCCTACATGCTGTCGAAGAAATCCGGCCGGCCGGTCAAGATCGTGATGAGCCGGGAAGAGGTGTTCCGCGGCAGCGGCCCGACCTCCGGCGCGGTGGTTGAGGTCAAGCTCGGCGCGAAGAAGGACGGCCGCATCGTCGCCGGCCAGGTCGTGCTGAAGTACCAGGCTGGCGCCTTCCCGGGCTCGCCGGTCAACCAGGGCGCGATGTGCGCCTTTGCCTCCTACGACCTGCCGAATGTCGATGTCGTCGGCTATGACGTCCTCAGCAACCGGCCGAAGGTCGCGGCCTACCGCGCGCCGGGCTCGCCGATCGCCGCGTTCGGCGTCGAAAGCTGCATGGACGAGCTGGCGCGCGAATTGAGGATCGATCCGCTGGAGCTGCGCGCGAAGAACGCCGCAAAGGACGGCACCAAGGCGGCGCACGGCCCGACCTGGGCCAATATCGGCTACATCAACACGGTCGAGGCGGCCAAGCGAACCGAGCACTATCAGACCCCGCTCGGCCCCAACCAGGGCCGCGGCGTCGCCTCGGGCTTCTGGTTCAACGCCGGCGGCGAATCGAGCGCCGCGGTGCATGTCAACGAGGACGGCACGGTCACGGTGACCGAGGGCCATCCCGACATCGGCGGCTCGCGGGCCTCGATGGCAATGATGGTGGCCGAGGTGCTCGGAGTCCCCTACGACCGGGTGCGCCCGGTGGTCGGCGACACCACCGCGATCGGGTTCAGCGCGGTGACCGGCGGCAGCCGCGTCACCTTTGCCGGCGGCATGGCGGTGACGCGCGCGACCGAACAGGTCGTCGAGGAGCTGAAGCGGCGCGCCGCGGTGACCTGGGACATCAGCCCCGAGGCGGTCGAGTGGAGGGATGGCCAGGCCTTCCCGGCCGGCGCTAATGCCGGCAGCTTCGAGCCCTTGTCTTTGGCCGCGCTCGCCGCCAAATCAGCGCGCACCGGCGGGCCGATCAGCGCCGAGGTCCAGCTCAACGCGCAGGGCGCCGGGCCCGGCTTCGCGACCCATATCTGCGATGTCGAGATCGATCGCGAGACCGGCTATGTCAAAATTCTGCGCTACACCGCGGTGCAGGATGTCGGCCGCGCCATCCACCCGGCCTATGTCGAGGGTCAGATGCAGGGCGGCGTGGCGCAAGGGGTCGGCTGGGCCCTAAACGAGGAGTACATCTACGACCAGGACGGCCGCCTCGAAAACCCGGGCTTCCTCGATTACCGCGTCCCCGTCGCGCCGGATATGCCGATGATCGAGACGGTGCTGGTCGAGGTGCCGAACCCGCGGCACCCGTTCGGAGCGCGCGGCTGCGGCGAGGTGCCGATCGTGCCGCCGATGGCGACTGTCGCCAATGCGATCTGCGATGCCATTGGCATCCGCATGCGCGATCTTCCGATGTCGCCGCCCAAGGTCCTGGCCGCACTCGATGAGACGATGCCGCCGACCCGCGCCGCGGCGGAGTAACGCGGGTCCGGCGCCGCATCGCATCCCTTTCGGCATGGAGTGAGATCTGATGACGTTCATCGGCAAGAAGGAAGATCTGAAAGTCGTCGGCACCCGGCCGATCCGGCCGGACGGGGTCGACAAGGTCACCGGCCGCGCCGCCTTCGGGGCGGACATGACGATGCCGGGCATGCTGTGGGGCAAGATCAAACGCAGCCCGCACGCGCATGCCCGCATTGTCTCGATCAACACCGAAAAGGCGATGGCGCTGCCCGGCGTGCGAGCGGTGGTGACGGCGGCTGATTTTCCTGAGATCGCGTCCGAGGAGGCGTTTGTCGGCGAAGGGCCGATGAACTTCCGCGACCTGTCGCGCAACTGCATGGCACGTGGCAAGGCGCTTTATGACGGGCACGCCGTCGCCGCGGTCGCGGCGATCAGCCCGGCGGTGGCCGATCAGGCGCTCAACCTGATCGAGGTCGAGTACGAGGTGCTGCCCTATGTGATCGATGTCGAGGAGGCGATGGCGCCCGATGCGCCGTTGCTGCATGACGATCTCTATACCCAGGGCGTCGAGCCCAAGCCGGAGCGGCCCTCGAACATCGCAAAACGGGTGACCTTTGCGAAGGGGAACGCCGAGGCCGGTTTCGCCGAGGCCGAGCACATCATCGAGCGGCGCTACACGACCCAGCCGGTGCACCAGGCCTATATCGAGCCGCATGCCTGCGTCGTTGCCGCGGCCGCCGATGGACAGATGCAGATCTGGAGTTCGAGCCAGGGCCAGTTCATGGTCCGCGCCTATTGCGCCAAGCTGCTGGGCCTCGACATCTCGAGCATTCGCGCGATCCCGGCCGAGATCGGCGGCGGCTTCGGCGGCAAGACGCTGGTGTACCTCGAGCCGGTGGCCTTGGCGCTGTCGAAGCAATCGGGCCGGCCGGTCAAGATGGTGATGAGCCGCGAAGAGGTCTTCCGCGGTACCGGGCCAACCTCGGGCGGGGTCATCGAGGTCAAGCTCGGCGCCAAGCGCGACGGCACGATCGTCGCCGCGCAGCTCGTGCTCAAATACCAGGCCGGCGCCTTTCCGGGATCTCCGGTGCAGCCGGGCTGCATGTGCGGCTTTGCGATGTACGACATCCCGAACGTCAGCATTACCGGCTACGATGTCGTCTCCAACCGGCCCAAAGTCGCCGCCTATCGCGCGCCGGGAGCGCCGATCTCCTCTTTCGGCGTCGAAAGCTGCCTCGACGAGCTGGCGCGCGAGCTGAACATCGACCCGCTGGCATTGCGCGAGAAGAACGCTGCACACGAGGGCACCAAGGCGGTGCATGGGCCGACCTGGACGAATATCGGCTATCTCGAGACGCTGGTCGCGGCGAAGGACCACCCGAACTACCGCATCCCGCTCGGCCCCAACCAGGGCCGCGGCATCGCCAGCGGCTTCTGGTTCAACATCGGCGGCGAATCGAGCGCGGCGGTGCACATCAACGAGGACGGCTCGGTCAGCGTCGTCTCGGGCAGCCCCGACATCGGCGGCTCGCGCGCCTCGATGGCGATGATGGCCGCCGAGACCCTCGGGCTTCCGATCGACAAGGTGAAGCCGATCGTCGCCGATACCGCCTCGATCGGGTTCACCCATGTCACCGGCGGCAGCCGCGTCACCTACGCCACCGGCATGGCGACGGTACAGGCGGCCGAGCGGGTCATCGAGCAGTTGAAGACCCGCGCCGGGATGATCTGGGATATCAGCCCCGAGGCGATCGAGTGGAAGGAAGGCAAGGCCTATCCGGCCGGCCCCAACGCTGGCAGCTTCGAGCCGTTGTCGCTGGCCGAGATCGCGACGAAGGCGGCGCGCACCGGCGGTCCGATCGGCGCGGAGGTTTCGGTCAATGCCCAAGGCGCGGGGCCGGCCTTTGCGACCCATGTCTGCGATGTCGAGGTCGATCCCGAAACCGGACATGTCACGATCCTGCGCTACACCGCGGTGCAGGATTGCGGCCGCGCCATCCATCCGAGCTATGTCGAGGGCCAGATTCAGGGTGGCGTGACCCAGGGAATCGGCTGGGCGCTCAGCGAGGAGTACATCTACGACAAGCAGGGCCGCATGGATAACCCGGGCTTCCTCGACTACCGGTGCCCGGTGGCATCCGATATGCCGATGCTCGATGCCGTCATCGTCGAGGTGCCGAACCCGCGGCATCCGTTCGGGGTTCGCGGCGTCGGCGAGGTTCCGATCGTGCCGCCGATGGCGGCGGTCGCCAATGCGATCGCCGACGCGATCGGCACCCGCCTGCGCGACCTGCCGATGTCGCCGCCGCGGCTGTTGGCGGCGATCGACGGCGAGGGACCGGAACCGATGCGGGCGGCGGCCGAGTAGCCGTGCCGCGCGTCGTGATCTCGGGTTCGGGAGCCCGCCGGTTTACCGGCGGGCTGACCGAGCTCGAGGTCGAAGCCAACACCGTCCGCCGCATGATCCTCGAGCTCGACCGCCGCTTCCCCGGGCTCGGCCACCAGATCGAGGAGGGGATGGCGGTCGCGATCGACGGCGAGATCTATCAGGACGCCTATCAGGTGGCGCTGACGCCGGACAGCGAGGTTTATCTCATTCCCAAGATCGGCGGCGGATAGGCTCGGTTGCCGCGGCCCCGCCTATACGGGGGCGATGGCGCCGATCGCAATGCGCGGCGCCGCTCCCCGCTCGGCGCCCGCCACCGCTTCCGCTGCAACCGGGTCGAAAATCACCGCGGCCGACTCCGCTATCGCGGAGGCAACAGTCGATCTCGGCCGGCTTGAGGCGCCAGTTCCACGGCATGGCGGCGATGCCGGTGAACGGACAAGCCCAATGCAGGCTCGCCATTTCCAGGCGGTTCGGCAGCGCCCCGCGAGCCGATCGCGCTTGCGCAGACCAAGCCCGGCCAGCCCCTCGGCGATGCGGCCGATCTCGCCAAAACCAGCCGGCGCAAGTCAATTGCCGCTTGCCTTCGCTTCCGGACTTCGCTCGACCGAGAAAATAAAGCCCCGGGCGAGATCGAATAGTATCCGAATTAACCTCTCCTTTACTGTATTCAATACGTGGGCCGAAATCATAGTTAATCCAATACAATCCGCTTCAAAATTGCCGACAATTCGTATAAATACTCGATCGTCTTGATCGGGAGTAGGGGAAATGCCGCTCGTTCGCTGGCTGTCTCGAGTTTTGAGGGATGAAGACGGAGCAACCGCCATAGAGTACGGTCTGATCGCGGCTTTGATCGCGGTCGCCGCGGTATCGACGCTGCAGACGGTCGGCGACAATCTGTCGATGACCTTCACAACAATCGCCAATAATCTCTAAGACCGCACCGCCATAGGATCGCCTCGCCGCGCTGAGGCGGATCCCGGCTTTTCGCGCCGGGATCCGCCTTTGCGATCACCGGCGGCCTCGCGCGGGCGCCGGGCCGCATCGAGCACGGCATGAACTATGCCGGTATAGCCCGTGCAGCGGCATAGATGCCCACTCACCACCTCGCGCTCGCTCGGATCGAAGTTGGTTTCCGGAAAATGGCTCGCCGACATCAGGACGCCCGGCGTGCAGAAACCGCCTCTGGGACGCCTGACCACGGTGTAATGGCTGCTGCAACTCGCCGAGGGCGCCCTCCGGCCCGGCGAGACCTTCGACCGTTTCCCGCACGCCGCTCCCCGGCCTGCCCCCCAGCAGAAGGCGGCGGCCCGCTGATCAGGTTCGCCTTGCCTGCGGCGATCGGTCTACTGGCGTCGAGCCCGGCGAGGCGCGAGAGCCCGGCCAAAAGCGGTCGACAACCAACGCCAGCCCGGTCCGGTCGAAACCGATTATAGTGCGATGCCCCGCCATTCGATTGCTCCCGGATGCTATAGGCTGCCATCGCATTCGGAGCCGGTTCGCCCGGTATCAAGCGGCAGCTGCCCGCCTTTCGGGGCAAGGAAAGGCCCGATATGGACGCCTGGTTTCACTGCGAGAACCCCTATCCCCATGTCCCGGACAAGGTGCTCGAGGCGGCGGATTCAGTGCGCGCCAGCCTGCCGAACCGCTATTGCGACCCGAAGGTCGCGGCACAATTGTTCGAGGAAACCCTCGACGAGTACCTGCTGTGCGACGAGCTCGGGCTCAACATCACCTCGAGCGAGCACCATGCCGGGATCAACTGCCTCTACGGCGCGAGCCCGGTCATCCTCGGCATCGTCGCGCGGCAGACCCGGAACATCCGCCTGTTGAGCATGGGCACGCTGATCACGGTGCGCGACGACCCGGTGCGCGCCGCCGAGGAATACGCCACCGCCGACGTGATCTCGCGCGGGCGGCTGGAAATCGGCTTCGTAAAATCGGGCGGCACCGAGATGGCCTCGGGGAACGCCAACCCGATCGGCATTCGCGAGCGCTTCTGGGAGGCGATCGACCTGATCGACAAGAGCCTGACCCACCATGACGGTCCGTTCAGCTGGGAAGGCAAGTACTTCACCCACCGCCACGTCAACATCTGGCCGCGACCGGTGCAGCAGCCGCACCCGCCGATGTGGGCCGCGACCTCCGATCCGGTGGACACCGCCGAACTCGGCCGCCGCGGTATGGTCAACATCATGGTCATGCGCGGGGTTGATGTGACGAAACGGGCCTGGGGCGCGTATCGCCAGGCGCGCGTCGAGGCCGGGTTGTCGAAGGCGAAGACCGATCGCTTCGGCTATTCCGCCTTCGTCTATGTCGGCGACACCGACGAGGAAGGCGTGCGGGTCGGCAGCAAGTTATTGTGGTTCGTCAACACCAGCATGAAATCGGCGCCGCAATACGCCAAGTTCCTGCCCGGCACGACGCCGCCGGAACTGGCGCCGCGGCTCTACCGCGACCCCAATGCGGCGGGCGGGCTCGGCCGGCCGGGGCGGGATTCGGCGCTGAACCGGGCCGGCGTTACGGCCGAGATGGCGATGGCCGGCGGCCGCATGTATGCCGGCAACCCCGACACCGTCTATCGCCAGATCATGGATTTCTACGACAAGGTCGGCGGCTTCGGCCACCTGATCATGGTCGGCAAAACCGGCTTCATGACGCACGAGGAAGCGGTCAAGAACATTACGTTGTTCTCGAAGGAAGTCCTGCCCCGCTTGCGCGAGATCAAGCCGGTAACGGTGGAATAGACCTCACTCGCTCACCCAACTGGGCGGCGGGCCTCCGCCGCGCCCGAAACGGGGCCGGGTTCCGGGGCTCCTGGGGTGCGCACGAAATCGAACAGCCGCGTCAGGCTCGCCAGCATGCCGGCACCGGCGAAACAGGCCGCGAGCATGATCGCGGTGCCGGCGCTGTGGCCGCCGCGCGACAGGCCGAACACCAGCGCCACCAGCGCCGCGCCGATCGATTGCCCGAGCAGCCGCGAGGTGCCCTGGATCGCGCCGGCGCCGCCGCTGCGCTCGCGCGGGGCGCTGAGCACGATCGCGCGGTTGTTAGGCTGCTGGAAGATCCCGAACCCGGCGCCGCACACCGCGACCCGCCACAGGATGTCGGTGCTGCTCGGATGCGCCGGCATCCAGGCCAGCAACAGGAAGCCGCTCGCCAAGACCGTCAGGCCG
>Ga0213875_10002310_pt1 | contig 11539 bp, 15 predicted proteins | sample BarmaccomBMRX_R8_FD_160105 | JGI IMG/M metagenome (GOLD analysis project Ga0213875, IMG submission 160105) | Root-associated microbial communities from Barbacenia macrantha in rupestrian grasslands, the National Park of Serra do Cipo, Brazil - RX_R8 | ecosystem: Host-associated > Plants > Roots... | reverse complement strand
CGCCGTTGGTAAACTCGATGCCGCTGGCCTCGAGAGCGGCCCGGATGGCGTCGACTGTGCGGGGCCGGAGTGCTTCCCCCTTTTCGAAGCGGACTATCGTCTCCGGCGAGACCCGGGCCGCTTCAGCAAGCTCGCGCATCCCCAAACCTACCGCGGCCCTGGCCATCTTGCATTGAACAGGCAGCAATTCCGAACCTCGTGCGGATTTGGCTTGCGCAACAGAGCGCAGCCGTTATCCTAACTGTGTTCGGATAACCGAGCAATCTTGTAAGCGGCCGGGAGGCGAGCCTTGACCCTCGCCCGCCCGGCCTAACCCTGGACCAGAAAGGCCCTGACCCATGGCTGACCCTACAGATACCACGCCCGGCGCGTCCGGGCGTGCCCCCTACCCCACGCTCCCGGCGTTCCTTCTCTTCACGGTGGAGGCGCTTGGGCGGGAGCATCGGAGGCTCGAGGCCCTCGCCCTCGACATATGCGAGCGGCGTGAGGAGGCCGAACGCACTCTTGCCGGTCCCACCCAGCGCGTGCCGGCGACGATAACCCTGCAGGCGCTGGAAATGCTGGCCTACGACCGGGCCCGCGCCTTCCAGGATCTCGCCCTGACACTGCCGGCGCAGTCGTGGGCGGATGCCCTGGTGCACCTGACGCTGGCAATGGACGTCACCGAGACCCTCGACGATGACGACCTTAGCACCGAGACGCGGAAGGATGTCCTGGTCCAGCTGCGCCGCGCGCACGCCAGCATCTTTCCGCGGGTTGCGGAGGCCGCGGGTCCCGCGGCCAATGGATTGGTTGAGGTCTGGCACGTCGCGCGGCACGCCTTCGAATTCGGGCAGACGGAGGGCTCGCCGTGAGCCGCGCCATCGGTCGGCGCGGCCTGGTCGGCCCGGGCGCCTCGCTGCTCCTGCTGGCCGGAGCGGCGATGAAAGCGGCGCCCCCGGCGGAGGCTGCCGGCAGCCCAGACGCCGAGCTGCTGCGCGTGTGCGCCGAGTTCGACGCCTTGGAGCGCCAGTATGTGGCGCTTCACGGGGTGGAGACTATCGAAGAGGAACATGCCAACGAACCGCTCATCAACGTGGTGTCTGCGCGGCAGCAGCATCTGCTCGACCGGCTTTGCGAGCTCCGGGCGACCACGATGCAGGGACTGCGCGCCAAGGCGGAGACCCTGGCGAATTGGGATCCGACCTCGACGGACGAAGACCCCGGCCGCTACTGGGACGATCGCATGGTCGCGTCGCTGGTGTGCGACATCCTGGCGCAGGCCGGCGCATGACGGTCCAGACCCCGGAGGAAGAGCTCCTCGACGTGCAGATCGACCTTGCGACAATCGCGGAGATTTTCGACGCACTCGACACACCAGCCGCAACGTGGAAATCCCCGGCGCGTGGCTGGGTTGGTTCGGCAAGCACCTGGTGTCAGCCAGCGAACGCATCGAAGGGGCTGCGCTCGCCCTGCGGAAACGGTGAGCGGCGGTGGCCTGCGGGTCGCCGCCGGTTGCCGATCGGGCGCCGGAGCGCGATCCTCACCGCCGGCGGCGCTAGGAGTCGCGACCGAACGCCCGGACCTCCGCGCCGGGCTGCGCCGCCGCTTTCACTGCGGATCAGCGTCGCGGAGGCGCCCATGGACAACCGGATCCGATCAACCGGGCTGCCTCTACGGCTTGCCATCGAAGAGCTGGTTTCAGAGCAATTCAAGCAGATCGCAGCGTTTTACAAGCGCGACCTTCTGCGCGTGCCGGTGTCCGAAGCGGATGTGAGGGCGCAAGAGGCTTCGATCTCACGCAATCGGCGGCTCTTGTGGATCGATCTTCGGGAGCGGTGGCGACGGGACGAAGTCCGCGTTCGCGGCAGACTTTGGGGATCGCGAGGTTCCGAGTGGATCCTTGGCGATTTTCCGGACCAGCGGGAGCCGGACTGGGACGCCAACCAGATCGAGTCAGGCGGCGTCGTCTACGTCAACGTGCACGTATTCGAGGCTGCGCGGGGGAAGGGATTCGATCTCGCCAAACAGGATCCTTTCGTTTGGCTGAGCGCATACATGGCGAGCGAAGTGCCACGCCCGAAACGAGATGCAGCGCTGAAGGACTGCATGCAAAGAACCGGCGCAACCTGGCGAGAGGCTATACAAGCGTGGAACCGCTTGGACCCCAAGCTCAGGAACCCGCGGGGCAAGCCAAGGTAAATCGTGCAGATAATCGTGCAGGCTGCACGCAACGTGCACGCTGTACGATTTTCCCCTTTGCGGCGCCTGAGGCCATCTTCGCACTAGTGGCGGCTCAGTAGAGAGCCCGAGCAAATGAGGCGCGAGATGCCCGATACCTACCTGACCGAACGCGAGTTCAGCGAGCGCTACCACGTGTCGGCGCGGACGGCGCAGCGTTGGCGGTATACCGGCGAAGGTGGTCCGCCCTTTGTTCGATTGGGATTTCGCCGGGTCGGCTACCGCCTTTCCGACTGTGAGGCCTGGGCAGCGGCCCGCACCTTCCAGAGTCGCGCGGCGGAGACGGCCGAGGCCGCCGCCGCGTAGCCCCGAAACGAAATGCCCCCGCAAACACGTGGCGACGTGCTGCAGGGGCGGATCGGTTCGGCAAAGTCGCTGGCGGCACTGGCGATATACACCCGACCCGTCCTGCCCTTCAAGCGCCGCCGCCGCACCTGCTTAGGAGCGCGCGATGCGCACCGACTACGCCGCCTGCCTATCTGACCCGGGCCGGCATCCCAGCCTTCAGCCGAGGCTGGAACCGAACCTGCGATGACGTCCGGCTCAAGCGAGGTGCAGAGCACGCCTGTCGCCTCGGGCCGCGCGCGGTCTCTGAGCTGCTCCTGCAGGTGGCGCACGGCCGCTACGACCTGGCAGGCCTGCTCGATCTTTTGGACCAGTGGCGCGCCGGCCTCTCTCCCGAGATGATTGCTGCAGCCGGCGCCGATCGGTTTCCGCCGCGGCCGCTCCGCGTGGTGCCACGATGAACAGGCACGGCCGGCGTGCCGAGGCGGCCAAAAGGTCGCAGCGCCGCGACCTTCGCGGCGATACCATCCGAACCACTCTCCGAGCCCTGGCCGACGCGGCCGAATGCGACACGACGATCTCCGGCGCAACTTTGTTCATGCCCAGCGGCGAGGTCATCTATCTCGACGCGGATCACGCGCGGGCGATGGCGGACGGCAAGCCGGGCGGGCCGCTGCAGTGAGCGCCGCAGGCTCATCCGCCGGTCCGACACTGGACAGCCTCGCCGGGGCTGCCTCGGTGCGCGCGCGCCTGTGGGACGCCGGCTTTCGCCCGATCCCGATCTACAGCGTCGATCATCCCATCAAGGACGCGGGAAAGCGCCCGATCGGCGACGATTGGAGAAGGCGCGCGCTGCGCGATCCCCCGGAGGCGGTGGATGCCCCGCCGGAGCTTGCGGCCCTCAACACGGGGATCCTCTGCGACGGCCTGCGCCCCATCGATCTAGACGTCGACGATCCGCGGCTGGCCGCCAGGCTGCGCGCGCTGGCTATCAAGCACCTCGGCGAGACCATCATCCGCACGCGCGCGAACAGCGGCCGGTGTCTCCTGGTCTACCGCGCCGCTCAGGGCCAACCGCGGAAGGTCGCGCTTTCCGGACAGCTCGGGAAAGTGGAGGTGCTCGGCGCGGGCCAGCAATTCGTGGCGTTCGGCAAGCACCCCAGCGGCGCGGCGCTGCAATGGACGCCGGAGGCCCCGAGCGAAACAGCGCTGGAAAACCTGCCCGTTGTGACCGAGGCCCAGATCGAGGCCTTTCTGATGGCAGCTGCGCCGGTGATCGGCGCTGCTCCGCCGAGGTCAAAAGCCGATGGCGGCCATCTCAACGGACAAGCGAGTCTGCATCCGCCGGCGGCAGACGCGCTGGACGTGGTCGCTGCCCTAAGCGTCATCCCTAATCAGGGCCCCGCCGACTGGGAGTCATGGAACCGCGTCGGCATGGCGACGTGGGCAGCCACGGAGGGCAGCACGGCCGGCTTCGCCGCATGGTGCGCCTGGTCGGAACGCCATCCCGCCCACGATCCCGCAGAGGCGCGTCATCGCTGGGAGCACTACCGAACCTCGCCACCGACCCAGATCGGCGCCGGAACGCTGTTCCACCTGGCACGTGAGGCGCGTCCGGGCTGGACGAAGCCGAGCGCGAGCAGCAGCAAGCCCGCGGCGCAAGGACATGGGCAACCGCCGTCCGCCGGGGTGCTCTGGGCGGAGGACTCTTCGTGGACAGAGGACGGCATTCCGCAGCGCCCGTGGATCGCCCCGGGGTACGCACTGCGCGGAGCGCTCACCGTAGTCGCCGGGCCGCCCAGCGCCAGCAAGTCCAGCTTGATGGTCGCCTACGCCGTCGCCGCGGCGCTCGGCGAGCCCTTCCACCGCTTCCGCCCTGTCGGGCCCATGCGCGTACTGATCTACAACGTGGAGGACGACGCGGACGAGCAGCGCCGGCGGTTCTCGGCGGTCCTGCGCCAATTCGGCCACCCGCCATCGGCGCTCGACGGCAAGGTGCTGCGCATCGGGCCGAGCGGCGTCGGCACCCTGGCGGTTTACGACGACCTGACCGGCAGGGTGACCGACAGCCCGGCCATGGTGGAGCTGCGCAGCCGCATCGAGGCATTCCGGCCCGACCTGGTGATCCTCGATCCCTTCGCGGAGCTGCACTCGGCGGAGGAGAACGCCAATACCGCGGTGCGCGCGGTGCTCGCCTTCTTCCGAGCGCTGGCCGTCGAATTCAAGATGGCGGTGATCCTGCCACACCACACCCGCAAGGGTGTCGCCCTCGCAGGCGACCCGGACGTGGCCCGCGGCGCATCGGCCATCATCGGCGCCGCCCGGGTGGTGCTGACCGTCACCGGGATGACCGAAGAGGAAGCGGCGGCGTTCAACATCAATTCGGACCATCGACGCCACTTCTTCCGTGTCGATGGCGCGAAATCGAACTACGCCCCGCCGACCGACGCAGAATGGTTCGAGCGCATCGCCTATGAGCTGGACAATGGCGACCAGGTCGCGGCGCCCGTTTCGTGGAAGCCGCCGGCGGACGTGGTCTCCCTGGACATGCGCCACGCCGTCGAGAGCGGGATTGCGAGAGGCAGTCCGCACGGGCCGTGGTCGCCGAAGTTGAGCACCGAACCCAGGTCCGTGCGCCACCTGATGGTGGAATGCGGGATCATGACGGCCGATGGCCAAAAGCAGACGCTCAAGACCCTCCTCGCGAGCGGATGTGCCATCGCCGACTTCCGTCACAGTAGCCGAGTTGTCGCGAAGGGACTTCGCTCGCCTGACGGCGAACCGCGACAAGCGCTATGGATTGATGCAGCGGCATGACCCACGCAACTCCCTGCGTGACCCACGCGCGTGGGTGGTCGCCGGGTCCTATAGGAAAAACGACCACCGCAGCAATGGGCGGTGGTTCGTTTTACCCAAGCAGGACCCGCGCAGGACCCATGCGGTCGTTACGACCCCGGAGGGGGGGGGTCACAATTATGGGACTCTATCGGCCAATGACCGCCCCATGGTCAGACTTTCACGCCGTCAGATTAAACTTTCGGGTTTGACCCCGTGACGAAACGCGGGCCGCGCCCTCGCCCTGACGAGCTGAAGCGCCTGACCGGTACCTTCCGGAAGGACCGCGCCCATCCGCGCAAAGTGAAGGACCTAGCGGGGCAGCCGGTGATGCCGGAGTTCCTCGAGGGCCGGGCGGCCGAGCTCTGGCACCAGCGCCTCGCCGCCTATGCGGCGCGCCGAATCGCCGTGCGGGGAAGCGAGCGGGTGCTGGCGCATCTCTGCTGCCTTGACGCGGCCCTGGAGGCGACCTGGCAGCGCGGAGAGACGCCGACGGCCGCGATGGTGACCGCTTTCCGGACGCTGGCGTCGTTGTTCTACGAACCGCCCGCCTCGCAATACGGGGCGACGGAGGCGACTGCCGCTCCGTCACCGTACGACGAATTCGCGGAACACTTCCTGGGCGAGCCTGCCCCCTCCCCGGCATGGGCCAAACTGCGCGCCTTGCACGCGCGGAAGCAATGACGCCTCCGGCACCCCGCCACGAGCTGGACCGCTACGGCCATGCCCTCTGGCACGCGGCCTATACCAGCGCCGTGCGGCACGGGATATGGAAGCCGCACTTCGCCCTTGGCCTCGAGACGCTTGCCAGCGCGGCCGCGCAGTACGTCCGGGCGGCGATGGCGGGCGGCTCCGATGACCCCGACCTGCGCACCCTCCGGGTGATAATCCGCGAGCAGCTTTTCCAATGGCATCTGATCGACGATGAGCGGCTCCCCGAGCTGCGCCCGGACGGTGTCGACCCCGACATTGCGCGGGCGTGCGGGCTTCCGCCGACGGTGCACTGAATGCCCGTCGCGCTCGATCCCGCGCGCCTGGAGGGCATCCTGGCCCGGCTGCCGGCGGATGATGCCCTGGCGCTCTCGGCGGCCCTGGAGCCGGCCTGGCGGGCCCGCGAGCGGCGGCGGCGGGCCCGGGACGAAGTGCTGCACGAGTTGCGCGCCCACTACCCGACTCAGAGCTACACGGTCGCGGCGCGGCTGATTGAGCGGGATTGGGCCCGGTATTTGGCCGGCCCGTGGCGGCAGCAGCGGATGGCGCCGCCCCCGCCCGATCCGGGCTCGCGGGCCGACTGCCTATACCGCGCCACCACGCTGAACGCCGGCGTTAGCCTGGCCTGGCGCGCGTTGGCCGAGATCATCCGTCCGCCCGCCGTTGCAGAAAACTCCGGTGGCGGCTGCAACGGATCGCCCCCATCCATGGCGAATGGTCTTCAAGCAGACACGGCCGTCGCCTGCGCCGCCGAGCTCGGATGGCGGCACGACCTCCCGGATTCCGCAGACCGAAGCTGAGGTCGCGGACGCGCTGCGCGCGCTGGACGCGGAACGCGCTTCTCTCGCCGAGACGATCGAGCGCCACGCCGAGCGCGAGCAGGCGGCCCTCGAGGCCGGGGCGGAGGACTATCAGCTCGCGGAGCTCGACTGGTCCGTCCGGCGCGCCAAGGTGCGGCTGGTCCAGCTGGAGCGCCAGGAAGCGGGCCTTGTCGAGCTGGGCAAGAAGCTCCGGTTCGATGCGCAAGCGGCACAATGGGATGCGCTGCGGGCCGAATATGCGGCCGCGGGCGAGCAGCTGGTGCGCGACGCACGAGCGCTGTCCGCGAGTCACGCCCGGGTGGCGCAGCTCGCCCAGCGATGTGACGACATCGGCTTCCGCGGGCCCGGGGTCGCTTCCGGCGCCGGCATCGCCGTGATGGAGCCGCTGCTTCCTCGGCCGCCCTTTTTGCCGTGCCTGGCCGCCCTGGCGGGTTGGGAGATCGGCGCAAAGCGCGCCGCGGCATCCACCCTGCACCCAGTCAAGCCGGGCCAATTCAATCCCGCCCGGCCGTTTTGCACCGCGGCCGAGATGTCCGAGCAGGATGCACAACGCATGTGGGGCACCGGCCCCGAGCAACATCTCGCGGCAGTTCAGGCCGGCGGCCGCCGGACGACGCTGGGGGGATCATAGACCATGTTCATTTCGGGTTTCTTGGCGCTCTGCAGCGCGACCGGCACCGGCACGTGCACGGAGTTCCCGAGCGGCGGCTACGCCCGCCAACCAATCGCGTTCGGCACGCCGAAGGGCGGCCTCACCGTCAACAGCACGCCGTTTTCCTTCGGGTATCCCGGCCTGCCGGAGCAGGTTGCAGGGCGAGCAATTTACGACGCGTCGACCGGTGGAAATCTGCTGCTGGTGCTGCCGTTCGCGGCACCCCGGCCGCTACCCGGGGGTGGTCCGGTCGACGCCGGCGACGTGGGCTACATTCGGCTGCTGTTCTCCGCGATGGCGGCATTCCCGGACGCCGATGCGTTCACCGGGACGCTCGCGGCCGGCGCCATTTCGGGGCAGTGTTACGATTCCGGCGACATCGTCGGCACCTTCTCGACTGCTCCGAACGCCGCGAGTGGCGTCACCCTCTACCCCATCGGGGGGCAGCAGCTGGCCGTCAGGGCCTCGTCTCTGAGCACGGGTGTCGCGTTGACGATCAACCGAGGAACCCTGCAAGCAACATCGAGCGTGCCGGCGTGACCATCCCGGGCGCCATCGTCGAGCGCGAGCGGGCCGTCATCTGGTGCGATACCGAAGTGCACCGGGGCGACCGGCCGTCATGCTTGCGGCCGAAGCTGATCGTCAGCCCCGGCGCCGGCGCGGTCATGGCCAGCATGGGGCGCACCTGCGTCACGCACGCCGCCCGGCGGCCCTTCCTGGAGAGCATAGAGCTCGACGAAATGCCGGCCGCGATGATGCGCGCCCTCCGCGCTGAGGGTGCAAAGCGGGCGGACCGCCTGCAGCGGATGGAGCGGGGATCCTTCGCAAGCAACCTGGTTCTGGCGGTCGGATGGTCCGCACCGTCGCATCGAATGCTCGCCTACGAATTGAGCGGCGCATCGTTCTTCGTTCCGACCCTGACCACACGGTGCTGCTACCCGCTCACCGACGAATTTGACACGTGCCGATCCGAGCGCATCGCCGACGTGCTGACGGTGGCGCGCGCGCAGATGCGAGCCCTTCGCACGTGGTGGCCCGATGCCACCGGCGGCGCGCTCACCGTCGCCGAGCTGCTCCGCGGCCAGATCGTCACGCGGACCTTCGCGAATCAGGATTGGGCGCACGAGTGCGCCGAGGAGATTGAAGATGCCCGAGCCGAACCGGCCGAACGCCAGCCCGCAGCCCTCGAGCTCTGCGGCTAACGAGGAGGTCACCGTCGAATTCCTACGCTGGACCGCGTGGGGGCATCACGTCGCTCCCACCGCTTACCAGAAAGGGCAGCGCGCGGGCTTCACGCTTGCCGAAGCCGAGAAGCTGGTGCGCGGCGGTCATGCGGTCATCGTGGGCGGCGGCACGGCCATGCAGCGGGCCCGCTCGGCGTTGGGGTACTGAGCAATGCCCAAATCACCATACCCGCCGATCTTCGAGGCGGAAACTATCAACCACGATGACGTAACCGTAGAATTCTTGCGCCACACGGTGTGCGGACCTTCGCTCGGCTCTGCCTACCAGGTCGGGCAGCGTGCCGGGTTCAAGCCCGCGGAAGCCGCAAGGCTGGTGCGGGACGGTCACGCGGTGCTCGTGGATGATCAGAAGCCGAAGTGATGCAGCCGCGGTCCGACCTTTTGACGTTCAAGCGCGCGGTGCGCCACGGTGGCGCGATGCCGTTTCGGCCGGTGCTGCGGAAGCTGGCGACCGTGCAACCCGCGCCGGGCGAAGGGCGCACGCTCCGTTTCGTGGCAAGCACCGGAGCCGTGGATCGCGATGGCGACACGGTCGCGCTCGCGGGATGGCGGCTCGATGCCTTCCGGCGCAATCCCGTGATCCTGTTTTCCCATCTCGCGGACACGTTCCCAGTCGGGAAGGCAACGCACGTCGGCGTGCTCGACGGCGCACTCCGCGTGACCATCGAGTTCGTGCCCCGTGACGTGCCGATCGCCGGGGAGATGGCCGAGGCTGCGTTCCGACTGAGCAAGGCCGGCTTCCTCTCTGCGGTGTCTGTGGGCTTCAAGCCGCTCGCGTACAAGCTGTCGAACGACAAGGAGCGGGCCGACAAGTTCGGAATCGATTTCACCGCGCAGGAATTGTACGAGATTTCGCTCGTGACGGTTCCGGCCAACGCCGAGGCGCTGATCGAGCCCGGGCAGCGCGCATCGGTGGCGGTGAGCGCGCAAGCGGCGCTCCGGCGCGAACGTGCGGCGCTTCGCGCGCTGGCTTGGTCATAGCCGATGAGCGGGAACTTCCTGCCCCCGCATCCGGCGCCGGATGGCTCGGGCACGACCACGACCTTGTCGGATGATGAGTATTTCAAGCTCCTCGGCACGCCCCGCGGAACGTCCCTGCCGCCTGCGCCGAACCCCGACTTCATCGACGTCAACACGCCCGGCTCCGCGCCGGGCAACCCGACAACCGGCGACCTCGGCGGGGCGGGGCAGACCGCGTATGGCGCCACTTCCTCCGGCCAGGGAGGAGGGGGAACATCTTCCGGCTCAGATGACGTGCACGACGAAGGGCCGGCGCAGGGCGGCGGCGCGGGTTCCGGTACGCAACCGAGCGTGCAGCTCAAGGTCGGCGGACAGGTCATCACCGGCGGATGGGAGCGCATCGGCGTCATGCTGAGCTGCGAGCGCCTGCCCGCCAGCTTCATGTTCGAGCTCGCCGATTCGCCGCAGGGCAACTCCGCCGGCATCGTGGCCACGGCAGGACAGCCCTGCACTGTGGTGGTGAACGGCGTCACGATCATCACCGGCCGGATCGACCGCGTGCAGGTTCGCATTGGCCACGATCACCATTCCCTGGTGGTTCGCGGCCGCAGCTTGTCGCGGGACCTGGTCGACTGCTCGAGCGACATTCCGGGCTCGCAAATCCTCGCGACCAATGCCTCGGATGCGATTACTCGGATCTGCAAGCCCTTCGGCATCAACGTGAAGGTCCTGAGCACCGATACGAGTCAGCCGATCATCCAACAGGGCATCGAGCTGGCGGCCACCCCGTACGAGGTCATCGAGGGCATTGCGCGGTTTGCCGCGTTCCTCGTCTACGATGACCCTGACGGCAGCGTGATCCTCGCCCAGGCGGGCGCGGAGTCGATGGCGAGCGGCGTCACCTATGGCCAGAATGTCCAAGCCGCCGACGTCACCTTTTCAATCGATCAACGGTTTTCTGTTTACGTGCCCGTAACAATGGCAACCGACATGTTCTCCGACCAGAGCGCCGGAAACCAAATCCCCGGGCCGCCGATAACCGGCCAGGGTGTTGTCGACACGGGCGACTACCGGCCGATGGTTGTGGTTTCGGAGCAGGCCAACAGCAACGGGTCATTGGCGAGGCAGCGCGCCACGTGGGAGGCCGCCCGCCGGCTCGGCCGATCGCAAGCGCTGCGCGTCACCGTCGACACCTGGACGGACAGCAGCGGCGCGCTTTGGACTCCGAACAAGAAATGCCCGGTCAATGTGCCACCGGCCGGATTGAGCAATCTGACGTGGATCATATCCGAGGTCGAGCTGCTCCAGGATCTGGAAGTCGGCACTGTGGCGAACCTGGTGCTTATGCCGCCCGAGGCCTTCACGCCGGCGCCGCCGGTCCGGCTCTATGACTATCAGACCCAGCAAGCCCTCGCGGCTGGCCAAGCTGGCGGCCTGACCGGGGCGCAACCGACGCCCACGCCGCAATAGGAGGCCGCAATGGCCAGCGCCGGCTTCGCAGTAACCATCTCGGCCACCGATGCCGCGAGTGCTCGAATTGATGCCATCAACAAGCGGCTCGCGGCGATGCGCGCACCTGTCGAACGGGTGACCGGATCGCTCCAGAAATTCGCCGACCTGTCCGGCATCAGCTCGCTGCAGCGCGGTCTCGCGCGAACGTCGGAGCGCGCGATCTCCCTCGCCCGATCGCTGGCGAACGTTGTCGAGCCGCTCGGTGTCATCACCGGGGCGGCCAGCATCGCCGGTATGGCGCGCTTCGTCGCCAGCTGGGCCGAGAGCGGCGCCAGCCTCGGCTACGCTGCGCAGCGCGC
>Ga0213875_10002309_pt1 | contig 11541 bp, 15 predicted proteins | sample BarmaccomBMRX_R8_FD_160105 | JGI IMG/M metagenome (GOLD analysis project Ga0213875, IMG submission 160105) | Root-associated microbial communities from Barbacenia macrantha in rupestrian grasslands, the National Park of Serra do Cipo, Brazil - RX_R8 | ecosystem: Host-associated > Plants > Roots... | reverse complement strand
ACTCCCCCCTTAACAGGCGTGACTGGCTGACGTCTCAGGGCTTTCGTTCCCTGTTAAAGCTTCCCCTGCTCGACCACGACGTGCTGGGGTGGATCAGCGTTTCCAGCACGGAATACGGGCGTTACCGTCCCGAGGAGGTCGAGCTGGCCCACGCGCTGGCGCAGCAGGCCTCACTGGCGGTGCAGTTGGCCCGCCTGGCCAAGCAGGAACAGCAGGCCGCGGTGCTGCACGAGCGCAACCGCCTGGCGCGCGAGATTCATGACACGCTCGCCCAGGGGTTTACCGGCATCCTGCTCCAGCTGGAGGCGGCCGAGGAGGCCATTCCCGACGGCGCCGGACAGGCGCACATCGCCCGGGCGCGGGACCTGGCCCGGCAGTGCTTGGCCGAGGCGCGGCGCTCGGTCTGGGCGCTGCGGCCCCAGGCGCTCGAGCAGGACGGCCTGCCTATCGCCCTAGCATCCCTCGCCCGGCAGATGACCGCCGGCACGGCGGTGCGGTCGGAGCTGCACGTGCATGGCACCCCCCGCAGCCTGCCGTCGGAGATCGAGAGCGACCTGCTGCGCATCGGCCTGGAGGCGCTCACCAATGCCCTCAGACACGCCCAGGCGAGCGTGATCCGCATCGAGCTGACGTTTGACCCCGACCGGGTGCGCCTCTCCGTGCAGGACAACGGGCAGGGATTCCATCCCAGCCTGGAGGCGGCCGGCCTGGGCGTGATCGGCATCCGGGAGCGGGCGAAACGCATGGGGGGACGATTTCAGGTGACCAGTCAGCCAGGGCAGGGGACGGAGATCGCTGTGCTCGTGCCCGCCTCTGCGTCCAATAACACAGGAGTCCGCCATGAGACAAGGCGATCCCATCCGCATTCTGATCGCTGATGATCATCCCGTGGTCCGCGAGGGGCTGGCGGCGATCATCGAGCGGCGACCGGACATGCAGGTGATCGGCGAGGCCGGCAACGGGCACGAGGCGGTCGCGCTCTTTGAGGAGCGCCGGCCGGACATCACCCTCATGGACCTGAACATGCCGGAGATGGACGGCGTCGAGGCGATCCGGGCGATCCGCAGCCGCTCCCCCGCCGCGCGCATCATCGTGCTGACCACCTTCGATGGGGCGGAAGACGTTTATCGCGGCGTACAGGCCGGCGCGCGGGGGTATCTGCTGAAAGACGCCGGGCGCGAGACTCTGCTCGGGTGCATCCGTACGGTGCAGGCCGGGGAACGGTACATCCCGGCGGACATTGCCGCCAAGCTGGCGGACCGGATGAGCAGTCCAGAGTTGACCACGCGCGAGCTGGAGGTGCTGCGCCTGGTCGCCTCCGGCAAGAGCAATCAGGAGATCGGCAGCGCCCTGTTCATCACCGAGGGGACGGTGAAGGTCCACGTCACCAACATTCTGACGAAACTGGAGGCCAGCGACCGGACGCAGGCCGTGACCATGGCGCTCAAGCGCGGGATCATCCATCTGTAGCGTAGCCCCTATCGAAAGTGATAGGTTTCCCTATCTCTTCAGGCCAGCCACTGGGCTGGCCTTTTGTCGTGCTATAAGTCCTTACTTCCCGGCAATGTTCCTGGGGAAATCTTGGGATACAATTTTATCAGAAGGTTCTCCGCGATTCGCCCATTTCGCACAGGAGAACCTTCGCCACCGGAAAGCTGCCTTCTGAAGATGAGTCACAGAGGGAAAGACAATCCGTTCATCGGTCTGGCGATCTTCCGGGCCGGACAGCGCGTTCCGCCCGGCCTCTACCAGCAGATCGGGGGGCGAATTCAGATTCGCCTCGAGCGAGAAGACTGTCTCCCGACGAGCCTCGACCCGCAAGCGGGCGATTACATCTGTGTCCGCTCCGCCGTGGACGACGGCGGGGAGCGCGAGGCCGGCGCCAATTTTGAGTTTCTGTTCCCAGTCCTGCCGGGCATTAAATTCCTCAGAGAAGCCAAGACATCGGGTAAGTGCTCCGTCGGCGACATGACACAGGGGGAAAGCAAGAAGAATGGGCCATTCGGAGCACAAGCGGGCCGCCCGGCCCGGGGACCTGACGGAGTTTCTCGCGGAGATGAGGCATCTGGAACTGCTTCGGACGCAGGGTGTCCTGACCCGCCAAGAGTATAGCCGCGCCCGGCGGCAGTCGTTCCTGGCGTGGCTGCTCGCCCACAATCCTGAGCTGCTGACCGGACGCGGCAGGCGCAAGAATTGCTCTCCCGCATGACCTGAACAGGCGCCGCCTGAATTTCAGGCGGGCGAAAGGGGATCACGTCATGGCAGACTTGCGCGGAGCGGCCGATGCCGGGGAGTCAAGCAATCGAATCGGCGGCCGGGGAATGAGTGAGGCGCAGCGATACATCAGCCGGGGGTTGACCCTCTACACGCAGCATCGTAAACCGGCGTCCGTCCATTTTTTCCGCCTCGCCCTCGAGGTCGAGCCGGGCAACACCCTGGCCCACTACCTCCTCGGCCTGGCCCTGCAGGCGATGGGGCGCGCCGAGGAAGCGCACGCGGAATGGCGAAACGCACTGATGCGGCGAGAGGGCGAAAACGCGGCCTGGGCGCAGCGGATGGCCCAGCGCCTGCTGGAACAAGAGGAGGCCCCGGCCAGCACCGTTGACGTTGTGCAGAGTCACATGCAGACCGCTTGAAAGGAGCCTGTCATGTCTGTCCCGCCTCTGATCACCCGTGCGCGGCGGCGCCCCCCTGTCGCCGGGGAGTTTGAGGAGTATTTCCTGGCCGGCCACCGAGTCCCCGCCGGGGTATATCACCAGGTCGGCGGCCCGCGGAAAGTTCGGCTCGAACAGGAAGGCATTCTTCCGGCCTCCTGTGACGGGAAAGTCGCCGTTTACGTGCGCCGGCCGCTCGCCCGGGAAAGGAAGGGGAGCCGGGTGAAGGACTTGGGCCAATGAACGAGAGGGATTTTTGCGACGAATGCGCGGCGGAAGGCCGGGATGCCCCCGCGGAATACGTGTTCAGCGCGGACGCGGCCGCCGCAGAGGAGTCTGTGGCGTCGCTGGATCAACTGTTCGCCCTGCCCCGCTGGTACGCACTCTGCCAGCGACACTATCGGCAGCTTCCGGCGCATCGGCGCGCGTGCTATGAGCACAGCATCTACAGCGAAGTTTTCTAGCGAGATCGCCAGCGAAAAAGCCGTGCCTGTCGCCCGAGGGCGACGCGGGACGGCTTTTTATTTGCGCGGGGATGCCCCTTCAGGCAACCGAGTGGCGCAGCCGGAGATTGTCCGGGATTGTCAGCATTATAACACTACGCGCCAGAGGAGTCAAGCGCCGGACGAAAATATTTCGCGGGCGGCGGCGAGGGCGGCCTTGTCTTGGGCGGCGTCACCGAAGGCGGCGGGGACGATGCTGACGCCCTCCCAGACGCGCGGCCAGCAGTTTCTCTCCGTCTCGCGGCGGATCAGGTCGAGCAGGAGGTCGCCGGCGTGGACGGCGAGCGTACCCAGCACGATGCGCTCCAGGTTCAGCGCGTGCAGCAGGTTGGCGAGGCCCAGGCCCATCCAGCGGGACGCCTCGGCGAGAATTTCTAAGGCATCGGGGTCGCCGCCCCGTGCGCGGACGCAGACGATCTGGGCCGTGACGGTGTCGTCGCCGTAACGTTCGCGGCCCATCCGCCCGATGGCGGTGCCGGAGGCGAGGGCCTCCAGGCAGCCGCGCTTGCCGCAGGGGCAGGGAGGGCCGTCGGGCCACACCGTCGCGTGGCCGACCTCGCCCGCCAGGTCGCGCCGCCCCCGGTACAGCGCGCCGTCCAGGATCAGGCCCGCACCGATGCCCGTCCCCATCGTCAGAAACGCCATGTCCCGGCTGCCGACGCCGGCCCCCCAGCGGTGCTCCGCCAGGGCGGTCGCGTTGGCGTCGTTTTCCACCACCGTCGGCAGGTGAAATTCCTCTTCCAGCAGGGCCTTCAGGGGTACGGCGTCCCACCCCGGCAGGTTGGGCGGGGCATAGACGACGCCGGTGGCCGAGTCGAGCGGGCCGCCGCAGGAGACGCCGAGCGCGGCGGCGTCGGACGGCGCGCAGCCGTGGTCGGCGCAGGCCCGCCGCAGCGATGATTTGAGAAACTCGACGGCCTCGCGCCAGTCGGCGGGCGTCGGGCCGCCGACGCGGGCCAATACATTTCCCTCCGCGTCGCCGACCAGGGCCGCCGACTTGGTGCCGCCGATGTCCAGGCCCAGCAGCAGCGGCGCGGGGCGGCTCACGGCTTCAAATTCTGCCGGACGGGGATGCTGCGGTCGCCCATGGCCGTTTCCTCCGTGTCGTCCGTCTCCTCGCCCCGCGCACGGTGCTGGGTCATGGCGCTGGGGATGCCGCTGCTCGCCGGGGCGTCGCTGCTCGCGCCCGCGTGCGGGCTGAGGGTGACGGTCTCTTTCTCCTTGCCGCCGTCCGCATGGAGGTGCGCCCCGGTGACGGACTCGCCTCCCGTGGCAATTGGGACGGCGTCCGCGGTCTGCGTCGCAATCTGTTCTTCTGGCATCACGATTCTCCTCCCAACCGGGTTTGTACCCATCTTTGGTGCGCGGCGTGCATGGCGGGCACGATCTCGTGCCCCGTGTTCGGCAGGTACAGCATCTCCTTCTCCGCCGTGATCTCGTTGTAGACGGCGAAGATCGTCGGCGGTCGGCAGGAGGGATCGCGCCCGCCCGCGCTCATCTGTGTCGGGCAGCGAATGCCGGCGGCGTGGGAGAGCGGGTCGAAGTACCGGTAGGTCTGGAAAATCTGGCCCCGCAGTTCGGGCCGGATGTCGGCGTAGTCCTCAATCAGCGCCCGCCCGTCGGGGATGCGCCGCCCGCCTCTGTATTTGGACCGGTCAATCAGAGACAGCGCCCGGTCCAGATCGCACAGCCAGGGCATGTCCGCGAAGCATAATTTGGCTCTGTCTGACGCGAGCGCCGCCGTGACCAGGGCCAGTCCCCCGCCCTGGCTCATGCCGCCGACAATCATCTTCCGTTCATCCACCTCCGGCTGCGCGGCCAGCACGGCCAGCGCCCGCAGGCAGTGGCAAACGATGTCCCGGTAAATGTACGTCTCCGGCGACTCGATGCCCTGCGTGATGTATTCCTTGCCCTGCGTGAACGGGTGAACATAGGGGGTGTTCGGCAGGTTGCCGTGCAGGTTCAGGCCCAGCGTGACGGTGTTCGGGTACAGGCTCTCCGGCCCCGGCGGCGGGTTGCCCCATGAGTACCCCGGCAGCCACAGGTACCCGGCATTCCCGGCGGGCCGACTCTTGCGGGGGACGGCCAGCCAGCCGTAGACATCGCGCCCGTGCAGCGATGGGAACCGGAGCCAGTCCACCGCCAGGTCCGGCGTCGTCGCCGCCTCGTCCGGCACCCGCTCCCATTCAGGCGGCGTCTCGGCCAGCGCCTCCTTGGTGCGCCGCCAGAAGTCACCAAAATCGGCCGGCCGCTTCACCTCCGACCGCGTCTCCTCAAGCGCCCCCATCTGTCTCCTCGCGCAGATACTGCGGCGGCACGTGCTCCGTCAGCCAGACCCCGTTGGCGGAGCAGTAGAAAACAAGGCCCGCCCGGTGCATCGCCCCGGCGTCCACCGCAAAGACGACGGGCCGTCCGTGCCGCGCCCCCACCCGCCGCGCCGTCTCCACGTCCCGGGACAAATGTACATGATGCCGGGACATCCGGCGCAGCCCCTCCCTTCGGATGAGGTCCGCCGTCCGGTGCCCCGTGCCGTGATACAGCACGTCCGGCGGCGTCGCCGGCTCCAGTTCCAGGTCCACATCAACGCTGTGCCCCTGGTTCGCCCGGAGGCGCGTCCGGGTCTCGTCCAACGAGAACCGCTGCTTGTTGTTGCGCGCCACCACCTCGTCCAACTCGGCACGGCTGAGGCGCATCCCATGCGCGGCGCAGGCGGCGAGCAGGTCGTCCACCCCCACCCAGCCGCCGGGCGCGAGCGCCAGCCCGATCCGCTCCGGCTGATGCCGCAGGTGCTTGCTCAGGTACTTGCTGATTTTGACCAAGCGCATCTCGTCCATGATCGTCTTACTGTTCCTCATCAAGAACGTCTGCGGCCAGTTTTTCCAGTTGCTCCGGCGGCGGCGGAGCAGCAATGGTCTGAAGGATTTGCTCTGCGGTCTTGGGGCTTTGCCCTAGCTTCTCAGCCCAAGCCCGCCCCGGATGCATCACGTCCCAGTCGGAGCGGTACTGATCCTTTCGCCGCACCCCTGGATCATGGTTGCCGAAGCCATCAATGAGCGTATTCCACAGCGGGAGATACCGTTGGATCGCCTTGCGCTCGCCCAGGCTGATCCAGATATCGTCCACGACCAGGTAGCGGCAACGGAAATCAGCCAGCCTCAAGTTGGCCGCCTGTTCAATGGATGTCGCATGATCTTTCAGGCGATTGTAGAGCGAAAAACCTGCCGACGCATCCAGTTCCAACGCTCCCTTACGCCCACCTTTTGGGTCTGCCTTGCCGATGTAGATCGGCGCTTTGCAGCCGCCGGCATTCTCAGAGGCGATGCGCGCATAGGCCGGGAAGTGGCCGAAGTAGTAGATGGCGTAGATGCCTGCGCCCGCGAAGGCCGTATCCCGCACACTCACCCGGCGTGATTTAGGCGCGGGTAACGGAACACACTCCTGGGCCATGAGTTCCCGCACGATGTTATCGCCGATGCTGTCCTTGTCCAGCGGGTTGTATGGTGTCGCGGGCATAGTCGGTTACTTCGGTTTGCGGAGGACAACGGCCGTTTCATACAAGGTCGCTTTTGTCGGCTGGCCATTACGCACCGAGGAGTTCACGACGCTGTTGCCGACACGCTTCTCACGGAGGAGATGAATGTCTTCCAGATGCAGGCCGCAAAGCTCGCCGATCTGCCCGAAATAGCGATCCGTGACCAACTCAATGCCCTGAGTGATGGAGTTGCCCAGAACGAAGACGGCCACGCCGCCCGGCTTCAGGGCATACTGCAACCCGACGCCAATGCGATGACAGTCGTTGAAGTACTCTACGGCGTAGTTCGCCCAGCCGCCGCCGCCGTATATCCCCTTTTCCGGGTGCATCTCGCCAATGGCTTGAATCCGTTCCTCCAATTCCGGCAGGGCGAAACGCAAATGTGAGCGAGGCGCGTCACGGACCGTCTGCCAGTACTTGCCGAAGTTGGCAGTCTCAATTTTCTTCAATTCGCCCGAGGCCGCGACGAAGTTCAGCCAGAACAGGTGCGGGCGCGTGTTGCGGATGTAATGATAGTTGTTCAGGTAGGGCGGCGATGTCACCACCAAGTCCGCCGAGTCAGGGGCCAGGTGGTCGGACAGTGCGAGCGAGCTGGCCGGGATGACCCGCGCCGTCGGCGGCGGACAGAAGCGCGCCATCTGTGCCCGGTACGAGACCAAATCGTCCAGCATCGCCCGCATCTTGGCGGCGAGAACGCCCACCACATCGGCGTTGGGAACCTCCGGCTTGCCGGCGGCCACACGCGACCCCAGGCTCGGCTCATAGGAGTAGTTGGAGAAGGACACCATGACCGCCCCGAACGCGAGCAGGAGTAGTTCCCGCATCTCGGCGCTGGGCAGCTCGTGGATGATGTCCAGGCAGTGCAACACCTTCCGCTCGACCGCAGGGCTGAAGAACGGCACCCGCGAGCGAAAGGCAGGCGGCGGGGCGGCTCTGGGAGGCGGGGCACAGGCCACCACGTCCCCGCCTGCGGCAAACACGGCATCAATCTCCGCCGTGCGCTGCCGCGCCCGATGCTCGAAGACGATCAGGTGATGCCGCAGGTCCTCCGGCTCCAACCGGAATGCCGCGCATTTCACCCGCGACGCGAGGGCGGCATACGGGTTGATCTCGAAGCCAACGACGTTGTAGCCGTGCAGCATCCCCTCCACCAGTGTCGTGCCGACGCCGGAGAACGGCTCCAAGATGGTCACATCACGCCGCCCCGGATCGGGCAGATACTGCTGGAACACGTCGGCGACGAAACCGGCGGAAAAACCGGCGATCCAGGGCACCCAGCGGTGGACGGAGCTTTGCTTGTTCCGCTCAAAGGAGGAGTCGCGCAGGCCGGCGGGCGGCGATGGTTCAGCGGGCCCGGACGATGCCTCCTCCTCTTCCATGTCAGGCAGGACAAGTTGCGGAGTCATGCTCATGAGATTTTATGCTTGCAGTTCCGGTTGACGATCTGGACCAATTCCGACTCGACGGCGGAGAACGCTGTGGGTGCGGGGCCGCCGCGCTGGCCGCTGAGGTAGAGGACTTTGCGCGCCCGGCCCCCAAGAGTGACCTGCAACAACGTGCCGTAGGCTCGGCCTTTCCTGTCCCCGTAGACGGGCCGGAGGCGCATGAACCCGGTCCGGCGGATCACGCGCGCCATGCCCGCGACCTCCGCCGGGGGCAATATGACTTGTTCCGTGACGAGATCGCCCATTGTCCAGTGAGGGGCCTGCACCATGTTGATGACGCCGGGCTTGTCCAGCGAGTTGCGCGCATTGTAGGTGTAGCGCAAGGTGGAGCCCGTCAGGACAACGTCGCGGTACGTTCCCTCGGACGTGTAGCCCAGATGCACGGACAGGTGCGGCGCTTGCGGGACGTGCTGCTGCCTGGCGGCCTGCGGCGGGGCGGCGATGGCGATGGCCGGAACAATGATCGCGCACAGGAGTACGCCGGCCAGCGCGCCGGGCCGGGGGTGGCCGTTGCCGACCATGATGCCTCCTCCTCGTTGCTTGTGCTCCTCCATTATACCGCCGCCGTCTTGCTTTGCAGGCCCAACGCCAGCACGGCGTCGGGGGTGCGCCAGCCCTGGCTCTGGCCGTCGCGCATCATTAGTATCTGATCCGCGCCGGTGAGCATTTCGGGGTCGTGGGTGACGACGACCACGGTGCCGCGACTTCGGTATGCCGAGAGCAGGTCCACGACCAGGTGGCCGTTGGCGTGATCCAGGGAGGCGGTCGGCTCGTCGGCGAAGATCACGTCGGGGTCGTTCATCATGGCGCGGGCGACGCAGACGCGCTGCTTCTCGCCGCCGGAAATCTGGGAGGGCAGCTTGTCCTGGAGGGGGGCGATGCCCAGCTGCTCGAAATACTCCCCGGCGCGGCGGCGGGCGGCGGCGTCCAAGACCGGCGCGCCCATCAGGACGTTCTCCATCGCCGTCTGCCAGGTCAGCAGGTAGGGCTGCTGGAAGACGAAGCCGAAGCGGCGGCGGCGCAGATCAATCAGCGCGTGGTCATTATGAGCGGCGTAGCCGTAGTCGCCCAGGCGCACGTCCCCGGCGGTGGGACGCTTGAGGCCGCTCAGGACGTAGAGCAAAGACGACTTGCCCGACCCCGAAGGCCCCATGATGCCCACGAACTGCCGGTCGGGAATCTCAATGCTGACGTCGCGCAGGGCGTAGGTGCGCCGCTCGCCGTCATGGTAGACCAGGGAGATGTTGTCGGTGGAAAGCAGGGATTGGGACACGATCAGCGCCTTTCAATGATCGTTACCGGGTCGAGCTGCGCCAGGCGGGTGGCGATGGTGGCGACGGCGAACAGAGTGATGCAGACCGGGATGGGCAGCGTGTTGAGCGTCGCCCCGGGGTCGCGCGGGTCAATCAGCATCCCGCGCGGCTCGAACACGGTCCCCTGCATCGCCGACATCGCCGCCCACGTCACCAGCACCCCGGTCACCCAGCCGAGGCCGGTCAGGATGGCCGTCTCGGAGACGCCGTGCAGCACCAGCGTAACGCGCCGCAGGCCGATGGCCGCCAGCACCGCAAACTCGCTGATCCGCTGCGTGAAGTAGATGTTGGACAGCATCCCCGCCATCAGCGAGACCACCAGGATCACCATGCCGTTGACCAGGTGCATGATCAGGTACATCGAGGCCAACTGCGTCCGCAGCGTCCTGACCAGGTTGTTGTAGGCGAACACCGTCACTTTCTTCTTGTCCAGCGTGTTCAACAGCTCGTCGCCAAGCCTGGTCTGGCCCTCGGTGTCTTTGGTCGTGACCAGCAGGGACTGCGGCACGTAGGACAGGTACTTCTCGGCGAACTCATGAGAGGTGAACGCCATCCAGGTCCGGCCCTTGAGGATGCCGACCAGCCGAATCTTGGTCGGCGCGGGGATCAGCGTGCCGGTGTCCGTGGGGTCGGCGAGCAGGCCGCCGAGCGTCAGCTTCTTGTTGCGGGCCAGCCCCTCCGAGATGACGGCCTCCGGCGCGCCCGGGGCGGGCATCCGGCCCTCGGCCAGCGAGTCGCCGGCCCGGCGCAGCAGATAATCCCGCTGCTCGTTGGTGACGCTGAAGCAGACGAAGGGCACCTGGCCGAACACGGTATTGACGTTGAAGAAGAAGCCGCTGGTCTCGACGATGCGGTCCACGTCGGGCCGCCTGCGGATCGCGGCCTGGATTTTCGGGTCCACGTGCAGCGCCAGCGAGCGCGGGATGACCGGCGTGAAGATCTTGGTGTAGTTGTAGATGGTCAGCACCGTCAGGTCAATGGAGTTGACAATGGTGACGACGGCGGCGATCAGGAAGACGGAGAGGACGATCACGAAGGCGAGAGGGAAGGTGCGTCCGGGGTTGCGCCGGAAGTAGGTAATCGGCGAGAGCGGGCGTGCGATGGTCGTGGGCCTTTCTAAAGGAACCTGCTTGGAAATTATACCCGCCGCCAAGCCAAAACGCTCGCCCCAGAGCGGCAGGAGAATCAATCGCCGGCGGCGAAACATGACCGTGCAGGCGGACAACGCGGGCGGGTCCGGCCCGCCCGCGTTGACGCCCGCTGGTAAGGAAGTACCCCGATGCCGTACCCTCTCCCCCGTCCAAGGCTTCGCCTTATCTTGTGGTCCCTGAGCCTGGCCCTGTCCTGCCTATGCTTGGCTTCCCCGCGCCCCGCACCGGCGCAGGCCGCCGTGCTCACCCAGAACAACGACAACGCCCGCACCGGCACCAACACCGCCGAGGCAACGCTGACGCCGTCCAACGTCAACGTCGGCTCCTTCGGCAAGCTGTTCACCCTCGGCCTGGACGCCAACGTCAACGGCCAGGTGCTCTACGCCCCCGCCGTCACGATCAACGGCGCGACGCACAATGTCGTCTACGCCTACACGTCCAACAACACGGACAATTCGCCGTGCAGCGTCTGGGCCTTCGACGCCGACACGGGCGCGCAACTCTGGCACACGCCGCTCCCGAATTCTGCGACCTACACCACCGCCACGCCCGTCATTGACCCCGGCACCGGCACGATGTACGTGCTGACCAAGACCGGCAACGATGACACCGGGCTGACCTACCTGCGCGCTTTCGACATCACGTCGGGCGCCCAGAAAGGCTCCATTGAGGTTCACGCCTCGGTGCCGGGGACGGGGGATGGCAGCGTGAACGGAGTGGTCTCCTTCGACGGCCCTGCCAGTTACAATCGGTTCCATGCCAACGACCGGCCGGGCCTGCTGCTGCTGGGCGGCGTGGTCTACGCCGCCTTCGCCCACAACTCGGACAGCAACCCCTACTAAGGTGGTCCCATTTGTCAAGACAGTGAACCGGCCTCTCTTAAGGAGGATTGTGTCTCCTTGCTCTACTTGATTTGTAGTCTTGCCAGCCGGTCCGGCTCGGC
>Ga0213875_10002308_pt1 | contig 11543 bp, 10 predicted proteins | sample BarmaccomBMRX_R8_FD_160105 | JGI IMG/M metagenome (GOLD analysis project Ga0213875, IMG submission 160105) | Root-associated microbial communities from Barbacenia macrantha in rupestrian grasslands, the National Park of Serra do Cipo, Brazil - RX_R8 | ecosystem: Host-associated > Plants > Roots... | reverse complement strand
CCCGGTGGGGGCGCGGCCGCTTCGGCGGGATGGGTGGGTCAGGCCGAGGCTTCGGCCGTCTCCTCGGTGAAGTTGCGGGTCTTGTTGGGGTCGACCGGGATGCCGGGGCCCATCGTGGTGGTGAAGGTGACCTTCTTCAGGTACCGGCCCTTGGCCGCGGCGGGCTTGAGCCTGATCACCTCGTCCAGGGCGGCGGCGTAGTTCTCCAGCAGGGCGTTGTTTGCGAACGAGGCCTTGCCGATGATGAAGTGGAGGTTGCCGTGCCGGTCGGTGCGGAACTCGATCTTGCCGCCCTTGATCTCGGTCACGGCCTTGGCCACGTCCGGGGTGACCGTGCCGGTCTTGGGGTTCGGCATCAGGCCACGGGGGCCGAGCACGCGGCCCAGCCGGCCGACCTTGCCCATCATGTCGGGGGTGGCGACGACCGCGTCGAAGTCCAGGAAACCACCCTGGATCCGCTCGATCATGTCGTCCGAGCCGACGAAGTCCGCACCGGCCTCGCGGGCCGCCTCGGCCCTGTCACCGGTGGCGAAGACCAGTACGCGGGCGGTCTTACCTGTGCCGTTCGGCAGGTTGACGGTGCCGCGGACCATCTGGTCCTGCTTGCGGGGGTCGACGCCCAGCCGCAGGGCTACCTCGACCGTCGGGTCGAACTTGGTCACCTTGCCCGACTTGGCCAGGTTGACCGCCTCGGCCGGGCTGTACAGCCGCTCGTGGTCGATGTGCTCATCGGCCTGGCGGTATGACTTGCTGCGCTTCACTACGTGTTCTCCTCAAATCCGGAGGCTGTGGTCAGTGGGTCGCGCGAGACCCTGCCACGGGGTGGAAAAACGGGGCTAAAAAGCCGAACGAGTCCGGGAAGCCGGAGCTCGGTCAGCCCTCGACCTTGATGCCCATCGACCGGGCGGTGCCGGCGATGATCTTCTCGGCAGCCTCGATGGTGGTCGCGTTCAGGTCGGGCATCTTGGTCTGCGCGATGTCCCGGACCTGGGCCTTGGTGATGGAGCCGACCTTGGTCTTGTGCGGCTCGGGGCTGCCCTTGTCCACGCTGGCGGCCTTCTTGATCAGCTCCGGCGCCGGCGGCGTCTTGGTGATGAAGCTGAACGTCCGGTCCTCGAAGATCGAGATCTCGACCGGGATGATGTTGCCCCGCTGGCTGTCCGTCGCGGCGTTGTACTGCTTGACGAAGTCCATGATGTTCACGCCGTGCGGGCCCAGCGCGGTGCCGACGGGCGGCGCCGGGGTGGCCGCGCCGGCCGGCAGCTGCACCTTGACGAGGGCGGCGAGCTTCTTCCTTCTTGGCGGCATTGCGGTATGTCCTTAACTTCTTTTGGGTTGCTAGAGCTTGGTCACCTGGTCGAACGACAGCTCGACCGGGGTCTCGCGGCCGAAGATCGACACGAGGACCTTGAGCTTCTGGGTGTCCGGGTTGATCTCGTTCACGGTGGCAGGAAGCGTCGCGAACGGCCCGTCCATTACCGTAACGGATTCGCCGACCTCGTATTCCACCGTGGAGGCGGTGCGCGCGGCCTCGGCCTGCTTGGTCCCGGGCTCGGGCTCCGGCGCGAGCAGGTTGCTCACCTCGCTGAGCTGCAGCGGGGACGGCCGGCTCGACAGGCCGACGAAGCCGGTCACGCCGGGGGTGTTCCGCACCACGGCCCAGGACTCGTCGGTCAGCTCCATCCGGACCAGGATGTAACCGGGCAGCACCTTCTCGGACACCTGCTGGCGCTTGCCCTGCTTGATCTCGGTCACCTGGTGGACGGGGACCTCGATCTGGAAGATGTAGTCCTCCATGTTGAGGGAGGAGATCCGGCTCTCCAGGTTCGTCTTGACCCGGTTCTCGTAGCCCGCGTAGGAGTGCACGACGTACCAGTCGCCGGGCTGCATGCGCAGCTCGCGCTCGAACTCCTCGCGGACGCTGTCCGCGGTCTGCTCGGTGTCCTCAGCGGCGGTGTCCTCAGCGGCGGTGTCCGCAGCCGCGGCGGCGTCCGTGGACTCGCCATCGAAGGACGTGACGTCGTCCTCGGACTTGGGCTCGGTCTCGGCGCCGTTCTCTTCGACGGCCCCGGCGACCTCCTCGGTTCCGGCGGCGTTGTCGGACGCGCCGGCTTCCTCGCTGTAGTCGCTCATGTCATGGGCCTTCCCGGTTTCCGCATCGGGTCCTGTCGCGCCCGTCGCCGCGGAATCCAGTTGGGTCTCGGACACGATTGCTCTCTCTTTCTTCTTCGGGCTTCCCCAAGCCGGGATAGTCGCGCGTGGCGCGCGGGCCGGCGGGCGGCAGCCCCGGTTAACCAGCTAGCCGAACGCGTAGAAAACCAGCTTGGTGAACCCCAGGTCGAGGAGCGTCACGATGGCGGCCATGACGACTACGAAGACCACACATACCACCGTATAGGTGACGAGCTGGTTGCGGGTCGGCCAGATAACCTTGCGAAGCTCGCCTGTCATCTGCCGGAAAAACAGGGCGGGCGTGGTGCGCTGGTCGCGCTTTGATGCGCGGCCGGCTCCACTCCGTTTTTCCGGGGCCTCGCCGCGTGTCTGAGTTGCCATATCCTCACCTATACGTCCGCCGGCTCGGTATCCGCCGAGTTTGGCGGGATCGCCGGATCGCACTCGCAGGGCAGGAGGGACTCGAACCCCCAACCACCGGTTTTGGAGACCGGGACTCTAGCCAATTGAGCTACTGCCCTCTGGTTCAGCCATGCGCCGCCGCGACCACCTGGGCATGCTGCCGCTACGACTGCACCGCGTCGGTCCATGCAGTGTACGTCTGAACGACCTTCCCGTCGAACTGCCGATTCGGCGCAGTTCGGCGGCTGTTCACAGCGTACCGCGATAGGTCGCGGCGGGTAGTGCGTTAATAACGGTTAGGGCACCAGACGCATCTGGGAGAATGGCTTCCATGCCAACGAGAGTCTCCGCACGCATTTCCGCTATCTCAGAATCCGCCACGCTGGCCGTGGACGCGAAGGCCAAGGCGCTGAAGGCGGCGGGTCGGCCGGTCATCGGCTTCGGTGCCGGCGAGCCTGACTTCCCCACCCCCGGGTACATCGTCGAGGCCGCGCAGCGGGCCTGCGCCGAGCCGCGATTCCACAAGTACACCCCGGCGGCCGGCCTGCCCGAGCTGCGCCAGGCCATCGCCGGCAAGACCGCCAGGGATTCCGGCTACTCCGTCGAGGCGAACCAGGTGCTGGTCACCAACGGCGGCAAGCAGGCGGTCTACGAGACGTTCGCGACCCTGCTCGACCCGGGCGACGAGGTCATCGTGCCCGCACCGTACTGGACCACCTACCCGGAGTCCATCGGGCTGGCCGGCGGGGTGATGAAGCCGGTGCTGACCGACGAGCGGTCGGGTTACCTGGCCTCGGTGGCTGACCTGGAGGCGGCCCGGACGGCCCGCACCAAGGTGCTGCTGTTCGTGTCCCCGTCCAACCCGACCGGCGCGGTGTACCCGCCGGAGCAGGTGGCCGAGATCGGCCGCTGGGCCGCGGAAAACGGCCTGTGGGTGGTGACCGACGAGATCTACGAGCACCTGGTCTACGGCGACGCGAGGTTCTCCTCCATTCCCGTTCAGGCGCCGGAGACCGCGGACACCTGCGTCGTGCTGAACGGCGTGGCCAAGACGTATGCCATGACCGGCTGGCGGGTCGGCTGGATGATCGGGCCGCGCGACGTGATCAGCGCCGCGGCGAACCTGCAGAGCCACGCGACCTCCAACGTCTCCAACGTGGCCCAGGCGGCCGCGCTGGCCGCGGTGTCCGGTGACCTGTCCGCGGTGGCGGAGATGCGGACGGCGTTCGACCGGCGGCGGCAGACCATGACCCGGATGCTGAACGAGATCGACGGGGTGATCTGCCCCGAGCCGCAGGGCGCCTTCTACTGCTATCCGAGCGTCAAGGGCCTGCTCGGCACCGAGATCGCCGGGCGCCGGCCGCAGACCTCGGCCGAGCTGGCCGGGCTCATCCTGGACGAGGCCGAGGTGGCGGTGGTCCCGGGCGAGGCGTTCGGTACGCCCGGATATTTCCGGCTTTCCTGCGCGCTCGGAGACGCCGACCTGGAAGAGGGCGTGAGCCGGATAGCCAAGCTGCTCGCGGACGCCAGGTAGGCGCGGCAGACTTACTGGATGTCCCGCCCGCTCACCACTTTGCCCAAGGCGCATCTGCATCTGCACTTCACCGGTGCGATGCGGCATGTGACCCTGGTCGAGCTGGCGCAGCGGCGCGGCGTCCGGCTGCCGTCGGCCCTCACGCAGGACTGGCCGCCGCAGCTGAGCGCGGCCGACGAGCGCGGGTGGTTCCGGTTCCAGCGGCTGTACGACATCGCCCGTTCGGTACTGCGTGACCCCGGGGACGTCCGGCGGCTGCTGACCGAGACGGCCCAGGACGAACGGGCCGAGGGGTCGCGCTGGCTGGAGATCCAGGTCGACCCGTCGGGGTACGCGGCGCGGTTCGGCGGCATCACGGCCATGATCGAGCTGGTGCTGGCCGCGGCGGCGGACGCGACCGCGGCCACCGGGGTCGGGATCGGCGTGATCGTGGCGGCCAACCGGACCAAGCACCCGCTGGAGGCCCGGACGCTGGCCCGGCTCGCGGGCCAGTACGTTGGGCAGGGAGTGACCGGGTTCGGCCTGTCCAACGACGAGCGGCACGGGCCGCCGGGCGAGTTCGCGCCCGCGTTCCGCATCGCGGCCCGGGCCGGGCTGCTGCTCACGCCGCACGGCGGTGAGCTGGCCGGGCCGGCCAGCGTGGCGTCCTGCCTGGATGACCTGCATGCGGACCGGATCGGTCACGGCATCCGGGCGGTGGAGGACCCGGCCGTGGTCAAGCGGCTGGCCGCGGACGGCATCACCTGCGAGGTGTGCCCGTCCTCGAACGTGGCGCTGGGCATCGCCGCGGACGCGGCCCGGGTGCCGCTGCGGCCGCTGTTCGAGGCGGGCGTGCCGGTCGCGCTCGGGGCCGACGACCCGCTGCTGTTCGGGCCACGGCTGGCCGCGCAGTACGAGATCGCCCGGAACGCGCACGGGTTCACCGACGCCGAGCTGGCCGCCCTGGCCCGCGCCTCGGTCACCGGGTCGGCCGCGCCGCCGTCGCTGCGCGCCGAGCTGCTGGCCGGGATCGACGACTGGCTGGCCACTCCGGCCCGCTGACTGGCCGAGCAGGACTTTTGGTCATTTCGGGCACCGCGGACGGAACCGGACGGCACAATAGCCCCCAACAAGGCACGACGCGGGCAGGTCCGTTGGGGGGAGCGGCCGGGGAGGCCCGCCCGACGTGCGCCGGGGAATACAGGGTTACGGGAGGCTGATGCTTCCGCTGAGCGTGGATGATCCGCGCACGATCGGCGAGTTCCGGCTGCAGGCCCGGCTCGGGGCCGGCGGGATGGGCCGGGTCTACCTGGCGGCCTCTCCCGGTGGCCGGGCCGTCGCGGTCAAGGTCATCCATGCCCAGCTGGCCCGCGACGGGGCGTTCAAGGCCCGGTTCCGGCGCGAGGTGGCCGCGGCGCTGGCCGTGAACGGCGGTTACGCCGCGCCGGTGGTCGCGGCCGGGCCGGACGACGACCCGCCGTGGCTGGCCACCGCGTACGTGCCGGGGCCGCCGCTGGCCGAGGTGGTCACCGCCACTGGGCCGCTGCCCGAGGACGCCGTGCTCAAGCTGGCGGCTGGGCTGGCCGAGGCGCTGCGGGCGATCCACGCCTGCGGGCTCGTGCACCGCGACCTCAAGCCGGGCAACGTGCTGCTGGCGGCGGACGGGCCGCGGGTGATCGACTTCGGCATCGCTCGCGCCCTGGACGGCACGGTGCTGACCTCGGCCGAGAGCATCCTGGGCACGCCGTCCTACATGTCCCCAGAACAGGCTCAGAGCCAGCCCGCCGGCCCGGCCAGCGACGTGTTCTCCCTCGGGGGCGTGGTGTATTTCGCGGCGGCTGGAACCAACCCGTTCGGCTCTGGACATCCGGCCGTCATGCTGTACCGGATCGTGCACACCGAGCCCGATCTCGAGCCGCTGCCGCCGCGCGTGCGGGACCTGGTGGCCGCGTGCATGGCCAAGGATCCCGGGCGGCGGCCGACGCCGGCGCAGCTGTCGGCCGGGCTGATGAGCATGACCCCGCCGGGGAGCTCGCCGGCGGCGTTCTGGCCCAGCTCGGTGGCGCGGCTGATCGGTGACCACGAGGCTGACCTGCCCGCGGCGCCGGCCGAGCGGTCGACGCCGGTGCCGGGGCCGGAGGACCCCACCCCGGCGATGGCGGCGGCTGGCCCGGCGGCCGGCCCGGCGGCTGGCTGGCCGGGCGGCCCTGGGCACACCACGCCGGTGCTGGACGCGGCGGCTGCTCCGGCTGCGGCGGCTGCTCCGGCGCCCGGGATGGGGCGGCGGCGGGCGCTGGCGGCGCTGGCCGGGGTGGTCACCGGCGGGCTGGTGGTGGCCGGGTACGAGCTGACCAGGCCCGGGTCCGGGACGGCGGCCGCCGCCGGGCAGGTGACGGCGACGCGCTCGGCCCGCCCCCGGGCGGCGGCCGGGCAGAAGGTGTGGAGCTATCCGGTCAACGCCCCGGTGCGTTCGGTCATGGTGGACGGCGGGACCGTGTACGCGGGTACCGGCGAGAACACCGTGTACGCGCTGGACGCCGCCACCGGCGCGCTGCGGTGGAAGCGCGCCACCACCCACGCCTCCAACGACTACCTCGGCGTGGCGGGGAAGAACCTGGTCATCGGGGACGGGCTGGACGGCGGCGTGTACGCGCTCGAGGTGGCCACCGGCGGGCAGACGTGGAGCGTCCGGTCGCCGCTCGGCGTGCTGGGAATGGTGGTGGCCGGGGGGCGGGTATACGCGGGCACCGCGGTCAAGAGCAGCACCGACGGTGGCGTGTCCGTGCTGGACGGGACCGGCGGCGAGCTGCTGTGGACCGTGCAGTGGGACGACACCAACGGCGGCCTGGCCGTGTCCGGCGGAACGGTCTACGTGACCACGACGGGCGGCAAGGTCTACGCCTACAAGACCACCGACGGCACCCGGGTCTGGCACGACAGCGGCACGGATGTCCAGTTCGGCGCGGCGCCGCCGGTGGTGGCCGACGGCAGCGTGTACGTCAGCAGCGCCAGCAAGACGCTCGGTATGTACGCGGTCAGCGCGGCCACCGGCAAGAGCCAGTGGGCGGTGTCGCTGGGGGCCTCGGGTGTCACCTTCCCGGCCTACTCGGTGGCGGCGGGCGGCGTGCTCTTCGCGGGCACCACCAGGGCGAACTCCCCGGCGGCCGGCGCGGGCGACCTCAGCGCGCTGAACGCCGCGACCGGCACCCAGCTGTGGAGGGTCCAGATACCCGGCGGGGTGGGCCTGTCCCCCGCCGCGGGCGGGGACGTGGTCTACACCGGCAGCAACAACGGCGTGCTGACCGCGTGGCAGCAGAGCACGGGCAACAAGCTGTGGAGCTTTACCGCGGGCGCCGGGATCGGCACCGACCTCACCGTCAGCGGCGGCCTGGTGTACTTCGGCAGCAGCGACCACCACGTCTACGCGGTCGCCGCGTGATGGAGCCACTGGCGGCGGACGATCCGCGGTACGCCGGGGAGTTCCGGCTGCAGGCCCGGCTGGGCGCGGGCGGGATGGGCCGGGTGTTCCTGGGCTACTCCCCCGCCGGGCGGGCGGTCGCGGTCAAGATCTGCCACCCCGAGATCGCTGCCGACCCCGCGTTCGTCCGGCGGTTTGCGCTGGAGGTTTCGGCGGCGCGCGCGGTCAACGGGCTGTACACGGCGCAGGTGCTCGACGCAGGCCCGGACGACAACCCGCCGTGGCTGGCTACCGCGTACGTGCCCGGCCCGACGCTGGCTGAGGCGATAGACGCGGCGGGTCCGCTGCCCGTCCCGGCCGTGTGGCGGCTCGCGGCGGGGCTGGCCGAGGCGCTCCGGGCGGTGCACGACCGCGGGCTGGTGCACCGCGACCTGAAGCCGAACAATGTGCTGCTGGCCTCGGACGGGCCGCGGGTCATCGACTTCGGCGTGGCCCGCGCGCTGGACGGCGCCGCGCTCACGACCACCGGCTACACCTTCGGCACGCCGGGCTTCATGTCACCCGAGCAGGTCATGGGCGGCCCGGTCGGGCCGTCCAGCGACGTGTTCGCGCTGGGCTGCGTGCTGTGCTTCGCGGTTACTGGCGAAGGGCCGTTCGGCGACGGTACGCCGGACGCGGTGCTCTACCGGATCGTGTATGGCGAGCCCGCGCTGGACCGGGTGCCGCCGGAGCTGCGCGGGATGGTCGCCGCCTGCCTGGCCAAGGATGCGGCCGGGCGGCCGGCGCTGGCGCAGGTCCTGCACGCCTGCCAGGACCGCATCACGCTGCCGGAGGGTTCCGGGACGCCAGGGTACGCGACCGGCGGGTTCTGGCCTGGTTCGGTGGCCACGCTGATCTCGCGGCATCAGGCCAGCTTGAGCCGGGTCAGCGCGGGGGTGCTCTCGCCGGGTTCTGGCGTAGGGCTGGCGGCGGGGGCTGGTGTGGGTTCGCCGGGGGCTGGCGTGGTGGCGCCGGCGAGGGTTAGCCGGCGGCGGGTGCTCGTGGCGGGCGGGGTGGTGGTGGCTGCGGGGCTGGCCGCGGGCGGCTGGGAGCTGGCGCAGCCGAAGGCGCCGGCGCGGCGGGTCCGGACGACGGGCGCGGCCACGTCGGATCGGCTGGTCTGGGCCCGGTCGACGGGCGGCCCGGTGTCCTCCGGGGCCGCGGTGGCCGGCGATGTGGTCTACATCGGCAGCGGCGACGGCAGCGTGTACGCCTACGAGGCCGGGACCGGCGAGCCGGTCAGGACGTACGCCGGATCCGGGGCGATCAACGCCGCGGTCACCGTGACCAGCGGCACGCTGCTGGCCGGACGGTCCGACGGCGTGCTGTCCGCGGTCTCCGTCGGCACGGGCGGGCGGGGGTGGACCCATTCGGTCGGGGCCACCACGGGAGCACCGGTGGTGGCCGGCGGCGTGGTCTACGTCGGCAGCCACGACAAGTATGTCTACGCCCTGGACAGCAAGGACGGTAGCCGGATCTGGCACTACCAGACCGGTGGATCGGTGCAGCACGCGCCGCTTCCCGGGGCGGGCGCGGACAACCAGACCGTCTACGCGGGCAGCGACGACGGGTACGTCTACTCCTTCGACGCCGCCCGGGGGAAGCTCCAGTGGCGGCGATCGATCGGCGGCAAGGTGAGCTCGGGCCTGATCCAGGATCCCGGCGGCAGCAGTGTGTTCGCCGGGAGCAGCACCGGCAGCCTGTACAGCCTGCTGCCGCCGCCATATGGGCAGCTGTGGAAGGCGCCGGCCGGCGGTGCGATCCGCGGGACGCCGGCCGCGGTTCAGCAGACGATCCTGGTCGGCTCGGCCGACGGGATGGTGCGCGCCCTGACCCTGGACAGCGGCGACCCGCTGTGGCAGTACCGGACTTCGGGGCCGGTGGCCTCGGGGCTGGCCGTGCAGGGTTCGATGGTCTATGCGGGATCGGACGACGGCTATCTGTACGCCATCGACGTCACCACCGGCGACGTGATCTGGAAGTTCCGGACCGGCGGGCCGGTCCGGTCACAGATCCTGGTCAGCGGCGGCCTGGTGTACTTCGGCAGCCAGGACCACAAGGTGTACGCGCTGCGCGCGTAGGTCATCGGGTTGATCAGCCCCAGATTCGGGGCGGCTACTTCTGGAGAGATAGTACGTACACTTATAGTATGTGTACGTACTAGTGACGGCAGGAGGGCAGACGTCGTGGTGGAGGGGAGGCCGGCAGGGGACGGCGATCTTGGGTATCTGCTGGTCCAGGCGGCACAGGCCTGGCGGAACCGGGTCGCGGACCGGCTGCGGGACGCCAACGTGACCCCCACCCAGTTCTTCGTGCTGGTCACGCTGCTGCGCCACAGCCGCCGCAGCGCGGATCCGCTGAGCCAGCGGCAGGTGGCCGGACGCACCCGGATGGATGTGAACACGACCTCACAGGTGGTGCGGGCGCTGGCCGGCCGCGGCCTGCTGACCCGCGCGGCCCATCCTCAGGACAGCCGCGCGGTGGCGCTCGCCCTCACCCCGGACGGAACGGAGCTGGCGCGAGCCTGCGCGGCCCGGGTCCGTGAGGTCAACGCCGCGTTTTTCGCCGATATCGAGCCCGAGCCGCTGCGCGTCGCGCTGCGCTCCCTGCTTCTGGAGGCAGATTCCCGATGACCAGCTTCACCATCGTCCCGGACACTTACTTTGATCTGCGGGCCGCGGCATCTTTCGGATTCGGGCCGCATACCGGCCGGCCGGTGCCCGACGGCGCGGAGCTGCGCATGGCGTTCGTCGCCGACGACCTGCAGCGTCAGGTCGCCGTGCGGCTGACCCAGGACCCGGACGGCGCCCTGCGTGCCACCGCGAACGGCGACGTCCCGGCCGCGCAGGTGGAAGCACAGGTCCGCCGCATCCTGTCGCTGGATCACGACGGCCCTGGATGGCTCGCCGTCGGCCAGCGCGACCCGGTCCTGGGCGACCTGCAGGTCCGCTTCGCCGGACTGCGGCCGGTGCTGTTCCACTCTCCGTACGAGGCGGCCGCGTGGGGGATCCTGGCGCAGCGCCGCCACCGCGCCCAGGCCGCCGCGCTGCGCCGCCGGCTCGCCGAGGCTCACGGCACGACCTTCACCCTGGACGGCTCGAACGGCGGGGAGCCGCTGGCCGCGTTCCCGACGCCGGCGCAGCTGCTCAAGGTACGCGAGTTCGGCGGCCTGGACCCGGTCCGGATCTCCCGGCTGCACGCGATCGCGACCGCGGCGCTGGACGGGCAGCTGGACCCGGCCCGGCTGGCCAGCCTGGAACCCGACGCCGCGCTGACCGAGATTCAGAAGCTGCCCGGGCTGGGTCCCACCTACAGCGGGCTCGTCCTGCTGCGCGCGGTGGGCATCACCGACGTGCTTACCCGCGCCGAGCCCCGGCTGCCCTACTACGCCGCGCACTACTACGGAAGCGACCACAACCCGCTGACCGGCAGCGAGCTCGCCGCTCTGGCCGAGACCTGGCGGCCCTACCGCACCTGGGCCGCTGTGCTGATCCGGGTGGCCGGCGACCGCGATGGTCTGCCAGTTGGTGACCGGGTACGCGCCTGAGGCGGGGTGTCCAGCGGCCGGCTGGGCTGTGGTCCGGGATATCTTTCGGCGATTTGGGTCGCTGGGAAGACCTCAACTGCCGAAAGATACGCGTCGATGGGACGGGAGTGGCTGGTACGACAGATGAGATCCGGCCTGGACTGGAAGGCTGGCCTTTGTTTGCGGTTTGGCGCGTCCTGGTACATCAAATCGCCAACAAATCAGCGGGCTTGATGCACCAGTTGCTGGTGTGATTTACGGGGGGGTAGCGCGGGCGCCGCCGGAGTGGTTAAAGAGTCTGTTGGCGGGCGTCAGCTGGCAGAAGCGATGGCTGGGCGGGCTTTGCCGGCATTCTGCGGGGTCATGGCACCGGAAACTGCCGACAAATAAGGGTGGATGGTGCGTGTGATGTTGCTGTGGCTGGTGTTACTGGTTGAGCTGGGTGCGGGTGGATGCAAGGGGCTAGCTGGTGG
>Ga0213875_10002307_pt1 | contig 11543 bp, 11 predicted proteins | sample BarmaccomBMRX_R8_FD_160105 | JGI IMG/M metagenome (GOLD analysis project Ga0213875, IMG submission 160105) | Root-associated microbial communities from Barbacenia macrantha in rupestrian grasslands, the National Park of Serra do Cipo, Brazil - RX_R8 | ecosystem: Host-associated > Plants > Roots... | reverse complement strand
GACGAGACGCGCTTCGAAGGAGGCATCCGCCGGTGTTTTCAGCTGCGCCGCGATCGACCAATATTCGCGCGGCACGAAACGCTCGATTTCGAGCTCCCGATCGCAGACGAGGCGAAGCGCAACCGATTGCACGCGCCCCGCCGAGCGCGCGCCCTTGAGCTTTTGCCAGAGCACGGGGGACAAGGTGAAGCCGACGAGATAATCGAGCGCGCGCCGCGCGAGGTAAGCATCGACAAGCGCCTGGTCGATGGCGCGCGGTTGCGCCATCGCCTTCATCACCGCATCAGGCGTGATCGCGTTGAACGTGACGCGCTCGACAGGCACGCCTTTCAGAACGCGTCTCGCGCTCAGCGCTTCCACGATGTGCCAGGAGATGGCTTCGCCTTCGCGGTCGGGGTCCGTGGCCAGAATGAGACCCTCGGCCCCCTTGATCGATTTGGCGATTTCGGAAACGTGCTTGGCGCCTTTCGCCTCCACCTCCCAGGTCATGGCGAAGTCGTGATCGGGATCGACCGAACCGTCCTTGGCGGGCAGATCGCGCACATGCCCAAAGGACGCGAGAACCTGATATCCGCGGCCGAGATATTTGTTGATGGTCTTCGCCTTCGCAGGCGATTCGACGACGACGACTTTCATGATTTCCGTTTGGCAAAGGTGCTTGACGATGACCCGCCAGGTTCAAGTTGCGGGTTCGCGAAGAGCGCGGAACATGGTGAGGTCGAGGCGCGAAGTCAAATCGCCCTTGACGCTCCCGCTTTCGACGCGAGCGGGCCTTACACGCGCACGATGTCGAGCCCGATGATGCCGATCAAGATGAGATAGACGGCCACGATGTAGTTCAGAAGGCGCGGCATCAAAAGTATCACGACGCCCGCGATGATCGAGATGATCGGCGACAAATGCGTGTGGATGTTGATCATGTTTCGTCCTCGAGGTGGGGCGGAGGTGAGTCGCTTCAACGCGCGAATCGTTTGTGCGGTTCATATCAGGGAATGGTTCGAGCTTCAGCTCGCCGGCAAGGCGCGCTCGAGAAGTTGCTCGCATTCTTCGTCGAGCTCGTTCGCGCCGAAAAGCTCGTGGGCGCGATGAAACCGCGTGCGCGCGAAGGCTTCTGTAAGCGCGTGCGGCGCGCATTGTGCAAGCGCCGCGGCGGAGGCAAGCGCCGCAAGATCGAGCGTGAGGGCACGCGCTGAGCCTTGTCCCTCATCTTGCGCGATGAGCGCTTTGATGCGTTCCACGAGCCGGTCGGCTTCGGGCAGGTCATGCGTTTGCCGGGCAAGCTCGGCAAGCACCGCCCGCGTGGCCTCCCTGTCACGGCTCGCAGCTCGTAGCACGTCGAGTGCCATGATGTTGCCAGAACCTTCCCAGATCGCGTTGACCGGGGCTTCGCGATAGAGACGAGGGAGGGGACTTTCCTCGACATAGCCGTTGCCGCCGAGGCACTCCATCGCTTCGTAAAGGAAGCCGGGCGCGGATTTGCAGATGGCGAATTTGATCGCCGGCGTGATGAGCCGGGCGTAGGCCGCCTGCACCGGCTCCTTCTCCGACCGATCGAAAGCTTGCGCCAGCCGGAGCGCCACCGCTATCGCCGCTTCCGCCGAAATGGCAAGGTCGGCGAGCGTCATTCGCATCGCGGGTTGTTGCGCGAGCTTTCGCTGAAAAGCGCTGCGGTGACGAGCATGATTTATCGCCAGCGCAAGGCCCATGCGCATGAGACCGGCCGAGGAGCTGATGCAATCCAATCGCGTGAGCTGCACCATCTCGATGATGGTTTGCACACCGCGACCCTCCGGGCCGATCCGCCAGGCGAAGGCCTTGACGAACTCGACCTCGGATGAAGCATTCGAACGATTGCCGAGCTTGTCCTTGAGGCGCTGCAGGTGCAGTCCATTGAGCGCGCCATCCGGACGGAAGCGCGGCATGAGGAAGCAGGTGAGGCCTCCCACGGCCTGGGCGAGGACGAGGAAAGCATCGCACATGGGCGCCGAAAGAAACCATTTATGGCCGGTGATCTCATATTCGTCCCCGGCAATCTGTCGCGCCCTCGTGGTATTTGCCCGAACGTCGCTGCCGCCCTGCTTCTCCGTCATGCCCATGCCGAGGGTGATGCCTTGCTTCTCCCAAAACGGCCTGAACGAAGCATCATAAACGCGCGAGGCGATCAGCGGCATCAGCGCCTTGAGATGCGTCGCGGCTGACGCGAGCGCCGCGCTGCCCGCATGCGTCATGGTCACGGGGCAGAGATGTCCGGCTTCAATGCCGCTCACGAGGTAGTGGAGCGCCGAGCGGGCCACATGCCCCTTTCCGTGGAGCTTCCCATTCGCGAGAACGCGGTCGGCCGGCAGGTTTTCGAAGGTCGAGGAAGCAAGCCCTGCCTCGATGCTTCGACGCATCAGCTCGTGATAGGCAGGGTGAAACTCGATGAGATCCTGGCGAAGGCCGCGCGCGTCGAAAATTTTGAGCTTGGGCGGGTTTTCATTGGCGAGCCGTGCAAGCTCGAGATGCGCGGCTGTGCCGAGCATGGCGCCTTGCTCGACGAGGTGCGTTGCGTCGCCTTTCACTCCGAAAGCATCGAGGGCTCCGAGCAAAGGCTGATCGAGCGCAGCGAAATTGATGTCGACCAACGGCGGCGTCTGATTGAAGACTTCGTGGGTCGTGAATTCCTCGAGGGGCACGAAGACACCCTTAAAGCTTGTTCGTCCTCGTTCGGAAATAGCGAAATCGACAGCGAACCGCTATCCCGGGGCGCCGAGCCCTTCGAAATCCCGCCGGCCTCGAGCCAAGATCTGGTTTGTGGATTGAGCAACCGTCAAGGCTGGCGCGGCGGCCCGATTTCTCCTATGCAGCTGCCTTTAATGAACGGCGGCCGCTCCCAATATCCCTATCGCCATCTTCTCGGCATTGAAGGGCTCTCGCGCTCCGACATCCAAGCGCTTTTGGACACGGCCGAAGATTACGTCGCCTTGTCTCGACAAGTCGAGAAGAAGGCCGCGACCTTGCGGGGGCGCACGCAGATCAACCTTTTTTTCGAGCCATCGACGCGAACGCAATCCTCCTTCGAAATCGCTGGCAAGAGACTGGGCGCCGATGTGATGAACATGTCGGTGTCCTCCTCTTCAGTGAAGAAGGGCGAGACTCTCCTCGACACCGCCGCAACCTTGAATGCGATGCGCCCCGATATCATCATCGTGCGTCATCACGCGGCGGGCGCCGTCAATCTTTTGGCGCGCAAGGTCGATTGTTCGGTGGTGAATGCGGGGGACGGCGCCCATGAACACCCGACCCAGGCTTTGCTCGACGCGCTCACGATCCGTCGTGCCAAGGGTCGCATCGAGGGCCTTGTCGTGACCATCTGCGGCGACATCCTCCATTCCCGCGTGGCCCGCTCCAACATCATCTGCCTAGCCGCGCTGGGCGCATTCGTGCGCCTCGTCGGACCCTCCACGCTTCTTCCCTCCGAGGTGGAGCGCTTTGGTGTCGAGGTCTCGCCCGACATGCGCACCGGCCTTGCCGGCGCCGACATCGTGATGATGTTGCGTCTCCAGCGCGAGAGAATGAGCGGAGCCTTCGTCCCTTCGATTCGGGAATATTTCCGCTATTTCGGGCTTGACCGGGAGAAGCTTTCCTTCGCCAAACCCGATGCCCTCGTCATGCATCCAGGGCCGATGAATCGAGGGGTCGAGATCGCCTCCGATGTCGCCGACGGGACTCAATCGCTCGTTCGCGAGCAGGTCGAGATGGGCGTCGCCGTCCGCATGGCCGTGCTCGAAGCGCTTGCCAGGCACCTGCCCAATGAGTGAACGCGAATTCGACCGTACAGGGCCTTCACAACCCGTGCTTCTGGCCAATGCGAGGCTCGTCGATCCGCAAGAACGTCGGGAGTTTCATGGCGGCCTGATCATCAAGGACGGGCTGATCGCGGAGATCGGCGCCCATCTCGCAACGGTCTCATCCCTGGACGACATGCGCGAGAAGATGCGCATCATAGATTGCCTCGGACATGTGGTCGCCCCGGGGCTCGTCGATCTTCAAGCCTTCGTCGGTGAGCCGGGGGCCGAGCATCGCGAGACCTTGGCCTCGGCAAGTCGTGCCGCAGCGGCGGGCGGTGTCACCACCTTGGTCTGCCGGCCCGACACCCATCCCGTGATCGATGATCCGGCGATCGTGGATTTCGTCTTGCGTCGGGCGCGCGCAGCTTCGGCATTGCGGATCCACCCGAGTGCAGCTCTCACGAAAGGCCTCGCCGGGCGGGAGATGACGGAGATCGGCCTTCTCAAGGAAGCGGGCGCGGTCGTCTTCGGCGACGGTCACAAGAGCATCATGAATTCCCAACTGATGCGTCGTGCCCTGCTTTACGCGCGCGACCGCGATGCGATCGTCTCGCATTTCACCCAGGACGAAACTCTCGCGGCCGAGGGTGTGATGAATGAAGGCGAATTTGCCTCCAGGCTCGGGCTCTCCGGAGTGCCGAAAGTCGCAGAAACGCTTGTGCTCATGCGCGATCTCGCGCTCGTTCGTCTGACCGGTGCGCGATATCACGCAGCCTTGATTTCATGTGCGGAATCGCTCGAAGCCATTCGGGCGGCGAAGTCGGAGGGGTTGCGGGTCACTTGTGCTGTTTCGATCAACCATCTCACCCTCAATGAAAGCGACGTCGGCGATTATCGGACCTTCTTCAAGCTCTCGCCTCCCTTGCGGTCCGAGACGGATCGCCGCGCGCTTGTCGAAGGACTCTCGGACGGCGTCATCGACGCCATCGTGTCGGATCACGACCCGCAGGATGTCGAAACGAAGCGCCAGCCCTTCGCCGAATCGGCAGACGGCGCCATCGGGCTCGAGACGATGCTCGCCGCCGGCTTGCGTCTCGTGCATTCGGGCGAGATTACCTTACCGTGCCTCTTGGCCGCCTTGTCGAGCGGGCCGGCCAATGCCTTTCGTCTTCCGCCCGCAAATCTTGTCGTCGGTTCGTGCGCCGACCTTGTCGTTTTCGACCCTGACGAACCGTGGATCGTCGATCCGTCAACGCTTCATTCCCTTTGCAAGAATACGCCCTTCGACGAAGCGCGCCTGCAAGGGCGAGTGCTCGCGACATTGATCGGCGGCGAGTTCGTGAACGCGGTGGCGAGTTCCTTGCCAGGGCTTTAGGGTCGATTGCTCCGGGCGATGGACGCTGAGGGATCCGGCAAGTCGGCTTTAGTCCGGAAAACATTTCCCAGCTTGCCTGCTCATGCACTAGGCTCCGGGCGGACTTGCTCGCGACGCGGGTATGCTCCAAGGGGAGTGTCAGGACCTCGCGCGAAGCCTGGCGCTGGGCCATGGGGAGTTGCAAAAGTGGCGGGAGCAATCGAGGCGCCGGAATCCTTTGTCGGAATCACGGCAGCCTTCCTCATCGGCTACCTTCTTGGCTCCATTCCCTTCGGCGTGGTGCTGACACGACTTACGGGGGGACCCGATTTGCGCAGCATCGGTTCGGGCAATATCGGCGCGACCAATGTTCTAAGGACGGGGAAAAAAGGCGCTGCGGCGGCAACTCTTCTGGGTGACATGCTCAAGGGAACGGTGGCGGTGCTCGCGGGCGCGCAGCTGGGCGTGTCCGCGGCGCTCGTCGCGGCGTGCGGCGCCTTTCTTGGACACCTGTTCCCGGTCTGGCTCGGCTTCAGAGGGGGCAAAGGCGTTGCCACATTTCTGGGTTGTCTTCTTGGCTTCTTCTGGCCTGCGGCGCTGGTCTTTGCGGTGATCTGGCTCGCCATGGCTTTCGCTGCTCGATATTCCTCGCTTGCGGCGCTGACGGCGAGCCTCGCGGCGGTCGCAACACTCCTCGCCTTCCAACCCATCCTGGTGGCGCTGGTCTTTGCGCTTTTGGCGGCACTCCTGTGGGTGAAGCACGCGCAAAACATCAAGCTGCTTCTCGCAGGCGAGGAGAGTCGCATCGGGTCGAGAACGTGATGCACCGGCGCGACACGGACTCGCTGAGCGAAGATGAGAGGCTCGCCTGGCTTCGATTGATCCGCTCGGAGGGCGTGGGCCCGCGCACGTTCCGTGGCCTCGTCGAACGTTATGGGGGTGCGGCGGGCGCGCTTGCGGCATTGCCTCGCCTCCATCGCGAGGCGGGACGCGCCCTTCATGTGTGCACGAAGAGCGAGGCCGAGGCCGAGCTCGAAGCGGCCGCAAAGCTCGGGATCACCTTTGTCGCGGTGACGGAAGGGGCCTATCCGGCACCGCTTGCGGCGACCGCGGATGCGCCGCCTCTGATCGCATTGCGCGGCAACCCCTCAGTGCTCGATCGTCCGATGATCGCCATCGTCGGTTCGCGCAACGCATCGGCACTGGGACTTCGCTTTGCCGAGCGCCTTGCAGCCGATCTCGGAGAAGCGGGCTTCACGATCGTCTCCGGCTTGGCGCGCGGAATAGATGCGCGCGCGCATGGCGCTTCCCTTTCGTCCGGAACCGTTGCGGTGCTCGCGGGGGGACATGCGCGCATCTATCCAAGCGAGAATCGTCCCCTCCTGGAGAAGATCGTCGATAGCGGCGTTGCCATCAGCGAGATGCCTCTGACCTGGGAGCCACGCGGTCGAGACTTCCCTCGGCGCAACCGCATCGTTTCAGGCCTCGCACATGGGGTCGTCGTCATCGAAGCGGCCCGGGCCTCCGGATCATTGATCACGGCCCGTTTTGCCGTCGAGCAAGGTCGCGAAGTGTTCGCGGTACCGGGCTCTCCTCTCGATCCGCGCGCAGAGGGAACGAACGATCTGATCCGCCAAGGTGCGACCTTGGTTACGGCAAGCGAGCACGTTACCGAGGTGCTGGCGCCGATCGTCTCAGGGAGCGGGCGCGGTGTTTCGAGCGGGCTTGCGGAAGACAAGCGTGATGCCAAGGAACCCCTTTGGGAAGAGCTCGACCTATTTGGTGAGCGCGGCGAGACTCCTTCGACGGAGATACCGGCGCGGCAATTCAACCCGGTGGGAGCCGGCGCGCTCGACGGTTTCTCGCAACCTGTTCTCGGAGGCGATGCGGAGCAAAAGGATCGCTTCATGAAGCGCGTACTCGACGTGCTCGGCGCTTCACCGGCGGCGCTCGACGACATCGTGCGTGGCTGCGGGCTGCCGGCGAGCGCTGTGCGCGCGGCCCTTCTCGAGCTCGAAATCGAAGGACGCATCACCCGGACCGGCGGCGATCTCGTCCAGCTCTTGCCCTGAAAGCTCGTGTCGGCGAGTTCGCCGTCACCCGGTCAGAGCGAATGGCGCCCCGCGTCGTGTTCGAATTTGCGGCAAAGCGTGCGCGCTTCGGCATGTGCCATCTGCAGGAAATAGGCGAGGAGGCCGAGATCGCTTTTTCGCGCCATCGTCGAAAGCTCTGCCGTTATCTGTCCGATGTAATGCGCGATCTCTTGGGGCGTCGCATCGAAACGCCCATGCGGTCCGGCAGCGACGCTCGGCGCTCGCCCGGGGTGAGTCAACTCTCTCCGAGCCGAACTAGAGGCAATCTCTTTTGCGAGTGCTCTCATTAACCATCTCGACCTTCGTGCAGGCCCAAGACATCAAAATGAAGGGGCCAGTGCCGACGAAGAATAATGCGAAGCCATTCGTGTATTTTTCGTTATGAATTGGAAAGCTTGCTCCCAGAATTCTCCGTCGGGCAACGATTTCTTGCCGATATTGGATAAGGTTGCTGCCGCCACTCGAAAACGGGAGCGAAGTCATGGGCGAGAAATCGGCGTGGCCCGTCCTCTTAGGACTGGTCGTCACGATCACTTGCGGAACCGATCACGCTCGGGCGGATATGGCGACGTCGTCGCCACGTCTTGTGATGGCTTCTCACGATGCGTCGGCCGCGCTTGGCGCTTTCCGCTCGCCCGGTCGTCTGATCCGTCGCGAGCGGGTGGTGCGCCACCGTTTCCGTGGTCCGCGCATCATTGGCATCGACGGGAGCTCCGTGGCGGTTCCGGTGCCCGTGCCGGTTCCACAAGAGGAGGAGGTTTATCCGATCGAGCCCTCCTTCGGCGGCTTTGGCTATCGGCCGATGCTGCCCCCGGCCGTGATCGTGGCGCCACAAATCATCACTTTGCCGACATCCAGGACCGTCATGCGGAAGATCGAGCGCCACGAGGCGCGTTCTTCCGCGCCGGTCCATCGAAGACATCTTGTCGTGGTGCGCCGGCATGTGCCGAAGTTCGATGTCATGGCTTGGCGACCATTCGCCTGGCCAGTTGCCTACACGTGCGGCCCGTATGCGGTGGCAATCGTCCCGATCGGCTTCTCGCCCTGCGATGATCAGCCCCGTTCGGCAATCTACAACACGCCTTGTGGAGCTCGGCCCTACAATTAGGCACGTTGCAGCTGGCGTAAGCCACGCGCTCGAACGCGCTCTCAAGCGCCGTTCTTGCTCATCATGCACGCGGCTGCCCGCCTCCTCTTCAACCTCTTCTCGTTGGCCGTGCGAAGGTCTCGGGGGGCGGTGAACGCCTCATCGCGTGTGGCGGATGCACGCTCTGGAAGCCTAGGTTCTCGCGTCGTGGTGATTGAGGCGATCGAGCGCGCCTTGCAGGATGTAAGTGGCGGCGAGCTTGTCGACCAGGAGATTTCGTCGCGCGCGCGAACGATCGGCCTCGATCAGCGTGCGGGTCACTGCAGCGGTCGACAAGCGCTCGTCCCAGAAAGCGAGCGGCAGCGAAACGAGGGGGACGAGATTGCGCGCGAACGAGCGGACCGATTGCGCTGCTGGCCCTTCTGAGCCGTCCATGTTGCGCGGCAAACCGATGATGATGCCGCCGATGCGGTGATGAGCGATCAACGCGGCAAGCTCTCGTGCATCCTTCGTGAATTTCGTGCGCAGGATCGTCGTGAGCGGAGAGGCGATGATCCTTTCGACATCCGACAAGCTCGTACCAATCGTTTTCGAGCCGATGTCGAGCCCCATGAGCCTCGCGTGTCGGGGCAGGGACGCCAAGTCCTCGAGCTCAGCCAGCGTGCCGGTCATGAGCGAGCGTTAGCATAAGGAGAAATCCACGGGAATCGAGCGGGCCCGCTCAGGCATGCGGGAAGTCCGTCCGCGAAGTTTGCCCTATGCCCGCGAGCCTGGAAGGGCTAATTTCTGCTCCCCCTCGTCGGAGCCGCACAATGAAGATCACCTGGTTTGGCCATTCCAATTTTCGTCTCGATTTCGGCGGCAAGGTCGTGCTGATCGACCCGTTCTTCACCGGCAACCCCATGTTTAAGGGCGACCGCGACAGCGCGACGAAAGGCGCGACCCATATTCTCGTCACGCATGGCCATGCCGATCACATCGGCGACACCGTTGCGATCGCCGACAAGACCGACGCGATGGTCATCACCAATTATGAGCTGGCAAACTGGCTCGCGGCGGGCGGCGTCAAGAAATATGACCCGATGAACACCGGTGGCACGATCGACGCGGGCGGGTTTTCCGTCACATTGACGCGCGCCTATCATTCGGCCGCTGAGAGTGCCAAAGGGCTTCGGGCATTGGGTGGAGAGGATGTCTCCAAGCTGCCCGACGACGGCATTTCCATACCGCTCGGGCATCCAAACGGCATCGTAGTGCAAACGAAGGGAGAGCCCACGGTCTATCACATGGGCGACACGGACATTTTCTCGGATATGGCTCTCATCGCGGAGCTTTATCGGCCGGAGATTGCGATGGTTCCGATCGGTGACCGTTTCACCATGGGAGCGAGAAGCGCGGCCTTGTCACTGCATCGCTTCGTGCATCCGCGGCTCGCCATTCCCTGCCACTACGGCACGTTCCCGATCCTCGACCAAAGCGCTGATCGGTTCATCGAGATCATGGCGTCCCATGGCGATCATATCGAGGTCAAGGTTCCGCAAATAGGCGCCGCCTTCGAAGTGTGAGCCGACGGCTCGGGTTGCGGCAGGCGAGGCGCCCTGTTATTCGCGGGTGCTTTCCTCGCGAAACGTTTTCGCTTCGGAGCCCTTCCCATGTCCGTCGACACCAAGACCGTGAAGCGTGTTGCCCACCTCGCGCGAATCGCGCTTCCCGAAGCGGAGGTCGAGCGCATGCAAGGCGAACTCAACGCCATTCTCGGTTTCGTCGAGCAATTGGCGAAGGTGGACGTCGAAGGCGTCGAGCCGATGACTTCGGTCACGCCGATGCGACTGAAGCAACGCGCGGATGTGGTGACGGAAGGCGACATGGCGGATGCCGTCCTGGCCAATGCGCCGATGAGCGATGACCATTATTTTGTCGTTCCGAAGGTGGTGGACTAGGCCCTTGGCGCCGCTTGCTTCTCGGGCTTGCTTTCCCGCGCGAACTTCTCGGCTGCGGACCAATGAGACGGAGCGACTGTGACCGAATTGATCGAGCTTAGCCTCGCGGAGGCTCGCGACGGGTTGGAAGCCAAGCGCTTCTCGGCGTCAGAGCTCACGCGCGCGCATGTCGCGGCCGTCGAGCGGGCGCGTCTCCTCAACGCCTATGTTCTGGAGACACCCGAGAAGGCGATGCAGCAAGCCTCCGACAGCGACGCGCGCCTCAGGCGTGGCGAGGCTCGTCCCCTCGAAGGTTTGCCGATCGGCGTTAAGGACCTGTTCTGCACGAAAGGGGTGCGCACGACGGCCGGCTCCGCGATCCTGGGGGATTTCAAGCCCGACTATGAATCGACCGTCACCAGCCATTTATGGCGAGATGGCGCAATCATGCTCGGCAAGCTCAATTGCGATGAGTTCGCGATGGGTTCATCGAACGAAACCTCGGCCTTCGGTCCGGTCGTTTCCCCCTGGCTGCCGCCCAACTGGGATCGAGCGCGAGCCCGTTCGACAATCGTCAAGGCGACGGCGGAGCGCGAGGTGCCGCAAGGGCTTTTGGTGCCGGGGGGCTCGTCAGGCGGATCGGCGGCCGCCGTGGCCGCGCGTCTTTGCCTCGCGGCCACCGCGACCGATACTGGCGGCTCGATCCGCCAACCGGCCGCTTTCACCGGCACGGTCGGTATGAAGCCGACCTATGGCCGGTGCTCGCGTTTCGGGACCGTTGCCTTCGCGTCTTCTCTCGATCAGGCGGGGCCGATCGCGCGCTCGGTGCGCGATTGTGCGATTCTCCTTGGTTCGATGGCCGGACCCGACCCTCGCGATTCGACATCTGCTGACATTCCCGTTCCCGATTTCGAGACGGCCGTGTCGCGAGGAGTCAAAGGTTTGAAAATCGGTATTCCGAAGGAATATCGGATGGACGGCATGTCTGAGGAGATCGAGAAGCTTTGGACGGAAGGAGGCCGTTGGCTCGCGCAAGCGGGCGCGGAAGTCGTCGACATCTCGCTCCCGCACACCGCTTATGCTCTGCCGGCTTACTATATCGTGGCGCCGGCGGAAGCTTCATCGAATCTCGCCCGCTATGACGGGGTCCGCTACGGTCTGCGCGTCGAGGGGCGTGACGTCATCGAGATGTATGAGAACACGCGCGCAGCAGGTTTCGGGCGCGAGGTGAAGCGGCGCGTGATGATCGGCGCCTATGTTCTGTCCGCGGGATATTATGACGCTTATTACCTGCGCGCCCAAAAGACCCGGACGTTGATC
>Ga0213875_10002306_pt1 | contig 11546 bp, 9 predicted proteins | sample BarmaccomBMRX_R8_FD_160105 | JGI IMG/M metagenome (GOLD analysis project Ga0213875, IMG submission 160105) | Root-associated microbial communities from Barbacenia macrantha in rupestrian grasslands, the National Park of Serra do Cipo, Brazil - RX_R8 | ecosystem: Host-associated > Plants > Roots... | reverse complement strand
ATTGAGAATCAATGCCGCACCTTCCTATAGATAGGGCAGACTTCCTTTGGTTAATCGCGACGTCTCTTCCATCCCGCTACAAAAACTCGCAACTCGTCCGTGTCTGGCAAAGCGATAGGAGCAGCCTCTACAGGATCAACCGGTTGGCGGTGTGTGGGACGGTGACAAAGGCGGCCATGGGGCGCCGGGCGTTGTGCTGAGCGCGGTGAAGTGAATTCGGCCAGTGGAAGCTGATATGTCTAAGAGGCCATGTCAGAACGGATCCGTAACGGGGTCGACCGTCGGGTTCTAATGTGATTCCAGGAGGTTGCGACACCTTTCCTGGACTGCATCATGTGGAACCCGACCGCCCGCGCGCAGCATAGACGTAGGCGACCGCGGGGGGTCGAGCGTCCGCTGCTGGGTCTCACCGCCGGACGGCTCACGACCCAACGCTTGCCTGCGTGCCGTAGGATTGCCGTTCCAGAAGGGGGCATAAAGTTCGTCTGCGCTCGATAGCTGCCCCGGCTCGGCGGAGATTCATCTGCTAAATGAGGGTGCGATAGGCGCGTTCCACGTCCGCCGACGCGGCTTCCCACGAGTAGGCTTCGCTCGCTTGGGTAGCCGCGAAGCCAATCGCGTTGCGGAGATCGGGTGACACGGCGAGTCGCTCTGCGATCGCGGCATAGCCAGCCGCTTCGTAGGGCGGGCAGAGATAGCCGGTGGCACCATCGTCGATCAGAGCACGGGCGCTCGGTGCATCGGCGCTGACGATCGGCAATCCTGATGCCATTGCCTCCAGCACGACATTCCCGAATGTCTCGGTAACGCTGGGAGTCAGCATGATGTCCGCGCTCGCGACGGCGCGCGCAAGTTCCTCATCCTGAAGGTGGCCCGTCGCGACCACGCCAGCAAGCCTCGCAAACGCGCCCAGAGCTGGTCCGGCACCGACGAGCAGGGGGCGAACGGGGAGCCGGCGCTGCTGCATATCGGCGATCGTTTCGACAAAGAGCGACACTCCCTTTTCAAGCACGAGGCGCCCGAAGAACAGGACCGCTACCTCGTGATCCGCAATACCTTGGGCGCGACGCCATGCCATGTCTCGACGGCCGGGATGAAACAGATTGCGATCGACACCCCGGCTCCACATGCTGACGCGATCGTCGCCGCGCATGCGCTTCATCTCGGCTACAAGGCTCGGGATCGGTGCGAGGACATGGCTGGCCCGCCGGTAGAAGCGGCGGAGATGCGCCTCGACGACCGGCCGGGTCCATCCGATGCGATAGTAATCGAGGTAGGTCTCGAACAGCGTGTGCATGCTGGCCACGATCGGCACGCCTGCGTCTAATGCGAAACTTTGGGCACGCGTGCAAAGGATGTCAGGCGTCGAGACATGGACCAGATCGGGCCGGAAGTCTTCAAGATCACGTCGCGTCGCGCGCGGCAAGCCAAGCGCGAGCCGAAACTCGCCGCGTATTGGGAATCTGACGGAAGCGACGGGAATGAGCGTTCCGACCGGCTCGAAGTCCGGGTTCGGCGTGGTTGGAGAGTAGACGCGGACGACGTGGCCCGCCTCCTGTTCCAAATAGCCCACGAGGCGATTGAGCGCCTGGTTCGCCCCTTCGCGCAGATAATTGTAGTTTCCGGAGAACAGCGCGATCCGCATCAGAGCCGGCGAAAGTTTAGTACGGCGTTGAGCAAGAAAACGGCCAGGCCAGCGAACACCGATACCACGACGCGCGCCACGAGATAGTTGATCGGCGTGTAACGTAGAAATGCGGTGTAAAGGGTCATGGTCACAATAAGACCAACAACCGCGTTGGTCAGGAAAAAGATGTATCCCGCCTTCAGTCCGCGCTTTGACCCGCGAAAGATCCAGCTTCGGCCAAGCGCGTAGTGAAGCGTGTTCGCCGCAACAAAGGCCACCGCCGCCGCCTCAAGTCTGCCCCGACCGAGGCGGACCAGCACCCAGAGCAGCGCCAAGTCGAAGCCAAAGGCGAAGCAGCTCACGACCGTGTTGCGCCCCAACATGCTCGCCGCCTTGCGAGACAATATGCGGCTAACGAGGTGCCCCGTCGCTTGGCCTCCCTTGGCATTCAGCGGCGATGGAAGTGCATGTGCTCGGTCCCGCACTTAAAGAGAGACCGCCGCCGCTGGGCCCGCCGCGGGATTGACGGCATCGTGCGCGTCCGCCCAGTTCTGCCGTCGTTGCAAACGCGGAGCCAGGAACAGCAGCGGCAGCTTGAGAACGAGCAGTTCCGAGTGGATGAACCCGTCTATCCGGCGCTCCCACCAGCTGGGACCGCGCTTCCCGTGCTCGGTCAGCCAAGCTTCGTACGGCGCCCAATGGCCCGGCTCGTCCGTCTCGATGATCCGGAATATCTTCATCAGCGTCGGGTCGCTCCGCACAAAAGGATGGCGAAGCAGGGCCTCGACCTGGCGATAGCCGCGCCTCTCCGTGAGCGCGATCACCCGACACAGCTTTTCAAACAGATCATCGCGGACGACGAGATCGTCGGCATTCAGATTGTCGATGGACGAACGGAACATGATCCCGACGAAGCGATCGATGTGGCCGCAGGTTCGATCGACCGCGAAGGGCATTGCCCCCTGACGCTGAAACCAACGGCGGAACATCTCGTAATGCTTGCGCTCATCGGCGCGGTGCTTAGCAAGGGCTTCTAGGAAGGGGCGATCCTCAGGCGAGCGGCGACGGACGACATCGATCACTCGGTCGATCGCCGTGTAACCGCGATGCTCGTTGTAGATGTAGATTGAACCGAGCAGGCTGAGGAAGCGACGACGAAGCGAGTCGATCATAGGGGCCGTTCTCAAAGGATGAGTGGCCAAAATGGCTCGTCCGCTATAGCGGTTCCCAGGAGCACTAATATCCGTTTCGCAAGCATGTGATAGTTAAAAGAACTCTACAGTCAGAACTCCGTGGCGCCAACGAAAAATGCGCTGAAAGGTCACGTCCGTCAACGTTCTCTAAGTGTCTGTTTCGAAATTATCAGTTGGAGTTTCATAGTCTTGCGAGACGGCGGGTGAGGAGCTGCACCGAGGCTATGAAGAGCCATGCGCTGGCGGAAGCGATAGTTTGCTCGAAGTCTTTGGCGAGCCGCCGATTGCGATTGAGCCACGCCAAGGTGCGCTCAAAGACCCAGCGACGTGGCAGGACCTCGACCCTTCGGCGGCATCGGATCGCTTAACGATCGCGATGGTCCACTTGCTGATCCGGCGCAGGGCATCTTTGAGTTTGTCGCCGGCATAGCCGCCATCGGCGAAGATATGCCGCAGCCAGGGGAAGCGGTGTACGATGTCGGCGAGCACCAGCTTCGCCGTCGCAGTCCTCAATGTCCGCGGTGTGGATCACAGCGTCGATCAGATTGCCCTGGGCGTGGGTGAGGATATGGCGCTTGCGTCCCTCGATCGTCTTGCCCGCATAATAGCCGGGCGGCCGCCGGATTCGGTCGTTTTCACGCTTCGACTCTCTATCACACCCGCCGTCGCAACGGCGGGCCCAGGTCGGTATGTTATCGTGTGCGCACACCGCGAGCCCAGGGACCCCGCCGGGATTGAGATGCGGAATCGGGGTGGCCAGACCGTCTGCACTTGGAATGCCGAAGCGGATGGAAAGTTCAGAGCTCGATGTCGAGTCAGCGGATGCAATTGCGCATCTGAACTTGCTCGTGCGCCTCGTTCGCAATGGCGAAATCAACCTCGATCAACTAGATGAACTTGTTGCGCCTTTGCCAAAGCCCGTCATAGACGTCAAAGATCTTGTGCAGCGCGTCGTCGCGTTGCCAAACGATCCGGCTGCACAGCGGGAGGCGATGGTTGACGAGGTGAAGGCAAGTCTGCTGGAGGGCGGCGTTGATCTGTCGAGTGAGAATATTTCGCGTGTCGTGAAGGCTATGCTCGCTGTTCCACGCGAGGAGTTTCTGCCGCCCTGGGCACGTGATTTCGCCTATCTCCCGTATGCACTCAATATTGGATCTAGGCAGACAATCTCGCAACCCTTTGTAGTGGCGTTGATGGCGATGGCCGCTACTATTCCGCCGGGTGCAGCGGTTCTCGACGTCGGCACGGGTTCTGGTTACGGCGCCGCCGTCTTGTCCATGTTAGCAGACACCGTTGTAACCATTGAAATAAAGACAAAGCTCGCTCGTGATGCTGAGCAACAATTTAGCGCACTCGGATTTCGAAACATCACGACGGTAATCGGGGATGGCTTTGCGGGTGTTCCTGCGTTTGCGCCGTTCGACGTAATTCTGGTCGCTGCGGCAGCCTCGCAGGTTCCCCAACCACTAGTCGAGCAGCTGAAGCCTGGTGGTCGTCTGATCATGCCACTAGGCCCTGATCCCGAGAATGAGCACCTTGTGATGCTGACGAAGCAACCTGACGGAACCCTTCGCCAAGTTACCCTCGGCCCTGTTCAGTTCGTGCCTCTCACGGGGAGCGGGGCGCGGGCGTGATGGCAGTTTCAAGCGAAGCTTCAGCCAAGCGGTGCCTTGGGCCACCTTCCTAAAGATGCAGCGATTGCTCAACGGCGTCCGAGTCCGCCGGTGCGCTTGGACCTTCCGAGGAATCAAGGCCAAATGTAGGGGTGGCCGCGCCGCGCCGCGTTCCATGGAGAGCCTCGATTTCCGCCTGGCGCTTGTGCAGATACATTTCGCGCCGAGCGCTGTACGGATCCGGGGTTTCGCGCACCTGATTGAGTTGTTCGTCAAATTCGGCGCGTCGGTCGAGCAGGCGATCGGCCCCCATTGGGACCGTATAGGCAAGGCTCCGGAAAGGGCCGCCGACACTCAGCGGCAAGACGAGCCGATCTACGCCTCCGCCCAAAAGATCGCGGAGGGTGGTTGGTCCTATCAAGGGCAGGAAAAAGAACGGTCCAGGAGCGACCCCATAATAGCCGAGAGTGTCGGCGAAGCCATTGGGCCGGCGGGGCAGTTCGAAGGGACGCTTCCGCGCCACATCGAACAATCCGGCGGCGCCAAGGGCGGAGTTAACCGCGAACCGACCGGCCGTCTCTCCCGCTTTGCCGGGTTTCAACTGCAACAAATAGTTCAGGAAGACGACGGGTTCGTGGAGGTTGAGGTTGAAGTTGCGCAAGCCGTCTCGGATCGGCTCCGGCACCGTTCTCTCGTAAGCCAGGGCGGCCGGGCCGACGACTGCTCGATCAACATCCTGGGTTAGGGCAAAGGACTTGGCATTCGCCGCCTGCAACGGGTCGCCGGGCACATGCCGTCGCGCGCTGACGACAATATCGCACACCGTGTTATCTTGGGGGGCATCCGGGACCGGAACGGCCGGCGGCTTAGCAAGCGCTTGGGCGGGTGTTGCTGCATCCGGCGGAGCAGCCGAGGGCGGCGTCTGCTGATCGCTTGCGGACGGGACGGGACTAACAGGCGGCAGGGCACCGGCGCCCATTGGCGCGTCGGCCAGCAGCATCGCGCCCACCAATATCGAAAAGCTCATATAATCCTCCTCCGTCGAGGGTAGGAAACACGCCCCCATCCTGACCAAGCGCGGGCCGCGCCATCATGTCACATCGACCTCAAAGCAGCCGGGGACCGTTCTGCCGGTGGGATCGGGCAGGTTCGGAGGGCGCTTCCCCCGGCCGGTGAACGGGACGAACTGCGTCAATCCGAGCGTGCAGCGGGTAAGGCTTCCGTCCGCTTCCTTGGTGATGACCAGAAGCTGCTCCTGAGGGCTTGTTGGGCCGATCGGCATGACGAGCCGCCCACCGGGCTTGAGCTGATCGAGCAGCGGTTGCGGGATCGAGGCAGCGCCCGCAGCGACCACGATATCGTCGAAGGGCGCGCGCTCGGGCCAGCCGGCGAACCCGTCGCCGGCGCGAACGTCGATGTTGCGATAGCCCAAATGGCGCAGCCGCTTTGCCGCTTCGAGGGCGAGCGGTTCGACGATTTCGATCGAGGAGACCTGGCCCGCAAGCGGCGACAGGACCGCCGCCTGATAGCCCGAACCGGTTCCTATATCGAGCACGTCGGCGTTGGGCGGCAGCTTGAGCTGCGCCGTAATCACCGCGACGATGTAGGCATCCGAGATGGTTTGATCGTGTCCGATGTTCAGCGGGATCGGGAAGTAGGCGGCCTGGCGCGCCTCACGCGGGACGAACTTCTCGCGCGGGATGCGGCCGATCGCCGACAGGCGGCCTCGAAATAAGCATCATCCAGCGCGGGAGCGGCGCGGCGGGCGTTGCGACGGATCAGCGCCACCATGCTCGCGCGCCGCTCCGCGGCGTTCATTCTTTTCTGGGCCACGGCAATCTGGAGCAGGTCAAAACTGATGAAGCGGGAGCCTTGCTGATCGCCATAGTAGGTTCGCTGACCTATGGCCCCGCTTGCGCCGACCAGGGCGGCGGCTAGCATTGCCGTCGCCAGCCCGGCGCGTCGCAAGCGCTGGCGCGGCATCGGTTCACGGCCGACGCCATCGTTACTCGGCCGCATCATGCCGGCACCGGATCAGGCGATGGAGCCGGGCCGGGTTTCTCACGCGGCAGCGTCAGCCGCACGAGCACGGGCATCGCGACCAGGACCAACGGATATTGGAGCAGTAACCCGGCGATGATCGCGATGGCGAGCGGTTGCTGTATCCCGGACCCTTGCCCGATCGCGAGCGCGAGCGGCAAGAGGGTGAGGATCGCCGCTAATGTCGTCATGGTGATTGGGCGGAGCCGGTTGCGGCTCGCTTCGCGCACCGCGTCGCGAGGCGGCACGTGATGCGACATTTCCTCGAATTCGGAGACGTAGAAGATCGCCAGTTCGGTGCCGATGCCGAGGATCATCGTCATGCCCATGAGCGCGGTGATGTTGAGATCGACGCCGGTCAGCCAAAGCGCGGTGAACACAGCGGTCGTGGAGAGCAGCGAGGAGCCGATGATAATCAGCGGCGTCGCGAACCGCCGGTAGAGAACGAGAAGCAGCACGAACTCAGCGATCAACGCGGCCACGAATACCTTGGTGAGTCCGGCGAACGCTATTTGCTGCTGCTGGTATAGACCCCCGAACTCGTAACGCACGCCGGGGCCAAGCACGCCCGGACGGGCGAGCGCGCGTTGAACATCGGCGACCGCCGCGCCAATGCCGCGCCCTTGGATGCGGCCGGTAACCGCCACCATTGGTTCCAGATTTTCCCGGCTGATCTGCGGTTGGCCCGTGACCGGCTGGAGATCGGCGACCCGCGCCAGGGCAAAGACGTGGCCGTCGCTGGCCCGGATGGGCAGGCCAGCGAGTTCGTCCTGTGTGATCGTCGCCATGTCGGGAAGCCGGACCCGCACATCGACTGCTTTGGTCGGTTGCGGAAGCGAGGTCGCGACGAGGCCGGTGAGCGCCGCATCGAGCGCGGTTTGCACCTCCGCCGGCGTGACGCCCTCGAACCCCGCCCGGATCGGGTCGATATGCACGTTGATCGCGTCACCCGCGAGCTGGACGCCGCTTTTCACCTCGACCACGCCGTTGATCTTCTCGATCAGCGCCGCGACTTTTTCCGCCTGCGGATTCAGAACCGAGGGATCAGACGCGAACAGCTTGATTTCGATCGGTTGCGGCACGGCGGTGAGATCCCCGATCAGGTCTTCCATGAGCTGCGCCACCTCGACCTGAACGCCGGGGACGCGCGCCGTCACCTGGTCCGCTACGGCGGCGGCGACTTCTTCAGTGAGTTGCGAGTGGTTCGGCTTGAGGCGGACGAAGTAATCACCGTGATAGCTTTGCCCGAGGTCGCCGCCGAGGCCGGTGCCCAGCCGCCGCGAGAAGGTCGCCACGTCCGAGTTGGCGCGCAGCATCGCATCGACCTGCGCCATTTCGCGGCTCGTTTCGTCAAGCGAGGTGCCGGGGCGCGAGTAATAGTCCATCACGAACCCGCCCTCATCCACCTTGGGCATGAAGCCAGTGGGGACGTGCGAGTATCCGATGTAGCCGACCAAGAGGACGGGGACGGCCACGACGGCGAGCAGCCACGGGCGCGCCAGTGCCCCGTCGAGCAAGCGATCGTGAACCCGAGCCAGTCGCCCTTCGCCCGCAACGCCCGTATCGCGCCAGCGGTTGAAGTCGATCAGCCGCCGGGCCAGAATGGGTACGACGAACGCTGTCATCGCCCAGGAGATGGCGAGCGCCGCCGCCATCGTGGTCGATAGCGCCTTGGAGAACGCGCCGGTGACGCCGGTCAGGAAGGAGAGCGGCAGGAACACGATCAGCGTGGCGAGGCTCGACCCGGTCAGGGGGATCATGAACTCGCGCGCGGCCGGCAGCACAGCCGCTTCGCCTTTTCCCTCCTCCCCCGCGCGGCGGGCGATATGCTCGACCATGACGATCACGTCGTCGATGAGCAGGCCGACCGCGGCCGCGATCCCGCCCAGCGTCATGATGTTGAAGCTCATGCCGTTGATGGTGAGCACGAGCATCGTGGCGGCCAGCGTCGCAGGCACCACGATCACCGCGACCAGCGTCACCCTCCAGCTCCGCAGGAACAGCAGCAGCACGCCGGCCGCCAGCACCAGGCCGATCAGCACTGCATCACGCACGCTCGCGACCGATTGCGTGACGAGCTCGCTCTGATCATACCAGTTGACCAGCCGCGTGCCGGGCGGGAGCTTCACGCCCGCGAGCTTCGCCTTCACGTCTCGCGCGACCTGGACCGCGTTGCCGTTCGGCTGCTGATAGATGTTGAACAGCACGGCCGGCTTGCCGTCTTCGAGCACCCGCAGCCATTGCGGAACGACGCCCTGCTGCACGGTCGCGACATTGCGCACCCGGACGACGCCGGCCGGGTCCGCCTTGACCACCACGTCGCTGATTTGGGCAGCGCTGACGAGGCTGCGATCGGCGATCACCAGCGATAGGCGGCCGCGATCCTGGACGCGGCCGACCGCGCTCAGCACATTGCCGTTCGCGATTGCGATCGAGAGGTCCGACATCGCGAGCCCGTGCGCGGCGAGGCGCACCGGATCGGCGAGCACCTCGACTTCCGCCGTTTCGCCCCCCTGCACCCCGACCCGCCCGAGCCCGGAAATGCCGCTCAGCAGGGGGACGAGTTGATAGTTCGCGAAGTCTTGCAGCGCGACGGGCGAAGTTCGATCGGAGATCAGGGCATAGGAGATGATCGGAAAAACGGTGGGATCCATGCGCCGCACATCGTAGGTCGTGCCGGTCGGGAGCTGGCCCAGCGCGCGCGACATCGCCGCCTCGACCAGAAGCGTGCTGGCCGTCATGTCGCGGCCCCAGCCGAAGTCGATCGAGATTTGCGCCGAGCCGCGCGTCGTTTCCGAGCGCACGTCCTGAACGCCTTGGACCGCCCGCAACGCCTGTTCGACAGGACGGGTGACGGTGAGCGCGGTCTGATCGGTGGGGCGGCTACCCGCGTCGAGATCGACCACCACGCGCGGGAACGACACTTGAGGGAACAGCCCGATCGGCAGCGACATGGCCGCGATGATGCCGGCGAGGGCCAGCGCAAGCGCGACCACGACGAAGGCGCGAGACTGTCGGCTGAGCAGCCTTTCCAGCATCAGCGGGCGACCCACCGGACGGCGCCACCGTCATCGACTTGATATGCGCCGTCCACGATAAGCGGCCGGTTTGGCGCGAGCTGCCCTTCAACCATATCGACCTGATCGCCTGGCAGGAGCACGTTGACGTTCACGGCGTGGGCATGGCCGCTCACCACCTGAAAGACGCGCGCGGGACCATCAGCGGTGACGACCGCCCGGTGCGGCACGAGCCACCCCGAGCTGACCCCGACCGCAATCTCACCACGTAGCGCTTCGTTGGGCAGCAGCGCGCCGGCAGGGAGCGAGACATCAACGTCGATAAGGTGCGTCTTGGGATTGAGGACGCCATCGACGCGGATCACGCGGCCGGGAATGGAGGGGCCGCCGCTGAGTCGCGTGACCCGCGCCTCTTGACCGACCCGCACGCGGTTCGCGAGCGTAGGATCGAGGCCGACCGTGGCGAGGATGCTCCCAGCTCGCGCGACCGTCACCAGCGGCGCGCCGGGCTGCGTGCGGTCTCCTTGCGCAACCGACACGGCGGTGACGACACCCCCGAACGGGGCGGTGAGCGTGCGGGTCGGTTGCCCCGCGCCCTGTTGCCGGAGCGCCGCTAGCGCAGCCCGAGCATCGGCGACCGCCTTATCGGCCTGGGTAAGCTGATCGCGGGTAGCGAGCTGTTGCGTCAGGAGCTGCGCTGTTGTGGCGCGCTGTTTCTGGGCGACGGTCAACGTCGTGACCGCTTGCTGGTAGGAGCTGACCGTGGACGGGTCGGTCGCGAACATCGCGAGCACCTGCCCGGCCCGCACCGCAGAGCCAGGCGTGACGTCGAGCCGCGTCACCTGTCCCCCTTGCGGCACGCTGATCGTATTGGAGCCGCTGAGCGCCGGGGCGGCGCTGCCATAAGCCGTCACCCAATCCGGTGTGCTCCCCCGCGTCACCTTGGCGAGGCCGACGAGCACGCTTGGGGTTGGCGCGGGATCAGACCCTGAGGAGGACGAGCCGCCACAGCCGGCGAGCAGCAGCAGCGCGACGGGCACGAGCGCCTTCACTGGCCAGAAGCCTTGGCGATGGCGAGGGACGGCACGGTATCGACGGTAGGGAGCCCCGCGCCGACCAGCGTTTGCAAGGCGACCTGCCGATCGAGCAGCGCCAGCTCCAACGTCATGAATTCCTGTTCCTTGGTGTAGCGATTGATGACCAGATCGACGTAGCTCCGTTCGTCGAGATTGGATGCGCCGAACGCCAAGGCGGCGCGCTCGGCCGCGAGCCGGGCCGCGGGCAAGTCGCCCTGAACCACGGCGAGCTGGCGCGCGAGCTGATCCATTTCCGTGAGCGTCGCGCCGACTTGACCGACGGCGGCAGCCAAGCGCGCCGAGTATTCTTCATGCAGTTGCGCGCGCGTCGCGTTGGCGATGGCGACGTTGCCCTGATTGCGATCGAAGATCGGCAGACCGATCGTCGCGGAAGGGCCACCGTTGATGACGGCGCTGTTGTCGCTAGCAGCGGTCCCGCCGAGGATCAGGTCAGGAAATTGCGACAGGATCGCCACTCGGACATTCTGATCCTGAGCCTCATAGCCGAGGCGCAAGGCGAGGAGGTCCGGCCGGTGATCCGGCAATGTGGCGAGCGAGGCGCGGATTGCGACCGGATCGAAGGGCGGCAGGTCAATTGTCGCCCTGAGTGGTAGAATCACATCCGGCTCTAGCCCGAGCAGGGCGTTGAGTTGGTGGCGTCGCGAGAGCTGCGCCTGATCGAGGGCCTCAAGGTTCGTTCGCGCGCCTTGCAGGGCAACCAGCGTCGGGGCTGCCGTGACCAACGTCGCATTGCCCGCCGCGAGCGCGCGCTGAAGGATCGCATTCCGGCGTGATAGCAGGTCGAACGTCTCGACCAGTAGCGGGCGGCTCCGCTCGCCTTGAATGAGATCGGCGGCGAGCTGACGCGCTTGCCCAGCGACCTGCCATTCCTGCCAGAGGATTTCGGCGTCGACCTGCCCCGCCGAGTAGCCGGCAGCGCGCCGCTTGGCGCGATAGGTGACGAGCGCCTTGATGTCCTG
>Ga0213875_10002305_pt1 | contig 11548 bp, 17 predicted proteins | sample BarmaccomBMRX_R8_FD_160105 | JGI IMG/M metagenome (GOLD analysis project Ga0213875, IMG submission 160105) | Root-associated microbial communities from Barbacenia macrantha in rupestrian grasslands, the National Park of Serra do Cipo, Brazil - RX_R8 | ecosystem: Host-associated > Plants > Roots... | reverse complement strand
GACCGCGACGATGGCACAGACGCGGCCGCCTGTCCGCGGACCGTGAGGAGCGCGATCGTGGTCACCTGGCTGAACGCATCCTTCGAGATGCGATTCCGCCTCGTCGGCCCGCTCACGGTCCGGTTCGCCGCCAGCCAGGACCACCATGATCACGCCCTGCTGCTCAGCCCGTGGCCGGAGAGCCTGCTGGCGTCCGAGCCGATGTGGTGGCAGCTCGCGAGGCGCACTCACCTGGTGGCGGTGGACCTGCCCGGGTTCGGGCACTCCCAGCGCAGCGACTCGCTGCTGTCCCCGCAAGCGATGGGCGAGTTCATCATCGCCGCCGCGGACGCCTTCGGGCTGGACTGCCCGCACGTGGTCGCCCCCGGCACCGGCACCGTGGCCGCGCTGTTCGCCGCGGCGCGGCACCCGGGCCGGCTGCGGAGCCTGGTCGCCGGCAGCGCCGCCGGGCATTTCACCTGGGAAGACGCCGCAGCGCAATACGCGGCGTTGGTCACCAGCTGGTGGCGCGACGCGGCCAGCGGATCGAGGAAATGAGCATCACGCCCGGTATGAGTTCCGACACTCTGCTTGGACGTCGCCTCGAGTGCGAGACGCTGGACCGGCTGGTGGCCGAGGTGCGGGCCGGCCAGCGCCCGGGCGTCATCTTCCGCCAGCCCCTCGACCGCCAGCTCCGGCAACCCCGCCAGCTCCGCGCCCGCTACCCGGGCGGCGAAGACGAGCCCGACGGGTTCGGCCGCCAGCCGCCGGGCCGCAAATCCCAGCGCCTGCGCCGAGGCCTGGTCCAGCCACTGCTGGTCGTCGATCACGCAGATCAGCGGCCGCTCCCCGGCCACCTCCGACAGCAGGCTCAGTACCGCCAGCGCCACCAGGAACCGGTCCGGTGCCGGGCCCGCGCTGATGCCGAACACGGTCCGCAGCGCGTCCCGCTGCGGACCGGGGAGCCGCTCCAGGTGGTCCAGCATCGCCGCGAGCAGCTGATGCAGCCCGGCGAAGGGCAGCTCCATCTCCGACTGACTGCCCGCCACGCGCACCACCCGGCAGCCCTGCGCCTGCCCGGCCAGGTAATCCAGCAGCGCGGTCTTGCCCACACCCGGCTCGCCGAGCACCACCAGCACCTGGCTCTGCCGGCCACGACCGCCGCGACCAGGCCGGCCAGCACGTTCGCCTCGCGGCTCCGCCCTCTCAGTGGCACGGTTTGCCTGTGCGGGGCGGTACGCCGCTGCGGCGAGCGGGAATCCGTGGCCACCGCCGGGGCGGATCTACACCGGGTCCGGGGTGGCGGCGCCACGCATGGTGGCACGATGACCTCGCCGGAGGGCAAACGGCGACGTGCCGTGATGGACTAGCCGAGCGTGAGCGGTCACACGGCCTCCAGGCTGGGGCAAGGCACCAGCCCGATGAACCCCAAGGCCGCCTCGCCTCGGGTGTGGCGGCCGGGGCCGCGCTTACTGCCTGCCGAGCAGCAGCCTACGCCTCGGAACGCGGCCACGAAATATGTCCGTTTCAGTGCTGGATACGCCGGGTTGCGACTCCGGCCGCCTGTTTGGTATCCGCGGGCGGCCGGCCACTGGAAACAAGGATGTCCCAGGTTCCGCGGAACCTGGGACATCCTTTTCGTGCCGAGCTATTCCTGGTATGCCTTTGCCTCGTCGATCCAGGTCTTCGTCTCGTGCTCGGACAGGCCGACAACCGACCCGTGCCGCTCTTCGATCATTTCCTTCAGGTGCGCCGGGCTACGGTGGCGCAGTTCCTTGATCGAGTCGACGCCGATGCTCTTGAGCATTTCCTTGTACTTGGGGCCGATCCCCTTGAGCTTGTCGAGGTCATTCGCTACATGCTCGGCCATGGTGCGCTTCTCCCCTTCAATGAACGGCCGGCGGTGTACCAGCCGCTTCAAGTTTCCCTGAGACCCCACGCTAGGGCTCCGCGAGATGTCCGACAACCCCTACGCGCCGTTCCGCCCCATGCCAGGGCTGGTCACGTTCGGTGCGGCGACAGATGCAGGCAGAGCTTAATCTGACCTATGGAAGCGAGAAAGGAAGCCGCTATGTTCTCGGCAACCGATGTCGGCTTTACCGAAATGCGGATCGCCAAGGTCGTCGGCCTCGGACTGCCGCTGGCGGACAGGCACTGCTACCGCGTGGTGCTGGACGAGGTGTCCGGGGACCGGCACCTTGTCATCGGGATCGGGGAGACGGAGGCATTCTGGCTGGCGACCCGTCTGCAGGGGCTGGAGTTCGGCCGCCCGATGACGTATGACCTCGCCGCGGCGCTGGTGCAAGCCGCTGGCGGCCGGATCCGTCGGGTGCGGGTCGATCGCCTGGTAGAGGGTGCCTACGCGGCGACAGTCGAAGTCGAGGGCCCGCTTGGAACGCGGTCGGTGGATGCGCGCGCTAGCGATGCGCTGAACCTGGCTGCGATCGCCGGCACGCCGGTCTTTGTCAGTCCTGACGTGCTAGGCGATTGTCACGGACGCCAGGAGGGAGACTCGGCTGAGGCCAGATTGCTGCGCACGGCTCTGACCACTCCGCAGATGACGATCAGGAGGGAGACGGCCTAGCGCTGTCATTGCCGACGCCTTTCGTATTGCCGGCGCCTTTTGCTGGGTCGGCGACTTGTGGTGCGACCGCATCGCGGATGGCGTTCAGCTCGACGTTCATGTGCTCCAGGCGGTCGAGCACCGTGCTGGTGGTCGTCTGCAGGGCAGGCATCTGCGTGATCAGTTCCGTGTTCGACTGCAGCAGGCTCAGGGTTGTCTTGGTCTGCTGGTCCAGCGACTGCTCCAGCTGCTCCATCCGGGCCAGCGTCGCCTCCAGGTTTCGTTCTGAGCGGTTCGACGCCGCCCCGACCAGAAACCCGATGAATAGTTCGGCCACGGTGGTGACGAGGTTCAAGGGAAAGTTAAAGCCCTGCGAGGTGAACCAGGCTGGCAGCCAGTTGCCACTGGCTATGTGCGAGCCGCCAAGCGCGAAGGTGATCGTCCAGGCCACGACGGCGACCAGCCAGATCACGATGTTGGCTGGCTTGCCCATCGCCGCTGATGTCCAGTCGGCGGCCCGCTGGAACCACGACGCCTGCTCCGGGTCGGCGGTCAGGCCGCCGTGCGGGCTCCTGTACAGCCTGAGCCTGAGCCCATGCCGTTCATGCTGGATGCTCATGCGGCTCTTTCCGGTACGACGAGCCTGCGGGTCATGGCTATTACGAGATTCACGACGGACTCCTCCTCTTCAGGCAGGACGTAGCAGTATGCCGCGCTTTGTGCGCTGGCCAGTACGTCCGCGCCGGGGAACGGCCGCCTGCATTCCGAGTCTCGTGCGAACCCTAGGACACCGCGACTGCCTGCCAAAAGGGTGCCAGGAGCTGCATGACCGGCTGCATCGGCCTGTCTTCGTCAGCCTCGAAGTGCTTGTCTTATGATGATTGTATGACAGCCATTACCATCAGCTTCCGGGCCGACGAGCGGACGATGGCCGAACTCCGCCAGCTGGCCGGCAGTGGGAATCTGTCCGATGCGATCCGCGAGCTCATCCACGCGCAGTACACCACCCAGCTGTACGCGCAGGCCGCCCGCGACGCCGAGCGGCTGAGGGGAGACCCACACGATCTAGCCGAGATCAAGGCAGTGAACGAAGAACTGGACGAGATCAGTGCGTGGTGACCTCTACCGGCTGCGTCCGGCCAAGGACATTGCCGGGCATGAGCAGCGCGGCCCTCGCTATGCGGTAGCTATCCAGAGCGACCAGATCCTGCTGTCCACGTTGGTCGTTGCTCCGACATCCACCAGTGCGCAGCCTGCCGTCTTCCGGCCGGAGATCAAAATGGACGGAACCCGGACTCGCGTATTGATCGATCAAATGCGCGCCGTTGATGCTTCCCGGCTGGGTGACGTCGCGGGACGCCTCGATGCCGTCGAAACCGGAGAAATCGACAGGGCGGTGCGGCTGATACTCGGCGTCCTCTGAACAACTGTTACTCAAGGCCGTGATGGGATGCGCGGCCTCACTGACAGCCTATGTCGACGGCGGTACCGGCCCGGACGATCTTGACGACTACGGCCATCTCGCCAGTAAATTCACCAATGCTTCACCTGGCAAAGAATGATCCAGATGGAAGCTCGAGAAGCGCTTCGCGCAGGGAGCGGATTGCGCACCCGGGTCTAGCTAGGTCTTGCCGGAGACGCCTGCTGATCACGCGACGCTTGCGCAGTGCGGCCCGGCGTGCGCCGCGCGGGCCTTCCAAGGCCAAGCGGCGGCGCTGACGGCGGGCCAGCGGCACCGCCAGGCGCCGCCTTGATCCTTTAAAGCGGCTTAATTTCGGCAACATGGCACGGTGCCTAATGAGGCCCATGTCCCAGCGGCTCTGGAGGGGCGGGCCCAGAAAGCCTCAATGGGCAGTAGGGCCAAGAGCCAAAGTAGCCGGAATTGGTGTGCCGACCTGCCGTTTGCTGACCGCTGCTCTCGAAGAAAACCCCGCCCACCTCCGCCACCGCCAACGCCGTTGCTGTCGCGCCTGAGCGCCACGAGTTCCCCCACCGCGCCCAGGAGAAAGCTTCAAAAGAGCCAAACAAAGAGCCAACGGAGCCAGATTTCCGACGACACCCTCCGACAGCGGGCGACGATCTCTGCAGGTCATCTGCCCACCAGGCCACGCCGAGCGACGCAGAATACGAAAAATATGGTTTGCATCCAGAGGTCCACCCGTATCTCCAGCAGCGGGGTCTACTGCTCCGGCCTGGGTGCCGTCAGCTACGCGACCTCAGGATCCGGTCCATGACCTCCGCGAACTCGCGCCGGACGTTCGCCGCGTCCAGCGGGGTCCCGATAGCTGAGCTGAACACCAGCCCTGACTCCTGCCGCAGGGCCCCAGCGGCCAGCCGGTCCTCAGCCTGGCGCTTCCGCTGCTCACGCAGCGCCTGCACGGCAGCCTGCGGCAGCGCCAGCATCCGCCGGGACTTCACCGTCTTGGTGTCGCCGCCCTCCCGCACCGACCGCCACACCGCCACCGACGGCGGCACCGGCCGGGCCGCGCCCGGATCACCGTCCAGGTCGACATGCTCCCAGCGCAGCTCCCGAGCCTCCTCGGCGCAACATGACGAGAGAACCCGGTGTCTGGTCCACGGCGCCGCGTCGGCGAGTCGGCTTGGCGTTCGCCTTCGGCTACGCCGCACCGTCCTGCGGGTCGATGCCGTGCCGGCGCAGAAGATCGCGGAGTCGCTCGACCTCGTCGCTCAAGGATGGGAGGGCTGCCCACTCCTGCAAGCGAGCGGCCTTGGCACCGAGCAATTGCTGTTCCCTGTCGCGGAGCACCGCCGCGTTTTCGAAGTCCTGGGCTTCGATGGCGCTCTCCTTGTCGCGGCCGACCTGGGAGATCTCCTGGTCGAGCTGGCCCAGCTCCGGCGCGGTACCGACGCGTTGTTCCAGCACCGACAAGCGCCAGTCCAGAGAGTCGAGACGGTCGCGAAGCTCAGACAGCAGCTTGCGCTTCCCCCGGCCACCGGCATGGCTGGTCTCAGGCTCCTCCTGGACACGCCTGGCCGACACCAGCTGGATCACCCGCTGACGGACCTTGATCGGGTCAACGCCCAGGCCGTCCAGTACCCGGATGGCCGCGCCGTCGCCCTCGCGGAGCAGGCCGAGCAGGATGTGCTCGGTCCCGATGTAGGCATGACCGAGCGCGATAGCCTCCCGCAACGACAGTTGCAGTATCTTCTTGCCCCGTGGGGTGAACGGCAGGTGCCCTGGCTGCGGGCCGGGCTCGCCCGAGCCGACGACCTGCTGGACCTGCTGGCGCGCCGTTTCCTCGGTAACCCCGAGCGACTCCAGCGCCCGGGCGGCTACCCCGCCGTCCTCCCGGATCAGGCCGAGAAAGATATGCTCCGAGCCGATGTAGTTGTGGTTAAGCATCCTGGCTTCTTCCTGCGCCAGGACCACGACGCGACGCGCCCGGTCGGTGAACCTCTCGAACATGCTGAGCGCCGCCTTCCGTGCATTGCCTTGTTCCTGATCCGACAAAAAACACGATACATCTCGTTTGCATGGTGCGCATCGCTGAATGTTCCGCGCGATTGCTGCCGACTCGGTGGGCCAAAGAGCTACGCATGCACGGGTGCCACGGTGCGGTGTTCACGAGTTCGATTCCCGCGTGAGCTTCACGTTTGCAGATCACTGCCGATGGCGGTGGTTGGCTGGGACGGTGCTTCGGGGTCGTCTCGGGGTAACGCGTCTGAAGTGCGCTGGTCTCTACGAGAGGTCCATTGCTGCTGTGCTGTCTGCCGGGTGATGCCGAGCCGGGCTGCGATCTCCGCCCATGATTACCCGGTCTCCCGCAGCCCGATGACGGCCTGGGCGATAGCCTCGTCCAACTCGCTGGCGAGCCCCGGTCATGCCGGCCTGGAGATGCGCTTACAGCACGCCAGCGGCGATTGCGGCGCCGACCGCGATCAGGACGAGCCCGCCGAGGATCTCGCCGTTTTCGCCGGTCCTGGTGCCGAGCCGGTTACCCAGTTCGAGCCCGGCCAGGGACAGACTGATGCTGATGGCGCCGATGACCACGGCGGCCAGGAGCAGACCGACGTGGTAGCTGCCGAGGGCAAACCCGACCGCGAGGTTGTCGATGCTGAGCGCGATGCCAGTGATCAGCAGCCGGCCCGTCCGCTGAGTGGTGACCGGGACGGCCTCGTGGTCGTTGCCGCTCGCGAGGCGCCTGCGGACTGACTGGATCAGGGCGTAAAGGCCTGTGGCGACCAGCAAGGCCGCGCCGATCCGGTGCGCTGCATGGCCCAGCGTGTGGGCGAGGCTGTGACCGAGCAGGAGGCCGAGGATGGGCATGCCCGCCTCGAACAGCCCGAAGATCAGCCCGACCCGCAGGCGTGTCCGGGCATCGATGCCGGCTACTCCGATGCCGATGGCAGCCGCGAAGTTCGACAGGCCAAGGGAGACGGCGACCAGCAGCAGGACGAGCACAAGCCGACCATACCGACGGCGGGTGGTATCGGCCGTCCGTGCTCTGGCCTGGGCGTTATGGTCAGGCTGGTGCGGCTCGGGTGATCCAGGTGAAGCTGCCCGCTTCTGGCAGCTGCTCCGACAGGGCCATGGCAACCTCGCGGCCAAGGGTGTCGGCGTCACGAACGGGAAGGCTGGGATCGACCCAGCCCTCGATTTCTACGCGCAGGGTCCGCCCGGTCCACCGTGCTCGGGCGTGGGCGTGGATGACGCCGGGCACTGATCCGGCGGCGGCCTCGGCGGCCGTGATCACACTGGGGTCGGTGCCGTCGGCGAGACGGTGCACGACATCGCTGGTGACTTCGTAGCCGACGTGGCAGATGAAAGCAGTCACCGCGAGCCCGGCCACTGGATCGCCCCAGGACTGGCCGAGGGCCACCGCTACCAGCCCGACCAGCGCCCCGGCCGAGGAAAGCGCGTCGAGCCAGGAGTGGCGGGCATCGGCGACCAGGGTCGCGGAGTGGATGCGCCTGCCGATGACCAGCTTGTACCGGGCCACGATCTGGTTGCCCACGATGCCCAGGACGGCTCCGGCGATTCCCCAGCCCAGGTGGGTGGTGTGACCGTGGTCGATCAGCTTGCGGACGCTCTCAAACCCGGCGAACGCGGCACTGACCCAGATGACCACCGCGATCCCGATCCCGGCCAGGTCCTCGGCCCGCTCCAGCCCATACGGATAGCGTTCGGTGGGTGGCCGCCGTGACAACCGGAACCCTAGGAACACCACGGCACTGGTGGAGACGTCGGACAGGTTATGAATGGCGTCGCCGAGCAGCCCGACAGAGCCGGTGAGCACCGCCAGCAGCAGTTCAGCCAGGCCCGTCGCGGCCAGGCCGATCGCGCTGACCGCGACCGCGTGGTTCGCGTCCCGCCGCTCCTGGGCGTCATCACGCCTGCTGATCAAGGGGAACGCAGCCGCTGGATCCCGCATCCCGGAGGTCTTATGCACCCTGAAAGAATGGCCGGCCCGGGCGGCTAGGCCAAATCACCGCGGCCTGGTGCCGTTGGGCCGAGGAGCGCTGCCATTGAGTTCATCCGATCTGCTGGTCGCCACTCGCATGCCCGGGCCCCCGTGGCGGGGCCTCCCAAGGCCAGAGCCCGCCACGAGTGGCGCCGGGCGCGGCGGCGCCAGCGCCGCCGCCTTGACCTTTAAAGCGGCTAAATTCGGCAACATGGCATGGTGCGTAATGAGGCCCATGCTTCAGCGGCTCTGGAAGGGCAGGCCAGAAAGCCCGAAGGAGCGGCCGGACCAAGAGCCAAAGTAGTCGAAATCGGTGTGCTGACTTGCCGTTTCCTGACCGCTGCTCTCGAAGAAAACCCGGTAGCCGCCGCCTATTCCAAGCGAGAGCCCGGCGCTGGTGATGGCGCGTGCGTTGCCGCGCCGGCTGTGCCGGCGGTAGCCGGCTGGGGCAGCCTTAGTTGCGGGTGCGCAGTTCGCGTTCGGTCTGCTTGTATACCCGGTCCTGGGCGTCATGGTCGCGGGACTTCTTCGAGGACTTCTTGAGCTTCGCGGAGCTGTAGTAGCCCCCGGTCGCGGTCGCGAGCTCCGGATCGGCCAGCAGCCGCACACAGCCGCGTGACCCCTTCTCCGGCGGTCCGACGAACGGATTGGTCAACGCCTCAATCGTTTTGAACGGCCCGCCGGCCTTGCTGCCGAGACTGGTTTTGACCGCGCCCGGACTGACCGCGTTGAACGTCAGGCCCTCGCCCTCATGGCGGCGAGCTTGGGCGTAGGTGTACATCAGGGCCAGCAGTTTGGCATCGGCGTAGGCCTGGATCTGCTTGTACTTACCCGGGTAGCTCCAGTCGGTGATCGGCTTGCCCCGCGACTCGATCAGGGCGGTCATGTTGACCACCCGCGAGGGCGCGGCGAAGTCGTCGGCTCCCTTGCGCAGAAGGTCGAGCAGCCCCTCCGTCAGCGCCGCGAGGGCGACGTGGTTGATCGCGATCGTCCGCTCGTAGCCGTCCGGGGACAGGGCCTTGGTGGCGAAGGCCGCGCCCGCGTTGTTGACCAGCCCGTTCAAGCCCTTCGGGCTCGCCTGGCGCACCGCCTCAACCAGCTCGCGGACCCCGGCCAGCGAGCCCAGGTCCCCGGCCACGGCCAGGTACCGGCCGTTGCCGTTGCCGTTGCCGGCCAGCAGGTCCGCTGCCCCCCTGGCCTGGTCAGCGTGCCGTGCGTGCACCAGCACCGTCGCGCCGCTGTTGCCGGCGCTTTGAGCTGTCTCATGGCCGATACCGCCCTTCGTGCCGGTGACCAGGACGGTCTGACCGTCGAGCCTCCCGGCGAACTGGGCGTCGAACTTGCTCACACGCTTCTCCCATCGGGTAAGTCCTGCATGCCAGGGGCACTTCGAGAGGACGTCGTCTCGCGGGCGGCCCGTACGGCGGGCATCCCGCCGCCGGCCCGCAGGGCCGCTCCGGTGAACGCCGCGGTGCGACTGGCCTTACGTCGCGACCCGGCCCCCGTCGACCGCGAGAGTGACGCCGTGGACGAAGCTGGCGTCGTCACTGGCGAGGAAGACGATCGCCGCGGCGAGCTCCTCGGGCCGGGCCACGCGGCCTGCCGGCGCCAGCGCCGCGAGCTGAGTCACCATCTCCTCGGGGACGGCTTCCATCAGCGCGGTGCGCGTCGGACCGGGCGCGACGGCGTTGACCCGGACACCATGAGCGCCGTATTCGGCGGCCCAGGCCTTCATCAGCAGCTCGAGAGCGGCCCGGCTGGCGCCGTACATGGCCATGCCGGCCTGCCCGAAGCTCGCGACCATTGTGCTGACATTGACGATCGAACCCATCCGCGCTCAGCCATGGCTGGCGCCAGTGACGCGACGGGGAAGAACGGGACCTTGACGTTCAGCGCGAAGGTCTCGTCGAACTCTGCTTCGGTGGCGGCGCTGCTCGGCCCGAGCAGGGCGACGCCGGCGTTGTTGACGAGGATGTCGACGTGGCCGTCGCCCGCCTCGGTGGCCCACTGGACCAGATCCCGGGCCGATTCGAGGTCGCTCAGCGTAGTGAGCCGGTACGTTGCGCTGCTTCCGCTGCCTTCGATCTCGGCGACCACGTCTTTGGCTCGTTGCTCATTGCGCCCGACTACCGGTACCCGAGCGCCGCGGGCGGCCAGGGCGAGGGCCGTGGCCTTGCCGATCCCGCTCGTCGACCCGGTGACAAGCGCGGTCCGGTCCTTCAGGTCAGTCATCAGCTGTGCTGCCTTCTCTTCGTAAAAATGGGTTGCGAAACTCACTCTGGCACGATCGGACTGGGCTGTCAAACTCAAAAGTTGCTAACATGGGAGGCATGGACAACGACACCAGCGCCCGGCCGAGGCTCACCCCCAAGGGCGAGCGCACCCGGGCGCGGATAGTGGAGAAGGCAGCCGCCTTGATCCATGAGCACGGGGTGGCGGGCACCTTCTTGGAAGACGTCAAGGCGGCAGCAGAAGTCAGCGGCTCGCAGCTGTACCACTACTTCCCCGACAAGGACGACCTCGTCCAAGCGGTCATCGGCTACCAGGCCGACGCCATCGTCAATCGCAACCGGCGCGCACTCAGCAGCGCAAACGGCGTCGAGACGTGGCGGAACATGGTGCTCACCGCGGCGAGGCGCACCGAGGCTAAGGGGGGCTGCGCACTTGGCTCGCTTGCTGGCCAGCTCGCCGAGAGCGACCCCGAGGCCCGGGCGCTCATCGCGGCAGGGTTCGATCAGTGGGCTGCCGCCATCGCCGATGGACTCAGGTCCCTTCATGCCGACGGGAAACTCCCGCCCGACATCGACCCGGACGACCTCGCCGTTACTCTGCTCGCCACCCTCGAAGGGGCACTTGTACTCGCCCAGGTGCACCGGAGCAGCCGCCCGATCGAAACTGCGGTCAATACCCTCCTCGCCCTCGCCATCGGCAGATAAGCCCGGGCCGGATTCACGCACAGCCACCGCCGAGGCCGGCTCACGGCCCTTGGATGACGCATGTGCATCCTGAGGCTTTGCGCGTTAGACGTCACCGTGGCCATGATGCGACTGGGCGAGGGAACGGAATCGGCAACTTCGCGCAGCCTGGCGGCGCGATGACTAGCGAATCCAGTCACGCTCTGTGATGGTCATGGCGTTTTCTGGGTGGCCGCCAGCGGGCAGATTCGGATGGCCGCCGGCACCCGTGAAAAAGGCGCGCTGTGCGGCGTGAGACCGAGATTCTCGTAATGACTATGCGAAGCAAAGAATCTCGATAAGCGCTGTGCGCATTGAGCGGACGGCGCACCTGGTTCCACGAGGCGACGTTTCCGCAGATCAGAGACACTATGTGGTCAGGGGCAGGGTCGAACTGCCGACCTTCCGCTTTTCAGGTCAACCGCGCCAAGCGCTGTGCAGACCTGCGAAAACGGCCGTCACTGACTAACGGAACCGCGCCAGGCGGAAGGTGCAAATTCCACGCTAGCCTCGATCTTTCGCGCCGGCGACGTGCTGGCTTGAGCTGTTCGGCTGGTGGGTGATCTCTGGTGCCGGCCGTGGGTGGCTGCCCGGCTGTCGCGCCGGGTGGGCGGGGTTCCACGGCCCTG
>Ga0213875_10002304_pt1 | contig 11550 bp, 8 predicted proteins | sample BarmaccomBMRX_R8_FD_160105 | JGI IMG/M metagenome (GOLD analysis project Ga0213875, IMG submission 160105) | Root-associated microbial communities from Barbacenia macrantha in rupestrian grasslands, the National Park of Serra do Cipo, Brazil - RX_R8 | ecosystem: Host-associated > Plants > Roots... | reverse complement strand
CTCACAGGCTCCGCGGACGACCTGTCGTGCCGAAGGCGCGCCTCTCGATCGGAGTCTCGGCCGGCCACTCCGCCTGCTCGCGTGCGTCGCTCATCCCCTCTTTGTTCGCTTCTCCGCCCGCTCCCAGACTCCGCGGACGACCTCGTGCCTCGGCCGGCCACTCCGCCTGCTCGCGTGCGTCGCTCCTCACCGTCCTGCACCACTCCCGGAGCCGGTACACCGAGCCCCATGAGGTCGTCGGCGCTATGGGGGGCGTGGCCGAGGTGCGGCAGCTCGTGCACCTGGGTGCCGGCTGCGGCTTCGTCGTGGAGCGCCTTGAGGTGTTGCTGCTGGCAGCCGGAGAGGCGTGCGAGAAAGGGGTCGGCGGAGTCGGTCGGCAGGATGCGGTTGGCGAGTACGCACTCCACGCGGTGGCCGAAGAGCGCGAGTCCGGTACGGGCGTCACGCAGCCGCTCAGCGGTGTGCGGCCCCGGCTCGACGACGAGCCGCACCGTTGTCGCGGCGGACTCGATGAGGCCTTGGACGGCGGCGAGTTCGCCGTCCCAGCGCGCTGCGGTCTCGTAGAGCCACTGGGCGGGCATGGGGACGCCGGCAAGCTGGGCGAGCACCGGACGCAGCGCGCGTGCCGCCTGTCGTTCGGGCGGCAGCAGTCGGGCGAGGTAACGGCGCAGCTGCTCAGGGAGGGCGAGCAGGGTGATGGCCTGCGGTACGGGCGGCAGGTCGGCCACGACGGTGTCGACGGTATCGGCGTGCTCCGAGGCCGCCTCGCCCAGTGCGTGCAGCAGCGCAAAGGAGTGGGCGCCGGGCAGTTCGGTGAACTCCTCAGGGTCGAGCGGATCTGCTCCGAGCAGGTCGAACAGGGAGCTGAGCCGGGCTTGGAAGGCATGGGCGCGGGCCCGGAAGGCGTATGCACCGTCGATCCGGCTGACGGTGAGACCAGGCACGTCGATGTGGCTTCCGTCGATGTGGCCGGCGTCGGTGAGCAGGACCGTCCGCGCCCCGGCGCGCGCGGCGGCGACGGCGGTGGCCGCCGCCGCAGTACTGCGGCCCGCACCGCCGAGCCCGGTGACGAGGACGATTCTCGGTTCCTCTGCTCGCCCCGCCGCGCCAACAGCTGATGGTGCGGTCGCCCGCTCACAGGCTCCATGGCCGACTTGCTCTGCCGAAGACTCACCCTTCGGTTGGGGTCTCGACCGCCCTTCCCCTGCTTCGTGAGGAGAGCCCGTCTGCCTGCTCGTGTGCGCCGCTCGCGACGACATCAGTTGTCCGCTGCGCGCTGCTCGACGCGCTTCTTCAGCCCGGCGAGCGCCCGGTCGATGATGACCTTCTCGGCCTTGCGCTTGATCATCCCGAGCATCGGGATCTTCACATCGACGGTGAGCTGGTAAGTGACCTCGGTGGTCTTGCCGCCGTCGTGGGCGACAAGCGTGTAGGAGCCATCCAGGGTGCGCAGCATCTGGGACTTCACCAGAGTCCAGCTGACCTCGGTGTCGCTGTTCCAGGTGTAGGCGAGGGTGTGGTCGTCCTTGATCGCCCCGGCGTCGAGGACGAGCCGTACCTGCCCGGCTCGGCCCTGCTCGTCGGTGGCGAGGACCTCGGCCTCCTTGACCTCGCCGGTCCACTCCGGGTAGTGGGCGAAGTCCGAGATCACCTCCATGACCTCGACCGGGGCCGCCTCGATCGTGATGCTCGATCTGGTGTGTTCCGCCATCGCCGTGGCCCCCTCCGGGACGTCGCGTCGTGTGTCGTGAATGTGCTGATGGTGCAGATTATCGCAGGAGCGCCCCCGACCCGAAGGACGAGGGGAGAGCGCCCGTTGTCGACGGCCAGCCGCTGAGAGCCCCTCGCAGAGCCCCTGCCAGAGACTCTCACCATTGCAGCGCATATGGGGTGCGGGTGGCATTGAAGTGGCCGACATTGACGCACTCGGTGGCGCCGATCCGCATCCGCGAGGTGAGCGGCTGGTGGATATGGCCGAAGAGCGCGTACTTGGGACGCACGGTGTGGATCGCCTCGAGCAGTGCCTCGCTGCCGCGCTCAAAGCGCCTGGCCACCACGTCGTAGCAGAGCTCGGGCACGGCGGGCGGAATGTGCGAGCAGAGCACATCGACCTCGCCAAGTGCGGCCACCTTCGCCGCGTATGTCTCGTCGTCGATCTCGTACGGTGTGTGCATAGGTGTGCGCAGTCCACCACCGACGAAGCCGAAGACGCGGCCGCCGATCTCGACCGTGGCACCGTCCAGGACGGTGGTCCCGGGGCCGGCGTACTCCGGCCACAGCGTGGGGATGTCCACGTTGCCATATGTGGCGTACGTCGGTGTTGGCAGTACGGCGAACATCTCGGCGTACTGCTTGCGCACCGCCGCCTCGATGGCCGCGCGGCGGTCGACGCCGTCCCACAGCCGCCGGGAGAATTCGCGGGCCTCTTCGAAGCGCCGGGCAGTGCGCATCTCGACAATCCGGTCAGCGTTCTCCGAGCCGAACAGGTCGGGGAAAATGCCGCGCGAGTGGTCGGCGTAGTCCAGAAACAGCACAAGATCACCCAAGCAGACGAGGGCGTCGGCGCCGTTACCCGCCTTCGCCAGCGCGTCGACCGCTCCATGGACATCACTCACCACATGCACCCGCATGACGATCACCATACGGTCGTGGAGGATTATGAGACAGGCATGTGGGGGTGGCTGCGGGCAATGGCGACCTGAACTATTGTGCGCGCAGCACCCACATAGCCGCGATATATAAAAATACAAGCATATGTTGCAGGGCATGGCACAGCAGAACATCTACGCCCATCCCACTCCCAGTCCCACTCCCGCAGCATTACCATGGGTAACTTCCGGGCAGTCCCCACCGCTCTTGATCAAGAACGCAGCCGACGACACAGCCGGCCGCTGACGAGGAGCAGTCTTGCGCGAGTTCAGCCTTCCGGCCCTGTACGAGGTCCCTGCGAACGGCAATCTGACGGATCTCATCCGCCGCAACGCCGCTCACTATCCCGATGTCGCCGTACTGGCCCGCAAGGTGGGCGGCGCATGGCAGGACGTCACCGCCGCCGCTTTCCTGGCAGAGGTGCGCGCCGTCGCCAAGGGCCTGATCGCCTCCGGCATCGAGCCCGGCGACCGGATCGCGTTGATGTCCCGCACACGGTACGAGTGGACACTGCTCGACTTCGCAATCTGGACCGCGGGCGCGGTCTCGGTGCCCATTTACGAGACATCGTCGGCCGAGCAGGTCGAGTGGATGCTCGCCGACTCCGGTGCGGTGGCGTGCATCGTGGAGCATGCCTCCCACGAAGCCGCTGTGGAGTCGGTACGGGAGCGGCTGCCGCACCTGAAGCACGTGTGGCAGATCGATGCGGGCGCGGTCGAGGCGCTCACGGCGATGGGCAGCGACCTCTCCGACGCCCAGGTCGACCGGCGCACCATGATCGCCGACGCCGACTCCCCCGCCACCATCGTCTACACCTCAGGCACGACCGGACGCCCCAAGGGGTGTGTCCTCACCCACCGCGCTTTCTTCGCCGAGTGCGGCAACATCGTGGCGCGATTGACGCCGCTGTTCGCCACCGGCGAATCCTCCCTGCTGCTCTTCCTGCCTCTCACCCATGTCTTCGGTCGCATGGTCGAACTGATCTGCGCGATGGCACCGATCAAGCTCGGGCACGTCAGCGACGTGAAGAACCTCACCGAGGAGCTGGCTCAGTTCCGTCCCACCCTGCTGCTAGGCGTGCCGCGCGTCTTCGAGAAGGTCTACAACTCGGCCCGGGCACAAGCCCAGGCGAGTGGCAAGGGGAAGATCTTCGACAAAGCCGCCGACACCGCGATCGAGTACAGCCGGGCACTGGGCACCAAGGCGGGGCCAGGCATTGCGCTGAAATTCCGTCACAAGATCCTCGACGGGCTGGTCTTCAGCAAGCTGCGCGCCGTGCTCGGCGGGCGCGCCACGCACGCCATCTCCGGCGGCGCACCGCTCGGCGAACGGCTCGGCCACTTCTACCGGGGCATCGGCTTCACGGTGCTCGAAGGCTATGGCCTCACCGAGTCCTGTGCGGCCACAGCCTTCAACCCCTGGGACCGTACCAAGATCGGCACGGTGGGACAGCCACTGCCGGGCAGCGTGGTGCGGATCGCCGACGACGGCGAAGTGATGCTGCACGGCGAGCATCTGTTCACCGGCTACTGGAACAACGAGGCGGCGACCGCCAAGGTGCTCACCGACGGCTGGTTCCACACCGGTGACATCGGCACGCTCGACGAGGACGGTTACCTCACCATCACCGGCCGCAAGAAGGAGATCATCGTCACGGCGGGCGGCAAGAACGTTGCGCCCGCGATCATCGAGGACCGCATCCGCGCGCATGCGCTGGTCGCCGAGTGCATGGTGGTCGGCGACGGGCGCCCGTTCGTGGGCGCGCTGATCACTGTGGACGAGGAGTTCCTCCCCCGCTGGGCTGAACAGCACAGCAAGCCGACCGGCACTTCGGTGGCCGAACTACGCGACGACCCAGAGCTGCTGGCTGAGATCCAGCAGGCGGTCGACTACGGCAACGCCGCGGTCTCGCGTGCCGAGGCGGTCAAGAAGTTCCGCATCCTCCCACTCCAGTTCACTCAGGAGTCGGGGCACCTGACGCCGTCGCTGAAACTGAAGCGGAACGTGGTGGCCAAGGACTTCGCGGAAGAGATCGAGGCGATCTACGCCTCATAGGCGCAGCTCGGGCATCTGCTCGTCGGCCTCCAGGACGGCCCAGGATCCGTAAGAGTGGAAGAACCAGAGTCCGGCCCGGCCGTTCATGCTGAGGCCGTTTCGGAGACACCGCGTGATACCGAGTGGGCGCTCGGTGGCAGAGTGTCATCGGCATCCCGACCACTCCCCTCCGGAATTGCATGCTTGTTCCTTGTCTCCGGCAACGTCTCCGGCAACGGTTTCCCTCTCACACGGATGCCGTTCCTTGTCGGAGACAACGATGAGGCAAGTAATTTAGGGCCCGCCGGAAAATAAGTTGTGCGTTGGATCTCTTGACACCACAGCTCAGACACAGTGTTCGCATACAACTTATTTCGAGGCGGGCCCTTACGAGGAGGGGTGCTGCGCAGCGGCCCTTGGGTACACACCCCAACGGCGCCCAGGCACTCATCTCACCGACCGGCCCGGTCGCCGACGGCCGTGACATCAGTCGCTGACGCGACGGGCCGCAACCGGCGAAGCACCGTGCCGCCCAGCGGCGCACAGCTCGTTGGCCAATGCCTACGACCTGGGGAACAGGTCGTTAAAGCAGTCCGCGCAACCGCGCGGCGAGCAGATCCCAGCGCCAGGCGTCCTCGATCCAAGAGCGGCCTCGCTCGCCGAGGTGGCGGCGCAGAGCCGGGTCGGAGAGCAAGGTAACGATCCGCTCCGCCGCCTCCTGCGGTGCCTGAGGGGCACCGCCGCGCACCACCCAGCCCGTCTCGCCGTCGAGCACCGCGTCCGGCGCACCGCCGGAGTCGCCCGCCACGACCGGCAGGCCGGTGGCGGAAGCCTCCAGGTAGACGATACCGAGGCCTTCCACGTCGAGGCCCGCGCGCCGCGTCCGGCAAGGCATGGCGAAGACGTCACCGGCCCCGTAGTGAGCGGGCAGTTCCTCCCATGGGACGGCGCCGGTGAAGCGGACGGCGTCGGCGACACCCGTCTGTTCGGCAAGCCGCTCCAACTCGCCTCGGTATGGCCCGCCACCGACGATCAGCAGCACCGCGTCGGGTATCCGCCGCAGGATCGCCGGCATCGCCCGGATCAAGGTGTCCTGCCCCTTGCGCCGTACGAGGCGGGAGACGCAGACGACGACCGGCCGGTCCGCGAGGCCCAGCCGTTCCCGTACGACGGCGCCGCCGGAGCCCGGCTGGAAGATCTTCTCGTCGACTCCCGGCGGGAGTTGGGCCATGCGTGCGACTGCAGTCGGGGTGAGCGCACGCGCGATACGAGAGCGGGTGTACTCGCCCAGATATGTCACCACATCCGTGGATTCGCCGATCCTGCGCAGCAGTTCGCGGGCGATCGGCACTCCGGCCCAAGCTGCCTCGTGCCCGTGGGTGGTCGCCACGATCCGCCGCGCCCCCGCTCGGCGCAGCGCCGGAGCCATCAGGCCGAGCGGTGCCGCCGCCCCGAACCACACTGAGGAGCAGCCGTGCTCGCGTAGCAGCCGCACCGCGCGGCGCGTCACCGCAGGGGTGGGCAGCAGCATCGTGGTGCGGTCCCGTACGACGGGGAAGGGCTGTTCGGCGTCGAATGCTGCGACCGCGTCGCGCTCCTTCCACGTCGAGGCGTAGACGACGGCCTTCCCGGGGTCGAGCCGCAGCGCCATGCTGTGCACGAACGCCTGGATCCCGCCGGGGCGTGGCGGGAAGTCGTTGGTGACGATCAGGGTCTTTTCCATCGGCTTCGACGGTACCGGCTTTGACAGCACCGGCTTTGACGGCACCGACTGTGGCTTAGGCCACGAGACCTCCCGCCCCCGCGCATCGTCGCGTAACCTCATGCCGGTGATCATCAGCTCGGACAGCCGCCCGCAGGACACCACCGCCCGTGAGGTCGGTACGTCCCTGCCACGAGTGTCGGTCACCGCACGGCCCGCGCTTGTGGTGTGGGCAGGGGCCGCGCTGTTGCAGTTCTTGATGGTGTGGTGGCTGCACACCAAGCCGAGCGGCTGGTTCGGCTCCATCCTCACGCCCTGGGACAACCAGTGGTATGTCCAGATTGCTGAACAGGGCTATCCGCACACCCTCGCCTACGACAGCCAAGGCCTGGTGGCCGGCAACAACCTTGCCTTCTTCCCGCTCTACCCGCTGCTGATCAAGCTCGCGCACCTCATCTCCGGTCTTGACGCGGTCACATCGTCCATCGCGGTTGCCTGGCTCGCCTCGGCGGCGGCGGCCGTCGTCGTCCACCGGCTGGGTCTGGAGCTGTTCGGACCGCGGGCGGCGCTCGCGCTGGTGGTGCTGGTTTTCACCCAGCCGATGGCGATCACCTTGTGGATCGGCTACAGCGAGGGGCTGTTCCTCGCGCTCGCCGCGGGCTGCCTACTCGCCGCGAGGCGCGAGGCGTGGCTGACCGCCGGGATCTGCGCACTGCTCGCCGGATTCACCCGCTCCGCGGGTATAGCGGTGGCGCTTGCGCTGGCGGTCGCTGCTGCGTTGGCCATGCGACGGGAACGACGCGTCGACTGGCGGGCGGTTGCCGCGGTGGTGGTCGGAGGGCTCGGCGTGCCGGCATATCTGCTCTGGGCGGGGCTACGGGTCGGCAGCCTCGGCGCGTGGCTGACGATCCAGCGGGAGGGCTGGGACACCACGTGGGACTGGGGGTACGCCACTTGGCACTTCCTCACCTCGACACTGCAGCGTGGCAGCGACTGGGTACCGGTAGCCATCGCCGTCCTGCTGCTCGGGCTCGCCGCCGCCTGTGCAACGGCACTCCTGCAACGATCCTGGCCGCCGCTAGCCGCGTACGGGCTACTGATCTTCGCTCTCACTGTCGGGCAGAGCAATTACTACCATTCCAAGCCGCGGCTGCTGGTGCCCGCCCTGCTCACGCTCGCTCCGCTCGCCCGAGCCGTCGGCAGGGCGGGGTCGCGCGCCGCCGTGCCCGCATTGGTTGCTTTCTCCCTCTTCGGCACCTGGTTCGGTGCCTATATGCTCACCGACTGGACCTACGCAATCTAGAAAATCCGGGTCATCTATTGCTGACAAGGCAATAAGCGATCATCGCAACTCCCTTGTCACATAGGCCCGCCAGCGTGCGGTGAAGGTGTCGAGTCCGATCCCGAGTGCCGCACGCAGCGCGGCGTCCGTCCCCTCCCGACCCGCTGCCCGGTACAGCGACACCAGTACGCCGCTCCCCTTTACTCTGTCCGCTTCTCCGCCCGCTCGCAGACTCCGCGGACGACCCCGCCCGCCGCGCCAGGGGCTGATGTCACGGTCAGCCGGCCACTCCGCCTGCTCACGTGCGCCGCTCCCCCACTGCTCGGCGACCATCCGGCAGGCGAGCCAGGCACCTTCGTATGCCTGGGCGAGCCCGGCGCTCGTGGTGGCGAAATCGGCATCGGACGGCAGCTGTCGTGGCGTCCTGCCCGCCCGTACATCGGCGGCAAGTTCCTCGGCGACTTTCGGCGGCGCCAGGCCGGTGGCCGAATAGCCAACCCAGTCGGCAAAGCCTTCGGAAAGCCACAGCGGGGTGAGGGGCGTGGTATCGGCGCGGGTGGCGACATGAGTGAGCTCATGGGTGAGGACCACTTGCCGACCGAGCGGGCTGAGCTCCGCGAACGCCTGCGGATTGATGATGATCCGGTCCGCGGGCGCACTCGCGTGCCTCGCTCGCGGGCCGTGGAGTTCGGCCGTCGTCACCGCCGCGATTCCCTGGTACGCGGACGGCTGAACGCCGAGCAGCGCCGCCATGTCGGCCTCGGATCCCGGCACCTCGACCACCGCCTTGCCCGGCCACTTTCCCGGCCAGGCGTGGCCGACCACAGGCACCGCACGGTCGGCGAGCTCGGTGTACGGGCGCAGAACCTGCTGGTCGCTCTGGCCGAGTACGAGGCTGTGCGCGCTGCTGACGATTGTGACTCTGCCCTGGTCCCACAGCTGGACGGCGGTGTGCCGGCCCGCCGGCTCACCGTCCGTCTGCGAGGCGACATACCAGTGACCACCGCGCTGCGACATCGTCAGGTAGGCGGTCGAAGCGACTGGTGTCGTGTCGTAACCGCGCAGCTCGTAGTCAAACGCGACTTCGGTGGCGACCTGCCGGGTGGAGTCGGCGGCCGGTGCGAGCGGGAATGCTCCGGTGCGCTGCAGCCGGTACGACCACGAGGCAAGCGGCACGTCGGCCAGGTTGTCAAACACCTGCCGCTGCGCGGCGCGAAAGGCGGTGGCCGTGGGGTCGAGCGTGGACAAGAACGCCTTCTCGTTGTGGTGAAGCACAGCCTGCGCCCGCTGGTCAAGCACCGCTTGAATCGCCGCGTCTGGTTTCCGTGCGATCCCGGGCGACGGCATCCAGGCGCACCCTGCGGACATCGCGATGGCCGCCGCACAGCACAGCGCGACGACGTCACGCAGCCTGAATCGCCAAGGCGGCTTGAAACGGACAGGCACCCCTTGATCGTACGGCGCGGTCAGATCCGGGTGACTCCGGCGATCGGCATCATATTCACCGGGTCGTAGCGCACCTTCGCCCCCGGGTACGGGGCGTGGACGACTTTGCCGCCGCCCACGTACATCCCGACGTGGCTGGCGTCGTACCGGTAGATCACCAGATCGCCGGGGCGGATCTGGCTGAGCGGCACCCGCTGTCCGGCGCCCAGCTGTTCCTGCGATGTGCGCGGCAGCATGACGCCTGCGTGCTGGTACGCCCAGTACATCAACCCCGAGCAATCAAAAGCGTTGGGACCTGCGGCGCCCCATGCATACGGGAGACCGACCGCGGATTCGGCTGCGGCGACGGCGATGGCCGCGCGGCTCGACGAGGGACCGAGGTCAGGCAACTCGGGCAGCTCCGGAAGTTTCCCGATCCCCGTCATGGGTCCGTCCGGCCCGAAGCCGAGCGCCGCCTGCTGCTGGGGGGTGAGTGTGCTGAGCAGCCGCTGTGCTTCGTCGAGCCGCTGCGCCACGGTCCGCTTGCGGTCGGCGATCTCGGCGCGGACACGCTGCAGATCGGCAAGCCTGTCTACGGCCTCGGCGCGCTCTTGTGCCAAAGTCCGCTCTGCGGCGCGGAGTCGGTGCAGCTCCGCGCTCTGTTCGCTGTCGATGCGGTCCAAGTCGGCGGCACGTTGGAGGTAGTCGCCGGGATTGGCGGAGAGCAGCAGAGCGAGTGCCGGGTCGATGCCACCTTGTTGGTACTGGGTCGTGGCGACCGTGGAGAGATCGTCGAGGAGCCGGTTGGCCGCCTGGCGGCTGCGGGCCACTTGGTCCTGCAGCGCATCGATCTCGCCGCGCAGTTGAGCCTCCTGCTCCTGGGAGGCATCGAACTTCTCGGTGGCCTCCGCGGCCTGCTCGTACAGTGCATCCGCCCGGGACTTGATGGCGTCGGGACCGGGGTGTTGGGCCGCGCCTGCTGGTACGGCAGAGGTGAGCGCGGCGGCGGTGGCCAGGACGGCAGAGAAAGCGGCCACCGGAGTGGAAGCCACACGAGTGTGGCTTTCTTCGTCCCGCCGTGCCTGGGAGTGCCTCCCCCCCAAGGCAGGCGGAGGCTGATGTTGCGGTCGCCCGCTCTCAGGCTCCGCGGACGACCTGTCGTGCCGGAGGCGCGCCTCTCGATCAGAGGCTCGATCGGCCATTTCACCTGCTCGCGGACGTCGTTCACGATGCTGTGCAGGACGCCGGTGGGACGCCATGGGCGCCGCACTCCCTTCCGTGCGGCCCCTGCCACCCGGGAGGGCGGCAACTGAGGAGGCGGTACCGGGGCCGCGCGGGCCGAGGTTAGCCGCGCGATCATCGACCGTACAAACCACCTCACTTGCAGATATGATGACACCGCATCAGATGCGCAGGTCACAGCCAGGTGGCCGTCAGCGACCAGCACACTACGTCACCCCGGCGGCGTAAAGGAGTGGTGCGTGTCAGCCGACGCGCACTCCGAAGTCGAAGCTCAGGTAACCGTCGCGGAGCGACTCATAGCGCACGTTGGCGCCGGTGTGCGGGGCATGCAGGATGTAGCCCCTGCCCGCATACAGGCCCACATGGTCGCCGCCGTTCATGATGACCAAGTCGCCCGGCTCGAGCTCGCTCATGCTCAGGTGGGTCCCGGCGCTCTCCTGCTCCTGCGAGGTGCGCGGCAAGGAAACGCCAGCCTGTGCGTATGCCCATTGGGTGAAGCCGGAGCAGTCGAACGAGTGGGGTCCGCTGGCCCCGAAGACGTACGGGTCGCCTATTCGGGTCTCGCCTGCGGCAAGGGCGGCGGCGGCACGGCTCGAAGCGGCCACGAAGTGGCCCAGGTCAGGGTTGGAGATGGAGCCGGCGTTCTGGATCGCCTGCCGGTCCTGCGAGGTGAGGCTGTTGAGCAGCGCCTGGGCCTTAGCCAACTTGCCCTGAATATCCTGCTTCTGCTGCGCCAGCTCCTTGCGCGTGTTGTCGAGCTGCGCCAGCTTGACAGTGGCCTCGGCGCGCTCCTGGTCCAGGACCCGCTTCTCCTGCTCCATCTGCTGGATGGCGGCAGCCTGGGTGTCGCTCATCTGCTGGAGGGCGGATGCCTTCTCCAGGTAGTCGCTGGGGTTGGACGACAAAAACAGCTGCAACGAGGGGTCGATACCGCCGGTGCGGTACTGGGCGCTGGCGAATGCTCCGAACTGCTCGGCGAGCTTATTCAACTTCGCCTGTTCACGCGCTGCCTGGTTCTGCAGGTCGTCGACCTGCTTTTGCAACGTGGCCTGCTGCTCCTGGGCGGCGTCGTACTTCTCGGTGGCCTGCTCCGCCTGATTGTACAGATCGCCGACTTGGGACTTGACCTGGTCCTTGGACGGCTTGGGGTCGGCGTTGGCAGCCTGAGCCGCAAGAGCGACTGCCGCTGCGGCGGTTGCAGTGAGCACGGTAACCC
>Ga0213875_10002303_pt1 | contig 11551 bp, 5 predicted proteins | sample BarmaccomBMRX_R8_FD_160105 | JGI IMG/M metagenome (GOLD analysis project Ga0213875, IMG submission 160105) | Root-associated microbial communities from Barbacenia macrantha in rupestrian grasslands, the National Park of Serra do Cipo, Brazil - RX_R8 | ecosystem: Host-associated > Plants > Roots... | reverse complement strand
CGGCGGCGTACATCGTGTCGCCCTGGGCAAAGCCGCCCACCGTGCCGGCGAAGCTCGCGGGGCTGTCGATGTCGATGCGGCCGCTGGCGGCGATGAAGTCGACGCCGAGCCCGGCGACACTGGCCTGGAAGATCGCGTCTCCGGAGGCGCCCGCATCGACCACGCCAGTGCCGCTCAGCGCCCCGGTGAAGGCGAGGCTGCCGCTGGCCGAAATGGTGGCGTTGTCGGCAACCGCACCGCCGAGCGTGCCGAAGCCGCTTATGCCGCCGCCGGCGAGCAGGGTGAGGCCGGAGGTGGTCGAAAGCGCGCCGCCGGAAAGGGTGACCGCGCCGACCGTGCCGATCGTGGCGATGGCGGCAACGACCCCGGCGCCCGTGCCGATGCTCAGGCTGCCGGCGCCGCTCGGGCTGAGGGCGCCGATATCCAGCGTCCCGGACAGGCTCAGCGTGCTGCCGGTGCCCGACAGGGTCGCGCCGCCGCTGCTGCCGGCGTTGTAGCCGATATAGCCGTTGGTCGCGCTGAGGCTGCCGCCGTTGCTGAGCGCCAGCATTCCCGTCCCGTTGAAACCCACGGTGAGCGGGCCCGTCGCCGTCGCCGACGAGGCGCCGTCCAGCGTCAGCGTGCCCACCCCGCCGGTGTTGTTGCCGAGAACGATTGCGGCGTAGCCGGAGCCCGGCGCGGCGGCCTCGATCGAGCCGCCTTGCGACACCGTGACCGAAGCGGTGCCGGAATTGCCGATGTTGAGCAGGTTGTTCTCGAGGTTCAGCAGCGCGCCGGCGCCGGTAACGTTGACGACGGCGTTCGATCCCATCGACGTGCCCGCCGAAAGGCCGGAGGTGCCGGGGGTCGCCACCTCGTTCAGCTCCACCGTGCCGCCGGCGCCGATGTCGAGCGTGCCGTTGCCGGTGTAATAGGTGCCGGCGATCGTGCTGCCGACGCCGATCCGGATCTGCCCGGCGGCTTTCACCAGCCCGCCGCCATTGACGTTCACCGTGCCGCTGACGCCGTTGCCGCCCAGGTCGAAAAGCCCGAGGTCGTTCAGCGTGCCATTGGTGGTGACGGTCGCGGTGCCGGTGCCGCCGATGTTGGTGGCGGTCGTCGAATTGCCGACCCCGACGCTGAACGTGCCGCCGCTGCCGGCTGTGAGATTGCCGTAATTCTCGATGGACAGCGTGGAGGCCCCACTGCGGCCGACATACATGTTGCCGTTGGCGGTGAAGGAAGAGCCGGGGTCGGTGACGGTCAGCGTGGCGTTCCCGGCGCGTCCGATGGCGGCCGCCGCACTCGCCGAGGAGCTGTTCACCGGCGTGCCGACGGTGACGCTGCCGCCCTGGCTGACCGTCATGACGCTGCTGGAGCCGGCCAGGTCGCTCATCACGAACGGATTGCCGCCGCTGTCCAGGGTGGCGCCGGCGCCGGTGACGTCGATCGTACCGGAACCCGAGTTGCCGAGGATCAGCGAATAGCTGGTGGATTGCAGCGAGCCGGTCAGCTTCAGCGTGCCGCCGGCCTGAATGGCAATCAGGCCGCTGCTGCCGGCAGCCGAGCCGACGACCAGTTCGTCGATGCCGTTGGAACTGGCCGCCGTGACCTGCGAGGCGGCATCGATGGTCAACGTGCCGGTGCCGAGGGCGCCGACGGTCAGCCCCTGCGAGGCCGCCAGCGACCCCTGCAATTCAACGCTCGCGGGGTTGCCGACATTGTCGATGGAGGTGAGGCCGGTGGTGAACGTGCCGGACAGGATGTTAAGGCCGGAGACATCGAGGGTCGCGGCGCTGCCCGGACCATCCACGGTCTCCGGCGGGCCGGTCAGCGGCCCGATGAGCTGGGCCGTGTCGGCCGTACCCGGGAATGTAACGCCGGTATTCGCCGGGGTGGTGAGGTCCTGCCAATTGGCCGGCATGTCGTACAAGTAGGTTCCGGTGAGGGTTCCCTGCGTCCAGCGGAACGTGTCGGCCACGGCTCGCACTCCTCACGGGGGGCGATGAGCTTAATTCGGCTCCGGAAAAACCGAAAGCAGGCTCTTCCCAGGGCCAGTTCTCTGGTGACTGTTCGCCCGTTCGGCTGGGCTCCCAGCGCGGCCTCCAGCACCAGGCCGGGGCGGCTTCTTTCGCGTGACCATCCCGACGCATTTGCGCATCAGCGAGGGCAGCGCTTCTCCGTCCAGCCTGCCGGCCTCGCAGAGGAAGCCGTCACCGGCGATGCGCTCCACCTCCGCTGCGAAAAGGTCGAGGGTCAGGGTGAAATGCGTGAAGCCGTGGCGGACCTGGCCGGCCGGGCGCCACTGCGCCGGCGCGGGCGCGTGCGCCAGGGCTTCCGCCGCGCTCCAGCGCTCGGGCCGCCACGGGGTGCCGGGCAATTCCGTCATGCCGCCGAGCAGGCCCTCGCGCGGGCGGCGGCGCAGCAGCACCCGGCCCGCTGCGTCGGTCAGCCAGAAATGCGCGCCCCAGCGCTGCGGGCGGTCGGGCTTTTTCGCCAGCCGCGGCAGGGTTGCTTCGATGCCCTGGCGCTGGGCGGCACAGCTGCCGAGGAACGGGCAGATGCCGCAGGCCGGCCGAGCCGGCGTGCAGACCGTCGCGCCGAGGTCGAACAGCGCCTGCGCGGTGTCGGCGGGACGTCCCCGGGCGGCCGGCTCGACAGCCAGCGCTTCGGCGTGCGCGGCAATGCGCGGCTTGGCTGCTGGCAGCGTCTCGGTGATGGCGAACAGCCGGGCGAGCACGCGCTCGACATTGCCGTCAACGGGGATGACGTTGGCGCCGAAGGCGATGGCGGCGATCGCCTTCGCGGTATAGGCGCCGATGCCGGGCAGGCTGCGCAGCGCCGCCGGCTCGGCGGGGAAGCCGCCCGCCTCGGCCACGGCCTGCGCGCAGGCGTGCAGGTTGCGGGCTCGGGCGTAGTAGCCGAGCCCGGCCCAGGCGGCCAGCACCGCCGTCTCCGGCGCCGCCGCCAGCGCCTGCAGGTCGGGGAAGCGGGCGAGGAATCTTTCATAGTAGGGCGTGACCACGGCGACGGTGGTCTGCTGCAGCATGATCTCGCTGAGCCAGACCCGATACGGATCCGCCACCTCCCCCGGCAGCGCGCGCCAGGGCAGCCGTCGACGATGCCGATCGTACCAGGCGAGCAGGCCATCGAGCAGGGCGGGCTGGAGCGTGCGGGTCACTGCGTCGCCAGAAACACGGGCGCGGCGGAGACCGGGATCTCGCCGCGCCCAGCGGTAGCCTCGCGATCCTACTCCGGGGTTGGCGACGCGGCCACCCCCGCTCCATCAGTGCATGGTCATTCCGCCCATCGGCAGCGACGCCGCGCGCAGCCCGTGCGGATTGGCGCCCGCCGGCAGCGTGCTCGGATTGGTGACGGTGACGTTCATCATCATTCCCTGGTCCTCGTGGTCGAGGATATGGCAATGCAGCACGTACTCGCCGATGAAATCATCGTAGCGGGTCCGCGCGGTGACGACGTATCCGGGCTTGACGAAGAGCGTGTCGCGGAAGACGTGCCACTGGTCGCAATACATCGGTGAGTTCGTCTTCTCCGCGTCGATGCAGGTGCCGTCGGGCTTGAAGATCGACTGGTTCGTGGCGGTGTTGGTGATGTCGAGGATCTCGAACGGGTTGACGTGGATGTGGAACACGTGCGCGGCGGCGAACGTGCCCGGTGGACCCTGGAACACGCCGAACTTCCATTCATCCACGGTGCCGAGAGTCGCGACGTAGCTGGTGTCGTGATTGTAGGGGACCGGGTCGGCGCCGAGAGCGGCGTTCTGCACGAGACCCAGGATCGCGGCGATGGCCGGGTTCTGCGCGGGCTGGTTCGGCACCGGGTTGTTGTCCTGGGTCTGCGGCGGCCGCAGCTCGAACAATGCCGAGGGATGGCCGGCCACGCTCGCGGTGCTCAGCTCCGTGTATTGCGGCGCCGTGAAGGCGCTGAGGTCGAAGTTGCCGAGTTCGGAGCGCACCTCCGGCGGCAGGTCCGGGTTGGCCTGCACCAGCCGGGATTTGAGATAGGCGTCCGTGCTGCCGGAAACCGGCGTACCGCCCTGCACGACCACGAGGGCGAGCACTTGCCGGTCCTTCGAGCCGGGCCGCTGGCCCGGGGCGATGATCGTGTTCGCCGTGCTGCCCTCCTGGTCGAGCACGCAATACAACCCGGCGGTCGGGAACACGACCAGGGCATCGCTGCGCTGTCCGGGATTGAGGATGTTCACCGCCTTGGCGGAAACCGCCGAGCGCGTGAGCCCGTCGGTGGCGATCTCATACTGGGTCGAAGCGGCACCGGTACAGGATTGCTGGGCGAACTGGCGAAGCTGCGCGCTGCTCAACGACTGCAGCTGGGCGGCCAAGGCCTGCGGGGTCGCGGCCGCGGTGAGCGCGGCGGCGTCGTGCGGCTCGGCGGCTGAGCCCGCGGCACCCGGGACGGCCACCGCCTCGACGATGTTCAGGTTGATCGTGTCGCGCACGCCGCCATGGATCATGCGCCAGCGCTCGATCTCGCCGGCGCGCGCGGTCAGCACCGGCTGGACCTTGCCATTGATCTCGGTGAACCGGCCCGACAGCACCCAGTCGCTTCCCGGCGCGCCGCCGCCGGGAGGCGCGGAAAAGCCGAATTGCTGGAGGTAGTTCTCGACCACGCCGACGCTGCCCGCGGGGCAGACCCAGGCGCCGGTCTGCGGATCGGTCTGCAGGTGCTGGAACTGCGGGTCCGAGAAGCAGCCGTAGGCGATCTGCTGGAACAGCATCACCCGTTCCGGGAACGGCTGGCCGTCCGGGGCGTGCAGCACCGTATCGATGTCGGCGACGCCGCCGTTCCGTGCCCGGTCGCGGTAGGCGCGGTCGCCGCTGATCACCAGCACGCCCTCCATGCCGCTGGTGACGCTGAGCGCGGTCGAGCCATGCCGGTGGGAGTGGAACCAGAACGTGCCGGCGGGATGATCGCGCGGGATGTCATACTGGTAGGTGAAGGAGCTCTGGGGATCGACGCTGATCAGCACGTTGTCGCTGTTGCCTGCCGGCGAAACGTGCAGGCCATGCACGTGCAGATTGCCGGCGTTGAAGCAGCTCGGCGTGTTGACGTTCTCCGGGCAGTCCACCGTATCCACCGGCAGCGTGTTGTCGAGGGTGATGCGCACGCGGTTGCCGGGATGCACGCTGAGGATCGGGCCGGTGAGGCAGTCGTTGTAGGTTCGCAGATGCACGGGGTCGTTGGTCTGCGTGCCGGGATTCCAGATGGTGTGATCGGAATAGCCGATCTTGAGGGTGACGGAGACGTCGTTTCCGTTCACCGTCGGCGTGTTGCCGGGACAGGCCATGTCAGGGCGCAGCGGATCGGGCGCGTGCGTGCGCATGAGATCCCGCGGCTGGACGAAAGCATGGCCGCGTTCCTGCTCCTGCAAGGCCGGGCTGGGGGCCCGCCCCGGCGCATTCTGCGCCGCGGCGGCATGGGCCAGGATTACCGGGATGAGCAGGCGCAAGCTCAGATGACCGAAGCGGAGCATGGTGCCTGATCCTCGCATGTCGGATGATCCGGAATGATACGCCATAATGACGTTACGGGCAAGCATCGAATAGCCTGCTGCTTTCCGGGACTTGCGCCGGCGCTTCGCCAGGACTGTGCGCCTGTGTCAGAGTGACCAGGCCTCAGGATTGCTGGATGGAAAGACTGCCGGTGGCGGAGCGGAGCGAGCACGGATGACCGAGCGCCGGGGCGGCCCGACGGTGCCGGCTGCCAAGCCCGGGCCGGCACGCGACGAGGTGGCGCGCCATGTCTATGGCCCGCGGCCGGTCGCCGCGGTGCTCCCGGCGGTGCTGCGCCCGGCCTTCCGGCGGCGGGCGCCGGCGGCGGCGCAGGTCCTGGCGGATTGGGAGACGATCGTCGGCCCGACGCTGGCGGCGGTCGCCGTGCCCCGCCGGCTGGCCGCCGGCACGCTGACCATCGGCTGTGCCGGCCCGGTGGCGCTCGAGCTGCAGCACCTGGCGGACGCGCTGATCGGGCGCATCAACACCCATCTCGGCCGCCACCTGGTGCAGCGCCTGCGTTTCGTGCAGGAAGCGCCCACCCCCGCGGGCAAGCCGGTTTCGGCGCGAGCGCCTCGCCCGGAGGTGGCGCAGGCGGCCGAGGACCGGGTTTCCGGCCTGCCGCAAGGCGAGCTGCGCGACGCCCTGGCCGCCCTCGGCCGCGCGGTCTTGACGCGAGGCTGAGGGATGCGCGACTCGCGGCCTCATGCTGTAGCGTTGCTCAATCGAAGAGGATGCCATGACCGTCCATCGCCGAACCCTGCTGGGCCTTGCCGGCGCGCTCGCCTTGCCGCTGACCGCCTTGCCGTTGACCGCCTGGGCACAGTCCGACCCGCGCCTGGCCGAGCGCTCCTTCGGCAAGCCGGACGCCAAGGTCACGGTGACCGAGTTCTTCTCGCTGACCTGCACGCATTGCGCGGCGTTCTCGCGCGAGACCATGCCGGATATCGAGAAGAACCTGATCGACACCGGCCGCGTGCGCTTCCTCTATCGGGATTTCCCGCTCGATCAGGTGGCGCTGACCGCGGCGATGGTGGCGCGCAGCCTGCCGCCGGAGCGGTACGAGCCGTTCGTCTCGGCGCTGTTCGCCAACCAGGACCGCTGGGCCTTCGCCCCGGCCGGGGGCAATTCCACCGAGGCGCTAGCGCAGATGGCGATGCTCGCCGGCATGCCGCGCGCCACCTTCGACGCGACGATCGCCGACGGCAAGCTGAAGCAGGCGATCCTGGCCGCCCAGGAGGACGCGGAGTCCAAGTACCACATCGATTCGACGCCGAGCTTCCTGTGCAACGGCCGCGTCCAGTCCGGCGAGATGAACTACGACATGTTCGTCAAGTTCATCGGCGACACCACGGGCTGAGCCAGGCGTGCCCGTCAGCTTCGCCCGGCTGCGCATCGCCGGCTTCAAGAGCTTCGCCGAGCCGGCGGTGGTGGAGCTGCGGCCGGGGCTGACCGGCATCGTCGGGCCGAACGGCTGCGGCAAGTCCAACGTCGTCGAGGCGCTGCGCTGGGCGATGGGCGAGAACTCCGCCCGCTCGCTGCGCGGCGGCGAGATGGACGACGTCATCTTCTCGGGCACCGCGAGCCGGCCGTCGCGCAATCTCGCCGAGGTCAGCCTGGCGCTGGAGGAGACGGCGGGGCGCGCGCCGCCGCCGTTCCACGAAGCGCCGGAGCTCGAGATCGTGCGGCGCATCGAGCGCGGCGGGGGCAGCGTCTATCGGGTGAACGGGCGCGAGGTGCGGGCGCGCGACGTGCAGGCGCTGTTCGCCGATCTCGCCAGCGGCGCGCGGGCCTCGGCGATGGTCAGCCAGGGGCGGGTCGGCGCGCTGGTCAATGCCCGGCCGGACGAGCGGCGGGCCATCCTGGAGGAAGCCGCCGGCATCACCGGACTGCACGTGCGGCGCCACGAGGCGGAGCTGAAGCTGCGCGCCGCCGAAGCCAACCTGGCGCGCGCCGAGGATCTGCGCGGCCAGCTCGAGAACCAACTGCAGGCGTTGAAGCGGCAGGCGCGGCAGGCGAGCCGCTATCGCAACATCTCCGGCGCGATCCGCCACGCCGAGGCGGAATTGCTGGCGCTGCAGCAGGCCCGGGCGGAGGCGGCGCGCCAGGAAGCGGCGGCGACGATGCATGAGGCCCGGCAGGCGGCGGCGGCGGCGGTGATCGCCGCCACCGAAGCCGGAACCCGCGCCGCCGAAGCCGCGGCCGCGCTGCCGGAGCTGCGCCGCGCCGAGGCCGAGGCGCGCACCGCGCTCGAGCGCAGCCGGGTGGCGCAGGAGCAGGTGGCCGCCGAAGAGGCTCGCGCCCGCACGGCGCTGCAGGCGGCGGGGCAGCGGCTGGCCCAGCTGGAGGCCGACCTCGCCCATGCCGGGGAGCTGGGGCGCGATGCCGCCGAGGCGGTCGCCCGGCTCGGCGAGGAGGAGGTGAGGCTCGCCGGCGAGGCGGAGGCGCACCCCGCCCTGGAGGCGGCGGCGGCGGCGGCGGAAGCGGCGGCGGCCGAGGCGATGCGGGCGGCCGATGCAGCGGCTCAGCAGGCGACCGAACACGCGGCGGCGCTCGGCGCCCGGCTGCAGGCGCTGACCCAGGCGCTGACGCAGGCGGAAGGCCGGTTCCGGCGCTCCGACGAGCGGCTGGCGAAGCTCGTCCAGGAACGCGGACAGCTCGAACCGGTCGAGCCGGCGCGGCTGGAGGCGGCGGAAGCGGCGCAGGTCGCGGCCGAGGCGAGCCTGGCGGCGGTCCGGGAAAGCCTGGAGGGCCTCGAGCAGGCCCGTGCCACGGCCCAGGCCGCGCACGCGGCGAGCCGCGAGAGTGCCACGCGGGCCGAGGCGGCGCGGGCGCGGCTGGCGGCGGAGGCGCAGGCGCTGGCGGAGGTGCTGGCGCCGCATGACGGCGATCTGTGGCCGCCGATGGTCGATGCGCTGTCGGTGCCGGCCGGGTTGGAGACGGCGCTGGGGGCGGTGCTGGGCGAGGAGCTGGACTCCGCCGCCGACCGGGCCGCGCCGCGGCACTGGCGCGAGCTCGGACCGCTCGCCGAGCCGCCGGCGCTGCCGCCCGGCATGACCGGGCTGAGCGCGCTGGTGCAGGGTCCGCCGGCGCTGGCCCGGGCGCTGGCGCTGATCGGCCTGGCGGAGGACGAGGCGGCGGCCGACGCGGCGCAGCCCGCACTCCGGCCGGGACAGGCGCTGGTCACCGCCGCCGGCGGCGTCTGGCGCTGGGACGGCTACACCATGCGCCCCGGCACGCCGACGGCGGCCGCCGTGCGGCTGCAGCAGCGCAACCGCCTGGCGGTGCTGCGCGACGAGCTGCACGCCGCCGAAGGAACGGCGGGTGAGGCCGACCGGGCGCGGCGGGACGCCGAGCAGGCGGAGCGGGCGGCGGAAGCCGCGGAGCGGCAGGCGCGGGGGCAGCGGCGGGAGGCCGAGCAGGCGCTCGAGCGCAGCACCGCCGCGTGGTCGCGCCTGCGCGCCGAGGCGGCGGCGGCGGCCTCGCGCATCGCGGCGCTGGATGAGCAGATCGCCCGCGCCCGCGCCGAACACGAGGAAGCCGAAGCGGCCTTCGTGCAGGCGCGGGAGGCGCAGGCCGGGCTGCCGGATCTCGGAGAGGCGCGGGCCGATGTCGAGCGGGCCCGTGCCGTCCTCGCGGCGTGCCGGGTGCGCGAGAGCGCGGCGAGCGGCGAGCGCGAGGCGCTGGCCCGGCTGCAGGCGACGCGCCTGGCCCGGCGCGCGGCGATCGCGGCGGAGCGCGCCGATTGGGTCCAGCGCGCCGGGGATGCGGAGTCGCGCATGGCGGCGCTGGCCGAGCGGCGGGAGGCGGCGCTGGCCGAGCACGCGGCGCTGGCCGACGCGCCGGCGCGCATCGCACTGCGCCGGGTGGAGGCGCTGGAGAGGCTGGAAGCGGCGGAGGGGACGCATCGGCGCGCCGGAGAGGCACTCGCGGTGGCGGAGACGGCGGCGGAAGCGGCCGACCGCCGCGCCCGGGCCGCCGAGGCGGCGCTGGCCGGGGCGCGGGAGGCGGCGGTGCGCGCCGAGGGCAGTGTCGGCCAGGCGGAGCAGGCGTGCGCCGCGGTCGCCGCGCGCGTCCTGGAGCGGCTGGGAGCGAGCCCGGCGCTGCCCGACCCGCCGGCCCAGCAGGACGCCGAAAGCGAGGAGCGGCTGCGCCGGCGGCTGGAGCGGCTGTTGCGCGAGCGCGACGAGATGGGGCCGGTGAACCTGCGCGCCGAGGTGGAGGCGCAGGAGATCGAGGCGCAAATGACGGCGATCGCCGGGGAGCGTGATGAGCTGGCGGCGGCGATCGCCAAGCTGCGGGGCTCGATCGGCCATCTCAACCGCGAGGGACGCGAGCGCCTGGCCGCGGTGTTCGAGCAGGTGGACCGGCAGTTCCAGGCGCTGTTCACGCGCATGTTCGGCGGCGGGCGGGCGCATCTGGGCCTGGTCGGCTCGGACGATCCGCTGGAGGCGGGGCTGGAGATCTATGCCCAGCCGCCGGGCAAGAAGCTGGCGACGCTGTCCTTGCTGTCGGGCGGCGAGCAGGCGCTGACGGCGCTGTCGCTGATTTTCGCGGTGTTCTGCTGCAATCCGGCGCCGGTCTGCGTGCTGGACGAGGTGGATGCGCCGCTGGATGACGCGAATGTGGATCGCTTCTGCGGTCTGCTCGACGACATGGTGCGCGAGACCGGCACGCGCTTTCTGGTGGTGACGCACCACCATCTGACGATGGCGCGGATGGACCGGCTGTACGGGGTGACGATGCAGGAGCGCGGCGTCTCGCGCCTATTGTCGGTCGACCTGGCGGTCGCCGCGGAGATGGCCGTAGCGGCGGAGTAATACGAGGTCCCACAGAGCGCCACCCGTTATTGTCACCTCCGCGAAGCGGGGGTCCACGCGCGGCACATGGATTCCCGCTTTCGCGGGAATGACTGTTGTGAGTCGGGGCGCCCGAGAACTGGCATAATAGGGGGGTCTGGGGCCGACGGGCCCCAGCGGGGTCCCATGCTTGAAGGGAGGGGGGCAGAGCTCTCACCTTGCCTTGCCTTCGCTCGCTTGCGGTCCCACCTCGCGCGGATGCTCTCCTTCTTCGAACGCCTGCTGCCGCCGACGCGCGACTTCGCGGACGGGAAGCTGCCCCAGGGCCTGGGCGGCTTCTACTGGCACTATGCGAGGCAGGCCGGCTGGCTGATCGTGGCGCTGTTCGCGGCGGGGCTGCTGGTGGCGGCGCTGGACACCACCATCCCGCTGTTCATCGGCCGGGTGGTTTCGCTGGTCTCCTCGCAGGCGCCGGCGGAGCTGCTGGCCCGGCACTGGCCCACGCTACTGGGGATGGCGCTGGTGCTGCTGGTGGCGAGGCCGGTGGCGCTGCTCGGCCAGTTTCTGGTGACCAACCAGGTGATCGCCGGCGGGCTGACCAACATGATCCGTTGGCAGAACCATTTCCACGTGGTCCGGCAGAGCTGGAGCTTCTTCCAGAACGATTTCGCCGGGCGGATCGCCAGTCGGGTCATGCAGACCGGCCCGGCGCTGCGCGAGAGCATCGTCTCGGCGGTGAACGCGGTGTGGTACATCGTCGTCTACGGCAGCGGGGCGATGCTGCTGCTGGGGGCGACGGACTGGCGGCTGACGCTTCCGATCCTGGCGTGGTTCGCCGTCTACATCGGCCTGCTGCGCTGCTTCGTGCCGCGGATGCGCGAGCGCTCGCGGGCCAATTCCGCGTCGCGGGCGCAGCTGACCGGGCGGGTGGTGGACAGCTACTCGAACATCCTGACGGTGAAGCTGTTTGCGCGGGCGCGTGACGAGGACGCCTTCGTGCGCGACGGCGTGGACGAGCAGACCGCGACGTTCCGCCGCCAGCTTCGGCTGACCACCGGTTTCGGCTTCACCCTCGCCGTGGTGAATGCGTCGCTGGTGGTCGGCACGGCGGCGACGGCGCTATGGCTGTGGCGCGACGGGCGCATCGCCGTCGGCACGGTGGCGACCGCGATACCGCTGAGCTGGCAGATCGTCAGCATGGCGGGATGGGTGGCGCAGAACGTGACGTCGATTTTCGAGAAT
>Ga0213875_10002302_pt1 | contig 11553 bp, 9 predicted proteins | sample BarmaccomBMRX_R8_FD_160105 | JGI IMG/M metagenome (GOLD analysis project Ga0213875, IMG submission 160105) | Root-associated microbial communities from Barbacenia macrantha in rupestrian grasslands, the National Park of Serra do Cipo, Brazil - RX_R8 | ecosystem: Host-associated > Plants > Roots... | reverse complement strand
TGAACTCGTCGAGCGAGCGCCCGTCCTTGCGGTAGCCCCACTGGAATTGGTACAGCATGCGCTCGTTGAGGTAGGGCACGATCGCCTTGACCGGGACGCGCGCAATCGTGCGCGGCCCCCAGAAGGGCGGCACCGGGACCGCAACGCCCGAGCTCAGCTCGGCGCGGCGGAGGCGGATCTCGTCGAGGTCGAGCGGGCGCAGCGGCCTGGCGTCGGCGGCGCGGCCGAGCTTGCGCTTCTCGTTGACGGTGCGGCCCTCGTTCTTGCGGCGAACCTCCGCCAGATGCGCGTCGAAATCGTCGCCGCCATTGGCGACGATGCGCTGCATCAAGGAGAGCCCGTCGAAGGCGTCGCGGGCATAGGCGACGCGGCCGCAGGCGTAGGCCTTGACGCAATCCTCTTCGACATAACGCCGGGTCAGTGCGGCGCCGCCGAGCATGACCGGCACCGCCAGCCCCTGGCGGCTCATCTCCTCGAGGTTCTCGCGCATGACGACCGTCGACTTGACGAGCAGCCCCGACATGCCGACAGCATCGGCCTTGTGCTCGGCGGCGGCGTCGAGGATCGCGCCGATCGGCTGCTTGATGCCGAGATTGACGACGCGGTAGCCGTTATTGGTCAGGATGATGTCGACCAAATTCTTGCCGATGTCGTGCACATCGCCGCGCACCGTGGCGAGCACGATCGTGCCCTTCTGCTGGCCCTCGACCCGCTCCATGAACGGTTCGAGGTAGCGCACCGCGGCCTTCATCGTCTCGGCCGATTGCAGGACGAAGGGGAGTTGCATCTTGCCGGCGCCGAACAATTCGCCGACCGTCTTCATGCCGTCGAGCAAGATGTCGTTGATGATGTCGAGCGGCTTGTAGCTCTGCATCGCGAGCGCGAGGTCGTCTTCGAGCCCCTGCCGGTCGCCATCGACGATGCGCTGCGCCAGACGCTCCTCGACCTTCTCCGGCCGCCCCTTCTTCTCGGTCTTTTCCCCTGCGCGGCCTTCGAACAAAGCGATAAACGCCTGCAAGGGGTCATACCCTTCGCGACGGCGGTCGAAGATCAAATCCTCGGCGACCCGCACCTCCTCTTCCGGGATTTTGTGCAGCGGCAGGATTTTCGAGAAGTGGACGATCGCCCCGGTCAGGCCGCGGCGCAATGCGTGGTCGAGAAAGACCGAGTTCAGCACCTGCCGCGACACCGGGTTGAGCCCGAAGGAGATGTTCGACAGGCCGAGGATGATCTGGCACTCGGGCAGCCGCTTGGCGATCTGCTCGATAGCCTCCAGAGTCCACAGCCCGAGCTTGCGGTCGTCCTCGTTGCCGGTGCAGATCGTGAAGGTCAGCGGGTCGAACAGCAGGTCAGAGGGCGGCAGCCCATGCTTGTTGCAGGCGAAATCGTAGAGCCGCTCGGCCACCGCTAATTTGCGCTCAACCTCCTTGGCCATGCCGGCCTCGTCGATCGTCAGCGCGATGACCGCGGTGCCGAAGCGCTTCGCCAGCAGCAGCCGCTTGTGCGCCGCCTCTTCGCCATCCTCGAAATTGATCGAGTTGAGGATCGGCTTGCCGCCATAGAGCTTGAGGGCGGCTTCGAGCACCGGGTATTCGGTCGAGTCGATGACCAACGGCGCGTTGACCGCGCCGCGCATGCGGCCGACCACCTCGGACATCTCGGCGACCTCGTCCCGCCCGACAAAGGCGGTGCAGACATCGAGGGTGTGCGAGCCTTCCTTGACCTGCTCGCGCCCCATCTCGACGCAGCCATCCCAATCGCCTGCCTCCTGCAGCCGGCGGAAGGCGCGCGAGCCGTTGGCGTTGCAGCGCTCGCCGATCGACAGGTAGGCGTTCTCCTGGCGCAACGGGACCTGGCCGTAAAGTGAGGCGACCGCGGGAACCCACACCGGATGCCGCGTCTTCGGCAGCGGGCGGGGCCGGTCCCGGCCGATGCGCCGCAGCATCTGATCGAGCGCGGCGATGTGGCGGGCCTCGGTGCCGCAGCAGCCGCCGATCATGCCGACCCCATCCTCGAGGACGAAGCGCTCGAGCCACTGCGCCAATTCCTGCGGCCCGAGCGGGTAGTGCGTCTGGCCCTCGACCAATTCGGGCAAGCCGGCGTTGGGCTGCACCGAGATGCGCCCCGGCCAGTTCTCGCCGAGCCATTTGACATGCTCGGCCATCTCGCGCGGGCCGGTCGCGCAATTGAGGCCGATGATCGGCACGTCGAGGGCGTGAACGATTGTTGCCGCTGCGGCGATGTCGGCGCCGACCAGCAGGGTCCCGGTCGTCTCGACCGTCACCTGCACCAGGATCGGGATGTCGACACCGGCGGCGGCGCGCCCCCGCTTGGCGCCGTTGACCGCGGCCTTGATCTGCAATGGGTCCTGGCAAGTCTCGATCAGGATCGCATCGACCCCGCCGGCGACGAGCCCGTCGCATTGCAGCGCGAGCGCGTCCTCCAGCTCCTGGTACGGCACATGGCCGAGGGTCGGCAGGCGCGTTCCCGGGCCGACCGAGCCGATGACGAATCGGGTGCGGCCGTCATGCGCCAGTTCGGCCACCGCCTCATGCGCCAGTTCGGCCGCGCGCCGGTTGAGCGCGAAGGCCTTGTCGGCGATGCCGAACTCGCCGAGCGTGATCGGCGAGCCGCCGAAACTGTTGGTCTGCACCGCATCGGCGCCGGCTTCCAAATAGCAGCGGTGAATCTCGCGCACCAGATCGGGGCGGCTCTCGCACAGGATCTCGGTGCAGTTCTCGTGGCCGTGAAAGTCGCGCTCGATGTCGAGATGGCGCGCCTGCACCTGCGTCCCCATCGCTCCGTCGCACAGCAGCACCCGGTCGGACAGGTAGTCGAGGAGATGCGTCATCGGGGTGACTCGTGCTGGACGTATGTTTTGTTTTCGTCACCCCCGCGAAGGCGGGGGTCCAACAGGCGAACCGGTGTGCTCGTGCCGGGTGACTGATGCGGCGTTGTGTCGAGATCGCGACCGGCTAGAACTGAAGGAAGTCGGTTCATCTCTCTTCCGTCATTCCGGGGCGCCGCATTGCGGCGAGCCCGGAACCTAAGAACACGGACCGCGCCAATCGCAGCGCGATGGAGGTCGCGGTCCGCAAGTGTCGTCGATCGCGCTGGTGTGCATGGGTTCCGGGCTCCCGCGCGTCGCGCGGTCCCCGGAATGACATTGGTGCCGCAAGGCTCCCGAAGGCGAGCGGAGTCACGCGACCGCCGTGGCCGGCTTTGGGGCGCGGACGCCGAGTAGGTGACAGATCGCGACGATCAAATCGGCGCGGTTCAAGGTGTAGAAGTGGAATTCGTGCACGCCGTTCGCGTGCAATCGGCGGCACTGTTCGGCGGCGATCGAGGCGGCAACCAGCCGGCGGGTGTCGGGGTCGTCGTCGAGCCCCTCGAAATGCGCCGCCATCCAACCCGGTATCGAGGCGCCGCAGCTCGCGCTGAATTTGCGGACCTGCGCGAAATTGGTGACGGGAAGAATGCCGGGCACGATCGGCACGCGGATGCCCGCCGCCTCCGCCCGGTCGCGAAAGCGCAGGAACAGGTCGGCGTCGAAAAAATATTGCGTGATCGCCCGGCTGGCGCCGGCGTCGATTTTCGCCTTCAGATTGTCGAGGTCGTGCTGGTCGCTTTCCGCCTCCGGATGGGTCTCCGGATAGGCCGCGACGCTGATCTCGAAATCGGCGACGCGCTTCAGCCCGGCGACCAGATCGGCGGCATATGGGTAGCCGCCGGGATGCGGTGCGTAGCGCTGCACCGCTCCGGACGGTGCCGCGGTCGGGTCGCCGCGCAACGCCACGATATGACGGATGCCGGCTTGCCAATAATCCTGCGCGACCCGGTCGATCTCGTCGCGGGTCGCGGCGACGCAAGTCAGGTGCGCCGCCGGTTCGAGCGTCGTCTCCTGACGGATGCGCCGCACGGTCGCATGGGTGCGCTCGCGGGTCGAGCCGCCGGCGCCATAGGTGACGGACACGAAACGCGGCGCGAGCGGCTCGACCCGCTTGATCACGGTCCACAGCTTCTCTTCCATCTCCGGCGTCTTCGGCGGGAAGAACTCGAAGGAGATGCGCGGTGGGCCGGCATCGAAATCGCTGACCGGGTCGGCGCCGAGCAGGGCACGCGAGGCGAGGGGGTCGGCGCGGTCGATCCTGTTCATCGGCTTCTCCTCCCTTCCTGCAGTTCGGGCTCGCGCAGGCCACCGAGCGCCGCTGTGCCGAGCCCCGCCATCCGGCCATGCCCGCTCTGCCGCGCCGGGCATGCCGCGGTCCAGATCACGACGGTCAGCGGATCGCCGGGCAGGGCGCGCGGCGGCGCCGGTTCGAGCCCGGCCGCCTCGCACCATTCGGCAACCTCATCATCGGCAAAGCCGAGCCGGCGATGCGCCTGCTCCTCGCGCAGGAATTCGAGCGCGTGCGGCGCGAAATCGACGAGCAGCAAGAGGCCCCCCGGCCGCAATACCCGCGCCGCCTCGGCGATCGCCGCCGCCGGCCGGTCGGCATAATGCAGGACCTGATGAATGATGACCGCGTCGAAGGAGGCGTCGGGCAACGCAAGCTGATACATGTCGCCGAGCCGCACCGAGCCGTTCTCGAGCCCGCCCGCCTCCAAATTGACCCGCGCGATGGCCAGCATCTCGCGCGACTGGTCAATGCCGAGGGCGCGTCCGACATGCGGCCCGAGGATCTCGACCATGCGGCCGGTGCCCGTACCGATGTCGAGCAGATCGGCGGGCCGCGCCGCCGCGATCAGCTCGACGAGCGCCGCCTCAACCTCGCGCTCGTCCACGTAAAGCGAGCGAATACAGTCCCACTGCGCGGCGTTTTCTCCGAAATAGGCGGCCGCGGCTTCGGCGCGCTGGCGCTTGATCGCGGCCAGGCGCTGGCGGTCGAGGGCCATCGTCGGGTCGCTCTCGCCGCAGGCGGCCACGAGATGCCGCGCGAGCGCGCTCGACGCGCTTCCCGAACTGAGGCGATAGAAGACCCAGCTGCCCTCACGGAAGCGGTCGAGCAGCCCGGCCTCGCACAGCAATTTCAGGTGCCGCGATACCCGCGGCTGGCTCTGCCCGAGGATCTGGGTCAGCTCGGTGACCGTCAGCTCGCCGCGCGCGCACAGCACGAGGAGCCGCAGCCGGGTGGGCTCGGCGACGGCCCGCAGCGCGGCCAGCAGCTGGTCGGTCGAGCCGGCGATCTCGGGAACGCGCTCCATGGCAAGCACGATATAAACATATCTTTATGTCGTCAAGAGCCAGAGATCGAATTGATCGTTGCCGCCCCCAGGCACGGCGCTCATCGCGGTTCCTGACGAGGCGTGTAGAACACGGCGAGCCAGATCGTCGGCGCGGAGGCGTCGGTCCACTCGACGCGGTGGCGGCGGCCGGGCGCGATGTCGAGCCAATCGCCGGGGCCGAGCGGGCGCGCGGCGGGTTCGTCGGCGAAACGCAGCCGCGCCGCACCGCTCAGCAATAACACCCATTCGCCTTCCGGCTGGTCGTACCAGAACCCGTCGGGGCTGGCCTGGCCATGCGAGACGATCCGCTCGATGCGCAGCCCCGGATGGGCGGCCAGCCGCTCGACGATCTCGGCCGCGGCCGCCTGCGGCACATCGCGCAGCAGGTTCATCCCGCGGCGGCTGCCAGCACGCCGGCGATCGCGCTGCGCCAGCCGCGATAGCGCTCGTCGCGCTCCTCCGCGCTCATCGCCGGCACGAAGCGGCGAGCCGGCCGCCAGTGCGCCATTATCGCGTCCGGCTCGGGGTAAATGCCGCGCCTCAGACCCGCGGCATAGGCGGCGCCCCAGGCGGTCGTCTCGACCGAGGCCGGCCGCTCGACGGTCGCGGGCAGCAGGTCGGCGATCAGCTGCATCGTCACGTCGCTTGCCGCCATCCCGCCATCGACCCGCAAGGCGGAGGCCGCGATCCCGCAATCCGCGGTCATCGCCTCGATCAGATCGCGCGTCTGATAGGCGACCGCCTCCAGGGTGGCACGGGCGATCTCGGCGAGGCCGCATTCGGCGGTCAGCCCGATCAGCGCGCCGCGCGCCTGCGGCACCCAATAGGGCGCGCCCAACCCGGCAAAGCCCGGAACCAGAAAAATTCGCTGGCGCGGATCGGCATGCGCGGCCAGGCGCTCGCAGTCCGGTGCCGCGGCGATCGCGCCGAGCCGGTCGCGCAGCCACTGAACCGCGGCGCCGGCGATGAAGATGCTGCCCTCGAGCGCGTAGGCCGTCTCGCCGCCGAGCCGGTAGGCGATCGTCGTCAGCAAGCGATGGCGCGAAACGGCGGGCTCGGCGCCGGTGTGGAGCAGTGCAAAGGCGCCCGTGCCGTAAGTCGATTTGATCATGCCCGGGCGGAAGCAGGCCTGGCCGATGGTCGCCGCCTGCTGGTCGCCGGCAACCCCGGCGATCGGGATCGCGGCGCCGAACAGCTCGGGCCGGGTCGCGCCGAAATCGTCGGCTGTGTCGCGCACCTGCGGCAGCAATGCGCGGGGAATTCCGAAGGCGGCGAGCAATTCATCGTCCCAGGCAAGCCGGCGGATGTCGTAGAGCAATGTGCGGGAGGCGTTGGTCACATCGGTCAGATGCCGCTCGCCGCCGGTCAGCCGCCACAGCAGGAAGCTGTCGATCGTGCCGAAGGCGATCTCCCCGGCTGCCGCGCGCGCTCGCAATCCCGGCACCTCGTCGAGCAGCCAGCCGATCTTGGAGGCCGAGAAATAGGGGTCGAGCAGCAACCCGGTGCGCGCCGCCGTCATCTCGGCAAGGCCGTCGCGGCGCCACCGTTCGCATATCGCGGCGCTGCGCCGGTCCTGCCAGACGATCGCAGGGTGGACCGGCTTGCCGCTGTCGCGCTCCCACAGCACCGTCGTCTCGCGCTGGTTGGTGATGCCGAGCGCGGCGATCGGGCCGTCCGCCGCGGCCGCCGCCTCGCGGCCGGTGGCGACGACCGCGCGCCAGATCTCCTCGGGATCGTGCTCGACCCGGCCGGGCTGCGGATAATGCTGGGCCAGCGCGATCTGGGCCGTATGGCGGATCCCCCCGTTTGCATCGAACAGCATCGCCCGCGTGCTCGTCGTGCCCTGGTCGATCGCCAGGACAAAACCCGACCCCGCCATCGTTCTTCTCCCGTAGCCGCCTGCTGTTTTGCCACAGATCGGCCGGTGCGAGCGACCGACCGTGGCGCCGGAATCCTCTTGCGCCCCGGCCGCGGAAAATCCAAAAGCGGCCGGCTCGGTCGCGGGAGGGTGAGTATGCCGAAGGGCCTATGGGCTGGGGTGCTGCTATTGCTGGCGGACTGTTCCTCCGGCGGGAGCAACAAGGCGACGCTGATCCTCAACGACCCGGATTGGGACCGGGTCAATGTGCAGGTCGTGTTCACCAAGAGCGCGGATTGCGACAATCGCGGCGAGGGCTACGACCGCATGCAGGAGCTGGTCATGCGCAAGAACAAGACCGAGCGCTTCAACGCGGTCGATGGCGAAAGCATCTGCTGGCGCCACGACACCAACCCGAACGCGCCGACGCCGGGCGCCTGGTCGGGCTGGAGCCGGGTTACCCTGTTCCCCGGCGAGACGACCGAGACGGAGCTGTGATCGGCTCGGTCTGAGCGCCGCGGCCGAACTGCTCGGCGAACACGCATAACAGCGCCGCCGCGATCATCGCCATCGCCACCCCGTCCTGCATCGTCAAGCGTTCCTGCGCGAGCCATGCGCTCGACGCGACGCCGACGCACGGGACGGCCAGCGCGCCGATCCCGGAGATGCCGGCAGGAAACAGCCGGACCACGCGGAACCAGGCGAAATTAGCCGCCGCGTTCGCCATCACCCCGATAAAGACCAGCGCCGCCCATTGCGCCGGCCCGGGCGGGCCGGGTTCCGACCAGGGCGGCGACAGGGCCCACAAGAGGCCCATCGGCACCAGTCCGATGAGGAGCTGCCAGAACGTCACGACCGACCCATCTGCGCTCCACCCCCCGCGCTTCAGGTAAACGGTGCCGAGCCCGAAACTAAAGGCGGCCAATAGGGTGAGGGCGGCCCCGAGCGGCGCGTCGCGCAAACCGGACAGGTCCTGCGAGACCATGACGATCACCGCTCCTAGGCCGAGCGCTAGCGCGATCAGGCGGTGCGCCGTCAGCGCCTCGCCCAGCATCAGCCGTCCGAAAAGAGTGGCCCAGATCGGCATCGTGTAGGCCAGCACCGAGGTGCGTCCGGGGCTCATCAGGTACACCCCGAGCGTCATGCCGATCGGGAAGGCGGCCATGTTGAGCAGCCCGGATATCGCGAGGTCGCGCCACCCCGCGTGCTCGATCGCGAGAGAACGGCCGGACAGCCCGGCCTCCAGCAACAGGACCAACGCTCCGAGCAGCTGGACGGCGCATCGCAGGGTCAGGACATCGAAGCCGCGCAGCGCGATCGCGGCCAGGGGGTAGGACAATCCCCAGCTCAGCCAGACCACGCACAACAGGAGAAAGGCCATCCGCGATCCGCGATGCTGATCCGTTGCGGTTCTCGGGCACGCGGCCGGAACGACCCGGTATACGTTGCACGCCACCATGCCGTAAGCTACCCGCCCGTGCCGCAGACCAGCCAAGACCCCAACGTGGCCCAACCGGGAGGGTGCCTATGAAAGTCGCCGCCGCCGTTGCCCAGATCCTGAAGCTCGAAGGCATCGAGTACCTGATCGGCTACCCCGTCAACGCGATCATCGAGGCGGCGGCGGAGGCCGACATCCGCACGATCATCGTGCGGCAGGAGCGCATCGGGCTGCATATGTGCGACGCGATCGCCAAGGTCACCTCGGGGGACAAGATCGGCGTCTTCGCGATGCAGCACGGGCCGGGCACCGAGAACGCCTTCGGCGGCGTCGCGCAATCCTGGGGCGATTCCTGCCCAGTGGTCGTCCTGCCCGGCGGCTATCCGCGCAACATCAACAACGTCCGCCCGAACTTCAACGCCTTCCTCAATTTCCAGCACGTCACCAAATCGGCCGAGCAGGTCATGCTCCCCGATGTGACGCCGGAGGCGATGCGGCGCGCCTTTACTCAGGTGCGCAATGGCCGCCCCGGCCCGGTTCTGGTCGAATTCCCGGTCGATGTATTGCGCGAGGAGATGACCGGGCCTCTCGAATACAAGAAGAGCCCGCGGCTGCGGCGCGCCCCCGATCGGCAGGACGTGTCGCGGCTGGCCGAGGCGCTGGTCGCGGCGCAGCGGCCGGTCATCTATGCCGGGCAGGGCGTGCATTACGCCAAGGCCTGGCCGCAATTGAAGGCGCTCGCCGAACTGCTCGAAGCGCCGGTCACGACCAGCCTCGGCGGCAAGAGCTCGTTCCCGGAGAGCCATCCGCTGTCGCTCGGCTCGGGCGGGCTCGCGATCTCGGGGCAATTGCATCATTTCTTGCACAACGCCGATTTGATCTTCGGCATCGGCTGCAGCTTTGCGCGCACCAATTTCGGCGTGTCGATGCCGAAGGGAAAGGTGATCGCGCATGCGACGCTGGACGAGGTCGACATCAACAAGGACGTGCCGGCCGAATACGCCGCGGTAGGGGATGCCGGCCTCACCCTCGATGCGCTGCTCGAAGAGGTGCGCGACCGTCTCAGGGGCAAGCCGCGCGACCGGCTCTCCGCCGTGACCCGCGAGATTGCCGGCCGCAAGGAAGAGTGGATGGGCAAATGGATGCCGCGGCTGACCGCCGACAGCGCGCCGCTGTCGCCCTATCGGGTGATTTGGGACCTGCTGCACACGGTCGACGTCAAGAACACGATCATCACCCACGACGCCGGCAGTCCGCGCGACCAGCTCTCGCCGTTCTGGGTCAGCGAGTCGCCGATGGGCTATATCGGCTGGGGCAAGACCACTCAGCTCGGCTACGGGCTCGGCCTTGCGATGGGCGCGAAGCTCGCGGCGCCGGACAAGCTCTGCATCAATGTGTGGGGCGACGCGGCGATCGGCTTCACCGGCATGGATTTCGAGACCGCGGTGCGCGAGCGCATCCCGATCATGTCGGTATTGCTCAACAATTTCTCGATGGCGATCGAGTTGAAGGTCATGCCGGTCGCGACCGAGAAATACCGCTCGACCGACATCAGCGGCAATTACGCCGATTTCGCGAAAGCGCTCGGCGGCTACGGCGAGCGCGTCACCGAGCCGCGCGACATCGTCCCGGCGATCCAGCGCGGCATCCGCAAGACCCAGGAAGGCACCCCGGTCCTCCTCGAATTCATCACCGAGAAAGCGACCGACGTTTCGCGGTTTGCGTAAACGCGAGCGGCCGACCCTCACCCGCCTCGCCGCGCTCGGCACCCTCTCCCGCAATGCGGGAGAGGGAAGGGGCCCATCGCCAAGGCGATGGGAAGGGTGAGGGTGTTGCACGGTCCACCGGAGAAGACCCCATGCTGATCGTCGATGCGCAGGTGCATATCTGGGCCGCCGACACGCCGGAGCGGCCGTGGCCGGGCGGGCGCTCGACGCCGCATCAGCCGGAGCCGCTGACCGCGGAGAAACTGCTCGGATTGATGGACGCGGCCGGGGTCGACCGGGCGGTCATCGTGCCGCCCTCCTGGGAGGGCGACCGCAACGACCTCGCGCTCGCCGCGGCGCAGCGCCACCCCGACCGCTTTGCGGTGATGGGCCGCCTGCCGCTCGAGAAGCCGGAGAGCCGAGGGCTGGTCGAGGGCTGGAGGCAGCAGCCGGGCATGCTCGGCATGCGCTTCACGTTCCATATCCCGGCGCACAAGGCCTGGCTGAGCGACGGCACCGCCGACTGGCTGTGGCCGGCGGCGGAGCGCGCCGGCATCCCCCTGATGGTGCTGCCGCCGGGCTCGCTGCCGCTGATCGACCGCGTTGCCGAGCGTCACCCCGGATTGCGCCTGGTCATCGACCATCTCGCGCTGAGCTCGCGCGGCGCGAAGGACGACGCCGCCTTTGCCGACCTGCCGAACCTGCTCGCCTTGGCCCGGCGCCCGAACGTAGCGGTCAAGGCGACGTCGTTGCCGAGCTATTCGACCGAGGCTTACCCTTATAAGGGGCTGCACAAATACGTCCGGCAGGTCTACGACGCCTTCGGACCCAGCCGCATGTTTTGGGGCACCGACATCTCGCGCCTGCCCTGCAGCTATGCGCAGGCGATCGCGATGTTCACCGAGGAGCTTGCCTTCCTGTCCGACAGCGACAAGGAGCAGATCATGGGCCGCGCAATCTGCGACTGGCTCGGCTGGAAGATTTGAGGCGGATTATGGACGAAATCCTCGAATCCGAGGCATTACTCGACGAAATTCGTGTGTTTATCGACGAGAAATGGAAGCACGGCGCTTGCGAGCTCTGCGACACCGACGGCTGGATGATCTACCCGGAGCCCACAACGCATATTCATCTCTCGGCGGGCGGTGAGCGCGGCCCTCAGCCGGGAGCCGCACAGCGGATCGTGACGTTCCTTCCGATCGGTTGCCGAAACTGCGGCAATTTAAGGCTCATCGACGCGAGGATCTTCGAGAAATGGCGCGAGGCCAGGAGGACAGGGTCAACGTCGCCGATTTCCCGGGGTTAGCGACAGCAGGCGGAGGCGG
>Ga0213875_10002300_pt1 | contig 11561 bp, 6 predicted proteins | sample BarmaccomBMRX_R8_FD_160105 | JGI IMG/M metagenome (GOLD analysis project Ga0213875, IMG submission 160105) | Root-associated microbial communities from Barbacenia macrantha in rupestrian grasslands, the National Park of Serra do Cipo, Brazil - RX_R8 | ecosystem: Host-associated > Plants > Roots... | reverse complement strand
GGCAAGTGGAGCGGTTCTTGCAGCACTACAACCGCCCGGCACCAGACCTGCTCCGCTATGTCGGATTACTAACGGATTAGATTGTCAAAGATCATCAATACCCGGCAGGAAGGCTGACAAGCGTCCTGCCGGACGCCATCTGGAGAAGAGTTAAGCTGCCATAATGAGGACAGTTCAGACCAAGCTAAAAGTCAGGTTTCGCAGCAAGCCTCTTCTTCAACAACAATTTATTGTTCAAAGAGCCAACCGCGCTATTGAGCCGTCCGGCAGGACGGTTGGCTTTAGCCTCCTCGCCGGGTATTGATGACTTTTGATTAGCTAAAGACCTAATGCTGTTGAACCCTCCCCCAGCCCCTCCCCGCGGGAGGGGAGCCTGGTTCCGCCCCCGCTGGGGGAGGTGAGGTGGGGTCTCTAAGGCCGTATCCCTTCAGGTCTTTAGATTGGCAAGGGTCATCAATACCCGGCAACCACTGCCTTATCCAATCCACTGCCACTATACCGACTGACTGCACCCCGACCAAAACTATTGTCACGGAACAGAACGCCAGCCGTGTCTTTTTCGGCCACGATGGAACTATGCGCGTTTTCCACTGTGCAGTGCTCGACGATAGCATCGGTGGCATTGCCGCCAATGTTGATATTGCCGCTGTTGTCGGCGTGAATATGATCGCCGCGATGAATGGCGTAGCGGGTCGTTGTGCCGCTGAAGATTTCCGGGTTACGCAGGTCGCCAGTCGTTTGCTCCAGGGTCTGTCCTTCATAGAGATCATTGTTCAGGTATTGGATAAACCAAGAAGCATGGACACTCGCTTCGCGTAACCCCAGATTGAGCAAGGCTCCAACCCGATAAAGGCTGTTGTTGGCGCACACCACATCAAAAGAAGAGCCATAGCCCATGTTGACCCAACCCGCGTCCTCAAAGCGATTACCAATGACTAAAACTCGCCCCCGAAAAGGGAAAATAGAAATGGTTGAGCTATTATCTGGCGGGACATCGAAAGGCCGGTCTAGCTGCCAGGTGCGGCCTGTGTTGACCGTGATGTAACGATATTGCCCGGTGCCCTTGCCATCCATGATGCACAACACGGATCGCCGCCATAAAGGATGCTGCTCTGGTGCCCAGTTGGGATAAGTGGGGTCTTTATCGAGCGTGACCTGGGTGCCATTAACTGTTGCTATTTTGCCAAAATACGCGCCACCATTACCATCGAATGTCCAGGAGAAATCGGATTGATGGGCAAAGAAACTGCTATGCTGGTTGCGGGCATAATAGACGTTGCGCCCCTCACCACTGAGGTTGATGTAAGCGGTTGGGTCAAGGCTAACGAGATCATTGTCTTCCACAATGACGCCATCACTGCGCTCCAGGGCGAACTGTGATTTGCCTGCCATGATCTTGTTGCGGGCGATAATCTCATCATGGCCGGAATTGAACATGAAGGCCACTCCCTGTGAAAGAATATCGCAATCTGTGACCCGGCAGTTATTGCCCAGGCGAAAAGCCACTTCATTCTCGCGCTGGCCACTGCGCACCCAGTAACGGTCTACCCGCACCCGCACATGGTGCATCTCGAACCCATCACCTGTCGTGATTCCTGTCTGGTATTCGCGCGGCAAATACAGGCTCATGTCCTCCAGACCGAATTGAGTTCCACTCATCAGAGTTGCGGGAATCGCCTGGTCTGCATCTTCAATGCGTCTGACATCACTGCCGCCATCAAGGGCAAAGCCGCCCTTGCCCCACCAGAGAGTGACTAACCCCATGCCCGCACCGCGTAGAACTGTGCGCGGCGGTACTTTGATCTCGCCCTGCATGGCATACTTGCCTTCCGGGAAGTAAACAATCCCACCCCCATTAGCTTCGGCTTTCTTGAGGGCAGCCTGGATAGCCTGTGTCCTATCCACACTTGGCGCACCCTTGGCCTGAGTCTTAGCGATTTCTTTTCCAGCATCGGCACCGTAGAAATCCATGACGTTGAACATCTGCGTGGGCCAGGGCGTAGAAGTCTTAATCTCAATGGTGTCTGCTGCGCCCCATCCGGCATTGCCGCCAAAGCCATTATGCACCGAGACGTTATAGCGGCCTGCTGGTAGGTTCATTGGTACCTGGCAGGAAAGGGAGTAGCCATCGGAGTGCGTCGCCTTAAGTACGGTGGTCTTACCACTCGCTGGCTTTAAAGCAACTTGACTGGCACCACCGAAATTAAGGCACCTGCCAAAGATGCGCAGCCATCCACCCGGTGTGGCAATATCACCGGCATCAGCCTGCAACCACCAGGGGTCGGGAGCATTAACTAATACTGCCCGCGATGCCGTTAGGCCAGCCATAACACGACAGGCGAAGATACCATTCTTCCATGTTGCGGGAATAATGAACTTCGTGCAACGTTGACTGGCTTGCACCGGCTTAACTTCCTGCCAACGTTCGACCGCTGGTTCGCCGGAAGCCGTGGGTGGGATGGCTGTTGTAGCCAGGCTATCTTTTAATCTTCCAATCCGCACAGCAGTGACTGGTTCTGGATTGTCACCTGCAAGTAAGACGGTATCATTTGACTGCACCGGAGCCGAAGCCCAGAAGATTTGCGGGGCAGCGGGCTGTGCTGCTACAGCTATGGAGTTAAAGCCAAAAAGTGCAGCCACGCTAAACGTGGCTGCACTTTTGAGCAGTTTAACGAAATTAACTTGCTCGTTAATCATCATGCGGTTTTTTGCTCAATCAAGGTGCCGAAACGTTTGCCGATAGCCAGGGCTGGGTCGAGTGGCACATCTACGGGTTGGCAGTCTGGCGGAATGCTAATGGTTGGGGTTGGCTTGATAGATTTACCTTCAAACTGCGGCAGGTAGGGCCGCAATTCTGCCAACATTTCCATAGTCATCTCTCGGATTTCCTTCAAGGTGCAAACAGCAGCCGTGAGTGGGTCGAGAGCCATCGCATGAACAAGGTGCTCCGGGTCGCCACTGAGGGCAGCTTCGGCACAGAGCAGTTGCACGTTGATGTTCGTCATGCAGGCGGCGGCGCACTGCGGGGGCAACGCGCCAATAACTGTGGGGTGCAAACCCGTATCATCCACGTAAGTTGGCACTTCCACACAGCAGCCATTGGGCAGGTTTGTGATATAGCTATCGTTGCGGACATTGCCCATTAAGCGGAAAGGCACCCCTGTGGTAACTGCTTCGAGAATGTAAGAACAATACTCAACACTCCGCTGCTCAATCTGGGTAGATTCAAATTGGAGGGGATCAACCTCGGCATACTTTTCGGCCATTGCCTTGCCCCACTTATAATAGGCACCGGATTCTCCACCAAAAGCTGGCTCATCACAGTAGAGGCCGAGGGCTTGTTTGTTCTTGCGGAACCACGGCACATACTCGGAGAGGTGCCCGGTAGATTCGGTCATGAAGTAACCGAAGTGCCGGAAGACTTCACCACGTACTTTCTCGTTTTTATAATATTCAGGACGTTCAAAAACCTCGCGCAGTTGAGGATAAAGATCACGTCCTCGGTGTTCCAGTTTCAGGAACCAATCCATGTGGTTAATGCCGCCACAGATAAAGGAGATTTCATCCTTCGGCACCTTACAGTAACCTGCAATTAAATCAAGCGTGGTCTGCACGCCATGACAGAGACCAATAAACGGTACGTTCGAGACGCGGCCCAGCGCCAGACAATTCGCCGCCATCGGGTTGGCATATTGGAGCATGATGGCACCAGGACGAGCCACTTCTTCCATATCTTTGGCAATATCTACCAAGACCGGAATGTGGCGCTGCCCCCGAAAAATTCCGCCAGGGCCAAGGGTATCGCCAATGCATTGATCCACGCCATATTTGAGTGGGATTTCGTAGTCCACACCATAGGCATGGAAGCCGCCAACCTGAATCATGACGACCACAAAATCGGCGTCTCGAATCGCCTCGCGGCGGTCGGTCGTGGCCCACACTTTACCAGGCAGGTTGTTGTCTTTAATCATGCGTTGCCCGAACGCTTCCATGCGCCGCAACTTGGATTCGGTTGGACTCATCAAGGCAAACTCGCTATCGGCTAAAGCAGGCGTTGCCATAATATCGCTCATCAGGGTCTTGCAAAAAACCACACTGCCCGCGCCAATCATGGCTATCTTCTTTGGCATACTGTCTCCTTCTGATTCAAACACATGGGTGGATACTTTATTATGTCCTTAATTTGAGGGGAAAGCCAGGAGGCCAGGTATTTCAATGCCCGGCTTCATGGCGCAACCGCTGCTTCCGTCGAACGCAACCTGACCGAAACACCCCTCAAGCCAGGCGAAGTAGCCGCAAGCTGAACGTTGCCGCCACGTTCCTTGGCTTGCAGCACTACCATGCAAAGCCCGTTAAAGGCATGGCGTTGCGAGGCTTTGTCCGGCTCGTGGCTGCTGGGGTCGCCATTGGCCACGCCACCGACATGGGCGGCACCAGTTACTTGAAACGTCACCTGGTTATCAGCGATTGGCACCACGCGGCCTTGCGCATCGGCCACTACCACTTTGACCAGGATCATATCTTCGCCATCGGCTTGCATAGTGGTGCGATCAGGCGTAAGTAGCAATTGTGCTGGTGCCCCGGTAGTTTCGACCACATCCGAAGTGGCAAGGGTCGTGCCGTTGTAGCCTCTAGCTTCCAGGCGGCCAAGGGCATAGGGCACCTTCCATTCCACATGGCCATAGCGTGGCATGTCTCTGCTGCCCAGGCTTTTGCCGTTCAGCAAGAGTTCGACGCGGTCACAATTGCTGTGGCACCAGACGTCTATGTCCTGGCCTTCTTTGCCTGTCCAGTTCCAGTGCGGCAGGATATGCACGAGCGGTTTATCACCCCACCAGGCTTGATAATAATAGTAGTTGTCTTTGGGGAAGCCGCACATATCCATTATGCCAAAGTGCGAGTTGATGCACGGCCAGGAGTATGGTGTCGGTTCGCCCCGATAGTCAAAGCCCGTCCAGACAAAGCCCCCGGCTACATAGGGCCGCTGCGCGATAGGACGCCAGGCATCTTCCGCCGTCTGTGCCCAACCAGGAAAGTTCACGTCATAGGCACTGACATAGCCCCTCACTTTATCGTTAGCATAGATGCCCCGCGTGCTAACTGTGCTGGCGGTTTCGCTGCCGTATAATGGATGGTTTGGGTGCGCCTTATGATAGCCATCATACCCGTTAGGATTATAGTTGCCACCCTGTAAATCTTCGACTAAAGAGAAGCCACTACCCCAACCACCATTCATGGCGGCGGTGACAGGGCGGGTGCCATCCCATTTATCGGTGGCGGTCTTCATCGCCTTGAAAATCCGCGCGCCCTCATCCGAGCCTTGCAGCGGTTCTTCATTGCACATAGACCACATAATGATGCTGGGATGATTGCGGTCGCGCTTCACCATTGCAGCTAATTCCGATAAGTCCTCATAAGGCGTACCTGAAGGCGTCTTGCCGTTGAAGGTATCCCCTAAGTGGCGGTTCTCATCCATAACCACCATGCCCAGGCGGTCACAGGCATCTATCAATTCAGGCGAAGGAGGATTGTGCGACATGCGGCAAGCATTGGAACCCATCTCTTTTAACTTGCGAATACGCCAATACAGCACATGGTCGGGCATGGCGGTGCCTATGCCGGCAAAGTCTTGGTGATTGCAGGTGCCCTTGAGCTTGACAGGCTTACCATTCAGGAAAAAGCCTTGCTCTGCGTCGAAACGAATGGTGCGAATGCCAAAGGGTGTAGTCACTGTATCCACCGTCCGCTGCCGGCGCTGCACTTGCGTCACCAGGCGGTACATATAAGGTGTCTCAATAGACCACAAACGTGGATTTGATACAGGGGCTTGCTGCGAGAACTCCTGGCTTTGTCCTGCTGCCAGAGTATGGTCGGTCGCCACCGTTGCCACCGTAACGCCTTCAGCGTTTTGCACTTGAGACACCAGGCGGAAAGTAGCAGACGCATTTGACTGATTAGCCACTTCGGTTTTTACCTGGACATTGGCTCCATTACCCTGCACATCAGAAGTGACAAAGGTGCCCCACGGAGTAACGTGCAGCGGGTCGGCTACGTTCAGCCACACATGCCGGTAAATGCCGCCACCTTCATACCACCAACCCTCGAAAGAACGGGCATCGGCGCGTACCGTCAGCACATTGCGCCCACCGTAGTTGGCGGTATCGGTAATATCGAAGCGAAAGCTGGTATAGCCGCCGGGATGCTGGCCCAACAGACGACCATTGAGCCAGATTTTGCTGTTGCGATAAATGCCATCAAAATCCAGCCACAACCGCTTGCCCCGGTCAGCAGAAGGGAGGGTAAATGTCTTGCGATACCAGCCCACATCACCCGGCAGAAAACCATGCGAAGCATCGGCTCTGCGGTCAAAAGTCCCTTCCACCACAAAGTCGTGCGGCAGATGCACCGAGCGCCAGTTACGGTCGTTGTAATTCAGCGTGGCAATCGTCACCGGTGGTGCGGCTCCAATTTGCACGGCTGCCGGGCCGACACCTCCTGCTCCAGCAGTGTTCTCCACTAAAACGGCGACTTCATTGGGCACGCCTGCTTGCCAGGCAGTATCCAATGGCACATCGAACGCCTCACCCCAACCATTGTGGCGCAGCAATCGCTTGCCGTTAAAATAGATGGTTGCGTTGTCATCTACGCCCTCAAAGTGGAGAATATGGGGTGCTTGGTCTCTGGCGGCTGGAACGGCGGGCAAGGTGGCGCGAAACCAGGCAAAACCTCTGCGCCCACCAAAAACATCCTGACCGGGAGTCGCGTCTTTCCACTCATTACCCTGGGTATTCAGCCCCGGTGCCGCCAATTCGCTGGCTGCTGCCTCGCCTCGTGTATCCGCCTGCCAACGCCATTGGGTAATGCGGTTGCCAGCCCCCAGCATGTTGTATTCGGCAGGATCACCACGTTGAAAACGCCAGTTCGCATCCATTAAAATACGCTGTCGGGCCGCTACGGGCGCGGCGTGACTTGCCGACTGCGCCAACAGTAAACCCGCGAGGCCCCAGGCCATTATTTTCGACATATTACAAAGCTCCTGAACAATTGAAAGTAAAAAGCATTTTAGCGCATACTCTCTACGAGGACGATGAAGGAAAGCCATGTGGTCTTTGCTCCGCAATAGAATGTTTTAATTGAACTCAGAATATATCCAAGGATTTATTTCATGCTAATGAGTAAAATACACTGCCAGTTTTCTTATCGCTTAATGAGCCTTCTCTGCTGGCTCGTTTTTAGCTTGATGTCCGCCAGTATTTCTTGTGCTGCGCCCGCAGGTAACGGCCCTGCTGTGGTGCGCGTAGTGCCAAAAGGTGAGGGCTTCCAACTGCTGCGCAATGGTGAACCTTATTACATCAAGGGAGCCGGAGGCGACGGCTCCAAGCAATTGCTGCACGATGCAGGAGCCAATTCAGTCCGCACCTGGGGTGCTGATAATTTGGGGCCACTGCTCGATGAAGCTCAGAAGTTGGGTCTGACCGTCACCGTCGGCATCTGGTTAGGCCACAAAGAGCATGGCTTCAATTATGATAACGCCGACCAGGTGGCGCAGCAATATGAAAGTGCGCGGCAGGCTATCTTGAAATATAAAGATCATCCAGCACTTTTGATGTGGGGCATTGGCAATGAAATGGAAAGTGGACAAGAAGATAATGCGGCCATGTGGTCGGCTATCAATAACATTGCAGTGATGGCCAAAAAGCTTGACCCGAATCATCCCACCATGACGGTGATTGCAGAAATTGGTGGCAATAAAGTGAAGAATATCAATCGCCTCTGCCCCGACATTGATATTATTGGCATCAACAGCTATGCGGGTGCGCCCTCTATTCCGCAGCGTTACAAAGCAGCAGGCGGTGTGAAGCCTTATGTGCTGACCGAGTTTGGCCCGCCCGGAACCTGGGAGGTTGGCAAGAATAGTTGGGGTGCGGTGCATGAACCCACTAGTGCCGAGAAAGCGGAAGCTTATCGTAAAGCTTACCAGCAGGGCGTTCTGGCCTCGCCATTAAGCCTGGGTTCTTATGCCTTCACCTGGGGCAACAAGCAAGAAGCAACGGCGACCTGGTTTGGTATGCTGTTGTCCGATGGGAGTCGCGTGGCTGCCGTGGATACCATGACCGAATTGTGGTCAGGTAAGCCCCCGGCCAACCGCGTCCCCGATCTGCGTAGCCTGAAAATTCAAGGTGCCGATCAAGTGGAGCCAGGTGGCACGGTACAAGCCAACCTGGATGTCGTTGATCCTGAAAATGACCCCTTGAAAGTGCAGTGGGTCTTACAACAGGAAGTGAAATCTTATAACACCGGTGGCGCGAACGAAGCGGCCCCGCCCACTTATCCTGATGCCATTGTCAAAGCTGATAATAAACATGCTGAAATCAAGATGCCAAAGTTTGGCGGCGGTTATCGCCTCTTTGCCTTTGTGCATGATAATCACGGTGGGGCTGCCGTTGCCAATGTGCCGCTGTTGGTGAAGGGTGGCGATAACGCTCCCCTGGCGACTGCCAAGGCCGCACAACTTCCCGTAGTGCTTTATGCAGAAGCCGGACAAGCCGAGCCTTACGCCCCATCGGGTTACATGGGCAACACCGGGGCGATCAAAATGGATGAGAACGCCACCAATAATCCTCATGCGGGTAAAACTTCCCTGCGCGTGGACTATACCGCCAAAGATAATTGGGGTGGCGTGGTGTGGCAGAGTCCAGCCAACGATTGGGGTGACGCACCTGGCGGCCTTAACCTGACGGGAGCTAAGAAACTAACCTTCTGGGCGCGCGGTGAGAAGGGTGGTGAAAAGGTCAGCTTTCTTTTTGGCTTGCTGGCTCACGACAAAGCCTATTTTGACACCGCGCAGGGTAAGTTAGGCGATGTGCAACTCACCACAGATTGGAAGCAATATAGTATTGATTTAACAGGTAAGGACTTATCGCGCATTAAGACCGGCTTTGCCTGGACGGTAGCGGCTAATGGCGAACCTGTAACATTTTATCTGGATGATATTCGCTACGAGTAGGAAACGCTTCAATCAGAGCTGTTTAAGAAAATGAAAACTTAGACCCGCCGCGAAAGTAGCGGGTTGAGCATAAAAGCCCGCTGAACCGGGCTGCGTTTGCCTCGTTAGCCCCGTTTAAGGGGCTTGCACATTCAGCCCGCTGCTTCAGCGGCGGGTCTAAGTTAGTCATAGAAGAATAGCATGTCAACCTCCATAGTCCCTCGACCAGAACCCATTAGAGACGGTACTCTCTTGCACTTTGGCGAACAGACTTTTATGTTCGGCAAAGAAGTCGTTGAGTTGCAGGATTCGAGCGCCTTGATGGGCGACTTCGATGCTCTGCGCCAGCGCATGAAGGCCGAGGGGTATCTCTTCCTGCGCGGCTTTCATCCACGAGATAAAGCCTCACAAGCTGCTCTCGTGACATTGGAGGCTATTGGGGAGCGTGGCGGCTTAGCTTCGGATACTGCCATCAGTGAAGGCATGGCTAATGCCGAAAATAAAAGTTTTGGCTTTTTCCGAGATGTGGAAATCTCCCACTCCCCCGCAGTTCTAGAAGTGGTAGATGGGCCACATACCTTCCGGTTCTTCGAGCAGTTTTTAGGCGGGCCAGTAATCACGTTTGATAAACGCTGGCTGCGGGCAATGGCGCAGGGCGGCAGCAATTTCTTTCATTACGACAGTGCTTATGTCGGGCGCGGCACGCTCAACCGGTACACAATGTGGAGTGCCCTAACGGATATTGATCTGGAAAACGGCCCCCTGGTTATCTGCCTGGGTTCACACAAAGATGAGCGGCTCAAGCAGACTTATGGGCAAATTGATATGGATCGTGATTTGATTGATCCCGTATTCAGCAAAGATGCCTATGAGATGGTGCATAAGTTCGGTTTCAAATTAGCGACTGCTCACTTTCAACCCGGCGATGTCATCATCTTTGGCCTCTTTATGATGCACAGTTCGGTGCCCAATCTCACCAACCGCTACCGCATCAGCATTGATACTCGCTACCAGTTAGCCGCTGATGAGAAAGACGAACGCTTCTTTGGAGAGCAGGGTAACTGGATGGGCAACTTTTATAATAAGGGTGCCACCTATACCCCAATAGAAAAGATGCGGGCCGAGTGGCAATTAGATTGACGATAATTGGTTACGACTAAGATCACCTCATGAAAAGTTCATGGTTTGTGCTGTATACTTTGCTGCTTCTCTGTGGTCTTGGAATGGCTGCTCCCAGCCACTACATCCCTCCACCGCCAGTAAACAATAACCGAACTACTAACGCCGTCTTATGGCAATTAGGGAAGATGGATGATTCCTCTGCCGAATTAGCGGATTACAAACGTGCCAGTGCGCAGCTAAATGTGCCCGGCGATTGGCAAGCACGAGTTGATTGGACTGCTCTCCCCAAAGGGCTTAAAGCGGATATTAATCCATCGTTGAATATTCATTATCAGCTTGCTCGTCTTCCCAGGAATGGAGTGTGGCTCTCATTTAAGCTGTTGCATTCTGACAAAGCGGGAGCGCAAATGGCTGTGTTTTCAAATCGGCTGATGGCAGGTCTGATTCAACTCTGGGGCACCGGCGGCACAAATAGTTCTTATCATTGGCAGAAAACCTACCAACTCTATATTCCTAAAGAATTGCTGGTACGCGGTGATAATGTGCTGCGGCTGGAAGCGACTCGCCCCGCCTGGAGCGACGCGGCTTCAAATGCCTCGACATGGTGGGAGTGGGATTATCTAAAGCTGGAAGCCTTAGGTGCCCCGGCCCAAGAGCCGTTGCATGGCAAAATGACTTATCTGGGCACGACTTTAAAGCAATCGGGCAACGACTTCCGTATTGATGCGCGCACCCTCGCTATAGCCCCTACCACCTTCAAGTGGATGGGCATTGCTTATAGTGGCAATACTATCCGCGCCGACTACTGGTATGATGTCGGCAATCAGCAACCAAACCGTTTAGAGTATCTTCAGATGTTGCGCGACCTTAATATGAGCGTCTGTGTTGACCACATCAGTTCATACCATTTCGGACTTGATCCTAATGGGCAAATGCCGCCATCAACCAAAGACGACCTCAAGACTTTCTTTGATAAATACAGCTCTTATTTTCAATATTACGAACTCGAAAATGAACCGACCGGTTTTGCCGGGCCGCATAAGTGGGGCGGCACACACGCTGCGATTATGCAGCTTGCCAATTACATTAACTCCATTAAACCGGCGCATGTTAAAACGGTGGCTCCAGGGTGGGCCTATTGGGACAAGGGTGGCACGCCTAATGGTTGGGAAGCTGACCCGGTAATGCGGCGGCAAATCGAAGATTTATGCCAAGCGACTAACGGGCATTCTTATGGTTTCTCCTACACGCAAGATCGTGGCGGCAGCTTTATCGAAAATCTTAAAACCTATGGCGGCGTAACCGATGGTTGGCCTAAAGAATACATTAATTCAACTTGCTACCGAAGTAGACACTCAATGGAGAATGCCAGCAGGAAGCAGACCACCTTGAGCACAAAACCTTGTGGTGTCACCGCATGAATATGCTTGGGAAAGCGGGCGGTAAGTTGGCT
>Ga0213875_10002299_pt1 | contig 11574 bp, 9 predicted proteins | sample BarmaccomBMRX_R8_FD_160105 | JGI IMG/M metagenome (GOLD analysis project Ga0213875, IMG submission 160105) | Root-associated microbial communities from Barbacenia macrantha in rupestrian grasslands, the National Park of Serra do Cipo, Brazil - RX_R8 | ecosystem: Host-associated > Plants > Roots... | reverse complement strand
GCGTGGAAATCGTGGCGCGAGGACAGTAGGTCCTTCAGTTCGGCGTCCTTGTAGAAGCGCTTTTCGGCGAGATCGACCCCTATGGTCTGGCCGGGGCCGACGCGGCCTTTTTCGATGATGTCGGCCTCGCTGAGCTTCACCATGCCGGTCTCCGAGCCGACGACCAGCATGCCATTGCCGGTGATGGTGTAGCGCAGCGGGCGCAGGCCGTTGCGGTCGAGGCCCGCGATGACCCAGCGCCCGTCGGTCGCGGCGATCGCGGCGGGGCCGTCCCAGGGTTCCATCACGGCGTTGCAGTATAAAAACATGTCCTGATGGCGCTGCGGCATCGTCGCGTCCTGGCCGATGCTGGCGGGGATCAGCATCGACTTCGTCATCGGCGCGTCGCGGCCGCCGCGGACCATCAGTTCGAAGACGTTGTCGAGCGTCGCGGTGTCGGAGCCGCCGGCCTGCACGACCGGCTTGATGTCGTCCATGAAGCGGTCGAGGGCGGCGTCAGCGAGGCGCGTCTCGTGGCTCTTCATCCAGTTGATGTTGCCGACCAGCGTGTTGATCTCGCCGTTATGCGCGAGCATGCGGAACGGCTGAGCGAGCCGCCAGGTGGGAAACGTGTTGGTGGAATAGCGCTGGTGGTAGATGGCGAAGCGGCTGACGAAACGCGGATCGGTGAGGTCCGGATAGAATTCGGCCAGGTGCTCCGCCAGGAACATGCCCTTGTAGATGATCGAGCGCGACGAGAGCGAGCAGAAATACAGTTCGGCGATGCCCGCCGCGGCGGCCTGCTTCTCGATGCGCCGGCGGATGACGTAGAGGTCGCGCTCGAACGCCGCCGGCTCGGTGTCGCGCGCGTTGAAAATCATGATCTGTTCGATTTCCGGGCGCGTCGCGTTGGCCTTCTCGCCGATCACCTGGGCGTTGATCGGCACCTGCCGCCAGCCATGGATGCCGTAGCCGAAGGCGAGGATTTCGGTCTCGACGATCTGGCGGCAGCGTTCCTGGGCCGAAAGGTCGGTCTTCGGCAGGAAGACCTGCCCGACGGCGATCGGTCCGGCGCGCAGCTTCGTGCCGCCGCGCTCGACCGCCTCGGCAAAGAAATCCTGCGGGATTTCGATGTGGATCCCTGCGCCGTCGCCGGTCTTGCCGTCGGCGTCCACCGCGCCGCGGTGCCAGACCGCGCGCAGCGCGTCGATGCCGGCCTGCACGACTTCGCGCCGGGCCTGGCCGTCGAGTGCCGCGATCAGGCCGACGCCGCAGGCATCGTGCTCCTGCGCGGCGTCGTAGGTGTCGCGCAGCGCCGCCGCGTTGCGCCGCCAGGCGGCGACGAAATCAGCACCGGTCTCGCGCATGTGCCTCACTCCGCTGCCACTTGCATCGCGGCGTTCTGAACCGCCGCGTTTTGGCGCATCCAGGCGTGCATCTGCGCCGCCGCGTCGCGCCCGTCGCGGATCGCCCAGACCACGAGGCTGGCGCCGCGTACGATGTCGCCGGCGGCGAACACGCCGGGCAGGCTGGTCATGAAGCTGCGGTGGTCCACCTTCACCGTGCCCCAGCGGCTGACCGCCAGTGCGTCCTCGCCGAAGGCGCCCGGCAGGTCCTCCGGGTCGAAGCCGAGCGCCTTGACGACGAGGTCGGCCGGCAGCGAGAAGTGGCTGCCCTCCACCGGCTCCACCGACTGGCGGCCGGACGCGTCGGGCAGGCCGAGATGCATGCGCACCGCGCGCACGCCGCTGACCCGGGCATCGCCGAGGAAGGCCTCGGGTGCCGAGAGCCAGACGAATTCGACGCCCTCCTCCTCGGCATTGCGCACCTCGCGCATCGAGCCCGGCATGTTGGCGCGGTCACGCCGATAGAGGCATCTTACCGAGGCGGCGCCCTGGCGCACGGCGGTGCGCACGCAGTCCATCGCGGTGTCGCCGCCGCCGATCACCACGACGTCTTTTCCACGCGCGTCCAGGGTGCCCTCCGCGAAGCCGGGGACGGTGTCGCCGAGGCCGGTGCGGTTCGACGCGATCAGGTAGGAGAGCGCGGGGACGATGCCGGGCAGGCCGGCGCCGGGGCCGCCGATGTCGCGCGCGACATAGACGCCGGTGGCGATCAGCACGGCGTCGTGGCGGGCGCGGAGGTCGGCGAAGGAAAGACCGGGGCCGACATCGACGCCGGTGTGAAAGACGATGCCGGCTTCCTCGAGCAGCCGGCGCCGGCGCAGCACGATCTCCTTCTCGAGCTTGAAGTTGGGGATGCCGTAGATCATCAGCCCGCCGACCCGGTCGTGCCGGTCATAGACGTGCACGGCATAGCCGAGGCGGCGAAGCTGCTCGGCGGCGGCGAGGCCGGCCGGGCCGGCGCCGATGATGCCGACCGAGCCGCCGAGCTCGGCGCGCGGGCGGGCCGGGCGCACCCAGCCGCGCTCGAAGGCGGTGTCCGTGATGAAGCGCTCGACCGCGCCGATCGTGACGCTCTCGAACCCCTTCTCGATCACGCAATTTCCTTCGCAGAGCCGGTCCTGCGGGCAGATGCGGCCGCAAATCTCCGGAAAATTGTTGGTCGCGCTGCTGACCTCGTACGCCTCTTCCAGCCGCCCCTCGGCGGTCAGCTTCAGCCAGTCCGGGATGTGGTTGGAGAGCGGGCAGTGGATCGAGCAGAACGGCACGCCGCACTGGCTGCAGCGGCTGGCCTGGGCGCTGGCGTGCGGGATGTCGAACCGGCGATAGATCTCGTCGAAATCCGCGCGGCGCGTGGCGACGTCGCGCTTGGGCGGCGTCTCCTGGGGCAGGCGGACGAACTGCAGCATACGATCGGGCATTGGCGCTTCCTTCGGCCGTCGTGCCGCGGCGCCGTGGCCTCGGACAGCGCCCGAGGGCCGTTTTAGCCGTGCGGCGGTGGACCGACGAGGGGAAAGGGCCGGATCGGACAGTGTTTCTGACGCGTTCTTTGGATGGTCACGTCGATGTGAACTGATTTCCTGCCGGAAGCGCGGCAATCAGGGCCGTTCCGGTCCTTTCGCCGGCACGTAGATGCCGGCATCGCCGCCGCCCGGCCGGTACTGCCGGAGGTAGCCGGGCGCCACCAGCCCGAGGGGGGTCGGCGTGATGCCCAGCGCCGCCAATCCCGGCACGCCGGGGGTAGTGACGTTGTCGCGCGCCAGCATCAACAGCTGGTCACGCGTGAGCGGCTTGCCGGGCACGTGCTCCAGCACGCGCGCCTGCAGCCGCGCGAGGCCCATCGGCAGCGCGACGAGGCGACGCCGCCGATGGGTCACCTCGAGGATGTATTCGATGACGGCGCGGAAGCTGAGCACATCCGGCCCGCCCAGCTCATAGAGCCCCCCCGACGCCTCGCCACGATCGAGCGCCGCCATGGCGGCACCGGCGACGTCGCCGACATAGACCGGCTGGAAGCGCGTGCCGCCCGAGATCACCGGCATCACCGGCAGCAGCTGCGCCATCTGGCCGAAGCGGTTGAGGAAGGCATCCTCCGGGCCGAACACCACGGACGGACGCAGGATCACGGCCGCGGGGAACCGCGCCCGCACCGCCGCCTCGCCGGCCGCCTTGCTCGCCGCGTAGCGGCTCGGACTGGCGGGATCGGCGCCGATCGCCGAGACGTGGACCAGCCGCTCGACCCCGCAGGCGGTGGCCTGGCGGGCCACCAGCCCGGCGCCGTCGGCGTGGATGCGCGTGAAGTCGCCGCGCCGCCACTCAGCGAGGATGCCCACGAGGTTCACCGCGGTGTCCGCCCCGGCGAGGGCGCGATGCACCGCGGCCTCGTCTGTGATCGGGGCATACAGCGGCACGATCTGACCCACCTTGCCGAGCGGCTTGAGGAACAGCGCGCCCTCGGTGTCGCGCACCGCCACCCGGACCACGTAGCCCGCCCGCGCCAGCCGCTGGACCACGTAGCGGCCGATGAAGCCGGAGCCGCCGAACACCGTCGCCACACTGCGCGTCGCCACCTGTCCGCTCCTTTCCCGTCCTCGCACCGCCGCCCGCCCTGGCAGACCGGCCCCACGGTCACTACGCATAGCTGCCCCGGGAGGTCCAGGGTGCACGGCTTGACGCGCGCGCGGCGAGCCGAGCCCATTGGCCGCGCGAGGGCCCGGAGGGAGCGTTCAGCGGATGATCGAGCGCTCGGAGCTCGAACGGCGGTTGCGGACCCGGGGATGGCTATTCGGCCGCCAGGACGGCAGCACCATCGCGCGGGCGGTGCGGTTCGCCCGCGGCGGGGCGCTCCAGAACCACGCCCATCCGAACGAGGCCCGCTGGCGCATCCGGGAGGGGTGCCTCGAATTCCTCGATCGCGACCAGGTCGTGACCACCCGCTTCGATGCGGAATCGCACCGCGAGGACGGGCGGCTGCTGCTGAGCGGGCGCTTCCTGCCGATCCCCGAGCCCGAAATCCGCCACATGCTGGAAGAGGAGCCGCCGCTCGGACCGCGGCGCCCGCTGCCGACCCCGCCGCGCGTCGCGGTCATCGTGCGAACCCACGTGATCGGCGAGAAGCTGCTGGACCTGCTGGACTGCCTGTCCGGCAGCCCGGTGTTCGACCTCTTCGTGGGCACCGACGAGACCGTGCGCCCGCTGCCGCTGCCCGGGTTCGCCACCCTGCCCCACTCCGTCGCGATGTGCCGCGAGATCGGCCTGTCCGTCCGGCACGACGCGCTGCTGTGGCAGTGCGGCGACTATCCGCTGTACTGCGCCGTCCGGCAGATCCCGGACTACGACTACTATCTGCAGCTCGAATATGACGTGCAGCTGATCCGCCGCACGCCGCTGCTGATCGAGGGCCTCGTCAACCGGCTCGACGGCGCGGACGGTCCGCTCGACTTCCTGGGCGCGCTGTGGGGTCCGGCGGCCGATGACTGGATGTGGACGGCGGCGGCGCGGCGGCGCTATCCGGTCGTGTATGGCGGCCTGTTCGCCTTCGTGATGCTGTCGCGGCGCGCCGTCCTGCACCTGCAGGCCGAGCGTCTGGCGGAGGCCCGCGAAGACCCGCCGGCGGAGGCGGTGGTTCACTGCGAGGCGTTCGCCGGCAGCGCATTGATGGCGGCCGGCACGTTCTGCTGCGGCGCCGTCGCCGACCTGCTTCCGGGCTCGGTCGACCCGGCAACTTTCCACCCGAAACATCCCGACCTCAGCCTGCCGAACTACCTGCTGGGCGCGGCGATCGGCGACGACGCACTCGAGATCGCGCATCCCGTGCTGGACGCCCCGGCCTACCTGGCTGCCGCTCTGCACGCCGCCGCCGCGAGCCGCAGGATCGCGGCGTTCGTCCGCCACATGCAGGCGCTGCCGGAGGCGCTCGTCGAGCCGGCGCTGAAGGCCCGCTTCCTGCAGGAGGCGCGCGCGCTCGCCGCCACCGGCGATTGACGCAGCCCCGCGTGCGGGCTACATGCCGCGCCCACGCCGCGTGCCATGCCCAGGTGGCGGAATTGGTAGACGCGCAGGTTTCAGGTACCTGTGGCCGCAAGGTCGTGGAAGTTCGAGTCTTCTCCTGGGCACCACTTCTCCCGGGACCCCGGCATGGCGGTAGTCACCCAGTTCATGGCTGACGGCACCATCCATCTGCACCGGCACGATCTGCCGGAAGGGCTGAGCTTCGGCGCGACCGTCGCGGTCGACACCGAGACGATGGGGCTGGAGCCGCATCGCGACCGGCTGTGCCTGGTCCAGCTTTCGGCCGGCGACGGGCACGCCCATCTCGTCCAGCTGCTGCCGCCCTCGCTGGGCGGCCGCGGGGCGGACTGCCCCAACCTCAAGGCGCTGCTCGCCGACCCGGCGGTCGTGAAGCTGATGCATTTCGCCCGGTTCGACGTGGCGATCCTGCAGCACACGCTCGGCATCGCGGTCGGCCCAGTGCGCTGCACAAAAATCGCCGCCAAGCTGGTCCGCACCTTCACCGACCGGCACGGGCTGAGGGACCTCTGCCGGGAGCTGCTCGGCGTCGAGCTGAGCAAGCAGCAGCAGACCTCCGACTGGGGGGCCCCCGAGCTGAGCGCCGAGCAGCTCGCCTATGCGGCGTCGGACGTGCTGCACCTGCACGCGCTTTGGGCGAGGCTGGACGCATTGCTGGCGCGCGAGGGCCGGCGCGACCTGGCCGAGGCATGCTTCGCCTTCCTGCCGACCCGGGCACGCCTCGATCTGCTGGGCTATGCAGGCCCCGACATTTTTTCGCACTGATCGATCGCCTGCTGGCACGATTCTTGTCTAGCAACGCTTCGTTGCACGCCGCTCGGTTGACCCAAACACGGTCGGTGCCATAGACCCTGAGGCCCGCGAAGGAGCCGACGCGCCGCATGACCGCCCTCGCCGCCGCCCACGTCTCCGGTGATCTGGAGGTCGCCCGCTCGGTGCTGGCCACCGAGGCGGGCGGGCTGCGCGCGCTGGCGGCCTCGCTCGGCCGGGAGTTCGTCCGCGCGGTCGACCTGTTCGCGGCCGCGCCGGGCCGTGTCGTGGTCTCCGGCATGGGCAAGTCCGGCCATGTCGCGCGCAAGGTCGCCGCGACCTTCGCCTCGACCGGCACGCCCGCGCTGTTCGTGCATCCCGCCGAGGCCTCGCACGGTGATCTCGGCATGATCGTCGCGGGGGACGCGGTGCTGGCGCTGTCCAATTCCGGCGAGACGGCGGAACTGGCCGACGTGGTGGCGCATGCCCGCCGTTTCGGCCTGCCGCTGGTCGCGATGACGGCATGCGCGGGCTCGACCCTCGCGCACGCCGCCGACCTGGTGCTGCTGCTGCCCGACGCCCCGGAGGCCTGCCCGATGGGCCTGGCGCCGACCAGCAGCACGACGATGCAGATGGCGCTCGGCGACGCGCTGGCGGTGGCACTGCTGACCCGGCGCGGCTTCACCGCGACGGACTTCCGGCAGATCCACCCGGGCGGCCGGCTCGGCGCGCGGCTGCATCGGGTGCGCGACCTCATGCACGCCGGCGCGATGCTGCCGCTCGCATCGCCGGAGACGCCGATGGACCAGGCGCTGCTGCAGATGACCGAGAAGCGCTTCGGCTGCCTCGGCGTGATCGACGCGGCCGGCGACCTCGTCGGCATCGTCACCGACGGCGATCTGCGCCGCGCCATGGGACCATCCCTGCTGTCGCAGCGCGTGGCCGAGGTGATGACCGCCGCGCCGCGCATCATCGCGCCGGAAGCCCTCGCGGCGGACGCGCTGCGCGAGATGAATGCCGGACCGCGGCCGATCACCAGCCTGTTCGTGGTCGAGCCGCCCGGGCGCGCGCCGCTCGGCATCCTGCACATCCACGACCTGCTGCGGGCGGGGGTCGCGTGAGCGTCGCGCCGCTGCCGACGGCGCGCAGCCGCGGCGAGCGGCTGCTGGGCGTGCCCGGGCGGGTCCGCCGGGCGCCGGATGCGCGCGCGCTCGCCCGGCGCCGCATACTGGTGAGGCTGGCGAAATGGGTGCTGCCGGTAGTGGCCACGGCACTGCTGACCGCCATCGTCATGTGGCCGCAGATCGACCACCTGGCGGAGGCCGGGCGGCTGGCGCTGCATCGCATGACCAGCGGCGCCGACGGCGGCCAGCTGACCGATGCGCGCTATCGCGGCGTGGACGAGCGCGGGCGGCCGTACACGCTCACCGCGACGACCGCCGTGCAGGTCAGCCCGGAACGCGTCGATCTCGTGACGCCGAAGGGCGACGTGACCCTGCAGAACGGCGCCTGGCTGATGCTGCAATCCCGGCAGGGCGTGTACATCCAGCACAGCGGGCTGCTCGACCTGTCGGGCGACGTCACGCTGTACCGCGACGACGGGGTCACCGTGCGCACCGCGACCGCTGCGGTCGACCTCAAGCAGGGTGCGGCGGCCGGGAACGACACGGTGAGCGCCGAAGGGCCGTTTGGCACGCTGGACGCCATGGGCTTCGCAACGGTGGACAAGGGTGCCGTGCTGCAGTTCACCGGCCCGGCCCGGCTGTTCCTGAACAGTCGCCGGTCATGAGGCGCGCCATGCTGAGGTACGCCATCCTCCGGCACGTCGCCCTGCTCGCCTGCGGCCTGACCGCTGCGCCGGGGCCGGCCGTCGCGCAGCAGATCGACATGTCCCATGGCGGTCCGATCGAGGTGACAGCGAGCCAGGGCATGGACTGGCTGCAGAACCAGCAGGAGATCGTCGCGCGCGGCGACGCCCGCGCCGTTCGCGGCGACGTGACGGTCACCGGCGATCAGTTGATCGCGCATTACCGCAAGAAGGGCGGCCAGGCGAATGCGCCGGCCCAGCCGGTGCAAGCCTCGGCGACGGCCAGTCCGGGCGGGTTAAGCCCGACCGACGATACCGAGGGAAACGAGATCTACCGGCTCGACGCGGTCGGCAGCGTGCACATCTTCACCCCGACCGACCAGGCCTGGGGCGATCGCGCGGTGTACGACATGGACCAGGCGGTCCTCGTGCTGACCGGTCGCGCACTGAAGGTGCAGACGCCGCAGGAGATCATGACCGCCCGCGACGACATGGAGTACTGGTCGCAGAAGCACATGGCGGTGGGCCGCGGCAACGCCGTGGTCATCACCAACGACGGCAGGCGGCTCGCCGCCGACACGTTGGTCGGTTACACGACCGACCCCAACGCCCCCGGTGCTGCACACCCGCAGCCGGTGAAACCGGTCGCGGCGACGCGGCCCGGCAAGCCGCCGGCCGATCCGCTCGCCGCCTCCGGCAAGCTGCAGCGCGTCGAGGCGTTCGGCAACGTCGAGGTCCGCACGGCGACCGAGACGGTGTACGGCGACCGGGCGGTCTATGTGCCCGACACCGGCATCGCGCACATCGTCGGCCACGTCCGGATCACGCGCGGACAGAACCAGGTAAACGGCGTCGCGGCCGTAGTGAACATGCGGACGGGCATCTCCACCTTGCTCTCCGGACCGAGCCAGCGCGTGCAGGGGATGATCATGCCGAACGACGCCCAGGCGGCGACACAGCAGGACCACACCGCGGCGCCGCCGGCGCGCCGCCCGCAGGGAGGCCGCCGATGACCGAGCTGCGCGCCCTGGCGGGTGCCCGCCACGCGAGCGGGGTCGGGCTGGTGGCCACGGGCGTCGGCAAGACCTACAAGGGCCGGCCGGTCGTCCGCAATGTGTCGATCTCGGTGCGGCGCGGCGAGGCGGTCGGACTGCTCGGCCCCAATGGTGCGGGCAAGACCACCACCTTCTACATGATCGTCGGGCTGGTGAAGCCGGACACCGGGGCGATCCGGCTGGACGGCAACGAGATCACCGGCCTGCCGATGTACCGCCGCGCCCGGCTCGGCATCGGCTACCTGCCGCAGGAAGCCAGCGTGTTCCGCGGCCTGAACGTCGAACAGAACATCATGGCCGCACTCGAGGTCGTCGAGCCCGACCGCGACCGGCGCGACCAGGTGCTCGACGAGCTGCTGGCGGAGTTCGGCATCGGCCATCTGCGCCGCACGCCGGCCCTCGCACTCTCGGGCGGCGAGCGGCGGCGCGTCGAGATCGCCCGCGCGCTGGCGACCCAGCCGAGCTACATCCTGCTCGACGAGCCGCTGGCCGGCATCGATCCGATCGCCGTCGGCGAAATCCGCGACCTCGTCTATCACCTGAAGGACCGCGGCATCGGCGTTCTGATCACCGACCACAACGTGCGCGAGACCCTGGAGATCATCGACCGGGCGTACATCATGCACGACGGCCAGGTACTGATGGAAGGCCGGCCCCAGGAGGTAGTGGCGCACGAGGATGTGCGGCGCGTCTACCTGGGCGAGCGGTTCAGCATGTAGAGACCGTTGGCGAATGCTGCTACGGCGCCACCCTGACGCGGCCTTCTGGACTTCCGGTGCGCACGGCCGCGATCGGCCGCAATTTTCGCACGGTCGCTGACGCCGCCATGCCGATGGGCCCGCAGCTCGGTCCGCGCCTGGATCTGCGCCAGACGCAGACGCTGATCATGACGCCGCAGCTGCGCCAGGCGATCAAGCTGCTGCAGTTCTCCAACCTGGAGGTCGGCGCCTTCGTCGAAGAGGAGCTCGAGCGCAACCCGCTGCTCGAGCGCGACGAGCGCGACGAGCGCGCCGAAGCCGACATGGAAGGCGCCGGCGAGCGGCCGGCGCCCGACCAGCAGCCGACGCGCCTCGAGGTGGCGCGGGATGCCGCGGACCACGCCGCCGCCACCACCTTGCCGGACGCCGTCTCGGCGCCGCTCGATGCCGATCACGCCGAGGGCTACGATCCCGGCGGCGCCGCCGACGGCGGACCGTATCGGAACCGACCGATCGGCGACCCCCGGCCGGACGGCCGCGCCATCGAGGAGTTGGCGGAGACGCCGCGCAGCCTGCGCGAGCACCTCGGCGAGCAGCTTCGCCTCGGCTTTGCCGATCCCGCCGACCGGGTGATCGGCGCCCACCTGATCGCGCTGCTCGATCCGGCCGGCCGGCTGAGCGGCGAGCCGGCCGCACTCGCGCGCGCGCTGGGCACCGGGCTCGACCGGGTCGAGCAGGTACGCGCGCGCATGCAGCGCTTCGATCCCGTCGGCCTGTTCTGCCGCGATCTGCGCGAGTGCCTGACCGTGCAGCTCGCCGAGCGCAACCGGCTCGATCCGGCCATGCGGGCGCTGCTCGACAACCTCGACCTGCTGGCGCGCCGCGACCTGCGCCGGCTGATGGCGCTGTGCGGCGTCGACGCCGAGGATCTTGCGGAGATGGTCGGCGAAATCCGCCGCCTCGACCCCAAGCCCGGCGCCTGCTTCGACCTCGCACCGCTGCAGCCGCTGGTGCCGGACGTGCTGATGCGTCGGGCGCCGGACGGCGGCTGGCTGCTCGAGCTCAATCCCGAGACGATGCCGCGCGTGCTGGTGAACCAGGCGTTTCATGCCCGGGTCGCGCCGCGTGCCGATCGCGAGGAGCGGGCGTTTCTCGCCGCCAAGCTGCAGACGGCCAACTGGCTCGTGAAATCGTTGCAGCAGCGGGCGCAGACCATTCTGAAGGTGGCCGCGGAGATCGTCCGCCAGCAGGACGGCTTCTTCCGTCACGGCGTGGACGGGCTGCGGCCGCTGATCCTGCGCGACATCGCCGATGCCGTGCAGATGCACGAGAGCACGGTCTCGCGGGTGACGTCGAACAAGTACATCGCCACCCCGCGCGGCACGCTGGAGCTGAAATACTTCTTCACCGCGGCGATCGCCGGCACCGCCGGCGAGAGCCACAGCGCCGAGGCGGTCCGCCACCGCATCCGGGTGATGATCGGCGCCGAGACGCCCGGCAGCATCCTTTCCGACGACGCGATCGTGTCCAGGCTCAAGCGCGAAGGCGTGGACATCGCCCGGCGGACCGTGGCCAAATACCGTGAAGCGCTGCGCATCCCCAGCTCCGTGCAGCGCAAGCGGGAGAAGGCCGCGCCGGCCTGAACCCGCAAGCGGCAACCGGGGTGAGGCGGATGCAGATCACGGTCTCGGGAAAGCAGGTGGACCTGTCCGACGCGCTGCAGGCGCGGGTCGCCGAGCATCTCGACAGCATTGCCGGCAAATATTTCGACCACGCGCTGGAGGCGCACGTCACCTTCAGCCGCGCCCGCAGCTTCTTCACCTGCGACATCAACCTGCACGCCGGGCGGGGCC
>Ga0213875_10002298_pt1 | contig 11576 bp, 11 predicted proteins | sample BarmaccomBMRX_R8_FD_160105 | JGI IMG/M metagenome (GOLD analysis project Ga0213875, IMG submission 160105) | Root-associated microbial communities from Barbacenia macrantha in rupestrian grasslands, the National Park of Serra do Cipo, Brazil - RX_R8 | ecosystem: Host-associated > Plants > Roots... | reverse complement strand
CAGGGCACCACCATTGTGCTGGCCTGCCACGACATCGAGCAGATGTTCCGGCTGGCCGACCGGATCGTGGTGCTGCGCCAGGGCCGTGTGGTCGCCGACTTGCGCACGGCCGACACCCATCCCGACGACGTGGTGGCGCTGCTGTCCGGCCAGCAGATCGACTCGTCCGCGCGCCGCCAGCTGACCCGGCTGCACGGGCTGACCGACCGGCTGGTCTCGGCCGACCCGTCCTCCAGCCTGAGCCTCATCTTGTCCGCGCTCGGGGCGGCGCTCGGCAGCGAGCGGCTGTGCATCCACCTGGTCAGCGACCGGGCGCTGTTCTGCGCCGCCTCGCTCGGTTTCGCCCCGGGGGAGCTCGACCCGTGGGATCGGCTGCCGTTCGGGCCCGGGGGCGGGCCGATAGGCCTGGCCGCGGCGGACGAGCGGCCGGTGATCGCGGACAGTCTGCGCGCCGGCGCGGCCTGGCGCAGCTTCCGCGACCTGGCCAAGACGATCAAGGTGGCGAGCTCCTGGTCGGTCCCGGTGCTCGGCCCGGGTGGCCTCAGCGGCGTAATCACGGTGTTCCGCGCCGAGCACGGCGCCCCCCAGCGCGACGAGCTCGACCTGGTCACCGTGTACGCGGGCTACGCCGCCAGCGCGATCGAGCGGGACCGGCTGCTGGACCAGGTCACGACCAGGAACCGTGTGCTGGAGACGATCCGGGAGATGCTGGAGACGCTGGCCGGCCCGGTCATCGTGGGCGAGGGCCTGGTCACCGCGGTCCAGTCGCTGCGCCGCGGCCTGCAGGCCGAGGAAGTGGCCCTGATCACCGAACCCGCCAGCCAGCCGCCCCGCTGGCGCGCCTACGCCGGCCCGCTCGGCACCGACCAGGCCTCGGCCACGCCGCTGCTGCAGGAGATGGCGGCCGAAGCGCTGGCCAGCCCGCAGCCGGACGGCATGGCGTGGCAGCTGCGCGGCAGCCGCCGCCGCCGGGTCCGGGCGGTGGCGTTCAAAGCCGCGGGCGGCCCGACCGTCCTGCTGGCCAGCTGGCAGCGGATGCCGCCGACCACGGAAGAGACCACGCTGATGGAGAACGCCGCCAACTCGCTGCGGCTCGCCCTGGAGCGCGAGGAGGCCGGGCACGCCCACCAGGAGGCCGCCGCCCTGCGCCGCAGCCGGGAACTGCAGCGTGGCTTCCTGTCCCGGCTCAGCCACGAGCTGCGCACCCCGCTGACCGCCATCCGGGGCTACGCCTCGTCCCTGATGCAGCCCGACGTGACCTGGGACCGCGATTCCCAGCAGCGCTTCCTGGACCGGATCGCGGCCGAATCTGCGCGGCTAGGCCGGCTGGTCGATGACCTGCTGGACTTCTCTGCCATCGAGTCGGGCATCATGCGCCTGCAGCGGGACTGGTGCGACATCCGCCTGGTGATCGAGGCGGCCGTCGGCTGCCTGCCACCGGAGAACGCCAAGGAGGTCACCCTGACCTGCGATCCCGGCCTGCCCGTGGTCTGGGCCGACCACGACCGGATGGAGCAGGTCTTCGTGAACCTGCTGAACAACGCGTTCGGTCACAACCCGCCCGGAACCGTCGTTGAGATTACCGCGCAGACCCGCGAGGCCGAGGTGCTGATCAGCGTGCGTGACGATGGCTTGGGCATGAACAACAACCGCAAGAGCGCCGGCGCCGGACTGGGTCTATCCATCGCCAAGGGCATCGTGCAGGCGCACGGCGGCCGGCTCGAGCTGGCCGCGTTGCCCACGGGCACGTGCTTCGGCGTCTACGTTCCGGTGGAAGGCGACCGTGAAGGGAAACCAGCATGACGGCCATGGCCGAGGACGTCCGCAAGACCTGCGCGCTGGTCATCGAGGACGATCCCAACATCGTGGACCTGATCCGCGCCAACCTGGCCGTGCGCGGCTTCGACACTGTGGTCAGCGTGGATGGCATGCGCGCCCTGCAGCTGCTGGAGACCGAGGAGCCGGACATCGTGCTACTCGACCTGATGCTTCCCGAAGCCGACGGGTTCGACCTCTGCCGCCAGATCCGCGAGCGCTCGTCTGTCGCCATCATCGTGGTCTCCGCTCGCGGCGGCGAGCGGGACAAGGTGACGGCCCTGCACATGGGCGCTGACGACTACATGACCAAGCCGTTCAGCATTGAGGAGTTGCTGGCCCGGATCACCGCGACCCTGCGCCGCACCCGGCCGACCGTCCCCACCGAGCCGCAGGCACCGCCGGCGATCGTGGTTGGCGACATCGTCATCGACCTGAGCCTGCAGCAGGTCCGGCGCAACGGCCAGCCGGTGCATCTGACGCCGACCGAGTTCGCGCTGCTGCGGGAGCTGGCTGTCAACCGGGGAAAGCTGCTGACCCACGCGCATCTGCTCCGCCGGGTCTGGGGGCATGGGTATGAGACCGAGACTGAGTACCTGCGCGTCTACGTACGGCGGTTGCGGGCCAAGCTCGAGGCCGAGGAAAGCGCCCCGCTCATCATTACCCAGCCCCGGGCTGGCTATCGGCTGGCGCCCGAATCAGCACCGCCCCTGTAAACCATCCGCATAACGCCCGAATAACGGTCTCGCGTCCGAGTAATTTCTCGAATAGCCGCGTCCGCGCCGCCGGGGTATGCCGCGACCTAACCGAGTCCTTACCGCAACTTGATCGAGCCTGAAAGGCTATATGTGCAGGTCGGCAGCGTAAAGAGGGTTGTTCACGGTATCTTCACGATACGAGGCCGATGTTAAGGCCACGTTAACTTCTGGCGTTCTAGGGTCTTACCAAGACGCTAAGGCCGCGAAATCCGCCGGGCCTTGGAGGCACCGCCGCACGCCTGGATGCGGCCCTTCACTTTAGACGCAAGGTGGTTTATATGATTCGGGTGACCAGGAAAGGGGCTGCTGTAGCGTCAGTGTCGCTGGCTTTGTGCCTCGCCGCTTCGGCCTGCAGTAGCAGTGGCAGTAGCAGTACTTCCGGTGCGTCGTCATCATCGAGCGCCACGAGCAGTTCCAGCGCCGCGCCCGCGGTGTCAATCTCACTCGCCCAGCTGACCCGGGACTTCTCCGCCATGTCGACCCTGAAGCCGCTGGCCAGCAAGGGCAAGGGCAACGTGGCCGCCATCCTCCCTGACACCGTTACCTCGGCCAGGTACACCGAATTCGACGCGCCGTACCTGACGCAGGCGCTGACGGCGGCGGGTCTTACGTCCTCGCAGTTCTCTGTGCAGAACGCCCAGGGCAGTGACGCCACCGAACTCTCCGACGCCCAGGCGGCCATCACCAAGGGTGCCAGCATCCTGATCATGGACCCGCTCGACGCAGGGGTCGGGGCGCAGATCGAGTCCTACGCCAAGGCGCACGGGGCCAAGGTCATCGACTATGACCGGATCACCCTGGGCGGCAGCCGCGACTACTACGTCAGCTTCAACAACGTGCTCGTCGGCACGAAGATCGGCCAGGGCTTCACCGCCTGCGCCGCCGCCTGGCACGTCACCAAGCCGAACGTGCTGGTGATGAAGGGCGACCCGACCGACAACAACGCCACCCTGTTCGCCCAGGGGTACCTCGGCGTGCTCAATCCCCTCTTCTCGAGCGGGAAGTACGTGAAGGTCGGCGAGCCCGCCGGGACCTGGACCCCGACGGTCGCGGAGAGCGAATTCCAGCAGGCGTTCACGGCCCACAAGAACATCAACTCCGTGCTCGTGCCGAACGACGAGAACGCCGCCCCGATCGTCACCTACCTGCAGCGGCTGGGTGTCAAGCCCAGGACCTTCCCGGTCACCGGGCAGGACGCGACCCTGGTCGGCCTGCAGAACATCCTGTCCGGCTACCAGTGCGGCACCGTCTACAAGCCGATCTACATCGAGGCCCAGGCAGCCGTCGCGCTGGCCATGTTCCTGCGCGCTGGCCAGACCCCGCCGAGCAGTCTGGTGAACGGCTCGGTCACCGACACCAAGACCAACACCCCGGTGCCGTCGGTACTGGGCACGCCGGAATGGGTCACCACCACCAACATGAATTCGACCATCATCGCGGACAATTTCGTGAAGGCCTCGCAGCTGTGCGTCAGCAAGTACGCCGCCGACTGCAAGGCTGCCGGGATCTCCTCGTAATGACGGTGAAGGTACGGAGGCGTGCCCGGTGACCATACCGAGCGCGGAAGGCGCCCGGCCCGCAGACGCGGGCCGGGCGTCCTCGCCCGACTCCGACACCACGGACGGGACAGAAACGATGGAAACCCCAGACAATACGCAGAACTCCACCGGCGAGGAGAATCCCGCCGAGGTCGCCGCCGTCCAAGCCGAGGTCGCGCCGGCTCAGGCCGAAACCGCCGCGGAAAGCGATGGCGGCCCGCCGCTGCTGCGCCTGGTCGATATCGGCAAGAGCTTCGGCCCGGTGCGCGTGCTGTCCCACGTAAGCCTGGATATTCCCATCGGTCAGGTCACGGCAGTCGTCGGTGACAACGGAGCGGGCAAGAGCACGCTGATCAAGACGATTGCCGGTATCCACCAGGCGGATGAAGGCCAGATCCTCTGGCAGGGCCGCCGGGTCAATCTGCACTCCCCGAAGGACGCCACCGATCTCGGCATCGCCACCGTCTACCAGGACCTGGCGCTGGCCGACAACCTGGATATCGTGGCGAATATGTTCCTCGGCCACGAGATGGTCAAGCGCTTCCAGCTGGATGAGATCGGGATGGAGATCACCGCCAAGCAAACGCTGGCCGACCTGTCGGTGGTGACGGTCCGCTCGATTCGCCAGCCGGTGGGGTCGCTGTCCGGCGGCCAGCGGCAGGCGGTCGCGGTCGCCCGAGCCGTGATGCGCCAGGCGAAGCTGGTGATCTTGGACGAGCCGACCGCGGCCCTCGGTGTCACCCAGACCCGCGTCGTGCTCGACCTGATCAAACGGCTGAAGAGCCAGAACATCGCGGTGATCGTCATCTCGCACAACCTGAACGACGTCCAGTCGGTCGCGGACCGGATCGCCGTGCTGCGCCTGGGCCGCCTGGTCGCCGTCGGGCCGTCGTCGCAGTACGACGCCGAGTCCATCGTCGACCTCATGACTACCGGTACCTCCAAGCGCCTCGCCGCTACTTCGGCCGAGCCTTCATCAGGGAGCTCCAGTGAGCACTGACGTCCATGAGCCCCCGTCCGAGGCCGCCGAACCCGACGAGGCCGCGTCCGAGGCCGCCCTCGCCGCCCCCGAGGTCATCGCGAGCTCGCTGGGCGAATACCTCAAGATCTGGCTTACCCGCGTCCGTAACGGCGAAAGTGGCGCTTTGCCGGTCATCCTCGGCCTCGTCGCCATCGTCGTCTACTTCCAGGTCCGCAGCTCCCTGTTCCTGTCGGCCGGCAACCTCGTCAACCTGATCGGGCAGGCCGCCTGGATCATCATGCTGGGCATGGCCGAGGTGTTCGTCCTGCTGCTCGGGGAGATCGACCTGTCGATCGGCTATACCTCTGCCCTCGGGGCAACGTTCACGTGCTGGCTGCTGCTGCCGCCGAATCCCGCCCCGTGGCCGCTGGCGGTGCTGGTTGGCCTGGCTGTCCCCGCGGTGTTCAGCGGACTCCAGGGCCTGATCGTCACCCGGCTCCGCTTGCCGTCCTTCGTGGTCACGCTGGCCGGCCAGCTGCTGGCGCTGGGTCTGCTCCTGGAAGTCATGGACACGGCCGCCCCCAACGGCGGCGGGAGCATCCGGCTGTACAACAACGTCCTGACCGACATCTACAGCGGTGCCCTCACCCCGCTGGCCGGCTGGATCGTCATGGTGGCCGCCGTGGCGCTGGCCGGCGCGCTGTTCCTCGTACGCGACAGCCGCAGGCGGGCGAGCAACCTTACCGCGCCCCCGCTGAGCGTCACCTTGCTGAAGATCGCCGGGATGGCGGTCGCGGGCGTGGTGGTGGTGCTGGTCGGCAACACGGACCGAGGCGTCGGCCTCACCGTGGTGCGCGGCGTGCCGTGGGTGGTGCTAGTGGTCCTGGTGGTGGTCGTCGCCTGGAGCTTCCTGCTCGGCCGTACCCGGTTCGGCCGGTACGTCTACGCCATCGGCGGCAACGCCGAGGCGGCCAGGCGGGCTGGCATCAACCTGAGCCGGATCCGGATCCTCGCGTTCACGCTCGCCGGGGTGACCGCGGGCATTATGGGCATCATCTTCACCTCCTACCTCGGCTCGATCTCCACCGGCGTCCCGGGCGGCCAGAACGTCCTGTACGCTGTCGCCGCCGCCGTCATCGGCGGCACCAGCCTGTTCGGCGGCCGCGGCAAGATGCTGAACGCTGTCCTCGGCGGGCTCATCGTCGCCGTGATCTACAACGGCCTGGAGCTGCTCGGCCTGGGCGCAGCGCCCCAGTACATCTGGACCGCGGTCGTCCTGCTCGCCGCCGTCACCGTGGACACCCTCGCCCGCCGCCGGAGTACCACCGCCTGAATCCGCCCGCACCTATGACCCGCCGGAACCGGCGCGACACCACATAATCCGAACGGGCGAGCGTGCATGCCCCGCTCAGGCGGGGCAGTATTCCTCCATGAACGCCCCCTCGCGCCTTGCCGTGCTGTCTTCTGACGATATGAACCCCGAGCAGGTCGGCCTGTACCGGGAGATCCTGGGTGGCCCGCGCGGTCAGGGGCCGCGCGCGGTGCTGCTATCCAGCGGGGCCGGCGGCCTGGCCGGCCCGTTCAACGCGATGCTCTACGCGCCGGATGTCGGCCACGCCCTGCAGAACCTGGGGGCCGCCATCCGGTTCCGGACCGACCTGACGGCGCGGATCCGCGAGACCGCCATCCTGGTCGTGGCGCAGGCCTGGGACAGCGCGTACGAGCGGGAATCGCACGAGGTGCTCGGCCACGACGCCGGCCTGACCGAGCAGGAGGTCCAGGCCCTGCGCGACGGCGCGGACCCCGGCTTCACCGAGAAGCAGGAGCAGGCCGCCTACCAGGTCGTCCGCGCCCTGACCGGCCCGGCCGCCGATCTGGACGACGAGCAGTACGCCGCCGCCGTCGATGCGCTGGGGGAGCAGGCCCTGGTCGAGCTGTCCGCCCTGGTCGGCTACTACGCCACCCTGGCCCTCCAGCTCCGCATCTTCCGCGTCCCCGGACCCTCCGCCGTCTTATCCCCGCCGTCTTATCCCCGGACGTCAGACAGCTCCGGCACGTGGGAGTGGGAGCCGGTGCCGGAGCTGTCTGTTTCTCCTCTGGATTCCCCCCTTCGAGAATCAAGATCAACGATAACAGACCAGATCAGACCAGTCCAGCCCAGATACGTGATCTGGTCGTCTTTGGTCTGCTAAATTGTCCCCGTGGGAGATCTTGCTACGGTTGATGCCGATTTGCCGGAGCCGGCATACCGGCAGCTAGCGGGCATACTCACTCGCCGGATCCGGTCCGGGGAGTGGAAGAGCGGCCCACTGCCCTCGGTCAAGGCGCTCCAGCACGACTACGGCGTGGGCCGCGACACCGTGCTGCACGCCCTGCAGCTTCTGCGCGACGGCGGCCTGATCTTCACCGTGGCCAAGCGCGGCAGCTACGTGTCCCAGCACTAACCGCTAGGATGCGGCAGTGGTGTCGGTTCTGTTCGCCCTGCTGACGGCGCTCGCCAACGGCCTCGCGTCGGTGCTGCAGCGCATGGCCGCCAGGACAGCGCCCGCCGACAGGGCGCTGCGCCTGTCGCTGTTCGGCTACCTGTTCCGGCACAAGGTCTGGCTCGCCGGGATCGGCATGGTGGTGCTGGCCGCGGTCTGCCAGGCCGTGGCGCTGGACACCGGCCCGGTCGCGCTGGTCCAGCCCATCTTCATCATCGAGCTGCCGTTCACCCTGCTGGTGGCCAGCAGGCTGATCCACCGGAAGCTGCCGCACAAGGCCTGGTGGGCGGTGGCGCTGGTCACCGTGGCCCTGGGCGGCGGCCTGGCCGCGGCCCAGCCCTCCGGCGGCGGCACGCACGCGCCGCTCAAGGTGTGGATTACCGCCCTGATCGTCACGGCCGTCTTCGAGGCGGTCGTTATCACCTTCGGCGTCCGGGCCCGGGGCAACGCCCGCGCGGCCGCCTTCGGCCTGGCCGCCGCGTGCGGCTACGCGCTGACCGCCACGCTGATGAAAACCGCGGTGTCCAACCTGGACCGCGGGATCGTGTCGTTCCTGACGTCATGGCAGCTCTACGGCACCGCCGTGGCGGGTGTCGGCGCGCTGTTCCTGCTCCAGAACGCGCTGCAGGCGGGCTCTCTCATCGCCGTCCAGCCCCCGCTGACCCTGGGTGACGCGCTGATCAGCGCCTCCTACGGTGTCACCGTGTTCAACGAGACCGTGCGCTCCGGCGGGTGGCTGCTCGTCATCGAGATCGCCGCGGTTATCGCGGTCGCGGTCGGCTGCATCGAGCTGTCCCGCTCGCTGGCCATCGTCCACGACGCCGAGCCCAAGCCGGCGGAATTACCTGGTGCCCCCCGCGCTGATCGCCGCCCTGGCCGCGGCCGGCCTGCTGGCCGGCTACCCCCAGCGCGCGATCATTGCCCGCTACCCACCCGCTAGCGCCCCCTGGCCGGCCGCCGGCGCCGTCACCGCCGTCCTGCTCGCCGCGCTCGCCGCGCGCCTGTATCCCGCGCACCCGGCACACCCCGCCCACACCGCACTGGTCCTGGCCGCCGCCTGCTGGCTCGCCCTGTGCGCCGTCCCGCTCGCCTTCACCGACGCCGCCGTGCACCGGCTGCCCGACCGCCTCACCGGCGCCGCCTGCGCGGGCACGCTGCTGCTCCTGCTGGCCGCCGCCGCGGCCAGCGGCCCCTGGGCCGCCCTGCTGCGCGCCTTTCTCGGCGGCCTGGCCCTGGCCGGCTTCTACTTCCTGCTGGTCCTCATCAGCCCGTCCGGCATGGGCCTGGGCGACGTCAAGCTGGCCGCCAGCCTGGGTGTGCTGCTGGCCTGGTTCGGCTGGCCCACCTTGCTGGCCGGCGGCGTGACCGGTTTCCTGCTAGCGGGCCTGTACGGCATCGCCCTGCTGGTCACCCGCCGCGCCACCCGCAAGCACCAGCTGGCCTTCGGCCCCTTCATGATCGCGGGCGCCCTGGCCGTCCTGCTGGCCTGGTCCGCCGGCCTGGCCTAGGCGTTGCGGACGATCACCGGCTCGCCGGGGACCTTGACCAGCTTGTGGAAGAACGCGGCGATGTCCATCGGGATGCGGACGCAGCCGTGCGAGACCGGGCCCAGCGGCACGTCGGTGTCGCCGTGGATGGCGTACGAGGTGCCGATGAAGAACACCGGGTTGTACATCTCGCCGAGCGGGACCGTGACCCAGCCGGGCATGTACACGATGGTCTTGAAGTTGCCGGTCGGGGTAATCGCGTAACCGCAGCCGCCGCCCGGGTTGCAGAAGTAGTAACCGCCGCCGGGGGAGATGTGGCTGATCAGCCGGACCTTGTTGTTCTGCCACAGGACCAGGTAGCCGGAGGTTAGGTGAACCTCGATCCGGTTCTTCCCGGCCCTGGAGTCCAGCACCTTCGGGCCCCGGGGGTGCTGCAGCCGCGCGGTGAACGCCTTGGTGATGTAGCTGTACCGCGGCAGGCCCTGCACTTCCTCGAACGCCCACACGGCCTCGAGCGTGTTCGTGCCGAAGTTACCGTCCTCGGCGCCGGGGTAGTACCCGAGCGCAGCCAGTCGCTGCTGAACGGCCTTGATGAAACCCTTGCCATAGCTGGCCTGTACGGGCCGCGTGGCAGCCGCGGGCGCGGCATGCGCCGACGTCGCGGCATCGGCCGCGACCGGCGCGAGCAAAGACAGCAGCGGCACAAGCAGGAGCAGGGACATCCACAGGCGTCGCCGCATCGCCAACCTCCGCAAAAAAGACCGAGGCTTCGATAATGCCCCGCTACCCGTTAGATACCCCAACAGTACGTCTGCGTATCACCGCCTTCACGGACCGACACATTTCGATCCGGTCGCGGCCGAGTCTCGTAATGAGCATCATTTACGGCAAACCGTACCCCGCTAATTACACTGCGTGAATATCTTAGGTCACCCAGCGTGTCGATGTGGTCAAACCGGCGCCAGCACGCTGACCCGGTCCGCGGGGCGCAGGGTGAGCCCGGGGCTGGCCTCGGTGTAGGAGCCGTCGCGCAGCACGCAGACCGGCACGCAACCCGGCGGCCACGCGACCGCCCCCAGGGCCTGCCCGCCGGCCGGGGAGTCCGGCCCCAGCGCCACCTCGACCAGCCGGTACCCGGGCAGCGCCGCCCCCGGATCGCCCGCCTCCGCAGGCTCGGCACCGTGGATCTGCCGGGCCATCGCCCGCAGCACCGCGCCGCTGGTGACCCATCCCTCGATGCTCTGGCCGTCGGTGGCGAGCACCGGCAGCCCGGCCCGCCCGTCCGCCTCGAGCTGCCGCAGCGCCTGCATCACCGGCTCCTGCCCGAACACCGCCGGCACCGCACGCTCGGCCACCACCGGCCCGGCCGCCGCGGCCCAGTTCCGCGCACCGTCCGCGTCCCCTTCCGTGGGCAGGGGACGGCCGAACGGGCGTACTGCGTCCTTCACCGTGAGGCTGGTCAGCGCCCGCCACGGCGTCGCCCGGTCGATGTCGGTGCCCCGGCGCAGCAGCTTGGTGGTGTAGATGGTGCCGTAGCTGACCGCCCGGGAGATGGCCGCGGCGATGGCCACCGCCAGCATCACCGGCAGCGTCAGGCTGAAGTCACCGGTCATCTCCACCACGCTGGCCAGCGAGGTCAGCGGGGCCCGGGCCGCGGCGGTGAACACCGCGCCCATCGCCAGCACCGCGTACAGCGCCGGCGGCCCCGCGCCCGGGCCGAACAGGTGGTGGACCAGGTCGCCGTAGGCCATACCCGCGGTCACGCCGACGAACAGCGAGGGGGCGAAGACCCCGCCGGAGCCGCCGATCCCGATGGACAGGCTGGTCGCGACCATCTTCGCGAACGCGAGGAGGATCAGGAACCACAGCGCGTAACCGCCGGCGGTGGCCCGGTCCATCACGGGGTAACCGACCCCGTACATCTGCGGCAGCGCCAGCAGGTAGCAATAATAGCAATGTGCAACTAAACGGGTTCAGGTCTCCTCTGGCGGCCGCGACACCAGCCCGAACACGCTGATCGCACAGGCCAGCAGCGCGATCACCCCCAGCCCGTGCGCCCAGACCGGATCGGCGAACACCAGCAGCCCCACCCCGGCCACCAGCGTCACCCCCGCGAGCCCCGCCACCAGCCGCCCCCCGCTGGCCCGCGGCGGGTGCGGAACCGGGCCGGCCGGCGCGACGTCCACCCCCTCCGGCGCCGCCTCCCCGGTATCCAGTCGCCCCCGCAGCACCAGGGAGTACAGCCACCCCAGCGACGGCACCAGCACCACCGCGCCGGCCGCCACGGCCACGATGGTGGCGATCAGCGTGGCCCGCCCGGCCGCGGCCGCGCCGACGGTCAGGCCCGGCAGCAGGTACGGTTCCTGGGCCGCGGCCCAGCCCGCGATCACCGCAGCCACCGCCAGCGCCGCCGACGCCCGCGCCAGCCCGAACGCCGACCGCCACACCAGTGCCATCGTCACCACCCCGGCCAGCCCGCTCAGCACGACCAGGGCCAGGCCGAGCCCCGAGGTGAGCCCGTCCCACAGCGACCG
>Ga0213875_10002297_pt1 | contig 11582 bp, 9 predicted proteins | sample BarmaccomBMRX_R8_FD_160105 | JGI IMG/M metagenome (GOLD analysis project Ga0213875, IMG submission 160105) | Root-associated microbial communities from Barbacenia macrantha in rupestrian grasslands, the National Park of Serra do Cipo, Brazil - RX_R8 | ecosystem: Host-associated > Plants > Roots... | reverse complement strand
CGTCTTGACGGCGGCGGGGGTGACGCAATTCACGCGAATCCCGGTTTTCGCAAGCTCCTTGCCGAGCGACTTCGTCAAGCCGATCACCGCGGCCTTGCTGGCGCTGTAGGCCGAGGCATTGGGGTTGCCCTCCTTGCCGGCGACGGAGGCGATGTTGACGATGCGTCCGTAATTCTTGGCGCGCATCGGGCCGAGCACGGCCTTGTTGCAATAGAAGAGCGCGTGCACATTCACGTCGAAGACGTGCCGCCACTCATCGACCGGATATTCGGCGAGCGTCGCATTCGGCCCGGTGATGCCGGCGCTCGCCACCAGGATGTCGATGCCGCCAAGCGCGTCGGCGGTCGCGCGTGCGGCGTTCTCCACGGCTGCAGGATCGGTGAGGTCGAGCGCGACCTGATGCGTCGTGTCGCCGAGCTCCGCCGCCGCGCGCTCGAGCCCAGCCGCGTCCCGGTCCCAGAGCGACACGCGCGCGCCTTGTGTCGCGAGTCGGCGGGCGACGCCGAGACCTATGCCCGAGGCCCCGCCCGTGACCACCGCCGCCCGGCCCTTGAAGCGCGTCGATTCGCTCATTTCCCGCTCTCCGGCAATGCCATCACCCGAACATAAGCGATGGCGGGCTTCATCGCCAGAATTCGACGGTCGAGCCTCGATCTCAGGAATCCGAACGCCAGACGTAAGTGACGCCATGTTGCGCGCTCGCGCCGGAGCCAAGAAGCCGGATCGAGGGCTTCTCGAAGATCTCGCCGTCGAAATCCTCGGGGTCGCTATAGCCCGTCCAACATTCGATGCAGAGAAACGGAGCGCCGGGTTTCGTCCACAGCGCGATGTGAGGAAAATCCTCGACCGAGACCGCGATTCCCTGGCCGCGTCCGTTCACATAGAACACATCGGTGCTTGCCGCATCGAAGAAGCAGAGCGCATCGTTGGAGAAGAGCTCGGGCGAAAGGCGCAACCTGCCGCCTTCGAGCGGAATTCGGCGAGACGAACGCGCGATGAGCCCGCCCGGCGCGATGCGAGGCACATTCGGCGAGACACGCTCGTCGAAGACGACCTCGTGGCCTTGGTGCGAGCCGCCCGCCAAAGGGAAAACGAAACCCGGATGCAGGCCAAGCGCGTAAGGCATCGGCTCGGCGCCGGGATTTTCAACGGTGAACCTCGCCGTAAGTGTCGTCGGCAACAAGGTGTAGGTGACTTCGAGCCCGAAAGCGAAAGGATAAAGCGCGCGTGTCGTCCCATTATCGGAAAGCCGCAGGGTTACGCTCTCCGGCGAGCGCCGGATGACCGCGAATGCCTGACGCGAGGCGAAGCCGTGCAAGCCGAGCGGGTAACGCTTGCCTTTCATCAGCATCTCGGCGTTGCGGGTCCAGCCGACGACCGGAAACAGGATGGGGCTTTGGTGCGGCCACCAGGCCGAATCTCCGGGCCAGAGCAAGGAATTCCCTGCGACGCGCCAGTCTTGCGGCTCGGCTCCGAGAGTGGAGATGGCGGCGCGCGCCGAGCCGCTCTCGAGGACAAGGCGCGTTTGTTGTCGCGTCTCGTCGGGTCGGCTCACGCCGCGAAGTCCTGCACCACATGACCGGGCGAGACTTCGCGATAAAGGCGTGGCGCCGGCACGTAATCGGCGGGCTTCATCGGGCTTGGGACCTCTTCGTCGGAAAGGCCCCGCCTGATGGAACGGCGGCCCGGATCGGGCGAAGGCACCGCCGCGACGAGCTTGCGGGTATAGGGATGTCGCGGATTTTCGATGATGGCCGCCCGCGGTCCAATCTCGACGATCTCGCCGAGATACATCACCGCGATGCGGTGGCTCACGCGCTCGACGACCGCGATGTCGTGAGAGATGAAAAGGAAGGCGAGGCCCATCTCGGCCTGGAGCCGCATCATCAGGTTCACGACGCGCGCCTTCACCGAGACGTCGAGAGCCGAGACGGCTTCATCCGCGACGATCAGCTTCGGCGCGAGCCCGAGGGCACGTGCGATGGCGAGGCGTTGGCGCTGGCCGCCAGAGAATTCATGAGGAAAGCGGGCCGCCATGTCGGGCGTGAGGCCGACCTTGAGCAAGAGCTCGGCCACGCGTTCGCGCGCCTCTCGCTTTGCGGCGAGGCCATGCACGACGATCGGCTCGGCGATCGCGGCGCCGACGCTCTTTCGCGGATTGAGGCTCGCGAAAGGGTCCTGAAAGATCATCTGCATGCGTTGGCGCATGCCGCGCAAGCCTTGTGCGTCGAGCGCGCGCACGTCCTCGCCCTGGAAAAGAACGCGCCCGGCATTCGGCTCGATGAGCCGCAGGATCGAGCGTCCGGTCGTCGACTTGCCGCAACCCGATTCACCGACCAGCGCGAGCGTCTCGCCCGCATGCAGCGAGAAGGACACGTCCTCGACCGCATGCACCCGCGCGTTCACTCTGCCGAAAACACCGGAGCGGATGGGAAAGCGCGTCACAAGGTTTGCAACCTCGAGGAGGGGGCGGCTCGCCAGCGGCTCGGGTTCGTTCCCATTGGCGCCCGTGCCGGTGTTCGCCGGGCCGTTCGGCCGCTGTTCTGCAAGTGGTTTTGAAGCGGGCGCGATCGCATCGGAAGAAGCGGCGGCGGCTGGCTCCGCCTCCGGTTCGGGAAAGGGCTTCGGTTGTGCTTCTCCCCTCATCGAGCCCAGGCGTGGGACGGCGGCAAGGAGCGCTTTGGTGTAAGCGTGTTCGGGACGCTCGAGCACCCGGGCGGCTTCTCCCTCCTCGACCTTCCGGCCTTTCCACATCACCACGACGCGATCGGCGATCTCGGCCACCACGCCCACGTCGTGCGTGATGAAGACGACGGACATGCCTTCTTCGTCCTGCAGAAGCTTGACGAGCTCGAGGATCTGGGCCTGTACCGTTACATCGAGCGCGGTCGTCGGCTCGTCGGCGATCAGGAGCTTCGGCTTGCAGGCGAGCGCCATGGCGATCATGACACGCTGGCGCATGCCGCCCGAGAAACGGTGCGGATATTCGTGCAGGCGCTCGCGGGCGGCAGGCACGCGCACCCGTTCCAGGATGCGCAGCGCCTCCGCCTCGGCGGCGCTTCGCTCGAGCCCGCGATGATGCATCAGCGCTTCGGCGATCTGGAAGCCGATGGTGAGCACGGGGTTGAGGCTCGTCATCGGTTCCTGGAAGATCATCGAGAGCTTGTCGCCGCGCACCTTGCGCATCTCCTCTTCCGGGAGCTGCAGAAGGTCTCGCCCATCGAAGCGGATGACACCATCGACGCGGCTGTTGGCGGCGGGCAGCAGCCGCATCACCGAGAGGGCCGTGACGCTCTTGCCGGAGCCGGACTCGCCGACGATGGCGACGGTCCGGCGTGCGCCGACATCGAAGGATAGCGACTCCACCGCCGGCCGCCAGACATTGTCGACGCGAAAAGCGACCGAAAGGTCGCGCACGGAAAGGACGGGTTGCGGGTCAGGAGCGGCCATGGGCGGATTATCGCGTGTGCACTCGCGCTTGGCTACCATTCTGCACGGGGCCGCTTAAGGCTGTCATTCCCGGCCGAACGCTCCGAAGGAGCGCGAGGGGAAGGGAACCCGTATTCCACTGTTTTTTTTGTGGACCTCCACCGTGTGGACCCTCCTCCCGGGGGTGTCGCGCGGTGAATTGGCCGCATGGTCCGAGGCACGCGGGGAGGGGGCTGCGGTCCCGCCCGAGCATTTACGCCTTGATGATCGGCTCGACACCCCCCGTGTTGACGGCGGATTCGCCGCGCCCTGGCTCTGCACCCTCCTTTTCCTCGACGATCGCGCCGCGGCGCAGCGTCGCCTGAAGTCTCGTCAATTCACGCTGGAGCTGCGCGCGATCCTTGCGGGCCGCCTCGAGCGAGCCTTCGACGACGGAATGCTCGAGCCGCTCGCGTTCGAGAGTCGCATTGAGCTCCTCGATGCGCTTCTCGAACGCCTGGCGGGTCGCCTGCAGATCGGTCTCGCTGTGCTCCACTCTGTCGGTCAGCAACTGGACGCGCTCCTCGGCACGCGCCAATTGCGCCTCGCGCTTTTTCACCGTGTTCAACAGTGCGGTCGCACGCTCGACCAGGGTCGCGCGCGATTGCTCGAGGCCGCGCACCTGCGCGTCCTGTGCCTCGCGCGAGGCTTCCATCTCGGTGAGCTTCTTCTCGGCCTTGTTGCGACCGAAAGCGGCCTCCATCGCCGCCCGATCGGCATTCCTCGCCTCTTCGGTGCGTGCCACGAGATTCTGTCGCGTTTCCGCGAGAAGCTTCTCGGCCGTGGCGGCACGTGCCTGCAAGGCGCTCACCTGCATGTTGAGCGAGCTATAGCCGCTGCGATAGCGCTCATTGGCTTCGTCGACGGCGGCGACCAGCTTGTTGCGCTCGGTCTCGATCTCCGCGACCATGCCTTCCACCTGCACGATACGCGTCTTGGCGATCGTCAAGGCGTTGTCGGTCTCGGTGAGCCGCTGCGTGACGCGGGTGAGCTCGGCATTCGTCTGGTCGAGGAGAATCTGCAGCGAGCGCTTGTCGTCCTCGAGCAGCACGGTTCTGTCGCGGGCCGCGGCAAGATCGGCTTCAAGAAGGCCGATCCTCTTATCGGCCATGGCGCTTTGATCGCGCAGCGTCTGGTTGTCCTCGCTGAAGGCGCGGACTTGCGCAGTCTCTCGTTCCAGATGACGTTCAAGCTCGACGATCTCGGCACGCTTGCTCGCGAGGTCGCTCGTCAGCTCGGCCCGCGTGCTCTCGAGATCGCGGACCGATTGGCGTGCCAAGTCCAATTCATGGCGGAGACGCTCGTTTTCGCTTTTTAGCGTGGACGCCTTCTTCTCGATCTCGCGATATTCGACCTGCAGCGTCTCATAAGTGGCACGCACTTGGCTGAAATTGCGTCGCAGGGAGATATTTTGCGATTTCTCGACCTCGAGAGACCGCAAGGCTTTGTTGGCGGGCTCCATGATCTTGATGAAGGCGTCCTTGAACTCATCGAACTCGCTGATCTTGCGCCCCGCGTCGAGGAGGAGATTGCGCAGGGACTCGTTCTCCTCGCCAAGCCGCACGCCGACATCGGAAAAGCTGTCGGCCTCGAGCTCGTCGCGACCATTGTATTGAACGGCCGCAAGCGCGGTCGCATCGGGAACCGCGTCGGTTCCCATATCGGATGGTTTGCGTCCAAAGAGCTTGGAGAGCTTACTCATGACCATTCCCCAATTAGCGCGGGCAAGTCTCCTTTTTACATGAAGGCTAACTTTATTCCAACCATTAGCGTTGATTTGGTCCAGGGATGGAAAGTCGGTGAGGCGATCCTGTGGCGATCCGGCTAGGATCTCCGGATGATGTCGGGCGGCGACTGCATCGCGCCGCGGTGGTGAGTGTTTTGCCGACGAGAAACGGCGTTGGGGTCAGAACCTCCAAGATGCAGCGACCGGAGAGGGCTGATAGGTTGTCCGCGGGTCTGCCCCCGCTGAACAATGCCCGAACTCGAGGCGAGGCGTCTCAAGCGGGGCGCAGGCGGGGAAATCAAGGAATCGAAAGACGTCTGCCATGCTCCGGAAGATCGTTCCTGCGATCCTGCTCATGTTCACGGCGTCGTCCGCGGCCGCGGCCGATCTCACCTTTATGGCGGATGAGCGGGCTTTCGCGGTCGCCTACACGGCCGAGCAGGCGAGCGACAGGACGTATCACATTGTCGTCATCAGCAATGTCGGCGCGCTGCCCCTCGACATCCGCCTCGGCAAGGGCGAGCGCCCGAACGACCTCCCTTATGCGACACTGGCGCCAGGAGCCGCGGCCTCTTTCGTCACGCTCGACAGCTTGTTCGTGAGCTGCGCCACAAAAGCGTGCCGCACCCCGGTCGAGGTAAATTATCTGCCGGCGTATTGAACGGACAAACGTTTCGCGAAAAAGCTTTGGATCGTTTTGCGCTTGCCGCGGATTACGCCGAAACTGCGGGCTCGAGGGCCCGAGTGGCGACAAGATCCTCGGCCCGCCGACGCTCGAGCCATTCGGCCGCGGAGAGGCGTCCGGCATCACGCAAACGCGTGAGGAAATCCCAATCGAGGTTGAAAGCGCTCATCTCGCGCAAATCCGGGACGGTGTCCTCCGCCGAGAGGCGATACAGGTTGAGCTTTCGCAGCTTGCGGGACAGGCGGCCTTCCCCTCCCTCTTCCTTGGCCAAGTCCATCATCGAGGAGAGGTTCTCGAGATCATGGAGAAGCGAGTTGTTGAAGGTCATCTGATTGAGCCGCCTGATGATCTCCGGCGATGTGCGCGGCAGCTCGTCGCCTTCGGTCGGAATGATTTGCACGACGAGAATGTCGGAAGCTCGCGAGGCCGTGACGAGCGGCAGGATCGGCGGATTTGCGGCATAGCCGCCATCCCAATAAGCCTCGCCGTCAATGGTCACCGCGTGCTGCAGCATGGGCAGGCACGCCGAGGCGAGGACAATGTCTTGCGTGATCTGGTGCTCGCGAAAGATGCGAAGCCGCCCGTCGCTCACCCGCGTCGTGCCGATGAGGAGCCGCAGCGGCGGATTCTTTCGCAGCGCCTCGAAATCGACCTCGCCGAGCAAGGCACGCAACGGATTGAAGTCCAGCGGATTGAATTGATAGGGCGACATCAGGCGTGTCGAAAGGTCGAGCGCGAGTCCAGACGGATTGCCGGTGTGGCTTGGTGCTGCCCGGGACGCCTGCTCCCAGAACTCGGCCAACGCCTCGCGCGCACCTTCATGCCCTTTTCGCGCGATTCCCGAGCTCAGGAGGACAGCGTTGATCGCGCCTGCGCTCGCGCCGCTCACCGCGTCGAAGGCGATGTCCTTCTCTTCGAGCAAGCGGTCGAGGACGCCCCAGGTATAGGCGCCGAACGAGCCGCCCCCTTGCAAAGCGAGCGACAGGCGAAGGCCTTTGCGCGACCGCTTCGGGGTGGCCCCATTCGGGCTTGGCGATGGAGCGAGCACGGGCTCTGGAGCGGGAGCTTCGGTGCCGACCACCTGCTTCAGAACGGGGGAGAGGAGCGCGCGAAGAGCGCGACCGAGTCTTTGTACGTTGTGCATCGCAGCATTATATAGGGCGTCTTGCTGCATCGCAAAATAGATTAAAGGTTATTTTTCATAAAATTCTGGAAAAACGTTCGATTTCGATGCCGCATGAAACGAAGATGCCTCGTAATCATGCAAAAAGGCCCCAATCTGTTGGTTTTGAGTAAAGCGCCACATCACGGACGAGTTCGGAATCCTTATCCCGGTGCCTTCCCCACGACGGAATCCCGGGGAGCGCGCGGTCAGCGCCGGTCGGGCAGCAAAAAACGTGAGGCGAACGGGGCGGCGTTCAGGCCTCGTTCTTGAGCTTCGGGTCGACCGCATCACGCAAGCCATCGCCCAAGAGATTCAAGGCGAAGACCACGATCAGGATCGCGACGCCTGGCGCGATCGCGAGCCAAGCCGAATCGAGGATGTTTTCGAAGCCTTCGCGGATCATGCCGCCCCAGGTTGGGGTCGGCGGCTTGAGGCCGAGCCCGATGAAGGCAAGCGAGGCTTCGGTGCGGATCGCGTTCGCAAGCCAGAGCGAGCCCATGACCAGGATCTCGGGACAGATGTTCGGCAGGATATGAGCCGCCAGGATGCGGGTATCGGAGAAGCCGAGCGAACGGCAGGCTTCGACGAAATCGCGCCCCTTCACGGCGATGGTTGGGGCACGCGCGATGCGCGCAAAGGGCGGCACGGAGGTGAGCGCGATCGCCGCGATGATGTTCTCGATCGAAGGGCCGAGCATGGCAACGATGATGAGCCCGAGGATCAAGGACGGAAAGGCGAGCAGCATGTCCATGACCTGCATGGTGATCGTGTCGAAGCGCCCGCCGCGCCAGCCGGCGAGCATGCCGATGAGTGTGCCTGCCGCCATGGCGAGGAGCGTCGAGACGACGCCGATCACGAGCGAGATGCGCGCGCCGTAAACGAGGCGCGAGAAGGTGTCGCGGCCATAATAGTCGGTGCCGAGGAGATGCTCGGCGCTCGGCGGCTTCAGCCGGTCGAGAACATCCTGCTCGAGCGGATCATGCGGCGCGATCACGGGCGCGAGGATCGCGGCTGCGACCACGATCAGGAAGATGGCAAGGCCGATCCACGAGGCCTTGTTGGTGTTGAAGGCACGAAGCGTCGCCTGAAGGGCGGTCGAGGCCGGCGCTCGGGGCGCGGCCGGCGTTGTCGAAGCGACCATCTCGCTCATCCGAGCTTCACCCGCGGGTCCACGAACCCATAGGCGATGTCAACGAGAAGATTCACGACCACGACCGCGAGCGTGTAGATCACCATCATACCTTGCAGCATGGTGTAGTCGCGCTGATTCAATGCGCCGACGATGAGCTTGCCGAGGCCCGGCCGGCTGAAGACGATCTCGGTGAGCACCGAATTCCCGATCAGGATCGAAAGGTAAAGCCCGACCACCGTGATGATCGGGATGAGCGCGTTGCGCAAGGCGTGCCGCCAGACCACGGAGCCCGCCGGTACGCCTTTGGCGCGCGCCGTGCGCACGTAATCCTCCGACAGCACCTCGAGCATGGCCGAGCGCGTGACGCGCGTGATGTAGGCCGCGCTGATGAGGCCGAGATTGATCGCCGGCAGGGTGATCGATTGCGTCCAGGCCGAGAGGCTTCCCGAGCGCGCCGAGATCACCGGAAACCAATGCACCTCGATCGCGAAGAGGAACAAGAGGATGATCGCCGAGACGAATGCCGGGAAGGAAAGGCCGAGCAGCGAGGCGATGCGTGCCGCGTAGTCGAAGAAGCGGTTGCGCCGCACTGCGGCCCACACCCCGAGCGGCACGCCGAGCGCGACCCCGATCACGAGCGACACGACGGTGAGCTCGATCGTCCAGGGCAGGACGTTCAGCACCTCCGACATGACCGGTCTTCCGCTCACCATGGAGACGCCCCAATCGCCTCTGAGCGCGCTCCCGAGAAACTCCGCATATTGCGTCACGATCGGCTTGTTGAGGCCGAGCCGCTCATGCATGGCTTCGATCGCTTCGCGGCTTGCCTGATCGCCGAGGATCACCTGGGCGGGATCGCCGGGCACGATGCGTACGACGACGAAGACGAGCGTCAACACCGCGAACAAGGTCACGAATGCAAAGCCGATGCGGCGAATGAGAAACGCCGTCACGGACGCTCTGGCCTCATCATCGGCGCGCTTCCGCCATCACGGAACGCGACCCGCGCAAGCCCAGGCGGAAGCGACGAAGCTGCGTGGCCCATCGGGAGCGCCTCCCTCGAAGGCTGCGCGCACGCCTCGCTCGATCGTCGCCTTCTCCTTTGCGTCGAGCTTTTGGAAAAAAGCCCCGGCTGGACCTTCGCCCCCGGCGATCGGCCCCCAATAATCGGCAAACTCGGCGTAGTTCATGCGGATGGTAAGGCTCGTCTCGACCACGTCGGAAAACCCCGTTTCGAGGAACGCGGCTTTCATCTCGCCCTTGCGCGACAAAGGCCGCGAATAGGCGCGCTTGCGCGCTTCCTCTCCGCTCGGCACGAGGCAAGCCGCCGTGTCCCAGAACATGCGTTGCGCCAAGTAGCCGCCAGCGCCGTCCCAGACGGCTGCCGCGCTCCTGCCGCCGGGTTTCACGACGCGGCGCATCTCGGCGAGCGCTCGCCGCGATTCGGGCACGAAATGCAGGACGAGAAGCGAAAGGGCGCGATCGAAGCTCGCATCGGCGAAAGGCAGCGCCGTCGCGTCCGCCTGCTCGAAGCGAACCGCTTCGGCTTTCGGCTTGGCGCGCGCCGCAGCAAGGAAGACCGGTGAATAATCGATCGCGGTAAGGTGAAGGTCGCGAGCCGCATCGAGCAGCGCGAAGGTGAGGCTTCCGGTGCCGCAACCGACATCGATGATGCTCTCGCCATTCCCGACTCCGGCGAATTCGATGAAGAGAGCCGCAAGCTCGCGGCTCCATCTTCCCATCATCTGCTCATATTGCGCGGCGTCGACCGCCACGAATGTCGTGGACATCTTTTCTCGGCGTCACTTCGTGAAGTGCGTTTTCTCGGTGATGGGCGGCGCGAGATTGAGCGAGCCTTTCAGGTCGTAGCCGAGATCGAGGTTGTCCTTCCAGGCCCAGAGCTGCAACTGCTCGTAGACCGGAATGCCGCAGACGGCCTTGATGATCTTCTCCTGCGCCGTTTTCCACAGCTCCTTCTGCTTTGCCGGATCGGTCTCGACGCGCGCTGCGCGAATCTCGGCATCGGCGACGTTGCAGTGGGAGAAATTCGTGACAGCGGTCGGCGTGCCGACGATCGAGGCCGAATCGTAGAATTGCGTCAGATAAACATCGGCGATCGGGAAACGCGCCGCCTGATAATGCACGAGCGGCGAGAGGTCCTTGCGGATCTGTGCATGGTAGGTCGCGTGCTCCACCTCCTCGATGTCGAGGTTGATGTTGGACTTCTTCAATTGCGCCTGGATCGCCTGCAGGAAGGTCTGCATGCCGGTAAGCGTCGTATGGATCGACTTCACTGTGATGCCGTTCGGATACCCCGCCTCCGCGAGGAGCGCTTTTGCCTTGGCCGGATCGTAAGGGAAGAGCGGCGCGTGCTCGTCGGTGCCGAGATATCCGGACGGTACGACGGAGACCGCCTCGCGCGACGTGCCGGCGCCCTTGAAGGCGACGATGGATTTGCGATCGACCGCATAGGCGATGGCTTCCCGAACGCGCAGATCATCGAGAGGCTTCACCGTGATGTTGAGGAAGAGCGTCGACATCTCGCCGGGTTCCATGGCGATGACCTTGACGCCTGGAAGCTGCTTCGTGCGGTCGACCCAGGATTGATCCTGCTTGCCGTAGATCATGTCGAGCTCGCCCGATTGGAAGGCGAGATCGCGGCTCGAATCGGATGGGATGTAGCGATAGATGATCTCGTCGAGCGCGGGCGCACCGCGGAAATATTGCTTGTTCGCGACGAGCCGCACGAATTGCTGCGGCTGATATTCCGCGAACATGAAGGGGCCGGTGCCGATCGGCTTCTTCGAAAAACCGTCGCCCATTTCTTCCGCGGCCTTTTTGCAAACCATGTTGCCGCCGTTGATGTTGGCCACATAGCCGAGAAAGCCCGCGACCGGGTTCTTGAGCGTGATCTTTAACGTGTATTTGTCGACTGCTTCCGCCTTGTCGACGCTGGAGAAATCGTTGGAATAGGAGGATGTCGCCTTGTTGGCGGCCCGCTTGAGCGAATAGGCGGCGTCTTCCGCGGTGAACTCGCCATAGCCCGAATGGCATTGCACGCCCTGGCGGATCTTGAAGGTCCATTCGGTGCCGTTGGGATTCGAGGTCCAGCTTTCGGCGAGATCGGTCTCGATCGTGTCGGGGCTGATCTGCCCCGGCCTGATCCGCACGAGGCCATTGAACATATATTGCAGCAAGCCCTTGTCGGGCGTCGTCGAGGCGATATGGGGATCGAGCTTGCCGGCATCGGCCGAGCCCATGCCGATCACCAGCGTCTTCTTCTGGGCTTGGGCCTCGCTGGCAGCGAGCATCGCCAAGGCGGCGAGCGCGGCCGCGAAAATTTTCTTCATTTTTGCCTCCTCAACGATTTTGGCAATTGTGGCCGTATCTGGCACACGGACGCAAC
>Ga0213875_10002296_pt1 | contig 11583 bp, 5 predicted proteins | sample BarmaccomBMRX_R8_FD_160105 | JGI IMG/M metagenome (GOLD analysis project Ga0213875, IMG submission 160105) | Root-associated microbial communities from Barbacenia macrantha in rupestrian grasslands, the National Park of Serra do Cipo, Brazil - RX_R8 | ecosystem: Host-associated > Plants > Roots... | reverse complement strand
GCCCTTCTGGGAAGCGGGTTGCTCAATGGGGAGTAAGTGAGCCAACGGGTCGAAAAACATGAGCAGGCGTTTGTAATGGATCTGGCCGGCATGGTCGACGATTCTCTTGAATATGCTCCAGTAATCACCCCGGACCTCAACTTGATGCAAAATAGCCTGCCCCTCACGCACCGGCCTTGCGAATTTGGCGCCCGCCACTTTCAGTTGCTGCACTAGATTTAGGAGCAGCGGCGCTTCTTCCAAATTCACGCCGGGGAGTACAACATAACTCAGGATCACGAAAATACCGGCCTTTTTTAAGGCATGAATCCCGCGCATGGTCCGCGCCCAGTTGCCTTTTCCGCGTACCCGATCGTGCGTGGCTTCGCAGGCACCATCCAGGCTGACCTGCGCAATCCGGAGGCCGGCACGTTTTAGGGATCTCGCATACGGCTCGTCGATTTTGACAGCGTTGGTCACCAGACGGACGCGAAATCGACGCCTCACCGCCAGCCGAATGATCTCCTGCAGGTCTTTGCGTACCGTCGGCTCACCTCCGCCAATGGTGAGAATATGGCGGCCATGCTCGCCGTAAGCTTTTCCCAGGTCCTTGAACTTCGTCAGAATCTGATCAATAGTTTCCAAAGAAGGATCCCGGTGCTTGCCATACTCTTCCCAATAACAATGAATGCAGCGGATGTTGCATTTCTCGGTGACGTTGAGGTGGAAACGATGTGGTCGCATCAACCTACTTGTCGAATCGAAAATCGAAAAGTCGCGTGCGCTCGCATTGCAACATGCGAAACGGTACTTTTTTGTGCTTTGCTGTACCGGTGTAGATCTGCCTGCGGAGCTTGATCATGCGTGCCGGCCGCGTTCAATTGCGGAACAGACGCGCCCGGCGGCGGCAATGTGGGACGCTTGCGTTTTTTCGGTTGGTCTACTGCTTGGATTCGCGGTTCCGCGGATCTTTGCCCAGGATGTGCTGCACGTCGCGATTGTTTTCCTGACAGATGTACTCCATCAGATCTGCATTCGCCATTAAGCCGGCGTGCCCGTGTAGCGTAAATGGTTTCGTGTACGCGCCCGGATCATCGACGGTGGTGTCCCATTCAAGATGCCCTAAATCAGCACGGCGGTAACGTTCTACCGTGTGCAGCCGGTCCGTATGGGGATGCCCGGCAAAATCAAACCAGAACCGGTCGTTGAATCCGACGGTGTCAATGACGAGCGTATCCCCCTCCCACTTCCCGATAGATTCTCCGTACCAAGTCGGATTAGGTTCTTTGGAATGGCTACGCCCATCCATGAAAATCTGCCGGTAACTGTGAATGTTACCTTCAAAAATGAAGAATATAATTCCGGCAGACTGCACGATGCGCCAGGGATAAGGAGCCAACCGGGGGACGCCGGTCGGCAGACAGTTAGCTTCAGGGTCGTCTTTCGACAGCCTTTCCTTAGTCAGTTTGGAGGCCCATGGCTGAAGCGGTAGACTTTCGCCGGGTGTAAGCGCATCCGCAATATCGTAAATGAAGTTACGGTCCGGGCTCCAGACCCCGGAAAAATCTGGTTTGCCATCGGCTAAGCGCGGCGCTGGGCCCTTGGGTGTTGTGGCGGCCCGCGGGCCAACCTCCTCCTGTGCCGCGACAGGCCCGACCATCAGAACTCCCGCGCAGGCTGCGAATGGCAATAATAGCCAGAAAGAATCTCGTTTCATTTTGCGTTTTTCTTATCAAACGTTTTCCAGGTTGTCAATCCCATCTCACAATTGTCAGCGCAACGTAGAAGCCCGGCTCTGTGGCATGACAGTCACGCCGCAAGGGCATTATTCCAGATAGTGTCCAATCGCGTCGTGAAAAATGATGCCCAACGTGTGACGCCGGCCCGACCGAATGCGGCTTACGCCGTGCCGCATGTTCACGCGGTAGACACTCTTCGTACCCTGCACAGGGCGATGATGCACGGCGAACGCCACGGCATCACCACGGCGTAATCGAACGACCTCCGGCCGCGACTGCATCCGGGGTCGTTGCTCGGCCAGTACAAATTCGCCACCGGTGAAGTCCTCGTCGGGTTCCGAGAGCAGAAACGCAACTTGAATTGGAAACACGTGCTCTCCATAGAGGTCCTGATGCAGACAATTAAAATCACCAGCGCCGTATTCCAGCAACAGTGGCGTTGGCTTGGTCTGACCCGCATCGTGACAACGCCGGATGAAAGCAGCGTGCGTGCCGGGGTACTGCACTGCAATTTTCATCGCGGTGTTCCACTCATTAGCAATCGGTGCCAGTTTTGGGTACAACGTCGTCCGAAGCGCCTCGACGAGCGCGGGAAGCGGGTAGTCAAAGTATTTGTATTCGCCGCGGCCAAAGCCATGACGAGCCATGACCACCCGGCTCCGGAAAACGGAATCATCGGCGTAGAGGCCGGAGAGAGTCCGGGTTTCCTCGGCGGCGAGTAATCCCGGAAGGACCGCATTACCCTGAGCACCGAGATCTTCACGGATGCGACGCCAGTCGAGAGCATCTACGCGCTCGATAACGGCGGGTTCAATGGCGCTCATGCGCCGGCCTCCCGGTTCAGCAGTATCTGTTTCCGTTCCACGCCCCATCGGTAACCAGATAGGGCGCCGTCCCTTCTGACAACGCGATGACAGGGTATGGCTACAGCAATCGAGTTTGACGCGCACGCCTGCGCGACGGCACGGACACTCTTCGGCATCCCGATTTGCTCGGCGATAGCCGCGTAGCTGACGGTCGAACCGACCGGGATCTGCCGGAGCGCATTCCATACTCGCTTTTGGAAGACGGTACCCTGGATATCGAGGGGCAGATCGACGCCTGTACTTGGATTCTCAATAAGACCGACCACCTTTGCGACCAGCTCTTCGTAGCCGCGCTCGCCGCCTATAAGCTCGGCTTTGGGAAGTTGGTCCTGCAGATCGCGAGCCAGAGCATCTGGATCGTCGCCGAGCAAAACGGCGCAAACACCGCGGTCACTTTTAGCCACCAAAATGGAGCCGAGGGAGCATTGGCCGATGGCGAAATGAATGACTGTATCTTTGCCGCCCTTACGAAAATTCGTGGGCGTCATGCCGAGCAGTTGATCGGACGATTCATAAAAACGGCTGTTCGAGCTGTAGCCAGCGTCATAGATGGCGTCCGTAATCGATTGGTCGGTTGTCAACGTTTCTCGAATCCGCTTCGAACGATGGGCTTCGGCATATTCGCTGGGGGTCAACCCCGTCACGGCCTTGAACGTGCGGTGGAAGTGATAAGGGCTTACACCGGCCGTGCGAGCAAGCTCTTCGAGTGAGAGCGGCTCTTCGGCAGTCTCAATCCGACGGCAGGCTTTCGCGATCTTGGCGGCATTCGCCTCCCTCACCGACAAGCCCGTCGGCTTACAGCGTTTGCAGGGTCGGAGGCCGGCGCGTTCCGCCTGTTCCGTGGTCGCGTAAAACCGGACGTTCTCGGGGCGGGCGAGACGTGCTCCGCAGGATGGGCGGCAAAACACGCCTGTAGTCTTAACTGAATAGAAGAACGTTCCGTCAGAATTCTTGTCCTTCGCCACGATAGATGCCCATCGAGGGTCTGCCATGATCTCTGCTGCCTGCTGCTCAATTTCCAAAGACTTCTTCATGGGGCGCCTTTCCTCTCTGTACATTCCCACGTTAGTGCGAATCAGATGGGCGCACACTCCGTTTCTTGCTTTTGAATTTTGTCGAGACCGCCGGCGCTCGCGTCACGACGGGGAATGCGATTGGGCCTCGTCAAGGAGCAATTCGGTATCGCAGCCTAAGACCGGTCAAAGTTCCTATTCTTGGCGCCTTCGGGTTTCGCAACGGCATCACTTCTTCTAGAGGAGCGTAAATATTGTTGCAGCCGATGTCTGAATTGGAGGAGTTGTTACGTTTTCAGATGTAGAGGGCGAACTTCAGTAAGGGGAGTCCTCAACTTTGCTGCTCACGAGAAGGAGAACAATGAAGACACAAGTGTATTTTACATCCATGGCCATGGCGGTTACTTTCGCCTGTGCATATCAAGCGGCCGCTCAAACAACATTGGGGGAAACATTGTGGAGCACCACAGCATCGGGTTGTGTGGTTCAAACCGAGGGCCAAACTGCAGCATTTCTCAACGCTGCGTTCGGAACTGTTTCCTTCGCCCCTGGACAGTATGGCGATATCAAGCTGACTTGCCCAGTGACTCAATTTTATGGTTGGACCTCATATCAACCAAACAAATTGACCATTACCTATTACGATGACTATGGCTTCGATGGAATCACCAATCACTGTTATATCACTGCCGACCTGCTCCGAAGCAACCTTTACCTCGCCGGCAAGCCGGTGCTAGCGCGGCCAGAAAGCTATTGGTATCGGACCCGCAAATTTATAGTCCGGAATCCTTTTGCGGTTACCGCGGCTGCGATCGTGTTTTTGGCATCGATAACTGGGATAGCTGCGGTGCTATGGGAGGCGAGGGCTGCAAGGAACGAGGCCAGGACTTCGGCTGAAGTGCAGAAGTTTATTCAGGCAATCTTCGAGACGAGCAGCCGTGTACAGCAGGATCCTATCAAGGCGCGCCAGACTACCGCTCGTGAGCTGCTAGATTTCGCCGCCGGTAATATCGATCGCCAGTTGAACAATGCGCCCGCTGCTAAGGAGAAGATGCTTGAGATTTTGGCGGACCTTTATATCGGCCTCGGGCTGGATGATAAGGCGGTGGCGCTCAATCGCACCCGCGTCGACCTTGTAAAAGAACAATATGGACCGAGTGATCCCAGAGTCGCGGCCGCTCTTTGTAAACTTGCCGGAGCCATGGAAGCGTCCACAGCCGCGAATGGAAGAGAAGCGATCCTCATAGACGCCAGCAAAATACTCGACAGCCGTCATGATTTCAGCTCAAGCACCCGTGCTGATATGCTGGCCGGTTTTGCCAAAGTCTATAAGGATTCGAACCAGCAAAAGGCATTGGATTATGCTAACCAGGCGGTGACGCTTTATCAGAAAGGGCCTCCCGTCATCGGACTGGCGAAAGCATTGTACGATCAGGCGGTACTCTATGCACTTTTTTCAGATTATGGTAATGCTGAGGCAGCGGCTCGCGAGTCCGTAGCGGTGGCCCGGAAAGCGGCTGGCGAGACGACAAACTCGATTTCGGAATTCCAGGAATTGCTGGCTGATTTGGACGCCCGGATGCTTCGATATGACGCCGCAAAGGAAAATTACGAAGCCGCTTTCACTTCCTCAAAGGCTCTCAATGGAGCGGAGCACGTGGACACTATCGAAGACGAAGTCGGACTTGCAGATTTTTATGCGCGAATCGCAGAGTACCCCGAGTCTCTTCGTTTAATGAAGGAAGCTTGGGAAAACTGCCTGAAACTCAGAGGTCCCGATGATCCATATCACACTCCTCAGGTCTCACTCATGTATGCATCGGTCTTGGCAAAGAGTGGGCAGTTCGAAGCCGCACTAGACATGATCTCTCGGGCGGAAAAAAACCAGCGCCAAACCGCGCCGGGAAGCCGGCCGTTGGGAATGACGCTTTGGTGGCAGGCTTCCATACTCGCGAATCTTGGTGAATATGAGAAAGCGAAGCTGTATCTGAACGAGGCTGCCGAGCTCAGTAAAAAGACTGGTTTCAAGCTGCAACTGGAATATGGACTCGTCCGCGCTGCAATCGCCATACACGAGAAGAAGTGGGACGAGGCTGCCAACATTATTGACACTTTCTTGGGTCCGCTTCATGATGGCGGTCCGCTCTCATTCGCCTTATTGAACAATCTAAATGTGCGTGCGCAACTAGCTTTGTCGAAGAATGAGCCGCAGACAGCGCTCCGACTTGCTATACGTCTTTCGGATCTGGTAACCGGTGACTCCAATCGAAAGTACCTGAGGTTTTGGGAAAAAGAAGCCGGGCTTCGGCGGGGACTGGCGTTTCTTCAGATGGGCGATGCTTTGCGGGCTTTGCAACCATTGCGCCGTGCGGTCAAACTGGATAGTGAAATGTATGCCCCCGAGAGCGCCGAACAAATTCCGGCCGCGGCCGCTTTGGGGATCGCATACCTGCAGACGGGCAGCCGTGCAGAAGCCGTTCGAACCCTTGCCGACATAGAAGCCGTTCAAAAGCATCATCCGCATCTGGGGGACCGGTTCGAAGTGCCTCTTAGAGACCTGGTCCGTCTGATGGCGATCGCCTGGCGGATTGAAAATGCGTCATCGATGGTAGCGATTTTGCCATTGTAGAGGACCAGGTCCGCAGACGGAGCCTACGCTTCGAGGTCGCATAGGCTGCACGCAGACAGGACGCCAACTGCACTTAGGAAATTACGTTGGCAAATGCTCATTGGTTCCTCACTAAAACTAACCTTCGTCAAAAGTCGAGACGCAACGACATTTGGCCGACGCGGTTGCCGGCGTTTTCAGAGGTCTGTACGGTTTGTGTCACGCCGAAGGTATCGGGGGAAGAAATATCTGTTGGCGGCGCGGCGAAATTCGGATGGTTGAGGATATTGGAAAAGCTGGCTTCGAATCGGAGCTTGACTCTCTCGGTCAGCGAGAAGCTTTTGGCAAGACCGCCCGCAACAGTCGCCGTGCGGGGGCCTTCGCAGATACCCACGCCGGCATTGCCGGGGCGCCCGGCGCCGGCGGGAGTAGGCACGAAGGCCGCCAAGTTGAACCAGCCGTTGGGACCGGGGTTGGAGAGGCCGCAGTTGCCAATGCGGTCCGGCCGGACAACGGCTGAACGCCCCGCCTCATTGAGGTTTGCCTGGCTATCATCGGTGTTGCTGTCGTACGGCGTTTCGTAGGGCCCGGTCTGAAGAAGCGTAATCGTGCTGAGTTGCCATCCGCCCAGGAAAGCGTCGACGGCGCGGTTGGTGTTCGTGAGAAATCTCTTGCCGCGTCCGAAGGGCAGTTGGTATTGGGCGGTGAGCAGGAAGCGACTGCGGCGCACGCCGGGGTCGTTGCCGCGGTCAAGGCGGAGGTTGAAGCGGTCATTGACTCCAGTGAGGCCATTGGGACCGGAGATGTTTCCTTGTTCGATGCCGAACGCAGTGGGAGCATCGCCGCCCGCATCGGTCAGGTCCTTGGCCCAATCAAAAGTGGCTTGCAAGTAGAAGCCCGTGGCCATTCTATGCGAGAGTTGGAACTCCAGATCCTGGTAATTGGCGAAGCCCCAGTTGCCCAATTGGATAATCGGCCCTAACTGCGGGTACGGAACGCTCAGCGGATTGTAAGCAACGGCGCCGGCGCGAATAGAGTTCTGATCGGTGTGCAATCCAATGCGGAACGAGTTCTCGCCGATGTAGCTGACGCGTCCGCTCCAGTCATTGCCCAACTGGCGTTCCACCGTGACATTCCATTGCGTAGACTGCGGGTCGCGATAGTGAATCTGCTGGGCAACATAATACTCGTAAGTACCGACAATATCGGGCGTCAAACCGCCATTCCCAAAGGCTACGGACGGAAGTTGGAAGAGCGGTTTCCCATTCGCGATCCCGTTTACATAAATGAGAGACGGCGTGCTGGCCAATCCGGTCATCTGATACGCGACGCCTCCCAGCTGGGGCACGGTGTAGACGCCAAAGCCCGTGCGAATTACTGTGCGATTGTTGCCGAAGGGGCGCCAGGCAAGACTGATGCGCGGATCGAAGTCTCTCCAGTAGGTATAGCGCAGCCCTTGCGGCAGACCCGCCTGGCTGGCAGTTTGCACGGGTGAACAAGGCAATGTCGCCACCACTCCGGGGCAGGCATTGATCTGATATAGCACTTGAGCGGCCGGGGGCAGCCGTTTGGCGGCGATATCGGGGTAGACCATGCCGCCATTAGCCGGGTTGAAATTGGCAATGTTGCCGTTTTTCTCCGAAAAGGGCGGCTGGAGCTCCCAACGCAGGCCGAAATTCAGAGTCAGGTTTTTGGAGAGACGCCACTCGTCTTGCGCATAGGCAGCAAAGTGTTGTGACTGTTGATCGATGGGAGGGCCAATGGTAAAGACTAAGTTAGTAGTCGGCAAACCCAAGAGCAGATCGGCAAAAGCATTCCCGCTAAATGTCCCGAGGAAGGTGAGCGAACCGAACTCATCGTCCGCGCCGAACGTATTCACGCGAGAGTAACTAACGGTACGCCAGTCTATGCCGAACTTAGCGGCGTGCTTCCCTTTAATCCACGTAACATTGTCGGTGTATTGTAGAGTGCGGGAATGGGAAGGACCGACATCACCGTGCCCGATCCGGCTGAAACCCGTTCCCGAACTGAAGTTAAAGCCTGGAAAACCGCCGTCATTACCGGCATGAGAGAGATCAAGCCCGGTCAAACCCAGGTTATTCACCACCGCAGCTCCGGAGAATGGAAGCGACTGGGCCAGGGTTAGATCGCTATAGCCAAAGCGGAATTCATTAATTAAGCCGGGACCGAAGGTATAGCTATCTGCAACCAGAAGGTTGCGGTCCTTCTCGCTGTTATTGAGCGGCGGCAGCAACTGAGAGAGGCTGCCGGTGTTGGCAGCGGTCAAGTAGGGCAGATCTTTCCAGGTCCATCGCCCGTAGATCATGTGCTTCGCGCTGACGGTTTGATCGATGCGGATGTCGAAACCATCAGTCTGATTGTTCAGCGGAAGAAGTGAGCGGTTATTGCCGGTGGTAGAACCGGAATTAAAATTCGGCTGCGGGTAATACTGACTGAGCAGCTTTTGGGACACGGGGTTCAACTCAGAAGCGGGAATCTGGTTGTTCGGAAACGGCTGCCCGGTAAACGGGTCGACAGCAGGTTTTCCCGGAACGCCATTGAGGTTCCCGGAGATCATCGCGGGTGTTGGAACGTTATTAATGACCAGCGTTGATCCGGGGCGCCGATTGCCTTCGTAGTCGATGAAAAAGAAGGTTCTATTGTGTCCGTTATAGAGCTTGGGAATGAACACCGGCCCGCTCAGACTGGCGCCGAACGTGTTCCATACCTTCGCTTGTTTGATGTTTGAGCCGTATGTGGTGGCGTCGAGCGCCCGGTTCTGCAGGTAGTCGAAAGCGCTGCCGTGGATTGCGTTTCCTCCGCTTTTGGTAGTGACGGTAACGTCGCCCGAAGCGGCCAGCTCGGCGTTGTTATTAATGGCGGAGACTTTGAACTCGCTCAACATCTCCGAAGACGGGTACATGTTCCTTGCAGCCGTATTTAGGCCTACGTTCACCGTCGAAGTCCCGTCCACGCTGTAGTCGGTCATAAATGGGAGCGACCCTGTCAAGGCAATGGCCCCCGTCGAATCCTGTTGAACATTGGGTAGAGCGACAATAGCGCCCAGCGGGCTGGTGGAAGCGCCCCGATAGTTCGCCGGCAGCTGGGTGATTTGCTGGTTGTTCATCGTGGACGAGATGGTAGCGTTCTCGGTGTTGATGACAGCACTTAACGCTTGCACCTCGATGGTCTCTTGCACCGCATTCAAGGCGAGCGTCAAGTCCACACGCCGCTCCTGGCGCGCATCGATCGCCACCTCAGGAACGCGTGCCGCGGCGAACCCCGATTTCGTCGCGGAGAGCGAGTAACGGCCGGGCTGCAGATTCAAAAACTGATACAGGCCGGATTCGCTCGACGTCGTCTTCCGGCTCGTATTCTCATCAAGGTTAGTAATTTCTATTTCTCCACCTGCAACGGCCGCACCGGAACTATCCTGTATCGTTCCCAGAATGCTACCGAAGGTGGATTGAGAAAAGGCCGGCGAGGAAGTAATCAGGCCAAATCCCGCTACGAGCAACCAAATCCTGGTCTGCATGGCTGTCATCTCTTTTATCCGCTGAAGAGTATTTTTGCTCCAAAAAAACTGCAATCCTGTCAAAAGTTCTTCTACGCGGAACACGACTGACGGGGTTCGGAGATGTCAGTATGGGGGTCGGCCCAGGGTTTTGTCAAGAATCATTCTGACGTTTATAATCCAATAACATGCGTGCTGCTTGTCAACGCTGCTTGCCTGTCAACGCCTGTCAACGCCTGCCAACGCCTTGACAGGGGCCTACACCAACTAATAGAATCTCCCCACAAAGACTTCGGGGATCGAAGTAACTGTCAGTCGAACAATGGGAGTGTGTATGCGTTCAGGAATAGGCGTCGCCGCCTTGCTGGCGGCTGCGTGCCTGCTGTTCGCCCAGGGCGATCGCGGCACCATCACAGGGACAATCTCCGATCCGGCGGGCGCCGTGGTTGCCGGCGCCCCTATTGAAGCCAGACACATCGAAACCGGAACCACGTATCCGGGCGAAAGTACGACCACGGGCAATTACACGATTTCGCAGTTGCCGGCCGGCACGTATGAAGTTTCGGTGACGGTGCCCGGCTTCAAGAAATTTGTCCGCAGCGGCATCACAGTGCAGGTGGCGGCAACACTTCGAGTCGACATTCAACTGGAAGTCGGAGCCGCAAGCGAATCAGTCACGGTTCAAGCGGATGCCGCGCTGCTGAAGACGGAAACCGGTGAGCTGAGCCATAACGTCACCACCGAAACTGTAGATAACCTTCCAATCCTCGGCATCGGCTCCTCGATGGCCGGTAGCTCCGCTATCCGAAACCCGCAGGCGGTAGCCTATCTGCTGCCGGGCGCCTATGTGGCGCCAAACGCGCAAATGCGCGTGAACGGTGCTCCCGGCAATACCGCCTCCTACCGGTTAGAGGGTCAGGACGCGAGCAATGGCCAGGTGCCTGCAACTCAGGCACAGGTACAGCCCAGCGTAGACGCGATTCAGGAAGTAACGATTCAAACCAGTAACTTCGCCGCGGAGTACGGCCTGGTGGGCGGAGGGTTTTTCAATTACACGATGAAATCCGGCACCAACCAGCTTCACGGCAGCGTCTACGATTATTTCGTTAATGAAGCGTTCAACGCCAACACTCCGTGGATCAACGCCAAGCCGACTGCCCGCCGCAACGATTACGGCTTTACAGTGGGTGGACCGGTGTTTATTCCTAAGGTTTATAACGGGAAGGACAAGACGTTCTTCTTCTTTAACTGGGAGCAGTTTCGGGAAACCGAGATTATTAACAACATTCTCGATACGGTGCCTACGGCGGCCTATCGCGCCGGTGACTTTTCGCAAGCACTGACTGGCCGAATTCTAGGCACCGATCCGCTCGGCCGTTCCATTCCCGAAGGCGGAATTTATGATCCCAACACGCAGCGCGCCGCGCCCAATGGCCAAATCATCCGCGATCAGTTCCCCAATAACCAAGTACCCTTGTCGCGTCTCGATCCGGTCGCGTTGAAGATTCAGTCTTTGATTCCGAACCCGAATCAAGGCACGGGTGTAATCAATAACGCGGTCTTCCCTTTCCCCAGCACACGAATCAGCTCCATTCCCGCATTCAAAATCGACCACTCCGTCGGCTCCAGGATGCATTTTTCCTACTATTGGTCGCAGACCAAAACCGCCAGCCAATACTCGCCCACGCTTGGCGGCGCCGACGGGCTTCCTGAACCGATCTCCGGTGAGATCGGTACCTTCATCACGGGGCGTGTGCAGCGCGGGAACTTCGACTACACGATTACACCCACATTGCTGTTTCATTTCGGGATCGGTTATCAAACGAATCACTTCACCGACGATCCCGTGGTCACCAATTTCAAC
>Ga0213875_10002295_pt1 | contig 11588 bp, 5 predicted proteins | sample BarmaccomBMRX_R8_FD_160105 | JGI IMG/M metagenome (GOLD analysis project Ga0213875, IMG submission 160105) | Root-associated microbial communities from Barbacenia macrantha in rupestrian grasslands, the National Park of Serra do Cipo, Brazil - RX_R8 | ecosystem: Host-associated > Plants > Roots... | reverse complement strand
GCTGCAGGATTCCCACGGAGTAGCCGGGCGAGAGGAAAGCCTCTCCGTTGCTCGGCTGGTCAAGGCCAGCCATGATTTTGAGCACACTCGACTTGCCAGCGCCGTTGGGGCCGACGACACCGATCTTGGCGCCGGGCAGGAACGCGGTGGTCACGTCATCGAGGATGACCTTGTCCCCGTGCGTCTTGCGCGCCTTCTTCATGGTGTAGATGTACTCGGCCATGGCCGCGATCGTAGAGCGGCGCGGAGCCGGCGAGTACCTCGGGACTCATCAGGCGCGGGCCAGACCCGCTCGGAAGAGGCGCTTTGCGCCGACGAATAACGCTTGTGGGGGACAAGTCGGCACCCGCCGCGGGCGCTCAGCCGGGCGGCGGCGGCGGGTGCCCGCCCAGATCGGCCAGCATCGCGTTGTAGGCGGCCAACTCAGCGTCGCCGTCCGCGTCCGCCTTGCGGTCGGAGCGCCGGGCGGCGCGCTCGTCGCTGCGTGCCCACTGCACCAGCAGGGCGAGCATCACCAGGAGCAGCGGTATCTCGCCCGAAGCCCACGCGATGCCGCCCCCTAGCCTCTGATCGGCCAGCTCATCGGTGACCCAGGGCAGGGCGAGTGAGCGGTAGAAGTTCTGTCCGATCACCGTCTGCATGCTCATCAGGATCACGCCGAAGAACGCGTGAAAGGGTATGGAGACGAACACGATGCCCAGCCGGCCGAGCGGAGGCAGTTGACGCGGTGCCGGATCCACCCCGATCACCGGCCAGTAGAACAGGTAGCCGACCAGGATGAAGTGGGCGTTCATGGCCAGATGTGCCCAGTGGTGGTCGAGTGCCGAGTCGAACAGCCCGGAGAAGTACAGGGCGTAGAACGATCCGACGAACAGCACCAGTGCGACCACCGGATGACTCAGTACCCTCGCCGCCGGCGAGTGCACCACGGCCAGCAGCCATTCGCGGGGCCCTTGCGGTTCGTCGGCGCCCGCCACCGGCAAGGCACGCAGCGCGAGGGTGACCGGCCCGCCGAGCACAAGCAACGCGGGCGCGAGCATGTTCAGCATCATGTGGCTGCCCATATGGGCGCTGAACATGGCCGGCGCGTACCGGCCGATCCCCGACGACGTCGCGACAAACACGATGGCACAGCCGCAGACCCAGGAGATGGCCCTGCCGACGGGCCAGCTGTCACCCCGTCGACGCAGCCGGCGCACGCCGGCGAGGTAGCCGATGGCGCCGAGCACCGAGGCGGTCCCGAACACCAGGTCGAACCGCCCGTCGAAGAGCAGTCGGAGGGCCGTCGGCGGGCCGTCCAGCGGATAGCCGATCAGCGCCTCGACGGCACCGACCGGGCCGTAGGCGTTCTGCGGCGGCGGCGTCCGCGCCAGCGCGGACGCGACCCCCACGGTGACGAACATGACAAGGATCTCGACCGCGGCCAGCCTGGCCATGGCCCTGCCGGATCCGGTCGCCACCACGGCTTTGACGCCGCGCGTTCGTTGCAGGTACCCGAAAACACCGAGCCCGGCGAGCAGCGCCACCTTGACCAGCACCAGCAGTCCGTAAGCCGTGTCGAACAGGTCTGCCGGCGGCAGCCGGACCAGGGCGTTGACCACACCGGAAAGGGCCATCACGACCCAGCAGACCAGGGCGATCCTGGAGAACCGGCTGGCGGCGAGAGCGAGGTGGTCGTGTCGGCGCCTGGCGTAGGCCAGCAACGCGATGAGCCCGCCGATCCACACCGCCGCCGCCGTCAGGTGGTAGAGCAGGCTGTCCGAGGCGAGGTCGTGCGAACCGCCGCTCGCGGAGTGTCCGCTCGCCGCCACCGGCACGAGACCGATAAGGGACAGCACGAAGAGCGTGGCCGTCCACCCCCAGCTCAGTGTGGCGAAACAGCCGGCCGCAAGCACGAAGACGAGGACGGCGGTGACCGCCCAGGCCTCGGCCTGGTCGACCTCGCCGACGCTGGCGACAAGGACCGCCGGATTCAGCATGACGGCGACCGGCTTGCCAACGCCGTCGGCGAGGGTGAAGGGAACCTCGAGGACGGCGCCGACGCACCACAGCGCCGCCGCCCACGCGGCGGTCCGCAGTGAGACGTAGCCGTCGGCGGTGAGGTCACCGGAGCGTTTCGCCGGCACGAGGAAAGCCGAGAACAGCAGCGAGCCGACGCAGACCGTCGACGCGGCCTCGGTCAGCACTCGAACGGCGGTGATGCCGCATCGCGTCACGGCGCCGGGATCGGGTAAGCCGAGATCGGTGTACAGCAGCTCGCTGCCGGACACCAGGGTGAGTACGACCCCGACCACCGCCGCGATCATGGCGCTGAGCACGAGCAGCGGCAGCAGTCCCGCTCTCCTGCCGGCCGGCCGGGTCGGAACGGGGTCTGTGGCCAGAACATCGACGGGCACACCACGAGGGTAGGCTGTCGCACCGGTCACACCGCACGGGTCTTGTGCGGCGACGAGGAGCCGTCCGCGTCGGCTACGTTCCTGCGGTTACCCTGATCAGGTGGTTGAGCTCGTCAGGTCCGCCGGACCGGACGTCGCGGTGCAACGGTGAGTACCCGACAGAAACATTTGAGATACTGGGAGCGATAACCAGCACGAATCAGGAGCACTGTTTTTCCAGCCTCCGTAGCTCAGCGGATAGAGCAAGTGACTTCTAATCACTTGGCCGCAGGTTCGAGTCCTGCCGGGGGCACAATCGATTGGGTGGGCCGCGCTCGCGGGACCGGGCGCTTGCGTGCTCCGGGAGACGACCCCCAGACCCCCGCTGCGCCGACCCACCACCAACACCACCTACGCCACCCCGCTGGGGCACAATTCGATAACGGACGCCCGGTGCGGTACAGCCGGTCGGCGTGGGTGACAAGGAGCCCGGTGACACGCCTCGTCACCCACGATCTCCCGCCCAGCTAGAAGTCCTCGTCGAAGGAGACCGTGCCGCTCACCGCGACCTGGTAGGCCGACACCCGGCGTTCGAAGAAGTTCGACAGCTCCTGCACGTCCTGCAACTCCATGAACGCGAACGGGTTCTTCGAACCGTAGATCGGCTCGATGCCCAGCACCTGGAGCCGCCGGTCCGCCACATGCTCCACATAGGACCGCATCGCCGCCACGGACATGCCCGCGACACCCTGCCCCAGCAGGTCCTCTGCGAACCGCGTCTCCACGTCCACGGCCTCGCGCAGCATCAGCCGCACCTGCTCGCGCAGCTCGTCGTCGAACAGGTCCGGCTCCTCGCGGCGCACCGTGTCCACGACGTCGAACGCGAACGCCATGTGCATCGACTCGTCGCGGAACACCCAGTTCGTGCCGGACGCGAGGCCGTTGAGCAGTCCGCGCGACCGCAGGAAGTACACGTAGGCGAAGGCACCGTAGAAGAACAGGCCCTCGATACACGCGGCGAAGCAGATCAGGTTGAGCAGGAACGACCGTCGGTCCTCCCGCGTCTCCAGACGGTCCAGCCGGGAGATCGAGTCGATCCACTTGTAGCAGAACTCGGCTTTGTCCCGAATGGACGGGATGTTCTCGACGGCGGCGAACGCCTCGGCTCGCTCATTCTCGTCGGGCAGATAGGTGTCGAGCAGCGTCAGGTAGAACTGGACGTGCACGGCCTCCTCGAACAGCTGCCGAGACAGGTAGAGCCGGGCCTCCGGCGCGTTCACGTGCTCGTAGAGGTTGAGCACGAGGTTGTTCGCGACGATGGTGTCACCGGTCGCGAAGAACGCGACGAGCCGGTTGACCAGATGCCGCTCGGCCGCGGACAGCTTTGACAGGTCGGCGAGGTCGGAGTGCAGGTCGACCTCCTCGACGGTCCACGTGTTCTTGATCGCGTCGCGGAAGCGCTCATAGAACAGCGGATAGCGCATGGGCCGCAGGGTGAGGTCCATGCCGGGGTCGAGCAGTGCGTGCTTGCGGGCGGTGTTCTCGAGCGTGGTCACTGGCAGGCCTCACAGGACTCGGGGTTTTCCAGGGAGCAGGCGACGGCGTCCACCGTGGGAACCGTGGCCTGCTGGATGCGCGTCGCCGGGCGTGAGCGCAGGTAGTAGGTGGTCTTCAGCCCCGCTTTCCAGGCGTAGAGGTACATCGAGGAGAGCTTGCCGATCGTCGGCGACGCGACGAACAGGTTCAGCGACTGGCTCTGGTCGACGTACGGACCGCGGGCCGCGGCCAGTTCGATCAACGCCTTCTGCGGCAGCTCCCACGCTGTGCGGAACAACGAACGCACGTCCTCGGGCAGCTCAGTGATGCCCTGCGCGGAACCGTCGTCCCGCTTGAGCCGCGCGCGGATCTCCTCGGTCCACAGGCCACGCGACCTGAGTTCACGTACAAGGTAGGAGTTGATCTGCAGGAACTCGCCGGACAGCGTCTCACGCTTGAAGGTGTTGGACACCTGTGGCTCGATGCACTCGAAGCAGCCCGCGATCGACGCGATCGTGGCCGTCGGGGCGACGGCGATCAGCAGCGAGTTGCGCAGGCCGTGCTCGGCGATCTGTTCGCGGACGGCGGCCCACCGCGACGTCTGCGTCGGCGTGACACCCCACAGGTCCGGCTGTAGCTCACCGCGTGCGGCGCGGGTCCGCGCGTACGCCGGGTGCGCGCCCGCGGACGCCGCCAGTTCGGCCGACGACTCCAGTGCCGTGAGGTAGACCTCCTCGGCGATCCGGGTCGACAGCTCGCGCGCCCGCGGCGAGTCGAACGGCAGGCGCAGTGTGAAGAACACGTCCTGCAGGCCCATGACACCGAGTCCGACTGGACGCCAGCGCGGGTTGCTGCGCGCCGCCTGCTCTGTCGGGTAGTAGTTGATGTCGATCACCCGGTCGAGGAAAACCACCGCGGTGCGGACCGTCCTGCGCAGCCGCTCCCAGTCGATGCCGTCGCCTTCGACGTGCGCGCCGAGGTTGACCGAACCGAGGTTGCACACCGCGGTCTCCTCATCGCTGGTGACCTCGAGGATCTCGGTGCACAGGTTGGATAGGTGCACCACGTTGCCCGGCTCGGCTGTCTGGTTGCAGGTGCGGTTCGCGGTGTCCTTGAACGTCATCCAGCCGTTGCCGGTCTGCGCCAGCGTGCGGATCATCCGTCCGTAAAGGTCACGGGCCTGCACCGTACGCACCGCACGACCCGCTTCCTCCGCGGCGCGGTAGGCGCGATCGAACTCGTCGCCCCAGAGGTCGACCAGCTCGGGAACCTCGTCCGGGTCGAACAGCGACCAGTCCGCGTCCGCCTCGACGCGGCGCATGAACTCGTCCGGGATCCAGTTCGCCAGGTTGAGGTTGTGCGTGCGCCGGGCGTCCTCACCGGTGTTGTCGCGCAGCTCGAGGAACTCGTCGATGTCCGGATGCCACGTCTCCAGGTACACGCAGGCCGCACCCTTGCGGCGGCCGCCCTGGTTCACCGCCGACACCGACGCGTCCAGCGTGCGCAGCCACGGCACGATGCCGTTGGAATGCCCGTTCGTTCCACGGATCAGCGCGCCGCGCGACCGCACACGCGACCACTGCACGCCGATGCCGCCCGCGAACTTCGACAGCCGTGCGATCTGCGCGTACCGCTCGTAGATCGACTCCAGCTCGTCGCGCGGCGAGTCCAGTAGGTAGCACGACGACATCTGGGTGTGCTTGGTGCCGGAGTTGAACAACGTCGGCGAGCTGGGCAGGTAGGCCAGCGACGACATCAGCCGGTAGAAGTCGATCGCCTCGGCCGCGGTGCGCGACAGGCCGCACGCCACACGCAGCAGCCAGTACTGCGGCATCTCGATGACCAGCCGCTTCGCGGGGTGACGCAGCAGGTAGCGGTCGTAGACGGTGCGCAGGCCGAAGTATTCGAACCGCCGGTCGGCGTCGATGTCGATCGCGTCGTCCAGCTTGCGTGCGTTGGCCGCCACGAACGTCGCGGTCTCCCCGCCGATCAGGCCCTCGGCGTGTCCGAGCGCGATGCTCTGGCTGAACGACTGCACGCCCTGGCGGCGCACCTCTTTCTCGATGTACGCGGCCAGCAGGCCTGCCGCGAGCTTCGAGTACTCGGGCTCCTCGGCGACCAGTGCGGCCGCCGTCTGGATGGACAGCCGGTCCAGTTCCTCGGTGGTCGCGCCGTCGTACAGACCGCTGATCGTCTTGGTCGCGACCCGCAGCGGGTCGACACCGCTCAGTCCGACGGTGCAGCGCTGCACCGCGCGCACGATCTTGTTGACGTCGACGGGTTCAAGTGCGCCGTTTCGCTTGCGCACGCACATGGTGGTTGTCGCCGTGTCGACGACCGTCACAGGCTCTCTCCTCGCGAGCTCGGTGGCCATGGAGAGCAGCGAGGAGCGACGGGCACGCACGACCGCCCTGTCCTCTCGCCCTCCCTCGGGGCCGCGGACACCCGCACGCGGGCGCGTGCGGGGCGCTGGCAGGTCTTCGGACTCACGGGCACGCCTGTCGGCTCCTACCGGCCATCGCTTCCCAGACCTCGCGGTCCAGTGCTTGGTGATGGCTTTCGTTCCCGTTCACCGCTGCGGGGCAGTCCCGGGCTCACACCGGGTTCCCTCTTGCGACGACCGATCTGGATGACCGGCCGAACCAGCTACCAGGACACAATACATGGACACTCGAAGCGAATTTGTACCCACATGTTGTGGGCGTGTCGCTCGGGTGGAGTAGTGCTCACGAGGTTGGCCGCCGTGCCCACGCCGTGGACGGGCTCGGTCAGCCCGTCGGATAGGGTCGTCAACCGGCACTCGGCCGCATGGACACCAGACACGCGAGAGAGATGTGGGGACAGATGGGCAGCACGGACGAGGGCGCTGAGCTGCTTGAACACATAGCGTCGATCCGTGAGCGGTCCCTGGCGGCCTGTGCTGCGGCGCGGACCATGGACGAGCTCGACGCGGCGCGCCGGGAGGTCCTCGGCCGATCGGGCACGCTCCTCCAGGTCCGTCGCGCCATCGGGTCGCTGCCCGGAGAGCAACGCAAGCAGGTCGGCGCGGCCGTGGCGGCGGCACAGCGCGACGTCGAACAGGCCCTCACCCGCCGAGAGCGGGAGCTGCTGGACTCAGAGCCGGTACTGGCCCGCCCACTGGACGTCACACTGCCGGGCATCCCAGTCCCCACTGGGGGTCTGCATCCGACGGTACAACTCATGTACGACCTGAACGACGCTTTCGCCGCGTTGAACTTCCAGATCTACGAAGGACCGGAGATCTCTTCGGAGCTCTTCGAATTCGACAACCTAAACTTCCCACCAGAACACCCTGCCCGCGAGAGCATGGACACCTACTGGTTGACGTCCAGCCACGCAAAATCCGGCGCGGAACGCCTGTGCCTGCGGCCCCACCTGACCGGTGCGAGCGTCCGTTTCATGCTGGAGAACCAGCCTCCGTTTCGATTCGTCTACCCGGGTCGGGTGTACCGCAACGAGAGCACCGACGCCCGCCACGAGCGCGCCTTCTTCCAGTACGAGGTCCTCATCGTCGACAGGCACGTCCCGCTGACCCTGGGAAAGTTCCTGGTCAGCACCATTCTCGACACCGTCTTCGGCAAACACGTGCCAACCCGCATGCGGACTGGGTTCTTCCCGTTCGTCGAGCCCGGGTTCGAGATCGACATGCAGTGCCAGGTGTGTGGCGGGCAGGGGTGCCGAACATGTCACGGTGTTGGATGGCTGGAGATCATGCCCGGCGGCAGCCCGCACCCGAATGTCCTTCACGCGGGCGGCCTGGACCCGGACGAGTGGACCGGCTTCTACGTCAACGTCGGGCTCGACCGGCTGGCCATGATGCGATACGGCATTGACGACGTCCGCCTCATGCACTCCGCCGACCTTCGTTTCCTTGGCCAATTCAGCTAGGAGCCCGCGGTGAAGGTTTCCCTTGAATGGGTCCGCGACTATGTGGACCTGCCTTCCGACATCGACGTCAAGAGCCTGGCGCACGAGTTGACGCTCAAGACCGTGGAGGTCGAGGAGTGGGTCGACACCTCCATCGCGCTCGCCAACGTCGTGGTGGCGCGCATCGCGGAGGTGGAGCCGGTCAAGGACGGGGTTCGGGTCGCGTGTGACGTCGGCCGTCCCGCGCTCGTCACGCTGGCCAGTCGCGCCTCTGGACTGCGGGTCGGTCAGGTGGTGGCGGTAGCCGAGCCAGGAGCGAGGCTTGCCCCCTCGGAGGGTGGGGTGGCCCGTGAGGTCAACGTCGCCACGGTGCTGGGCATCCCCAGCGAGGGCGTGATCTGCAGCCCCAGGGACCTCGGCCTCCAGGCGATGTGTCCGGACACACGCGACCAGGTGCTCCATCTGGATCCGGCGTCCGCGAAGCCGGGGCAACCGGTGGCGGAGGCGCTGGGCTGGGACGACTTCGTCCTGGACATCGACAACAAGTCCCTGACCAACCGCCCGGATCTGTGGGGCCACTACGGCATCGCGAGGGAACTCGCCGCCATCTACGGCCTTCCCCTCAAGGCGCTGGACACCGCCGAGTGGTCGGACACCGTGGACGGTCTCATCGGTGCGGTGGACCCCGATGTGTGCCAGCGCTTCACGGCCTTGTCGTTCAGCCTCGACCAGCCCGGCGAGGCCCCCCTGTGGCTGCGCAGCCGCCTTGCCCGCATCGGCGAGAACAGCCGCAACCTGTGTGTAGACCTCAGCAACTATGTGATGTTCGCCGTCGGTCAGCCCAACCACGTCTACGACGCGGACAGGCTCTCTCTTCCCTTGACGGTGGCCCGCGCCGACACCGCCGTCAAGGTCGACATCATCGGCGGGACCAGTGTGGAACTCGACACCCGGACGCCGGTGATCGCCGACGGCGCCGGCCCGGTGGCTGTGGCGGGCGTCATCGGCGGCGCCCACAGCAGCGTCACGGCCTCTAGCACGAGGTTCGTGCTGGAGACGGCGTCCTTCCGCCCGCAGCCGGTCCGTCGGACGACACAGCAACTCGGCCTGCGGACCGAGGCGTCGGCCAGGTTCGAGAAGGGGCTGGACACCGACCGAGTCGACCAGGCCGCGGGCATGTTCCTCAGCCTGCTGCGCGAGATCGCGCCCACCGCGGCGGTCGCCGGAAGCCAGGACCTACGCGTCGAGTCGACCGTCCCGGTAACAATCGACGTCGACAACGCGTTCCTCGCCGCACGCATCGGACAGCGGCTTGAGATAGCCGAAACGCGTTCCACTCTGGAATCGCTCGGGTTCACTGTCGACCTCGCCGGCGACATCCTACGCGTCACAGCACCAGCATGGCGGTCCACAGGGGACATTTCGCTTCCCCACGACATCGTCGAGGAAGTGGCCCGGATCCATGGATACGACCACATCCCCGCGGCCAGGCTCCACCTGACCGCCGAGCCGGTCCGCAGCCTGAACCACCGGCCCCTGGACCGTGTCCTGCGGGAGCAGCTGGCCGCGCGTGCTGCCATGCGGGAGATCGTCACCTACCCCTGGGTCGCCGATGACCTGTTGACGGCGACCGGTTACAGCAAGGCGAAAACCATCCTGTTCGACGGCGCGCCCGCCCCCGACCGCAACTCGTTGCGGCCCTCCTTGATCCCGAACCTCATCGAGGCGGTCGCCGCGAACCTGCGGTTCTACCCGTCGTTCTCCCTGTTCGAGCTTGGCTACGCCTTCACAGTCGGGCCACCCGTGCGACACCACGGCCGGTTCGAGGAGCTGCCCCCGCACCACAGGCTGCTGGCCGGTGCCATCGTCGGCGGCGACGGAGAGGAAGCGTTCCGGCGAGCCAAGGGGGTCATGGACATGCTCCGTGAGCATGCCCACCTCACCGACCTGCGATTCGAAACCACAACCGAGTCCGCCGCGTGGGCGGACCGATCCGCCCGCCTCGACCTCGTCGCCCATGACCGCCGCGTCGGCACCCTGGGCCTGCTGGCCAACAGGCCGCGTCGCGTTGCCGACATCCAAGCCCACGTCGCCTGCTTCGAACTCGACGTCGATCTGCTGATCGCCCATACCAGCAGGGACAACCGCTATCGGCCCGTCCCGGATTTCCCTGACGCCGACTTCGATCTCACCGTCGTCGTGGCCGACACCGTGCCCTGGCAAGACCTGGACGCCACAGCCAGCGCGGCCGACGGAACCGTCCACAGCATTACGTTCGTTGGCGAGTTCCGCGGCTCCTGGGTCCCGGAAGACCACCGCGCGGTGACCATGCGAGTGACCCTGCGGCCCAGCACCAGCACGCTGACCCCGGAACAGATCGCGACAGCACGGCAATCGATCCTCACCGTGCTCCGCGACCGGCACGGTGCCCGCCTCCGAGACGCCTGAACGGCAGTCAGCGCCGATCGGCTCGCGGCACGCTCAGCCTCGCAGGCGTCGCCGCAGCTCCGGACCGATCACCGCCAGCGCTTCCGGACCAAGCATGTCCTCGTGCCGCACGGCCACCTGGCGCACGTCGACCGTGCCGCCGACCAGTGGCGCCCACTCCGCCGAGAGGTCCGGCAGCGGCGAGGTCCGCACGGTGGCCTCGAACGCCAGCAGATCACCGGAGACGTGCGGCGCCCGATGGGCATCCATCAGGTGCACGTGGTGGACGGCGGTGCGGATCAGCGCGGAAACGGTTGCGTGGTCCAGGTCGGCGAGGACGTTCCCGATCCGGCGTGCCGCCGCGACCACGAGTTCGACGGTGAGGTCACCGTCCGCCACCGCGTCCGCGGGCAGGCCGAGTCCGTCCAGCGCGCCGCGACGGATGTCGTCGTCGCTCAGCGTCGTCCACCGCCGGATCGGGAACGAGTCGAGCACCGCGAGCAGGCGTACCGACCGGTTCTCCGTCGCGAGGCGGGCGGCCATCGCGTGTGCCACGACTCCGCCGAACGACCATCCGACCAGGTGGTACGGGCCGTCCGGCTGGATCTCGCGCACCACGTCGAGGTAGTGGCCGGCCATCGCGTCCACCGAAGTGGCCGCCTCGTCCGGCTGGGTCAGGCTCCTTGCCTGCAGCGCGTACACGGGCCGGTCGTCCACCCAGCGGGTCAGCGCGGCGTAGGCCCATCCCAGGCCGCTGCCGGGATGGACGCAGAACACCGGCGGCCCCTCGCCCCCGCTGGCCAGCGGAAGGAGGACCTCGAGCCCGGAGGGCGCCCGCGCGCCCGAGCCGGCGCCGTCCAGCGCCGCCGCCAGCCCAGCCACCGTCGGGGTGGCGTACAGCGTGCGGACCCCGACTGTGTGGCCGGTGTCCGTCCGAATGCGGCTGACCAGCCGAGCCGCCGCGAGCGAGTCGCAGCCCAGCGCGAACAGGTTGTCCTCCACTGCCACGTCGGCGCGGCCGAGAATCTCGCTCACCAGCGCGAGAACTCTCCGTTCCGCGTCGGTGCGCGGCCCGGCCGTCGGAGCCCGCCGCTGGTGTTCCGGTGCCGGCAATGCCGCGCGGTCCACCTTGTCATGGGCGTTGGTCGGAATGGTGTCCAGCCACACGACAGCATCCGGCACCAGATAGTTCGGCAGCCGTTCGCGCAGGCCGGCAAGCAAGTCCGCGGTCGACGCCCGTGCTCCCGGTGCGGCGACGACGTAGGCGACCAGGCTCCGCACCCCAGGGACGTCCTCGCGCACCACGACGACAGCACGGCGCACGTCGGCCCGGGCGATCAACTGCGCCTCCACTTCGGCGGG
>Ga0213875_10002294_pt1 | contig 11592 bp, 5 predicted proteins | sample BarmaccomBMRX_R8_FD_160105 | JGI IMG/M metagenome (GOLD analysis project Ga0213875, IMG submission 160105) | Root-associated microbial communities from Barbacenia macrantha in rupestrian grasslands, the National Park of Serra do Cipo, Brazil - RX_R8 | ecosystem: Host-associated > Plants > Roots... | reverse complement strand
GCGCTCCGCGACGCCATCGCCCAGCGGCTCGTCGACAGCGTCGACGGAATCGTGATCACCCAAGGAACCGACACCATCGAGGAAACCGCCTACCTGTTGGACCTCACCCACACCGCCCCGCAGCCACTCGTGATCACCGGAGCGATGCGCAGCCCCACCATGGCCGGTGCCGACGGACCGGCCAATCTGCTCGCCGCCGTCCGGGTGGCCGCCAGTCCACACGCCCGCGGCATGGGTGCCGTCGTGGTCTTCGCCGATGAGATCCACGCTGCCAACCGGGTCCGCAAGACCCACAGCACCAGTGGGGGCACCTTTCAGTCCCCCAACGGCGGTCCGCTCGGCTACCTCGTGGAAGGGCGGCCGCGAATACTCAACCGGCCAACACATCGGCTCACCATCGCCGCTGTCCACGCTCCCCGGCCGGTGGACGTCGGACTGATCACGGTCACCATGGGCGACAGCGGCGTGCTACTCGACGGGCTCGACCATCGCCTCGACGGACTGATCGTGGCCGGCCTCGGCGCTGGACACGTTCCCCAACACATGGTCGGCCCCCTGGAGCGACTCGCCTCCCGCATGCCTGTGGTGCTCGCCTCACGCACCGGGGCCGGTTCCGTCCTGCGCGACACCTATGCCTTCGCCGGCTCCGAATCGGACCTGCTCGGCCGCGGTTTGATACCCGCGGGCTTCCTCGACCCCCTCAAAGCCCGTGTCCTTCTGCACCAGCTCCTCGCCGGTGGACATGACCAAGCCGGCATCCGGTCCGCGTTCGCCGCCGCCGGTGACCCAAGCCCGTAGGCCGTCCAGTCAGGCGCTGCGGAGAAAACGGTCCAGCACCCGGGTACCGAATTCCACGGCGTCGACTGGCACGCGTTCGTCCACGCCGTGGAACAGGGCTGTGAAGTCCAAGTCGTCCGGAAGCCTCAGCGGCGCGAACCCGAAACAGCGGATCCCCAACCGCCGGAACGCCTTGGCGTCGGTACCGCCGGACAGCATGTACGGCAGCAACTTCGCCGTGGGGTCCTCCGCGTGGATTGAGGCGTGCATCGTGTCGACCAATGCACCGTCGAACGTCGTCTCGATTGGGGGAAGACTGATCCACTCCCGTTCGACGTCAGGTCCCAGGATTTCGTTCAACTCGCGCTCGAATGCCTCCTGGCGACCGGGCAGGATCCGACAGTCCACTGTGGCTTCCGCGGTGGACGGGATGACGTTGGCCTTGTAGCCGGCCGTCAGCATCGTCGGATTCGCGGTATCACGCAGCGTCGCTCCGACCAGCCTGGCGAGTCCACCCAGCTTGCCGACCGCGCCGTCGATGTCGTCGTCGGGAAACTCGATGCCGGTCAGTTCGGTTACCCCGGCAAGGAATTCGCGGACCGAATCTGTCATCACCAGTGGGAACCGGTGGCGGCCCAACCGGGCCACCGCATCGGCCAGCCTGGTGACCGCGTTGTCCTCGTGCACCATCGAGCCGTGGCCGGCGCGCCCACGGACCTTCAGCCTCAGCCAGGCGATGCCTTTCTCCGCCGTCTCGACCAGGTACGCGCGCACCCCGTCCTTCAAGGTGATCGAAAAGCCGCCGACTTCACCGATCGCCTCGGTACAGCCGTCGAACAACTCGGGCCGATTGTCCACCAACCAGCCGGATCCCTGCAGCCCGCCGGCTTCTTCGTCGGCCAGAAAGGCGAAGACGATGTCCCGTTCGGGAACGATGCCGTCACGACGCATACGCCGTGCCGTGGCCAACATCATCGCCACCATGTCCTTCATGTCAACAGCGCCCCGGCCCCACACGTAGCCGTCCTGGACCACGCCGGAGAACGGATGAACGGACCACTCCCCCGCCTCCGCCGGCACCACATCGAGATGACCGTGCACCAGCAGCGCGCCACGATCCCGATTCGCCCCGGGCAACCGTGCGATCACGTTGCCCCTACCTGGTCCTTGATCGCCCGACTCGACGTAGGTGGTGTCAAATCCGACCTCGGCCAGCTTCTCGGCCACGTACTCCGCAGCCGCCCGCTCCCCCACCGTCGTCGCCGGATCCCCGGTGTTGGTGGTGTCAATTTGGATCAGTTCACTGGTCAGCGTGACCGCTTCCAGCATCGCTTGCTCGAGCCCGCCCGCCGCCGTCTCCGCATGCTCGTTCACCAGGCCTTTCTATCACCGTTTTGACAGGTCGAGGGCGTGACAAGAGGGCGATTTGGGTTACCCTGAGTAGATCATGTACCCTCTGGGCACACGGTTGAAGAACCGGGTCCGGGTGGCGGAATGGCAGACGCGCTAGCTTGAGGTGCTAGTGCCCGCAAGGGCGTGGGGGTTCAAGTCCCCCCTCGGACACTCCCTTACCCCACGGCTTACCGAGTCGACCGGTGGCGTGCCCGGGACTCCACATCGCCACTGATGCACACCGTCAGTGATACGCCAGTGGAGGTGGCGACTCGTCAGCGTGCGCGAGGTTCGCGACCGGGGTGACCACCAACGCGTTGTAGAGATGACGGATCTCGTTGAGTGTCAACGGAATCAACCCGGCAGGGGCGGGCCTGGAGCGGGCGGTGACCGTCACGATCGCGAGGAAGGCGTGCGCGAGCAGCACCAGGGTCGTCCAGCGGTGCCAGGACCTCCACGTGCGGCACTGGTGCTCATCCAGGCCGGTCTGCCCCGTCGAGGTCTGCAACGACTCCTCCACGGTCCACCGCCGCCCGGCCACCCGCACCAGCGCGCCCAACGGCACCCGCCCGGGTGCATAGCAGCGGTAGAACGCCAACTCGCCAGTGCGGCGATTGCGCCGGACCAGCAGCCACCGCTGCCCCTCGGGCGCGTCGCCGCCGGTCGCGGTGATGGTGATCCAGGCCCAGTCATAGAACCGGTGACCTTTCGCGTCTTTGCCCGCGGACAGGCACTGCCAGGCGCGTTTCGGCAACCACCCAACGACCGCGTCGGCCCGAACCGTGCCCGCGGCGGTGCCGACCCGGTGACCGCAGGCCACCGCCAGCACGTACCCGACCCGCCGAGCCCGCGGATCGGCCCGCAGCGTCGGGTTGCCGCCATAGACCTCGTCGCCGGCCACCCACCGGGCGCCCACGCCGCCGTGCAGGGCGCGCAGGATCATGCGGGAGGCCAACGCCGGCTCGGTCGCAAACCCTGTGCCCTCGGGCACCCCCCGCGGCCGCGCACCGATCGGCGTCGCCCGTCCAGGAGCGCGGCAGGTAGAGCTCCCGGTCGATCAGCGTGTGCCCTACCGTGGTGGTATCGGTGACAAACACCCCGACATGGCTGTTCTCGACCCTGCCGGCGGTGCCGGTGTACCGCCGCTGCACCCCCACCGAGCGGGTGCCCTTCTTCAGGTCCCCGGTCTCGTCGACCACCAGCATCGCGTCGGTGTCACCCAGGTGTTCCACCGCGGCGTCGCGCACGTCGTCGCGGACGGCGTCGGCGTCCCACACCGCCCGTGACAGCAGGTCCTGCATCCCGTCCGGGGTCGCCTCGCCGGCGTGCGCGGCGATCGTCCAGCAGTTCTTGCGGGGCAGGTCGGACAGCGATCCTTCCACGAACGCGCGCGCCCGCCGTCGCGGTTCCACCCGACCGAACCTCATGGCCACTCGGGCCATCAACTCGTCGAAGGTCTCTCGCCAGCCGACCGGGTCGACCTCGGCGGGGTCTACGCTGTGGCTCGCAGCCACCACGTCGTCATGGGCAGTCCTCACAAACCGTTCATGATCGCGTGGTGGCCGTACCCGTCTTCACAGTGCCCCTGACCAGCGAAGATCACGAACTCCGGCTGCCGTAGTAGGCAGCCTGAGCACACCGCACAGACTCTTCCCGCCAAATCAGGTGAATCTTACTGATGCTGAGCGATAGCTGAAGAAGAACCGTCATTGGCCCTGGTTTTCAGGCTTCTCTCAGCTATCGGGTACATCATCATGACTACCGCGGCACTTACAGGACGTGCCTTTGTTACTGGGGAGCGTAACAAGATGTACACATCTTGGCAGATCGCAATGTTCAGCGCACGAAATCGGACAAGCATGACATAAGCAGACGACACACCTGTGGCGCATTCGTCATCTTGCCGAATAGGTGGAAGCTGTCAAAAGTAGCTTTTGTCTGAACCGCGCCGCCTGCGATTCCCGATGAGGAGCACGCTTCCGCACGGGTAACGCTGTGAGGCAGAGCATGCTAGTGCAATCAGTGGTGCGAAATTCGCCACTTTGATATCGATCAAGGAGCGACTATGGCCGACTCAAATACGGCCACTTATTCTGCCGAGCGTAACAACAACGATGTTGACCTGAAATCGGTACCAACAGCGATGCCGTCCAGCAGCCTCAGGGCACCTGCCGCCGGGTCTGGGGTATGCGCTGTCGTCGTTGAGGAACGAGGGGCGCTCGACGAGGATTGGTCCGCCCATCACGATGACAAGGTTCTCGTTTGCCGCAAGTACGCAAATTCAAGCCGCTGGCGAAGCGGGGAGCGTCTGGAACAGCTGTTCGAGAACCGCTGCGACCGGCTCCGTGACAGCAATCAGCGTGATCAAATAGCTGTGGATATTGGCTCGGCGAGCGTGACATACGATCAACTCGACATGCGCGCCAATCAGCTCGCCCGCTGTCTACTGGACCGAGGAGTCCGAGCTGGGGACCGGATCGGACTGCTGTTCGACCAGCCTTTGGATGCCTATGTTGGCATGCTGGCGGTCCTCAAGGTCTACGCGGTGTACGTGCCGCTGGATGTGGGATTTCCCCTTGACCGTATCGCCTACATTGTCCGAGATGCTCAGGTGCAGATGGTGTTGTCCCTGTCTCACGTGCGGAAGGGCCGCGAGCATATCGCGAAGTTTGTGTGCATCGACGAGATGAGCACGCAAATCGACCGGCAAGACGGGCACCGTCTGACCAGTGCGGAGAAAGGGGCCCCAACCGACGACCTGTGTTATGTCATCTATACGTCAGGCTCGACAGGGCAACCGAAGGGGGTGGCTGTCGAGCATGCCAGCATCTGCAACTTCGTCCAGGTCGCTAGTGAGGTCTACGGAATCAAATCGGGCGACCGCGCCTACCAAGGTATGACGATTGCCTTTGACTTCTCGGTCGAGGAGATTTGGGTGCCATGGGCGGTCGGCGCGACCCTGGTCCCCAAGCCTGGTGGAATCAGCCTGCTCGGTTACGAGCTTGGGGACTTCCTCAAGACAAACAGCGTCACTGTGCTGTGTTGCGTTCCGACCCTGTTGGCGACGCTGGACGCTGATCTTCCAGATCTTCGCTTCCTGCTGGTGTCCGGTGAGGCATGTCCACAAGACCTCATCGCTCGGTGGCACCGCCCTGGCCGCAGGTTTCTCAACGTCTACGGCCCGACGGAGGCCACGGTCACCGCGACCTGGACCACCGTCCGTCCCAATCAGCCCGTGACCATCGGTGTTCCACTCCCCACGTATTCGGTGGTCATCCTCGATCCGGTCGAGCCGAAAATACTTGATCGAGGGAAGATCGGGGAGATCGGCGTCGCTGGAATCGGGCTCGCTCGCGGCTACCTCAACCGTGACGACCTCACCAACCGCGCATTCATCCAGGATTTTGTGGGAATCGCCAACAACCCTTCGGGCAGGATCTACCGGACCGGCGACCTCGGTAGTATCAACGCCGACGGCGAGATTGTCTACCACGGCCGCATCGACACCCAAGTAAAAATTCGGGGCTACCGGATCGAGTTAACCGAGATCGAATCGGTCTTGCTAGGAGTTGAAGGTATCGCGCAAGCTGTAGTCGATACCTACGAACCAGAACCTGGAATCGTCGAACTGGCCGCATACTACAGTCTTCATGAAACTGCCTCCGATGTAGATCGCGAAAATATATATCGACAGTTGCGTCAGCGTCTGCCCAGCTACATGATTCCAGCGTACCTGGACAAACTCGACGCCATCCCCATGACCACGAGCAATAAGGCCGATCGAGGCAGGCTTCCGGCGCCGTCGAGCCAGCGTAGCCTGACCAGCAACAGCGACTATGCGGGGCCAGACACCGAACTCGAAAAGAGCCTTGCCGATACCCTGGCCACCGTCATCGGCGTCGATCGTGTATCCGTGGACAGCGATTTCTTCAGTGACCTCGCTACCAACTCTTTGCTGATGGCGCACTTCTGTGCGGCTCTGCGCGATCAGAACAGTCTTCCACCAGTGTCGATGAAGGACATTTACCTGCATCCGACTATACGTGGGCTAGCAGCGACATTGTCTGAAGCATCCAACACCGCATCGTCACGTACTGTTCCAGCGCCAGCGCCAGCGGCAGCGGCGATCGAGCCGATCAGCACCCTGCGGTACGTCATCTGCGGCGCGCTGCAGCTGCTCCTGTTCCTCGGGTACGTGCTAGTGGACTCTATTACCATCGACAAAGCTATCGAGTGGATCGGCTACGCCAACGGCGTGCTCGAAATATATCTGCGGTCGATCGTGGCGGGTGGGGGCGGATTTCTGGTGCTCTGCGCGATTCCGGTCGCCGCAAAGTGGCTGCTCATTGGCCGCTGGAAGGCCCAGCAGGAGATTCGAGTCTGGACGTTGCCCTATGTCAGATTCTGGGTCGTCAAATCGTTGATCCGGTTCAATCCCATGAGGCTTTTTGTCGGCTCACCGCTCTATGTGGCCTATCTTAGGATGCTCGGTGCGAGCATCGGTAAAAATGTGGCGATCTTCTCCCAACATGTTCCCATCTGCACCGACCTCATCACAATTGGCGACGGCGCGGTAATTCGTAAGGACTGCTTTTTCAACGGGTACCGCGCTCAGGCCGGCAGGATCATTACAGGCAGGATCACTCTGGGGGCACACGTACTTGTCGGAGAAGCGACGGTCCTGGATATCGAGACCAGGCTTGGTGACCATGCCCAACTCGGGCACACGTCCTGTCTGCACGCCAATCGCACGGTACCCGACGGTCAACACTGGCACGGGTCTCCGGCGGAACCTACCGATGTGGACTACCAGTCGGTCAGGCCGACCAAATGCGGTCGTCACGAAAGGATTCGTTACAGCGTCCTGCAACTGCTCACGATGGCGACGGTCTATCTGCCACTGATACTGATCGGCACCGAGGCCGCTGACGTGTGGCTGAACTCGTTGTCGATCGCGCCATCAGGCTGGGAGTCCCTCCGCGACCTGTTGACCTGGTCCCTGGCGGCGTTTATCGGGCTGCATCTCGCTGGACTCGTCATCGTGCTCACCGTGCCGCGACTGCTCAATGCCGCGCTGGTGCCAAACCGGGTGTACCCCCTCTACGGGCTCCACTACACCATCCAGCGCGCGATCACACGGTTGACGAACATGGCGCCGTTCACGTACCTGTTCGGCGACAGCTGCTATATCGTCCACTACCTGCGTGGACTTGGGTACAACTTGTCCGACATCCAGCAGACAGGGTCGAACTTCGGGGTCGAGGTCAAGCACGAAACCCCGTTCATGAGCGCGATCGGCAGTGGAACGATGATCTCGGACGGACTGTCGATCATCAATGCCGACTTCTCGAACACGTCCTTTCGGGTACGGAAAGCCTCGATCGGTCCACGAAACTTCGTCGGCAACAACGTCACATACCCATCTGGCGGTCGTACCGGTGCAAACTGTCTCCTCGCGACGAAGGCCATGATCCCGCTGGATGGACCGGTCAGACAGAACACTGGCTTGCTGGGCTCGCCCTGCTTTCCGATTCCACGATCCGTCCACCGTGACAGCCAGTTCGAGGGGGTGATGTCCGGGACACGGCTCACCACTGGCGTGGCGGCCAAGACCCGGCACAACACCGTCACCATGGTGCTCTACCTGTTGGCACAATGGATCCACTTCGTGGGTGTCGTATTGCTCGCCCTGACCGCCGACATCCTGTACGACCGGTTCGGTGCTCCGGTCGTCGCGGCGGATGTCGTTGCGACGTTGACATTCACGATCACCTACTGGTCTGTGCTCGAACGCGCTGCGCTGGGCTTCCGAGCGCTGAAGCCACAGGTCTGCTCGATCTACAACCTTGTGTTCTGGCGGCACGAACGCTTCTGGAAACTCGGTGCCGGACGCTACCTCACCCCACTGAACGGTACGCCTTTCAAGAATGTGGCCTGGCGCGCGCTCGGCGTTCGCATAGGGCGCCGGGTCTTCGACGACGGATGCTCCATGCCGGAAAGGACTCTGGTATCCATCGGCGACGACTGCACTCTCAACGAGGGATGCACGATTCACCCCCACACTCTTGAGGACGCTGTTTTCAAGTCTGACTACGTCGCGATCGGTGATGGCTGCACGATCGGAACCAACGCATTTATTGACTATGGCGTGATAGCAGGGGCCGGCTCGACAGTCGATCCGGACTCGTTCCTGATGAAAGGCACACGGATCGCACCTAACGCACACTGGCGGGGAAACCCAGCAACTGAGGTTCCAACCTTCTGAGTCGTATGTGCACCGTGATGCACAACCTCATTGTCTTGACGACTGTACGGAGACTTCCATGACTGTAATCAGCCAACCCGACGCGATGACCTCCCCATGTGTCCAGGGCGACCTTCCGGGTCCCCGCTCCGCGGAGTACCTGGCCCGTCAGCAGGACAGGGAGTCAAACGCGCGGACCTATCCCAGGCACCTACCGATGGCGATCGCCGAGGGGCGCGGCAGCTTCGTTCGCGATGTGGACGGAAACGTGTTCATAGATTTCCTGGCCGGGGCCGGGGTCTTGTCGCTGGGGCACAACCACCCCGAGTTGGTCGCGGCCGTTGTCGATCAGCTGGACCACCTCACCCACGGCCTGGACTTCCCGACCCCGGCCAAGGACGCTTTCATCGGTGCACAACTGTCCATGCTGCCGCTAGCGATGCAGGACAGGATGAAACTGCACTTCTGCGGACCAACAGGGGCGAACGCCGTCGAGGCCGCGATCAAACTGTGCAAGACCGCGACTGGCAGGGGCAACGTCATCACCTTCCAGGGAGGGTTCCACGGAAGCACGCATGCCACGATGTCCCTGACCGGTTTGCTGGCCCCCAAACAACATGTGGCCAACGGATTGCCTGGCATCCACTTCTTCCCTTACTCCTACTGTGGACGATGCCCGATAGGTCTGACCCGAAACACGTGCACCGTCAACTGTGCGCACTACCTGGAACACTCGCTGCACGATAGCAACGGCGGACTGTCGCGCCCAGCAGCGGTGATCTTGGAACTGGTACAGGGCGAAGGCGGCGTGATACCAGCCGATCCGGAATTCGTCCGGCGAATCCGCGAGCTCACGAGGCAGCTGGACATTCCGCTAATCGTCGACGAGGTACAGACTGGATGCGGGCGGACCGGGACGTGGTTTGCCTTTGAACAGTACGACATCGAACCGGATGTGATCGTGGCGTCCAAAGCTCTCAGCGGCATCGGCACTCCGATCGCGATGATCATGTACGAAAAGCGGTTGGACACGTGGGCTCCTGGGGCGCACATCGGAACATTTCGCGGCAACCAGTTGGCATTCGCTTCTGGTGCTCGCGCCGTGGACATCATCCGGCGTGACGACGTGCTGGATAACGTGAGACGACGCGGTGAACAGATCGCCGACCGGCTGACTGCGTTGGCTGGTAATCCGTGGGTCCGGGAGGTGCGCGGCAGGGGGTTGATGTGGGGAATCGAGCTTGCCGATCCCGTCGACGGACAACCAGCGGGCGCCCATGCCGCCGCAGTACAGGCCTCGGCACTACGACGCGGATTGATCACTGAGGTGGGTGGTCGCGACGACTGCGTGGTGCGATTGCTCCCCTCATTGACCGTCACAGCCGAGATCGTCGACATCGCATGCACGATCTTGATTGACGCCGTTCAGACCCAATGTCTGAATGGGAGCCGGTGATATGGCACTCATTGTGCAGAAATACGGCGGCTCGTCGGTCTGCGGCCCAGAGCGGATCAGAGCGGTGGCCCAGCGGGTCGTGGACACGCGCCGAGCCGGACATGAAGTGGTTGTGGTTGTCTCGGCGATGGGGGACACCACTGATGAACTGCTCGACCTGGCGAGCCAGGTGGCGGGTGCCCCGCAGGCACGGGAATTGGATGTGCTGCTGACGGCGGGCGAGTCCGTCTCGAGCGCGCTACTGGCGATCGCCGTCAATGATCTGGGACAGCGGGCTTGCGCGCTGTCAGGCTCACAGGCGGGGATCGTCACCACTGGGACACACGGCACGGCCAGGATCGTCGACGTACTCCCCATGCGAGTGCGTCGCGAATTGGCGTGCGGCTCGGTCGCAGTGGTGGCGGGATTTCAGGGCGTCTGTCAAAGCACTGAGGATGTCACCACCTTGGGGCGGGGTGGATCTGACACAACCGCAGTGGCGCTGGCCGCCGCACTGGGCGCTGACGTATGCGAGATCTACACCGATGTGGACGGTGTGTGCACCGCAGACCCCAGAATCGCGCCCAACGCCAGACTGCTGTCGAGATTGGGCTATGAGCAGATGCTGGAGCTGGCCGCGCACGGCGCGAAGGTGCTGATGCCGCGCTGTGTCGAGTACGCCCGCCGTCATCGCGTCAGGGTGCATGTTCGGTCTTCATATAGTGCTCGACCTGGCACGTTGGTGATTGGTTCACTGGAGGAACACAAGATGGAACAGCCGTTGATTATCGGTGTGGCGCATGACCTTTCCGAAGTCAAGTTTGCAGTCACGGGTATACCCAGCCGGACAGGTGGTGCGACCAGCATCCTGCGTGTACTTGCCGATGCTCGGATTGAGCTGGGGATGGTAGTGCAAAACATATCAACGTTGGGCGCAAAACTGACCGACCTGACGTTGACCCTGCCGAGAGAGGATAGCCGGTTGGCGATCGGTTTGCTGCACAGCCATCGCGACGTGAGTGGCTTCAGCTCTGTATCATGTGACGAGCAGATCGGCAGGGTTTCCCTGATCGGTACTGGTATGCGTGGCGAACCGGGAATCGCGGCGACCTTCTGTGAGGCCATGACTTCCGTCGGGATCAACGTCGAAATGCTGTCGACCTCGGAGAGCCGGATCTCTGCGATATGCAGGGGCGCCGATGTTGATGATGCCGTCCGGGCGCTGCATGACGCTTTCGGCCTCGGTAGTGATCAGACTGCTGTCGTATACGCCGGAACGGGGCGATGAGCCAGCCTGGACATGAGGAAGTCCGACGGTGGATCAAGTGCGGTGCGGCCGGTTCGTCTTGCGGCCCACCGCATACTCCAAGACCGGCCATGTCAAGTCATTGCGACAGTTGGCGCGACCACCACGATCAGTCCCCGCCCGTAGCCAACATGCGGCTCGGACGGGGCATGTGCCATCTGAGACTCCAATTGAACTCTACGCAAAGAGTGGGCCCGCAGATTCTGGACTTGGCAAGGACCCATGAACCCGGCCGACCTTTGGGATACGTCACTCGCTAGGTACCGGCAACGGCAGTGATAAGTGAAACACCGCACCGGTGTGCCCTGGATCGGGGGCCCCGCAGTGCAGATCTCCGCCATGCATCCGGCAGATCCCTCGAGCGATAGCCAAGCCAAGACCGGAACCACCAGAGCGGCGAGTCCTCGCCTGATCCAAACGTACAAGTCGATCGAAAAT
>Ga0213875_10002293_pt1 | contig 11593 bp, 15 predicted proteins | sample BarmaccomBMRX_R8_FD_160105 | JGI IMG/M metagenome (GOLD analysis project Ga0213875, IMG submission 160105) | Root-associated microbial communities from Barbacenia macrantha in rupestrian grasslands, the National Park of Serra do Cipo, Brazil - RX_R8 | ecosystem: Host-associated > Plants > Roots... | reverse complement strand
ACATGAGCTTCTCGCAGCGGCTTGCCCAGGCGCGTGAAGAGGCGATGCGACTGCACCCCGAATTCGCCGACCGCTCCCTCGTCCCCGACGAGACGGGCGTCTCCATCGCCTGGCACAAAGTGCCCCATCAGGCGGGCGGCTGGGCTTTCTGGAACCCCCACAACTCGGAACATCTCGGCGCCTACAGCACCCTGCTCGCCCCTGAGGGCCGGTTCCACGTCATCGGCGACCAGGTCTCTTCGTTGCCCGCATGGCAGGAGGGGGCGCTGATGTCCGCTGAGTACGTCGTCAGGCAACTGCTCGGCTTGGAGCGGAAATTCCCACCCGCCATCCGCAACGTCCCCGACTCCTACGCCCTGGCGACGGGCGAACATGCCGGAGAGCCCTGATCGTCCAAAATTATTTAAAGATTCCGGTAGACATCTCGCCGATTGCCGATCTTGATGACGGGAATGATCAGTCGGCCATCGTCGATCTGGTAGGCAACCATGCTGTTTCAGCGCTCGTGGCTCGGATCCGCCCGAGTCGCTACCGTTGAGCCATGACCGCACTGCCCGACCGGATGCGCCCGCCGCGCGCGGAAGGCTGGTTCGCGGAGGATCTCGACCGTCTCCCCGAGGCGCCTCGCCACACCGAGCTCATCGACGGAGCCCTCGTCTTTATGAGGTCGCCGCAGCGGTCCTGGCATGGCCGCCTCGCCACCACCCTGACCGCAGCTCTCATGGAGCAGGCACCCAACGGCATCGAGGTCGAGCGGGAGATGACGATCCGCCTCGACGCACGCAATCGCCCAGTGCCGGACCTTCTGGTGACCACGGCCCCTACGACCCCGATCGCACGTGGTACGCACCAAAGGACGTCCAGCTCGTCATCGAAGTCGTCTCACCGGAGTCCGCCCACCGCGATCGGACGGTCAAGCTGCGCAAGTACGCCGAGGCGGGAATCCCGCACTACTGGTGCGTCGAGGACGAAGACAGGGCACCCGTCGTGCACGTCTACGAGCTGGACGAGCCGACCTGCTGCTACGCGCCCGCCGGCATCTTCAGGGGCTCGCTCCAGCGCCCAGTACCCTTCGAGATCAGCCTCGACCTGAACAAGCTCGCCCCACCGGCCGAGGTCCTCCCCAGGTCGTAGGCGCATTCCCTGAGCAGCGGGGCAGGCGGGCAGCGGCTTCCACTACGCTCGGTAGAGAAGCGACACGTTGGTGACAGCATCAAGAGCACGAGGCAAAGGCTATGGGCAAGCGCAACCAGGAGCGACGGCGCGCCAAGAAAAAGCAGCGCGACGCACGGCAGCGGATCCAGGCGGAGCAGAAGCAGGACTTCGGGACTGGCGGTTGCCCGTGCGGCGACCCGTTCTGCCCGATGGGCGGGACATTCATACCGCGTTCGCGTGGCCCGCGGAGCGTCGCCGAACTCCTGGACGAGGCGATGGCCAAGGTGTGCGCCATTCCTCCGGAAGACACCGCACGCCGCCAGGCCGCGGTGGGACAAGCCGCCGCTCTGTTCACCAAGGCCGGCATGGGCCGCGCAGTGCTGGCAGCGGGCAGTGCGGTGCTATGCGCGGTGTGGCGCCGGGGCTGGCAGCCCGCTGATGTGGTGCGTATCGCGCGACGTGAGTTCAAGGCACGGCACGGGCGGCTCGCCGCCGATCTCATCGCCGCCGAACACCGTGCATACCCGGCTGTGAAATTGGACGAACGCTGGTCGGCCCAACTGACCGCCGTATCGGCCGAGGTGTGGTGGGACGACGACGACGCATATCTGGAAGGTGCCGCCGCCCGCGAGAAGTGCGAGCAGATCGCACTGGGGCAGGCGCTGGTGGAGCTGCTGGACCTGCTGTGCGGGCTCCCGGAGATTCCGCAGCTGATGCCGACCCCGGGCGAGACCGGCCCCGGCTCCGGCTCCGGCACGGCTTCCCGTGGCAGCGGCACGGAGACACCGGTACTGGTCAAGGTCCGCGGACTGCTGGCGAAGGCCGAGTCCACCGAATTCCCCGAGGAAGCAGAGGCGCTCACCGCCAAAGCGCAGCAGCTGATGGCCCAGCACAGCATCGACGCGGCGCTGCTCGACGCCAAGCAGGGCACCCAGCAAGTGCCGGGGGGCCTGCGGCTCTCGGTAGACGCCCCGTACGAGGAACCGAAAGTGCACCTGCTGCAGGCGGTGGCGGAGGCCAACCGCTGCCGCACCATATGGTCAAGGCATCTGGGTTTTTCCACCGTGGTCGGCTTCACCGCCGACGCACGGGCGGTGGAGCTGCTGTACACCTCGCTGCTGGTGCAGGCGCAGTCAGCGCTCCAGGCGGCCGGAACCCGAACCTACAAAGACGGTGCCTCGCGCACCCGCTCCTACCGGCAGTCCTTCTTGTCGGCCTATGCCATCCGGATCGCGCAGCGGCTGAACCAGGTCACCGAGCAGGCCACCAAGGCAGCCAGCAAAGACAAGGGGCCGGAGCTGCTACCCGTGCTGGCCTCCCGCGCCCAGGCAGTCGACGACCAGATGGACGAATGGTTCATCGAGGTGTCCTACAACTTCCGCCAGATGAACGCACGGGACCGGGAGGGCTGGGCACACGGCACAGCCGCCGCGAACCGCGCACAACTGCACGGCCAGGCCGGCGCACTGCGCTGACATACGCCGGGCAGCTGCGTCACTCTCCGTCACCCACCGCGCAGTCGGATCCCGGCGACGACGGACTTCCCGCAGGGGTGGCGCGTGCGGTCGGCCGGTCTGCTTGTCCCAGTCGGGGATCTTCCGGATGATACGGGACACCAGAACGTCGAGCTGATGTGGACTCAAGCCGGTTGTACGGTGGAAGTGCATCGGTCCCCCCGCGCGCTCGTGCCGGTTTCGACACCTCGCACGCTACGCCGAGGGGGCCAATCCCATCTCCTGCGATCACGCCGACAAGATCACCACGGGGTTTTGAATAACCTTCCCGGAACGCCGGACGCCACCGGCTACCCAGCCTCAGGCACCTGCCCAATCAACTCGGACGGCAGCATCGGCACCCCGTACCAGCCGGCCGACGGCAACAACATCCCGCCGTGCGGCCTCACATACCTACACGCCACGACAGGCGGCAGCCCGTACCCACTCAAGGTGACTCTCACCTGGAAAATCAGCTGGACAGGCTCCGGCGGGGCCAGCGGCAACCTGCCCGACGGCACGTTTGGCAGGACGACGCCCATGACCGTCCAGGAGATCCAGACGGTTGTACGGTAGCTCGCTGCTCAGGGAATGGCCCCAACGTGTCTGGCTTACCGGCTCTCTCCTGACCGCCGCTCGCCCCTAGCGCCAGTCATCACTGAATCACCTCGATGGCACAGCGCGCTCCTGAACCGCGTTGGAGTTTTGCGTCACCCGTGACCAACGGGATCTCCAAGTGCTCGGCCAGTGCCACATACACCGCGTCATAAGCAGTGAAATTACCTCGCAGTTCCCACACACGAGGAAGGAGGTCCCCATGCATCGTCCGGCGGATAGGCAACGAGGGCAGGAGGCGCAGTGCCCGATCGGCATCAGCTGCACAGATCTTCCCGCCGAGCAGAAGACCTCGAATAGCGTGCGCAGCCTCGATGTCGATGAGCGCGGGAGCGGTGAGACTTTCTCCCGAAAGACGAGCCGCACACGCCTTGCCCGTGGCTCCTTGGTCCACGAGGGCCGCGACCAGAACCGAATTGTCGACGACGATCACTCGCCGTGTCCTTCCCTCTGCACGGCGAGGATGTCCTCCATCGACACGCTGCTTGACAGACTCGCCCGCGCTTCGGCCAACACTTCTTCGATCGTTGGCTGAGCCGCCTCTTCCTCAAGCCGGATCCGGAGGTACTCCTGGAGGGACCGTCCCGATTCCTCCGCACGCCGGCGCAGTATGGCGTATGCCTCGTCCTTGAGGTTTCTGATCTGCACAGTAGCCATGCATGCATGGTAGCGCTGTTTTAGCGCTTTCTGCAGCGCTGTCCAGGATGACCCCACCGGTCGAGGTCCTCTCCAAGTCGCAGGTGCATCTCCTGGGCAGCGAGGCAAGCGGGCGGCTGCTCCCACTACGCTCACTTGACGGCTATTGCCACGCCCGAACCAGGCCACCGAGCAGGTCACCAAGGCAGCCGGCAAAGACAAGGGGCCGGAGCTGCTACCCGTGCCGGCCTCCCGCACCCAGGCAGTCGACGACTAGATGGACGAATGGTTCACCGAGGTGTCCTACAAGCTCCGCCAGATGAACGCACGAGACCGGGAGGGCCGGGCGCACGGCACAGCCGCCGCGAACCGCGCACAACTGCACGGCCAGGCCGGCGCACTGCGCTGACCCGCTCCGGGCCGGGCTGGCGTACCCGGGGTGCCCCTGCCGGATAGCTGCCCCACCCACCGTGCAACCGGATCCCGGCGACAACGGATTTCCCGCAGGGATGGCGCGGCACGACTGCCCAGGCGGCGGAGACCGCGTCCACCAGGATCAGCCCCCTGCCACCGCAAGCGTCAGGGTCGGACGCCCTGACGGCGGGCCGTCCGCCTCCCGGGTCGGACACCGCCAGCCAGTAGTGGCCATCGACAGGCCAGAAGGTCAGCTCGACCAGCTGCTCTTCGCCGGGACAGGTTCCGTGCCGCAGGGCATTGGTGACGAGTTCTGAGGCCAATAGGCCGATATCGTCCGTCAGTTGCGCGCTACTGCCGACGGGCAGCGCTTCTGTGACGGCCCGTCGGGCACGGCATACGGAGGCAGGATCGGCGGGGAACATCCAGTGAGAGGGGATGGTCGGCACGCGCGGCTGCATCGCTGCGCGCCCCGGCTGCGCGGACGACGACGGCAACGACGGCGGAAACGGGATGACGGGCATGGCTGAACACCTCGATGGCATGGGGTCGTTGGATATGTGCACATGTCACACGCGGTACGTACGCGCTCCCGGCCGCGCCGGTGGCCTGCCTCCCTGGACGCGAACGCCCCCGCCCCAGGGCAGGCAGGCACGCTCACGCGGTGCACTTCCGACGGTTGCGGTGTGTAGCTTGCGCGTAACTTGAAGCTAGCGCACGGAGGTGCAAACCGCCAGATGCACAGGTGCAATTACCCCCATCGAGTTGGACTGGAGACGACCTGTCACGACAGACTGAGACGAGCTCCTCAGAAGGGACCCCATGCCGACACGACACACCCCCACCGAGCGCCAGAAGCGACTTGGCGCTGAACTACGCAAACTCCGAGTTGCCGCAGAGGTCAGCACCGACTACGCAGCTGGTCTATTGGGCATGGACCGTACGAGGATCTCCAACATGGAGTCCGGTACCCGCACCATCAACCCGGACCGCGTACGTACACTGGCGAGCAACTACGCATGTTCCGATCCTCCCTACATCGAGGCCCTGGTGGCGATGGCGGACGGCAGAGAACGCGGCTGGTGGGAGCAGTACCGGGGCACCCTCCCACAGGGTTTGCTCGACATCGCCGAACTGGAGTGGCACGCCAAGCGGCTTCTGACCTTTCAGACCGTTCACTTTCCGGCCCTGCTCCAAACCGAGGACTACGCTCGGGCCGTGTGCAACGCCGGGATTCCACCGATGTCCCGGTTGGAAATCGAGCTACGCGTGAACTACCGCATGGAGCGGCAGCGCGTAGTCGATGAGGAGATGAGCCGCCCCTATATCGGTTACGTTCACGAGGCGGCACTGCGCATGCAGTTCGGTGGCCGTAAGGTCACCCAAGCCCAACTCAACCACCTCTGCGCCGTGTCGGAACGCGAACACATCACGGTGCGCATCATCCCTGTCGACTGTGAAGGCTTCCCGGGGGCAGGCCATGCCCTCATCTATGCTGAAGGTGTCGTTTCTCAACTCGATACCGTGGAACTGGACTCCGCGCATGGGCCGGAGTTCACCCACGCCGAGGCCCGACTCGCCAAATACCGGGCGCACCTCCACTGGGCGGACGGGGTTGCACTGCCCCCCGGGAAATCTCGGGACTTCATCCACACCATCGCTCGTCAGCTCTAGGAGACCGCATGCCCGACATCACCTGGGAAGCTCCTTTCTGCGCGGAAGCCAGCAGCTGCTTCCGAGTCGGCACCGACGGCGAAGGTAACGCCTACATCGCCGTCAGCGGTGAAGAAGACCGATACGTGACCGACTCAATAGAAGCCCTGCGCACGCTGATCCGGGACGTGAAGGCGGGCAAAGCGGACCACTTGCTATAAACCGCGGGGTCGGCTGGGGTGGATGACGTTCACCCCAGCCCAGCAAGGCCCACATCACCCTGGATTGAGTGAGAACGATGCGGGCCTTGTACCCACCCGGCCGCAGGGGGAGCCAGCCGGACGGAGAGCAAAGAAGGGGCCTACGGCCAGCGAGCGATGGGAGTGCAGCTGGTTCCCACGTCTACCTCTCCATTCGTCGATTTTCCGGAATCCCAAATGACGAATTCTTGCCAATTCTGGTCTTTAGGCAGCATATTCAGATCATGGGCGATCCGGTCAGCCAATGCTTTCTCGAAATAAGAATGTTGCGAGGCTGGAATACCGGAGATTCGAACGGTGGCGCCAGCAACGGCCGACAGCGGTTGGATTCCATCTTGATGCCCGCACGGGTCATAGTAGGCCGCCTTGCGCCCTAGAACTGGACTTCCAGGAAGACTAGGAACATTGGAATTTATGATCCTCTCCGCCGTTTGCATGACTTCCTTGCGAGATGGTCCAGTGGTAACGATGAAGTTTTCGTAGTGCAGCACCACCAGGGCTCCAGGAATCAAGATGGCTGCAGTGAAAATACATAGAACTATCACGATCCGTTTTTTTATGCTGGGAGGACGCGGGTCCGGGTGCCAAGTCAAAGACATTTATCAGCTTCCCTCAAAAGGATCGGTCAACATATGGCCAGTATCGCTGATGACTCCCCTTTCATCATGCTCAGCATCGCCGACCTGATCGGCAGCACCGACAGGGTCACCTGTGGCCACATCGAATAGCGCACCGATATCGGCACCGACACCGTGACCAGTCTGGCTTATTGCCTGGCCTGCATGCTGCATCTCATCACCGAAGGTTCCACCAAAATGATGCGCCCCATTTGTGATCTCCCACCCTGGATATTGAAGCATGTATCCAATGGGATTGGTCGACTCGTTTCCATCACGTTCCATATTCGATGGCGCACTGACGAATTCATAGTTCCCCGTTACGATGTGTGTCATGTTGGACAGAGAGAGCGATCCAGCATTCCAGTAGTCGCTATGCGAACTCGCCGGGTCGCCTTGCCCATAACCACTCGCGAAAGCCCGGCCGCCGAACTCCCTGGAGACCGGATCCGTTCCGTACCGCTCAGAGTAGTCATCGAGGTACTTAGCCGGATCAGCACTGGCAGGCAGAGAAGAGCTAGGCACCACGTCATTCTGCATGTGTCCCGCCCAGACATGAGAAGGATCCATATGCAGGTCAGCTGCATGGTCCACCGTGACTCCGGGACTACCTACGAAGACAGCATCATCGGCGTGCATTCCGTAATGCCCCAGCGCCGCTCCCACCACCGTCGAACCATAACTGTGGCCAATCACCGTCACATGCGATGACCCTTGGTGAGTCAAGGAAAGACTGTTTACAAAATCGGCCAACTGCGGAGCACCCATATCCGCATAGCGCCCTTCGGCTGGTCCAGTGAGCCACTGCGGAGCAGTGTAGCCAAGCCATACCATCGAGGCCGTCGTACCTGGTGACTCTCGATTAGAAGAGTCGAACATCGTGCACGCTCGCCCGATATCACCTTGCATATCATCCAACGATGTACCGGTACCAGGAACATAAACAGCAGTGTTCGTTGCAGCGTCAGGGTTTCCATAGCACACGATGGCGCGGCCGTTTCCTTCTTGGCTGAAGCCCAGAAGAAACATCGGAGTCCGATGATGAGTGTCTTTAGAGTTTGTCATCGCTTCCATGATCTGCTGCAACGCTGTTATCCGTGCCTTATCATTCCTGCTCTTAGCATCTTGCAGAGCCTGATTGAGCTGGATCATGTTGGCGTCGCTTCTCGCCTGCGCAGGGAGTCCGTTCGCGTTTCCGATGTCTTGCGGTTCCTGCTGGATGAGCTGCTGTTGCATCTGGGCGGGGAGTTGCTGCCACCACAGCAGCCGCTCTTCCTCATCCTCCGGGACCGCACCACCCTTCCGGTGCTCCTCGGCCCCCAGCAGGGCGGTCTCCTGCTGCTGGTCCAACGACTGCCCGTACCAGCCCCGGTTGCCAGAGGGCAGATTGAGGGCGCCGTCAATCTTGTGGGCAATGAGTCGGGCAGCCTGGAGATAGTCCTGGTGAAGCTGCTCGGCCTGCTGCTGCGCGCTGGCGAAATCGGACTGGTGGCCGTCCAGCGTCCGCTGGTCAGCAGGTGAGAGCGGCATCCCGTGGGCCTCCTTGAGGATGCCGGCGTGTATCTCGTCCTCCGCCTGCGAAGCCCGCCGCTCCAGAGTCCGTGCCAGCTCCTGCAACCCCCGAAGCTGCCCGGCCCACCGGTTCAGCGTGTCTGCATTGTCCTCGTACGAGGCCCGCAGCTTGCCGATCGTGGTTCGATGCGTGTTCAACGCCGAGCGGAACGCATCCGCAGCCCTCCCCTGCCAGCTGTCCTGCTCCGCGTCGGTCTGGTCCAACTTCAACGCCGCCTCGATCATCAGCATCGCCGCGTCCTGCCACTGCGATGCCAACTGCTCCACCCCGCCCGGGTCCCCCGGACATGGATCGAACCCCAGAGTCGGATACGAGCTCCCTGACACAGCGATGTCCCCCTACTCGAAGTGCGGGCTGCTCGACCCGAGTCGCCGATCCGTATCACCCATGTGCTGCCCGACCTTGTCGACCTGGTCTTTGAGCAGGAAGATACCTACGCCCACGACGGTCAGATCAGCCGCCCGCCCAGCAGCATAGGAACTCTCCGCATCCACCACCGCATCCGCCCCCACCGCGGCTGGATCCGCCTTGCCCAACGACCGCTGCACCGCCTCAAGAACCGTCAAAGCCCCCGAAAGTACCCCCTTCAGCGACTGGAGAGCCGCATCCGACAGGACAAGATCCGCCACTACATCCCCTCGTACCACCGTCGCGCTTGGCCTCAACCTCCAACATTAGACCGAAATTGCTCTCCCAGGAATCCGCGCTGCTACTCTTGCGCACTTCAGCCTCGATCGCTATGACCCAGCACGACCCGCTGGCGATCCCGTGGCGATCCCGTCTCAACTCCGGCGAGGTGGGCGCGCCGCGCGCAGGCCGTTGCCGTCAACGCACGGCCGTCTGAACTTCCTGGACGGTCAGCGGCGTCGTCGTCCCGAACGTCCCGTTTGAGGGTTCTCGCCGGCTCTGCCGGTGCCGGTCCGGCTAATCTTCCAGGTGACTGTGGCGCAGGCGGAACGGGTACGGACTGCCTGCGGTCGTCGCGCGCCCGTCCGGCCTCCGTGATGGGATGACCCCGCTTGGAGCACCCCCGATCCGTTGATAATATCAATAGCATATGAAACGGGGGGACGTGCTCATGGTCAGTCGACCGGGCTGTTGCGCTCTGCCCGCCGACCGAACGGGAGCTTTTGACCATGCGTGCCCGGATCACGCTCACCGCCACCGTCCTTGTGGGCGTGGCCACCTTGCTGCTCAGTGCGTGCGGCAATGACGCGAAGCCGTCTGACACGATCAAAGGCGCTCAAACGGGCCCCGCACCGTCGCCGAGCGCGTCAGTGGCAGACGCGGCCCACCGCCCGAAGATCACACTGCCGGCCGATGTCCACGACGTATTCGAGGACACGTCCACGGGAGACCCGACAAAGGACGCGATCTGGTCGGACGCGGCGCAACGCGTCATGGCTCTGGACGAGGCTAAGGCTGAAGGGAACCCGCGCTTGCCCGCACTCCTCTACTACTCAGCACCGCTCGCCCAAGCTTCCGCGTATCAGTCTGTTGAGCGGGATGTGCAGCACGGGTACTCGATTACCGGCACCGATCGCTACTACGCTCCGGACATCACGGTTCGCAACGACACCGCGACGCTCAACTACTGCTCTGACGAGAGCAAATGGTTCACCAAAGTGCGCAAAACAGGTAAAGTCATGACGACGCCGGTCGACAAGAATTCCTATGTCTGGCACATCACGGGGCTCAAGCAAAATGCCGCAGGTGTCTGGCAGACGGCCTTCGTTAACACGCAACGGGGAGCTACACAGTGCGAGTCGTGATGAAACGCTGTCTGAGTATCGTGGCAACTGCAGCAGCAATGATTCTTGCGCCGAATGCTGCGTATGCCACCGGCTGGGGAGGTGATGACGAGCTGCCAGCACAGCCTCAACCGCCCCAGACATCCGCCTCCGGAAACGCCCACGACGGCATGATCTCCGCCCAGGTCGGGGCGATCGTCTTCGACCAGTCGAAGAACGGCAAGGGCAGCTCCACAGGACCGGTGACTCCCGTCACCAACTGGACTCCTCCTGCCTGCTGGTTCGCACCGACCTATACACCTGCGCAATTCAAGGATCTGTGGACAAAGCAGCGACTCCCGTACGTCAGCGTCCCGTCATTCGTGAAGCAGATGTACGACCGCTTCCAGAACGGCCACCCCTACACGAACTGGAACCTTGACAAGACCGGTCAGGGATATTGGTGGACTCCCGAGTTCAACTCGGACCCCAACGCCAAGGGTGATACCACCAACTGCTGGGACGACTACGCGTTTTGGGCCGACACGAAACAGCAGCCGACGGAACCGAACGCGGTGAATCCGCGCGTACTCTCGGCCCTTGCATACGCGCAACTTCGCGTGCCCGCCATCCCGGTCAGCCTGAGCCCTTCCGGTAAGCAGACCGTCAACCTCAACACATGGGTCTGGCTGGACAAGACCACCCTCAAGCCGATGTCCGTCACCGCCTCCGTCCCCACGATCGGCATCTGGGCCACCACCACCGCGACCCCCGTCGCCCTGCACATCGACCCCGGAACACCGGACGCCACCGTCTACCCGGCCTCCGGAGACTGCCCGATCAATCCGGACGGCAGCATCGGCACCCCGTACCAGCCGGCCGACGGCAACAACATCCCGCCATGCGGCCTCACATACCCGCACGCCACGACGGGCGGCAGCCCGTACCCGCTCAAGGTGACTCTCACCTGGAAAATCAGCTGGACAGGCTCCGGCGGGACCGGCGGCAACCTGCCCGACGGCACGTTTGGCAGGACGACGCCCATGACCGTCCAGGAGATCCAGACAGTTGTACGGTAGCTACCGCCAGGCCCGGAGCAGGTCCTCGGGGCCCCAGTGCGCCGCCAACGGGAGGCCGTGGGTGACTCCGCAGCGGGACACGGCGACGAGCGGGGTTGCTGGTTCGGCACCGGGCACGGCGAGCTTGTCGCGGACCAGTGCCTCGTATTCACGCGGGCCGAAGGGCTGGGCTTGAAGCCACTTGACCGAGCCGATGAAATGCACCCGGTCGGCGATGGGTTCGCGATCCGCGCCGATCAAGTCGACCTCGGGATTGTTCTGCCGATTCCACCATCCGCCGACCGCCTCCGTCTCAGGCCACCTCTCATCGGGCAGTAGCCGCAGCAGCGACTCACGGATGACCGGCTCGACCGCGCGCCCCCGCCCGG
>Ga0213875_10002292_pt1 | contig 11593 bp, 11 predicted proteins | sample BarmaccomBMRX_R8_FD_160105 | JGI IMG/M metagenome (GOLD analysis project Ga0213875, IMG submission 160105) | Root-associated microbial communities from Barbacenia macrantha in rupestrian grasslands, the National Park of Serra do Cipo, Brazil - RX_R8 | ecosystem: Host-associated > Plants > Roots... | reverse complement strand
ATGCCACCGGGGACGAGGTGCTGCGCCGCGTCGCGCGCATCCTTGCCCAGCATGTGCGGCGCACCGACACGGCGGCCCGGCTCGGCGGCGATGAATTCGCGCTGCTGCTGGTCGGCGCGAGCAAGATCGGGGCCGAGCAGAAGGCGAATACGTTGCGCAGTCTGATCGGCAGCGCCTGTCTCGTGCCGGGCGATCCGTTCGCGGTCGGGATCAGCATCGGCTGGGCGTACTACTCCGGCGAGGAGTCAGAGGCAGAGCTGTTCCGCCGCGCGGATACGGCGATGTACGGGCAAAAGGCCGCCAACCGTCATCCCGTCCGTCGGCGCAGCACCGCCCGGCCGCCCGCGCTGGTTTCGGCGGCCTGACCGGCCGCCGAGCATCGAACCTCACCCCCGGGGAGGTCGCGGCGGCGGCAGATCGAGCCGGATGTGCAGTTCCTTCAGCCGCTCGGGCGCAACCGGGGCAGGCGCCTGCATCATCAGATCCTGCGCCTGCTGGTTCATCGGAAAAGCCACGATCTCGCGAATGTTCGGCGTGTCGGCGAGCAGCATGACGATGCGGTCGATACCCGGCGCCGAGCCGCCATGCGGCGGCGCCCCGAATTTGAACGCGTTCAGCATCCCGCCGAAGCGCGCCTCGACCTCGGCTGCCGAATAGCCGGCGATCTCGAAGGCCTTGTACATGATGTCGGGGCGATGATTGCGGATCGCCCCCGACGACAGCTCCACCCCGTTGCACACGATGTCGTATTGATAGGCGGTGATCGCGAGCGGGTTCTGCGTTTCGAGCGCTTCAAGCCCGCCTTGCGGCATCGAGAACGGGTTGTGGCTGAACTCGATCTGCCCGGTTTCCTCGTTCAGCTCGTACATCGGGAAATCGACGATCCAGCAGAAGCGAAACTCGCCTTCGACGACGAGCCCGAGTTCGGTCCCGATGCGGGTGCGGGCGAGCCCGGCGAGCTTTTCCGCAGCGGGTCGGGAATCGCAGGCGAAGAACAGCGCGTCGCCTGCTCCGACTCCCGCGGCTCGCCGCAGCTGGTCGAGCCGGTCCGGGTCGAGGAAGCGCGCGATCGGACCGCGCGCCGTCCCGTCATCGCCGAAGACGATGTAGCCGAGCCCAGGCGCGCCTTCGCCTCTTGCCCAGTCGTTCAGCCGGTCGAAAAAGCTGCGCGGCCGCGCGGCCGCACCGGGCGCCGGAATCCCGCGCACCACCGCCCCGCCTTCGACCGCGCCGGCGAAGATCGCGAAAGCGGAGCCGCGGAATATCTGCGTCACGTCGGCGATCTCGATCGGGTTGCGCAGATCCGGCTTGTCGGTGCCGTAGCGCAGCCGGGCGTCGTTAAAGGCGATGCGCGGAAACGGCGGCGGCGTCACCGCCCGGCCACCCCCGAACTCCTCGAAGACGCCGTGCAATACCGGCTCGATCGCGGCAAACACATCCTCCTGGGTGACGAAGGACATCTCGAAATCGAGCTGGTAGAACTCGCCGGGCGACCGGTCGGCCCGGCTGGCCTCGTCACGGAAGCAGGGCGCGATCTGGAAGTAGCGGTCGAACCCGGCTACCATCAGCAACTGCTTGAATTGCTGCGGCGCCTGCGGCAGCGCGTAGAAGGCGCCGGGATGCAGCCGGCTCGGCACCAGGTAGTCGCGCGCGCCCTCGGGCGAACTCGCGGTCAGGATCGGCGTCTGAAACTCGGTGAAGCCCTGCGCGATCATGCGCCGGCGGATCGAGGCGATGACCCGCGAGCGCAGCATGATGTTGGCGTGCACCCCCTCGCGGCGCAAATCGAGGAAGCGGTAGGTTAGCCGCATATCTTCGGGATACTCGGCCTCGGTGTTGACCGGGAACGGCAACGGCTCGGCGGTCGACTGCAGCGCGATATCGGCGATGACGAGTTCGACCTCGCCGGTATCGAGCTTCGGGTTGACCGTGTCGGGCGAGCGCGCCGCGACCCGACCCGTCATCGTCACCACGCTTTCCAGCCGCAACGCATCGGCAGCTGCGAAGAGCGACGACGAGATGTCGATCACGCATTGGGTGATGCCGTGATGATCGCGCAGGTCGACGAACAGCAATTGCCCGTGATCCCGCTTGCGGTGCACCCAGCCCGACAGCCGCGCCGTCTGCCCTTGATCGGCAAGGCGCAGCGCGCCGCAATTATGGGTGCGATAGGCGTGCATCGAGGCGTAACCCGGTCACCGAGGAAGGCCGGGCGAACACCGCACGGATCGCCTGCCGTGTCAACACGCGGTGGTCAGGTGGGTCCCCCGATCAGCCAGCGCGCGATCGCGGCCAGCACGACGGCAACGGCGACGGCGTAGGCGCCGATCGCAAGGCGCCGGAAGCGGCCGCGCTGCGCGGACCCGACCACCCCGCCAAACAGGAACAGTGCCGTCGCCGCGTAGATCAGCGCGCTGAAAAGCCGGTTCTGGTCGAGCCAATCCATCACAGCCGTCCCGTGGCCGCATCCCGTCCGCTGCGGCGACAGCGCGGGCCATCGTTCTCCCAAATAGGAAGCATCTCGACAAATCGTTTCTATGGCTGCCAGTCGTGTGGGCAGAGTCGGGCGTTACGCGACGGGGCAGATCGGGAGTACGCCATCATGACAGCAGGAAGCGCGCCCGAGCGCCGGCTCGGGACATGGTGATTCGGTTGTGGGAGGGGGCGAGGGTTCTGCTGCCGCCCCAGTGAGGCCGCCCGCTCCGCCCCTTGCCGCCGGTTTCGCCGGCCGGTATCGGTTGCCGCCGTTTCGCTGTATAGCGGTCGCCGATGGAGTTGATTACCGACACCGACGCGCTCGCCGCGTTCTGCGCGCGGCAGCGAGAGGCGGAGTTCCTCGCCGTCGATACCGAATTCATGCGCGAGCGCACCTACTGGCCGATCCTCTGCCTGGTGCAGATTGCAGGACCGGCCGAAGCGGCGGCGATCGACCCGATGGCCGAGGGCATCGATCTTGCCCCGCTGCTCGCGCTGATGGTGGAGCCAGGCGTCCTCAAGGTGTTTCATGCCGCGCGCCAGGACCTCGAAATCTTCTGCAATCTGTCGGGGGCCGTCCCTCACCCGCTGTTCGACACGCAGATCGCGGCGATGGTCTGCGGCTTCGGCGATTCGGCAAGCTACGAGCGGCTGGTCAGCAAGCTCGCCGGCGCCCGCCTCGACAAATCGTCGCGCTTTACCGATTGGGCGCAGCGGCCGCTGACCGAGCGCCAGATCCGCTACGCGCTCGACGACGTCGTCCACCTGCGCACGGTCTACGAGCGCCTGCAGCAGAAACTCTCGGCGAACGGCCGCGCCGCGTGGTTCAGCGAGGAAATGGCCGTGTTGACCGACCCGGCGACCTATCGCTGCGACCCGGCCGAGGCGTGGCGGCGCTTCCGCTTGCGCGGCCGCGCCGATCGCCGGTTCCTCGGCATCTTGCGCGAGGTGGCGGCCTGGCGCGAGGCGGCCGCGCAGGAGCGCAACCTGCCGCGCGGGCGCATCATGCGCGACGAGGCGGTACTCGAAATCGCGGCGCACGCCCCGAAGACGATCGACGCGCTGGGGCGCACCCGCAGCCTCCCGAAGGGCGTCGCCGAAGGCAAGCTCGGCCGGGACATCCTCGCGGCGGTAGGGCGCGGCCTCGCCAACCCGGCCGCCGAGGCGTCGGCGGGGAAGGCCGAAACCCCGCCGGGGCTCGGGCCGCTGATCGAGCTTTTGCGCGTGCTGTTGAAGCAGCGCTGCGAAGACCATCAGGTCGCGCAGAAGCTCGTCGCGTCGGCTGACGATATCGAGGCGATCGCGGCCGACGACGACGCGCCGGTTCCCGCCTTGAGCGGCTGGCGCCGCGACGTATTCGGCAACGAGGCGCTGGCGCTTAAACACGGTCGGCTCGCCTTGACCGCCGGCCGCAATCGCATCGAGCTGGTCCAACTCCCGGGGGGCGGCCCGACCTAACCGGACCGCTCGTCCGGCCGGTTCAGACGGGCTGAGCAGCCTCGCGGCGCGCGGTTCGCAGGCTCGCATTGAGACCCAATGCGCGGCCCAGCGATTCAAGGCGGCGCTGTACCGCTTCGCCGCCAAACACCCCGCCCGCCGAGCGCGTCTCGAGCACGATCCGGTCGGGGTCGCGGCGCAACTCGGTCTGCGACAGCAATTCCGTCCTGCCGCCGCAGACAGCATAGGCCAGGCGCAGCGCCGATCCGAGAATGCGGGCCTGCTCGGCAGCGCCAGACTCGAGCAGCGGCCGGACCGGCCGCAGCACCGGGTCGTCCACGGCTCCGGCATAGCGGGCATGGAGCGCCGAGGCGACGAACACGCGATCGGGATGGCTGAGCCCGGCGAAGGGCATGCGCAGAGTGCGGGTGAAAACCTGCTCGGCGCGATAGTCCGGATGCTCGCTCCAGCCGATATCGCTGAGCCAGCAAACGGCGCGGTGCAGGCGCTGACGCCCGGCGGGCAGACGGTCGCTGAACAGCGGCGCGGACCAGCGCTGCAGCGCCTCGCCGTCCGGCCCGAACCGACCCTCGCCGGTAGCGAGCGCGATGCAGGCCGAGAGCAGCGGGTCACCCTCGCGCTGCTCGGCCGGGATCAGGCCGTTGGCATAGCCTTCTCGCAAGCCGAAGGCGGAGAAGGTGATCCGTTCGGGCCGCCCTGTCGAGATTAGTCGGCGCAGGATCAGCGCCGCGAAGGGGACCGCCTCCAGGCGACGCCGAGCCACCGAGGTCACGCGTTCAAGCGACCGGCGCGACTGGCCTCCGATCAGGTCGAGAAAGGCTTCGGCCTGGCGCCGCGCGATCGTGTAGCCGTGGATGATGTGGAGCGGGTACCGCGCGCTATCCATGTGGAGCCGCGCCAGGGCACGCCATGCGCCGCCGACCAGGTAGAGGGTTCGGCCGTTGGCGGCGCGCAGCACCGTGGCGCCGGCGACGCTTCGCTCGATCGCCTCGGTGACGGCCTTTGTGTTGCTGCCCAATTCGGCCAACCGCAACGGGCCGAGCGGCAGGCTTATGCCGGTCCCGATCGTGCCGGGGCCGGCTGCGCCGAGGCGCACCAGCTCGACGCTGCCGCCGCCAAGATCGGCGACGACGCCGTCCGCCATCGGGATGCCCGCGGCGACGCCGGCGGCCGAGAGCCTCGCCTCCTCGGCGCCGTCGATCACCCGCACCGGCGCGCCGCAGCGGCGCTCGATCTCGGCCGCAAAGCCGGGGCCGTCGCTCGCCTCGCGTATGGCCGCGGTCGCGATGATCGCGAGATGGTCGGCTTCGAGCGCACGCGCCATCGCGACGAAGCGCTCCAGATTGGGAAGTGCCAGGGCCACGCCGTCGCGGTTGAGCCTGCCGGTCGCGGCGATGCCGCGGCCGAGCCCGCACATGACCTTCTCGTTGAGATGCGGCAACAAGGTCGCGCCGAACCGTTCGAAGACGACCAGCCGCAGCGAGTTCGAGCCGACATCGACGACCGCGATACGGCGCGGCGCCTCGGCCGCGCTCAGATCGGGCATCGGAAACGAATGCGCCGGATCACCGCGCCACGAGACGAGGCTGCCCCCGGCGCAGCGCCTTGCCACGCCCGGACAGGCTCGGATTGGTCATGAAATAGGTGTGGGCGCAGAACCCGTCCTCCTCGGTGACGACGCGGGTGTAGGTCCCATCCGGCGCAAGGTTCCAGCTCTGCAAAGTGTCGCGCAGATTGGCCACCATGATCTCGTCGAGCACCTGCCGATGCACGGTCGGGTTCTCGATCGGCACCAGCGCCTCCACCCGGCCGTCGAAATTGCGGTTCATCCAATCCGCCGAGCTGATGAAGACCGCGGCGCCGTCCGACGGCAATTTGCTGCCATTACCGAAGCAGACGATGCGTCCGTGCTCGAGGAAGCGACCGATGATGCTTTTGACGCGGATGTTGTCCGATATTCCGGGAACGCCCGGCCGCAGGCAACAGATCCCGCGCACCACGAGGTCGATGCTGACCCCGGCCTGCGAGGCCTTGTAGAGCAGATCGATCGTCGCCGGGTCGACCAGAGCGTTGAGCTTCGCCCAGATCTGCGCCGGCTTGCCGGCTCGCGCATTCTCGATCTCGGCCTCGATCAGCTCGCCGATCCGAGCCCGCAGATTGATCGGCGCGACCGCGATTTTTTCGAGGGTCGCCGGGCGCGCGTATCCAGTCATGAAATTGAACAGGCGGGCGGCGTCCCCGCACAGGCCGGGATCGCAGCTGAAGAACGACAGGTCGGTATAAACCTTGGCGGTGTAGGGGTGGTAATTGCCGGTCCCGAAATGGACATAGGAGCGCAACTCGCCGGCTTCCCGGCGCATGACCAGCGAGACCTTGGCGTGCGTCTTGAGCTGCAGGAATCCGTACACGACCTGCACCCCGGCGCGCTCCAGATCGCGCGCCCAGCGGATGTTGGCCTCCTCGTCGAAGCGCGCCTTCAATTCGATCAGCGCCGTGACCGATTTGCCGGCCTCGGCGGCCTCGGCGAGCGCCTGCACGATCGGGCTGTCGGCGCTGGTGCGGTAGAGGGTCTGCTTGATCGCAACGACCGCCGGGTCGCGCGCCGCCTGCCGCACGAACTGCACGACGACATCGAAGCTTTCGTAAGGGTGGTGGACGACAATGTCCTTCTGGCGGATCGCCGCGAAGCAGTCGCCGCCGAAATCGCGGATGCGCTCGGGAAAGCGCGGGTTGTAAGGCGTGAAGACGAGATCGGGGCGCTCGTCGGTGATCAGCCGCGACGTGTCGTTAAGGCCGAGAATGCCCTCGGTCGCGAACACATCCGCCGGGCCGGTGTCGAGCTTTTCGCTGAGGAAGCGCCGCAGGTCGGCGGGCATGCGCGCGTCGACCGCGAGATTGATCACATGGCCGCGACGGCGTCGCTTCAAGGCGGTCTCGAACAGGCGGACGAGGTCTTCCGCTTCTTCCTCGATCTCGACCTCGCTGTCGCGCAACACCCGGAACACGCCCTGCGCGACAACGGAAAACCCGGGAAACAGGCGGTCGAGAAACAGCGCGATCATCTGCTCGACCGGCAGGAAGCGGATGCGGCTCCCGGGCAGCCGGATGAAGCGGTCGATCGAGGCCGGGATCAGGATCAAGGCCTGCAGCCGCACATTGTCGGTGGTCCGTTCGATCTGCAGCGCCAGGCCGAAGCCGCGATTGGCCACGAACGGGAACGGGTGGGCCGGGTCCAGCGCAAGCGGCGTCAGCACCGGGAAGACGTCGGCCATGAAATAGGCGTCGAGCCACGCGCGGTCGCTCGGCTCCAGCTCGCCCGGCTCGACGACGGCGATCCCCGCCGCGCCGAGCTGACTGCGCAAGGCGAGCCAGATCACCTGCTGCGCCTCCATCAGCTCGCCGGCCCGCTCGTGAATGGCCTCGAGCTGCTGCGCCGGGTTGAGGCCGTCCTGGCTTAACGTTTTGATGCCGGCGAGGTGCTGCCCTTTCAGGCCGGCGACGCGGACCATGTAGAATTCGTCGAGGTTGCTCGCCGAGATCGACAGGAAGCGCAGCCGCTCCAGCAGCGGGTGGCGCGGGTTTTCAGCCTCCGCAAGCACCCGTTCGTTGAAGGCGAGCCAGGACAGTTCGCGGTTGATGAAGCGGGCAGGCGAGGGCGCCTCCGCTGTTCTGATATCGACAACTTGCGCGCCCGTGCTCATTGCAATGCTCCCGTTCAGGGCGCCCGATTCTACCGCGCGGCGCCTCGCCTGTCATGCCGGGTGCGCTCGACACCGGCCGCGGCGATAGCGCCTGCGCCGTGCCGCGGTGTACAAGGCGCAATCCCGTCGCGGCGAGCCGCGCCTTGCGGTGCCGGCCTTGCCGGAACAGGAGACAGCTCAATGGTACGCGCGGCGATCGTCGGCATCGGGTGGTGGGGGCGCACGCTCGTCGACTCGGTTCAGGGCAACGGCGCTTATATCCGCTTCACGGCCGCGCGGCCGTAAGCCGAGCCGAGGAGAACGACATGCCGGTCACCGTGCTGTATCCGGAAGAACGGCAGCTGCCGGACGAGGCAATCGAGCGCGAGGTGTTCGGCGCCGATGTTCGGACAATCGTGCAGCCGCATGCCGCGCTGGCCGATATCCCGCAGGAGGTCTGCGGCGAAATCGACGGGCTGATGATCATGCGCTACGCCGTGACCGCGGCCGATATCGCGCGCTTCCCACGGCTGCGCTGCATCGTCCGGATGGGGGTCGGGTACGACCGGCTCGACCGGCAGGCTGCCGCCGCGCGCAACATCCTCGTCTGCAACGTGCCCGATTACGGCACGACCGAGGTGGCCGACCATGCCATGGCGCTCGCCCTATCGCTGCGGCGCGGCGTGCTGCTGCATCACGAATTGCAGCGCCGCGACCCGCCGGCGCCGTGGCGCTCGATCAAGACCGATCTGATCCGCCGGCTGGGCACGCAAACCTTCGGCATCGTCGGGCTCGGCCGCATCGGCACGGCCGTCGCGCTGCGCGCCAAGGCGTTCAATTTTCGGGTCGTGTTCTACGATCCCTTTCTGCCGAACGGGGTCGAGCTTGCGCTCGGGATCGGCCGCGCCGCGACCCTGGCCGAGCTGTTGCGGCAGACCGACACCCTGTCGGTCCACACGCCGCTTACGCCGCAAACGCGCGGCCTGCTCGGCCGCGACGAGCTGTCTTTGCTGCGTCCTGCCGCGGTGGTCGTCAACACCGCTCGCGGGCCGATCATCGACCTCGCGGCGTTGGCCGATCTGATGCGCGACGGGCATATCGCCGCCGCGGGTCTCGACGTGCTGCCGGTCGAGCCGCCGGTCGAGCCGGTCCCGGAATTGCTGCGCGCCTACCGCGCGCGCGAGCCGTGGCTCGAAGGACGCCTCGTCATCACCCCGCATTCGGCCTGGCTGACCCCGCAAGCGGAAGACGATACCCGGCGCAAATCGGCCGAGACGATGCGCGCCGCGCTGTTGACCAACCAGCCACAGAACGTGATCACGCCCGACATGTATTGACGGGGCTTTGGCGAGGGCCGCGACCGAGATGCCTCTGCTGCACGTGCTGCGTCACGCGAAATCGAGCTGGAACGAGGCGATCGCGGATCGCGAGCGGCCGCTGAACCGGCGCGGCCGCGAGACGGCGCGACTGGTCGGGCGGCATCTCGCAGCCGCTACCGGGCCGCTCGATCTCGCGCTGTGCTCGACGGCGTTGCGCACCCGCGAGACGTTGGAGCTCGTGCTCGCCGGCTCCGCGCCACGGCCGCGGATCGCGCTCGAGGACGGGATCTATCTGGCCTCGGGGGCGCACCTGCTCGCAAGGCTGCGGGCCCTCGCCGAGACGGACGACAACGTCCTCCTGATCGGACACAATCCGGGCCTGCACGAGCTTGCGGTCAAGCTGGCAGACCCGGAATCGCCGGAATTCGCAGCGCTGACCAACGGCAAATTCCCGACCGCGGCGCGGGCGAGCTTCCGCATCGCCCCGAGCTGGTCCGCAATCGACCGGAGCCGCCACGAGTTGATCGCCTACGTCACCCCCAAATCGCTGGGCGGCGAGAGTTAGCGCTGATCCAGCGGGCCTACAGCTTGCGCCAGGTGGAGGTGGCGAACGCAACGAGGTCGCCGGCCTCGTCGGTCATGCGCGCCTCCAGATAGGAGATGCTGCGGCCGCGCCGCAGGAAGCGCCCGACCGCGCGCACTCGTCCGCTCCGCGCGGGTTTGGCGAATTGCGTCTTCATCTCGAGGGTGATCCCAGCGCCGACCGTGTGATGGAGCAAATGCCCCATCGCGATGTCGAGGATCAGCGCGATCACCCCGCCATGCAGGCTGCCCTGCGGGTTGAACATGTAGTCCTGCACCGGCGCGGTGACGATGCAGCTGTCGTCCTCATAGGCGACCTCTAGCCCGAAGAGCCGGGCGAGGAAAAAGCGGCCGAATTCGGGCCGGTGGCTCTGCAGCGCCGCCGCAAAGGCGGCGCGCGCCGCCTCCTCGTCCACCTAGGATGTTTCGTCCGTTCGACCCGGTCCGGCATCGCCGGGCGGCGCTTCGCCCGGCCGAAAATCCAGCGCCGCGCCGTTCATGCAATAGCGCAGGCCGGTCGGCTGCGGGCCGTCCTCGAAGACATGCCCGAGATGACCGCCGCAGCGCCGACAATGCACCTCGGTGCGGCTCATGAAGAGGCTGCGGTCGGTCTCGGTCTCGACGGCCTCGTCGAGCGGCGCCCAGAAGCTCGGCCAGCCGGTGCCGCTGTTGAACTTCGTGTCCGACGCGAAGAGCGGCTGGCCGCACCCGGCGCAGCGATAGAGGCCCTTCTCGTATTGCTTGTCGAGCGGGCTCGTACCGGCCCGTTCGGTGCCATGCTCGCGCAGCACGCGGTACTGCTCCGGCGACAGGTCTCGCTGCCACTCCGCGTCGCTTTTGGCGATTTCGAATTCCTGTTCGGCCACGCGTCTCCGGCCGCCCAAGCGACCCAGCAAGCCTTCCGCCATGGCAAATCTCCCGCTTCGCGATGAGCCCGTCCCCGATATCGGGAGGGTAAGCCGCGCCGTGAAGGGGAGAAGGCGGCGTTTCGATCGGGGTCGGCTAGGACGCGTTAATGGATCCGCTCGCCGAAACCGGGTTCCGGCCGCAGCAGCTCGGCGGTGGACCGGGCGATCCAGCACCACACGACGCAGGTCAGCTCGTCCTGGCCGCCGCGCAGCCGCTCGGCCTCGCGCTCTGCGATCTCGGCGGCCTCCTGCCCGTGCCGCCGCACCAGCAGCAAGGCGGCTTCCCAGATCTTCCGCTCGTTAGTCATCATCCCTCAGTAAACCCCACCCAGGGCGGGAGTTCCCGTCTACTGCCCAATGTTTGCACATTGCAGCAGCGAAGTTTCAACATTTTGTTGCCAATTGGCGCAGAGACACTGCTTCTTGCGGCTGCCTGCCGACCTCCTATAATTCGAGCCATGCCCGATCTGTTCGACACCGCGCCCGCCAAATCGGCGGACAGCTACTCCGCCAAGGACATCGAGGTGCTGGAAGGGCTGGAGCCGGTGCGCCGGCGTCCGGGCATGTATATCGGCGGCACCGACGAGCGCGCGCTGCATCACCTCGCCGCCGAGGCGCTCGACAATGCGATGGACGAGGCGGTTGCCGGACACGCGACGCGCATCGAGTTGGAATTGGGCAGCGACGGCTGGGTGACGGTCCGGGACAACGGCCGCGGCATCCCGGTCGACCCGCATCCGCGCTTTCCGAAGAAATCCGCGCTCGAGGTGATCCTGACCACGCTGCATTCGGGCGGCAAGTTCAGCGGCAAGGCGTATCAGACCTCGGGCGGGCTGCACGGCGTCGGCGTATCGGTCGTCAATGCGCTGTCCGACGCGCTCGAAGTCGAGGTTGCGCGCGATCGGCGTCTCTGGCGGCAGAGCTACGGCCGCGGCGCGCCGCGCGGCAAGCTCCAGGATTGCGGTCCGGTGCAGAACCGGCGCGGCACGACTCTGCGATTCCACCCCGACCCCGAGATCTTCGGCGATGCCGCGTTCCGCCCGGTAACGCTCTACCGGATGGCGCGGTCCAAGGCCTATCTGTTCCGCGGCGTCGAGATCCGCTGGAGTTGCGACCCCGCGCTGCCGCGGCCGGAGGGTGTCCCGGCCGAGGCGCGGCTGCATTTTCCGGG
>Ga0213875_10002291_pt1 | contig 11597 bp, 8 predicted proteins | sample BarmaccomBMRX_R8_FD_160105 | JGI IMG/M metagenome (GOLD analysis project Ga0213875, IMG submission 160105) | Root-associated microbial communities from Barbacenia macrantha in rupestrian grasslands, the National Park of Serra do Cipo, Brazil - RX_R8 | ecosystem: Host-associated > Plants > Roots... | reverse complement strand
TAATCAGACGATGTCGCGCCCCTCAGCCGCGCTCCTGGCTGCAGCGGTCTTGTTCGCAGGCTGTGGAAAGGATATCAGGAGCAAGGAAAAGATCCAAGAGGCGATCATAAACCGGCTCCAGAGCAGGTCCGGTCTCGATCTGAAGAGCCTTGACGTCACGACGACCTCTGTTTCGTTTGAAAAAAACATGGCCTACGCGACCGTGGCTTTTCATCCCAAAGATGATCCGCGCGTGAACAGCGGCATGGTCATGAAGTATACGCTGGAAAATCGGGATGGCAAGTGGGTGGTGGTGAACGTTGGCGGCGCTCCAGGGCACGGCGCAATGGATCACGCACCCTCCGGCGGAGATCAGTTGCCTCCCGGACATCCGCCGATCGATCAGCCCAGCGGGCCAACTAAATGAAGACTGTTGCCGTGCTCGGCGGCGGCCCAGCCGGAGCTTCCGCTGCGGAGCGGATCGCTCGCGCCGGTCTCAAGACCATCCTGATCGATGAAAAACTCGTCTGGGAAAAGCCTTGCGGCGGCGGTATCACTTACAAAGCTTACGCCCAATATCCTTACTTGATCGAGAACGCCACGCCAAAGAAACTCGTGAAGGATACCGTGCTCGCAGCGCCGAAAGCCGGGAGCGCGAAAACGACCCTCACGCATCCCATCGTGATCTACGCGCGCATTGATTTGAATAAAATGCTTCTCCATCGCGCCGAAGCCGCTGGCGCGCAAATCGAAAAGGAACGCGTCTTAGGTCTGAATCGCACGTCGTCGGGTTGGCAAATCCGCACGAAAGCTGGAACAATTGAGGCGGACTTCTGCATCATCGCAACCGGCGCGCGCAACCCTCTGCGCGATGTGGGAACGCAATACGGCGCGCGCGACACCATGGTCTCGTTTGGCTACAGAGTTCTTGCCAATCAGATTCACATGGATCTGCAGTTCTTGCCAAATCTCGAGGGTTATATCTGGGTATTCCCGCGTGCAGATCATATCTCTATCGGAATTTGCGGTAAAGGCGAGCCCGCCCATGCGCTTCGCAAGCGTTTGGAGCACTACATGGATGAGAAGGGTTTCTCGCGAAGAGACGCCCAGTTTTATGCGCACCTCTTGCCTTCCCTAGAGGCTTGCGGATGGCGTAAGAATCGGCTTGCCGGCGATGGCTGGATTGCGGTTGGAGACGCTGCGGGGTTAGTCGATCCGATCACCGGCGAAGGTCTGTACTACGCCGTTCGTTCCGGCGATCTGGCCAGCCAGGTGGTGCTCGCCAATCAAGATCTGAAGACGACGGCCGAGAGCTATCGCCGTCTCATCGCTGAAGATTTCGGCCTGGATCTGACCTACGGCGCGCGCCTCGCAAGAGAATTCTTCCATCGCAGCATGTTTTTCCATTCCGTGCCGAGTTGGATGGTCTACCTCGTCAGGCGCAGTCCCGCATTCCGCGAGATCATGCAAGGTCTATTTGCCGGCACCCAGCCCTATCGCGATTTGAAAAGCTTGGTGCGGCGCAATCTAGCCCGCACACTCGGCGAAGTCGCGCAAAGCTTCGTTCGATCTGCCGTTGTCGATCCGGTGTAGCGCGTTAGGCGGGTTTGGCGAGCTGTTCCGACGAGAATCGATGGATCTTTCTCTTCTCATACCGCTCTACGATGAACTCGATCGGAGTACACAGAAGCTCTAACGGACCGAGTGCCGCCGCCTTTACGCTCTTGAAGGATTCCTCCGCCCGAAGCACGCGGCAGAAGGTGTTCCACACGCGATCGTTGATCTTGAACGCCCGATAAAGCGCGTGCGGAAACGTCACTGCAAGGCTTAGCAGCTTTCGCGACCAGATAAGCTCACTACCAATCTCCCGCAGCACCTTCTGCGAGTACGTGCGCTGCGCACATCGGTTCTCGAGCGAATCGAGTATGGATTCAGCGGCCAGCTCGGCGCTATGGCAAGCTTGCGAGATCCCGTCGCCGGTGAAAGGCTCGACTAGCCCCGCTGCGTCTCCAACAAGCATCACCGAAGAGTTTTCGAGCACGGTTCGCTTCGTCAAAGTGGGAAGCTGGTGCCCTTTGAAGCGAAGAGCCTCGAGGGCTTGCGACTTAAGAATCCCTTCCGCGCTGATGAAGCTCTTCAAATAAGGCCGCAACATTCGACCCAACGGGGCCGGGCAACCCACGCCGATATTCGCGGAACCGACCTTGGGAAAAATCCACGCATAACCGCTCGGCAAAGTGCCCCAATCCACGCGCATGTTCTGGTATGCCAAGCCACCCGGCGCTAGATGTTCCTCCGGAACTTCGCAGTAGAGCGCCGCCTGCCAGAAGTAATTGTCGCGCCGGTTTAGGAGCCTTCCGATGACACTGTTCGCTCCGTCCGCGCCTATGACATATCTTGCGCTCAGCGCGCCGGCACTGGTTTGGACTTCCGCAGATTCGGGCCCACTCGAAACCCCGAGCACTCTCACGCCGTGTTGTACATGGGCGCCGGCACGCACGGCCTGCGCAAGCAGAAATTGATCGAATTCGGACCGGAGAACGCTGTAAACGAGATCGTCGGGATAGGTCCGTAAGCAATTCTGACCGAAATTAAAAGTCAGCTCAAAACCGCTCAATCTGCCGCGGACCACCGAGCTGAAATCGAAAGGGATCCGTTGCGCCGCCCTCTGCTGGACACCGCCCCCGCACGCCTTCTCCCGCGGAAACCATTGCGCATCCAGCACCAATACGCGAGCACCCGCCTTGGCCAAGTGAAAGGCGCTCATCGAGCCGGCTGGCCCCGCGCCGGCAATAATCACATCGTATTGGTTCATGCCATACCAGTGTGATTATAACTTCCGGTGTAGGTCGGAAATGCCATCATGTTCCTTGGTGCTTGCGAAATTCCGGTTGCTTTTCAGTCTCGAAAAATGAATTGCGCCCTGTCCCAAGAGCTCTTCGCGCGCGCGCAAAAATACATTCCCGGCGGGGTTAATTCGCCCGTACGCGCATTCCGCGGGGTCGGCGGAACTCCGCGCTTTATCGCTCGTGCAGATGGCTCCCACATCTTCGATGTCGACGGTAACGAATACATCGATTACGTGTGTTCCTGGGGTCCGCTCATCTTGGGACACCGGCCTAAATCCGTCATTGAAGCGCTCGCGTCCGTCCTCGAACTAGGAACCAGCTTCGGTGCGCCGACTGCTCGAGAAGTGGAATTGGCCGAACTGATCATCGACGCCGTTCCCTCGGTCGAAATGGTTCGTTTGGTCAACTCTGGAACGGAAGCGTGCATGAGCGCTTTGCGCTTGGCACGCGGCTTTACGGGTCGCGACCTTACCATCAAATTCGAGGGATGCTATCACGGGCACGTCGATTCTCTGCTCGTCAAAGCAGGTTCCGGCATCGCTACCCTGAGTCTTCCGGATACGGCCGGCGTGCCGAAATCGTTTTCCGAGACAACCATCGCATTGCCGTTCAATGATCTTGACCGGGTCGAAACAGCGTTTCGCGAACAAGGCGATCGAATCGCCGCTGTGATCGTCGAACCGGTAGCCGGGAATATGGGTTGCGTTCCGCCGGAACCCGGCTTTCTGGAAGGTCTCCGCCAGCTTACACATCAATTTGGTGCGCTGCTCATTTTCGACGAAGTCATGACCGGCTTTCGCCTGAGCCGCGGCGGTGCGCAGCAGCTTTATAACATCAATCCCGATCTGACGACGCTTGGGAAAATCATCGGTGGAGGTCTGCCTTTAGCGGCCTATGGCGGACGAACCGAAATCATGAAAAAAGTCGCGCCGGCCGGGCCTGTTTACCAAGCTGGAACGCTTTCCGGTAATCCGTTAGCGGTAACAGCCGGAATAGCCACGTTGCTGTACCTCGAAGAGCATCCTGAAACGTATGACACGCTCGAAAAATTGACCACTCAATTGACTTCTCATGCGCCCCAGGGAACATGCGTAAATCGCGTCGGGTCGATGTACACATTCTTCTTTCAGGAAGGTCCCGTGGGCAATTACGAGCAGGCCAAGCGCTCGGATACAAACGCATTTGGCAGATTTTTTCACCACTTATTAGATCGCGGCGTATACTTCCCGCCCTCGCAATTTGAGGCAGGCTTCGTCTCAGCGGCGCATACGCTGGAAGATATCCTTTGCACGGCGAAAGCTATTTCCGAGTTTCCCGTTGAGTGAACCACGCCGGATCTTAATTACCGGAGCTGCCAAGCGCATCGGACGCGTAATCGCCATCGAGCTCTCGCGCCGCGGATTCGACGTCGCAATTCATTACAATACGTCTCACAAGGAAGCCGAGCAGGTATCCCGGGAGTGCAATGGCGCACCTGTATTTCAAGCTGACCTGACCAATGTAGAGGAAATCCGCCGTTTATTTCACGAAGTTCGCGATCGCTTCGGGTTGTTGAACGGCCTGGTCAATAACGCAGCGCGTTTCACCCGGCTCCATGCGCTCGATATCACGGAAGCGGATTGGGATTTTATTCACGACATCAACTTGAAAGCTACTTTCTTTTGCTGCCAGGAAGGCGCGAAGCAGATGAAGGAACTAGGGGCTGGGCGGATCGTAAACATCAGCTCTTTGGGCGGCATTCGGCCCTGGACGCATCACGTTCATTACTGCGCTTCCAAAGCCGGCGTGATTATGATGACTAAGGCGCTCGCAAAAGCGCTCGCTCCCGAAATCACAGTGAACTCTGTCGCTCCGGGCGTGATCTCGTTCAACGACGTCGATTCGAGAACGCAAAGGATGATTGATGCCACTCCGATGCGCCGATCCGGCAGACCGGAGGAGATCGCCGACGCCGTACATTTCTTCCTCACCGCTCCCGATTTCATAACCGGCCAGATTCTGGCGGTCGATGGCGGATTGAGCGATCGCTAAATTTGAAGCGCGTCCACCCGACTCGATCTAATAGTCATAAAGGTGTTCCACTTCAAATCCGTGGCGTACGAGAGAACCAAGAACCTCGTTAAGGTCAGACACTCTCACAAGAAGTACCGCACGCGTTCTACCCTGACCCGTGAGGATCGGCTCCTTGAGCAGCAGCTGAACGTTAGGTTCAGGAGTGATCGACGGGCTGGGTGCGATAGCCGAAATCACAATCAGTTCGTTGCCGGCGATCTGCGAAAAACGTGCCCCACCGTCCGCTAGCGTTCGCACGTCCGCCGTGAACTCCTGATAGCGGGGAACCTCGATAATTGCCTCTGTTGGTCCCAAATCCTTAGCTATCTTGATGGAGTTCATTGAGGCAATCGACTGTGCTTTTGCTGGTTCGGAAAATTTGATCCAAGCCGCCGTGTTCACATCCTCGTAACCGTATGTGGCATGCGTTGCGAGTTCGATCAGCTCGCAGTATAACGACTCCACAGCATAATCAAGCGAGAGCCAAAGACGGCGCTCCAGAGTGCGCACTAAGTGGTTCGTCCGAAACGGAGTCTCGCTCCAAAGCCCGTGTAACGCCTTGGCGAAAGAGAACTCATAAAAAGGTCGGATGTGGACGAAGGCAGCGTAGTTTGCTGCGACCTTTGCGGCGTATTCATCCTCTGGCACCATCTTATGACCGCTCGTCCATTCACTAATGCGGCCCACCGTGTCTTCGTAAGCGCCTTTGATCGCGTATTCGATGGAAAACGATGAGCCGATCACGACCAGCATGATGTGGTCGCCTGTCGCAAACGGATACACTCGGCGCGTCGCCGCATACATCCGCGAGTATGCTTGCCAGAACTGACCGATATCGCCGAAATAAGAATAGCCGGATGGTAGAGACGCGCGCTGAAAGTCCGCCTTCGCTTGATAGCTCCAGACGATGTACCATTCAGGGAACGTGTAAAACGTATCCACCTCGTCGCGCAGATAATTCGGAATGCCTGCTGTCTGACTCGAGTGCCTGATCGACTCGGGCGTGGGCTGGAACGAAAGGGGGATGGGACGCGAGCACATGGAGAAAACGACAGCCGCTGCCAGGAATAGCGCAGTCAAGACTCCCAGGGCGCGTAGAAAGCGAAAGAGCGTTCTACGGACGTGAAACCGCCGCATCGAGTACCGGTTTCTTATCCACCTTTATCGCGATCAGGAACGCAGCCGTCGAGACGACGATGTGCGGAAGATTCACCAACAAATTCGTTAGCGGAGGAATCAGAGTCCAGTGGCGAATAGCATAAGTGATGACATCGCCAGCGTAGAAAAAACCAAGGAACCAGAAGTAGAGTCTTGCGGCCTTCTGCCCAGCGACGCCGCTAAGTAAGGCCAGAAGTCCCAGTCCCAGGTGTCCGATGTCGACGAAGGTTGTCATCGAGAATAATCCAAACATCTTTCCGTTCGGCGCCATGATGCCGGGAACGTAGTCGAGTGAGTAGACCGCGAGAAACAGCACGGCGAACCCGAAAGCACACTTCCTGAGCGCGGTAAGCGGCTGACTCATAGTCCTCATGCTAGCCGATATGGGCGTTCGGGCGGATATACTTCCGACATGGCTGCTCTTAACCGCTCGCACCATTATGGGCTTCGGATCGCAATCTGCTCGGTGATTGCGTGTTTGGGCTCCTTTGTAAGTGCAACGGACCAGGGATCAGTAAACGATGAATCCTTACATGCAGTGCATAATGCGTTATTCGCCTCCTTTCTTCCGGTAGACGAGTTGCCGGACGATCCTCACACCGCGCTGCTGCTCAGAAGCGCGCGGGACACAATCTGGCAGCAAGCCGGTCATGCGCCCCAGATGAAACAGTTGCTAGAGCCTTTCGCTGACTTGCGACGTTTCGGCAATACCTGTGAGATCTCGCAAGCGATTGGGCCCGCCGTACAAGGGGCGGGCGCCGTTTCGTTCGCGGCGCTAACTCCGGATAGACGGCAGAGAGTGCTGCTCTCCCTGCAAAACTGCAGTGAGAGTGCTCCCAGACGACTTGCCGCGACTATCCGAAACTTCTACATCGTGAAAGGTTACGGAGCCGTTCAGGGTGAGTTGACAGGCGTCAAGCTTGACCTTTTCGCACCGCAAGATTACGTCGAATCGCATCGCCCGCATCTGCCGCCGACACGGCTCGCTTACGATCAAGCCAAACACGAGCTCACCGAAAGCGATAAACACCCGATTGACTTACTCATCGTTGGCAGCGGCCCCGCGGGATCCGTGTTAGCTCATGAGCTTCGTCGTAACGGTAAGCGGGTGTTGCTTCTGGAACGCGGGTCCTTCATCGTGCCGGGCTCAATGGAAACACGCCTGATCGACGACTTGGTTGACACGCGCACGTCCCTCGACGGCTCTATCCGAACTCGAAATGGGATGGCTGTCGGCGGAGGTTCACAGGTGAATGTCGATCTTTGCTTCGCGCCTACTTCTGAGCCAATCAAACTGAAGATCGAAAGCTGGCGAAAGGCCGGACAAATTGCGCCGGACGAGTTTACACAAGCAGAGCTCAGCGTCGCGTACGCCTGGGTCAAGCAGACGATTGGGACTCGCACACTCAGCGAACGGGAGATTAACACGAACAACCGGGTCCTTTGGGAAGGCGCCAAACTTGCCGGTTTGCACCCGAAGCTTTACAGCCTGAATACTTACGCGCCTGGCCAATCACCCTCACCCGTAACAGATAAGCGCTCCGCTGAAAGCCAGCTTCTGATCGCTGCGCTGGAGGACCGCGTCAATCCCCTGGGAATGGTTCCCGATGCGGATGTTCAGCGTGTTCTCTTCGCGGGAGGGGGAGATAGCCGGCGCGCTGTTGGCGTCGAGGTTCGAATGCGATCACCGATTTCCGAAGCAGGTACGATCGCAGATCCAAACGGCTTGCAAATACCGGCTGGTGAAACTTTCATCGTGCGTGCAGATACGATCATCCTGTCCGCCGGCGCACTCGGTTCGCCCACTATCCTCCTCCGAAGCGGCCTTAGGAATGATTACATTGGGCGCGGTGTTGTCTTGCACCCCTCAATGCCGATTATGGGCCGCTTCTCTCACCACATCGATGTTCTTACTGGCACGGAAGCATCTGTTTACGTCGACGATCGGCTTGCTGACCGGGGTTACGCTCTCGAGTCGATGGCCGACCAGCCTCTATATGCTGCCATCATGAGCCCGGGTTCAGCTCTGCATTCGTATGAAATGATCAAGGCTTTCCGTGATCTCGCCGGTTTTGGTGTGATGCTGATTGACACGCCACAAAGCGAAAACCGAATCCGACTGGATGAAAGAGGCAGTCCCGAAATCGACTATACTCTTTCCGAGCCTGACAAGCGACGTTTTGCGGAAGGCGTTGCTGAAGCGGTCCGCATAATGTTCAAAGCCGGTGCAAGAGAAGTTTATCTTCCGACAACGGAAAACATTCTCGACCAGGGGAGTAACACCTCCGAGGTACGACCGCAGATATTGACGTCGCCAGATCAAGCGGAACAGGTACAAAAGAACTTGCACTTCATCCCCAATCGCACCATGGTGACGTCTGCGCATATGCAGGCGACAGATAAAATGGGTCCCTCAGCCAGAAATAGTGTAGTAGGCTACGATTTTCGCGTCTGGGGCACCGAAAATCTGTATGTCGTAGATGGAAGTATCTTCCCCACATCAGTAGGAGCAAACCCGATGCAAAGCATCTATACAATCGCTAAGATCTTCTCTGATCACTGGCACGAGTGAACATGGTGCGCTCTCTTGCGGTCACAGGTTGGCTTGGTCTTCTCTTCGCCGGCATTGTTCAGGCGCAAAACTCGTCCACCCAATTGCATGAATGGGCGCACGCGTATTACGAGTGGCAGGCGAAAGAATATCCCGTATTCAGCAGCGATCAAGGGCTGCACACATGGGATGACCGGCTGACCGACTACTCGCAAGGCGCAGTTGCGGGTCGCAGACAGCACGTCCACGACTTGCTCGAACAACTTCGGGCAATGAAGACGGACGGCTGGTCGAAAGACGATCAGATCGATCTGATTCTGTTCCGGTCCGAACTGGAGCGGCCCGACTTTGACGCTCGTGTTCTCCGGAGCGAAGAGAGCAATCCGCTGGTCTACGTCCACGAATGCAGTAATGCAATCTTTTCTTTGCTGAAGAAGGAATACGCGCCGCATCGCGACCGCGCGATTGCGGCTACGGCCAGGCTCCGCGCAATGCCGGGCATGTTAGCCGAGGGGCAAAAGAATCTCACGCAGCCCGTGCGCTTATACGCGCAGCTGGCGATCGAATCGGCGCGATCCATAGACCCGTTATTTACGACCAGCTTGATGACGCTGGCCGGAGATCTGAGCGCCAAGGAGCGCAGCGATCTCGAGCAGGCCCGCGATACGGCGCTGAAAGCGATCCATTCTTTCGCCGATCAACTGGAATCACGCCAGGAACAGATGCCTGCTTTCCAACCCATGGGCGTGGAGAATTACGAGTATTTTCTTCGGCACGTATATCTGCTTCCGATCGGCGCAACGCAATTAGACATGCTCGGGCAGGCGGAGCTGGCGCGCTATCGCGGGCTCGAAGCGCTGCTTGTGAATCCGGAGATGGCAAATCCGAATCCGTCGCGCGCGAAAATCGTTCCGCAAAATCAGGAGGAATTCCTGAGCGCCTATGAGAGCCGGTTAAGAGAGATACTTCAATTTCTGAAGCAGCAGAATTTGATCACAATTCCTGCATATATAGGTCCGTTTCATATCCGGCAACTTCCCGATGCGTTCAAGCCCACTAGCCCGGGTGGATTCATGAATCCGCCTGGAGTTTACGATCGCGACAACAGCGGGTTCTATTTCATTCCAACGTATTCGCCAACCAGCGGGAACTTCTATATACGCGCCGGCATTGAGGAACCGCGGCCGATTCTGGGCCATGAAGGCATACCGGGACATTTTCTGCAGATTTCGATTGCGAATCATCTCCAGGATGAGATCCGGCGCCATCACGAGGACGGCGCGTTCGTCGAAGGATGGGCGTTGTATACGGAGGAGATGCTGCTTCGGCGAGGGTTTTATGCGGCGGGATCCGCAGCAGAGGGGCAGATCCTCAGGCTTTCGCGATATCGCGCGGCGCGAGTGGGGGTCGATGTAAATCTGCACACCGGGCGTTGGAGTTTCGAGCAAGCAGTGCAGTATTTCATGGAGGCGGGCGGACTGGATCGGGAGTCAGCCACGGGAGAAGCTGCGGGCGCGGCCAGCGAGCCCACGCAGAAGATGACTTACATTACGGGAAAGTTCGAGATTATGCGGCTCTTGGGAAAATATCGCGATCGCAAGGGCCAACAATTCAGTCTGAAGCAGTTTCACGACGATCTGCTTCGGAATGGCAGCTTGCCTCTGTCAGTCGAGTCATGGATTCTGTTGGATGATCGATCTGACCTGGATGTAGCGTTGAGGGAGTAAACTTCTTGTATGCCAGACGAATTAGACCGCCGCGATTTTTTGAAACAGACAGGAGCGTTGGGCGCTGGCGTGGCGCTTGCCAGCCATGCGTTTGCGAAGGCGAACAACAAGATGAACCCCTCGCGCGTTCTGGGGGCCAATGACCGTATCAATATCGGACTGATTGGTTGCGGTGGACGCGGCAGTGATGACGCGAGATCATTCACGCGATACGGCACGGAGAACAACAATGCCTGCCAGATCGTGGCCGTGTGCGACGTTTACGAAAAGCGCAAACGCGAACAGGCGGAAAAGTACAGCGCTAAGGGTTTTTCGGATTACCGGGAAGTACTCGCGCTGCCCGACGTGGATGCTGTGATTGTGGCCACGCCGGACCATTGGCATGCCCGGATCGCGCTTGATGCGATGGATCACGGCAAAGACGTTTATCTCGAGAAGCCGATGTGCCACACGATCAAAGAAGCAAAGCAACTGGTCGATACAGTGCGAGAGACCAACCGCGTGTTGCAAGTCGGATCGCAAACGACGTCGGCAGATCAATGGTGGAAAGCGAAGAAGGCTATTGCGGACGGCATGATCGGGAAGATGATTATGAGCCAAGGCTCGTATCATCGGAATTCGATTGAGGGTGAGTGGAACTGGCCCATTGATCCGGGCGCTGGACCGGACGGGAAGGGCGATAACTACATTGATTGGAAGACCTGGTTGGGTCCTGCGCCTTCGCGGCCGTGGGATGCGGATCGCTTCTTCCGATTCAGAAAGTATTGGGATTACTCAGGGGGCATCGCGACGGATCTGTTTTTCCACGTGGTGGCTCCGCTGAATATTTGTTGGGACAAGCCGCAGTATCCATCGAAAGTAATGGCGTCCGGCGGTAAGTACGTATTTACAAACGATCGCGAAGTGCCCGATACGTATCACTTGCTGGCCGAATACCCGGAAGGACACTCGCTCGTGCTGAGTTCGTCAATGGCGAATTCGCAGCACATTCCAGGTTTGATTCGTGGGCATGAAGGGACCATCATCATGGTGGAGCATGGAATGTTTGAAAGTTCCACACCGGATATCACGGTACGTCCAGAACTGGTGCGCCCGCCGGAAGAGCCGGGCAGCAACGTCCGTCCCAAGCGCGGTCCTTTCCCCGATTACAAGTTCGGAGCGGAAGAGATCAAGATCCCGGTTGAGCAGTACGACATGATGCAGGCGCATATCGGCAATTTCCTGAAATGCATGCGTACGCGCGAGAAGCCGCACCTGGATGTGGAGACGGCGGCGCACGCG
>Ga0213875_10002290_pt1 | contig 11599 bp, 5 predicted proteins | sample BarmaccomBMRX_R8_FD_160105 | JGI IMG/M metagenome (GOLD analysis project Ga0213875, IMG submission 160105) | Root-associated microbial communities from Barbacenia macrantha in rupestrian grasslands, the National Park of Serra do Cipo, Brazil - RX_R8 | ecosystem: Host-associated > Plants > Roots... | reverse complement strand
GTACGACTCCTATGGATCCCATGTGAAGAAACGTGAATTGCGTAAAGGAAGTGAAAGAGGTGACGGAGGCCATGCGCCCGAGCCGTCGCCAGCTCACTGCCGCCAGCTCACCGTTGCCAGTTCACTGCGGCCCGATGCGGCTCGGCGTACGGCCGTGCAGCACGGCGGCGAGTTGGTCGCGTCCCTCTATACCCAGCTTCCGGTATGCGTTGGTGAGGTGAACCTCCACGGTGCGCAGTCGTACCAGGAGAATCTCGGCAAGCTCGCGGTTGGTCTTTCCCTTGGCTGCGAGCATCGCAGTGCGCAATTCGGCCGCAGTCAAGGACGCCACCCCCTCCCCCTCCGGCGACCTGGGCGGGCGACCGCCGGATGCGACAAGTTCGATCCGCGACCGCCGTGCCAGCTCCGCGCAGTCGCACTCCTGCGCCAACTCGAGCGCTGCGCGCAGCACCCGCCTGGCCGGCGCCGGCCGCTTGGCCCGGCTGAGCGCCGAACCGTACTCACTCAGCGAGCGGGCCAGCTCGAAGCGTGCGGATGAGCGTTCCACAACGGAAACCGACTCCTCCAACTTGGCCAGGCCCTGGGGTCCGCCCAAGGCGACCCCGAGCGTCCGTAGCGCGCCGCCCAATGGGCCGGGCGCTCCCCAGCGCCGCGCCTGCTCGACAGCCTCCGTGGCATGACGGCGCGCCTCGCTCATCTCACCGAGCATCAGCAGGGCCGCCGCGGCGTCGCTGCGCCACGCTGCGACGGCGGGATTCTCCACGTTCCAAGACGACAGCCGGTTGCCTGCGGTCCGCAGGTCCCGCAGCGCTTCGGCGGGCCGTCCGCAAGCGACCCGCAGTCGGCCCCGGGCGATCAGCAGCGCAGTGCCGGCCCACGTCTGAGGTATATCGCCGGAGAGTCCGGCGGTCTCGACAAGGCACCTGGCCTCGTCGAGACCGCCGAGGTCGGTCAGCGCCTCCACCAGCCGGGCGAGGTATTCCACCGCCGCGCCGCTGTACCGCGGCACTCCGCAGCTGACGAGCAGATCGAGCGCGGCCCGGCTCTCCTCGGCTGCTTCCCCTACCCTGCCGAGCCGGTGAGCCATAACGCCGCGCAGGGAACGGGCGGCGGCCAGGCATGGCTGGTGCCGCCACCGCTCGGCGTGGCTCACCAGCGCGTCGCAGCGTTCATAGCCGTCCTCCGCGAGGCCGGCCTGGGCAAGCACCTGGGCGCAGCGCAGGATGTGCCGCGCCGAGCGTGGGTCGATGGAGAGTGCCGCCAGTGACTGTTGGGCGAGGGCCGCGGCACGGGTTCTGGAGTGGCCGGTCCATGCGGTCCGCATGGCGAGCAGACTGAGGTAGCGGCCCTCCTCCGACTCGCCTTTTTTCACCGGCTTGGGTATACGACTCAGCAGCTCTGTCGCTGCTTCGGCGGTGGCCTGGAGGTCGAAGCTCAGCTCTACGCAGGTCAATGCCGGGTCGGTGTGGGAGGGGTCGCCCGGTGTGCCGACGAGTTCGGCGGCGGCGTGGTGGCGTCCCGTCATCGCGAGCATCTCCGCCAGATCCCGCACCACCGGATCCCACATCGCGTCACCCTGGTCCGCGTCACCCTCGGCCGCCGGTTCCGCGGGGCACTGTGAGGCCTCGGTCAGACGGCGGATCGCGGAATCGACGTCCAGGTACCCTTCGGCTCGGCCGAGTTCAGTAAGCAGCGACCTCCGTGTCGTCTGCGGCACCGGCTCGTTCAGGGCCCTGCGCAGACAGGCGATGGCCTTCTCCGGCTCGCCACGGCCGAGAGCTGCTGCGGCGGCGTCCCGCAGGACGGCGCTCGCCCAGCCTCCGGCCGGCGCGGTGCCGGCGAGGAGTTGCTGTGCGATCCGTTCGTCGGGGGCGCCGGTAGCCCGTAGGATGCAGGCCGCCTGGGCGTGCAGACTCTGCGCCTGCGCCAACGGTGTGTTCCGCAGCACGGTAGTGCGCAGCAACGGCTGCGCGAAGGCGACAAAGTGACCCGTCGCGGACAGAATCTGCAACTGGCTGAGAAGGGTCAGTACCTCCAGCACCACCTCGGACCGAAGCCCGCAGACCTCGGTGACCCGCCGCAGATCCGCCTCCGCGCCAAGCACGGCGACGGCGCGCGCGACGTCGAGCGCGTGCGGCGAGATACGGCGCAGGCGGGCATGGACCGCGGAGGCAAGCCTGGGCACGGCGACATCGCCGAGCGCGGTTGCTGGCCTGGCAGCCGGTGCGCTCGCCCGGTCTGCCAACACTGCGGCGAGCTCGGTGACCAAAAGTGGGTTACCGCCCGTCTCCTGCATGACGGCGGCGGCGAATGCGGCGTCGGGCGAGCCGGGAAGAGCGCTTCCCATCAGTGCACAAACGGCCTCAGGGCCGAGCGCGGACAGGTGGAGCTCTCCCGCGCTCGCCGCCAGCAGCTCGTCGAGGACAGCAGCATCGGCTCCCGGCTCACCAGGGCAGACAGTAAGAATCACGGCCGTCTTGGTGTGGTCGACGCGGTGGGGCAAGGTGCTCAGCCAGTGCAGCGAGTGCGGGTCCAGCCACTGGATGTCATCGACGGCCACAAGCACCGGCGCGCGGGACGCCAGATGGGCGAGTGCCCGGTGCAGGGCATCGACTCCGGCCGACACTACCGACCCGGTCCCGCCGACCTGCAGTCCCGTCGCCGCGGGCGGAGAAAAGACGCCGATGTCGAGCCCTGCTGCCATGAGCTCCGTCCTTGCGGGTTCGAACAATCTTCCCGCAAGGCCGAACGGCAGGTCGCGTTCGGATGAGCTGCCGCGCGCCTTGAGCACTGTGAACCCGCCGCGCCGCGCCTGCTCAGCCGCCGCGTCAAGCAGGGCCGTCTTTCCGAGCCCCGCACCGGCACTGACCGCCAGCACGCTGCCGGCACCGTCGACTGCCCCACCCAGCATCGCCTCGACCTCGGCGATCTCCCTGTCGCGGCCAACCAGTTGCGTCGAGGCTGTTTTCATGCGCCATCCACTTCTGGTGATCCGCTGCGAATAGCCGCAGATGACAACCTAATCCACTTGAGGTGTCCCGAGCCCGATGGACACCGACCCAACCTGGGGTATTCAACCAGGCGGGCCGGACTGATGCCGAAGTAGGAAAAGGTGCCTTTGAGCTGCAAGGATGTGGGTATCGAAGCCGTATCCAGGCAAGGATCAAGAGCACCTTTTCGGTGTCGAAGCGTACAGGGTGGGACTGGCGGCTGTCTGTGGTCGCCGACGGTAAGAGGCTGGTCGGGCATGCCGGGGTAGTGGTGCTGCACGAGGTCGCGGATCGTGTCGGACTGACCGCCGCGCTGCTGCACCTGCGGCCGGGCGGCTTCCCCTGGCTGGCCGTACCGATCACATCAGCGTGCTCGCCGACCTACTGCGGCAGACCCCCGGCTCGGCCTGGGCAAGATCTTGGTCAGGATCGACGGCGCGGGTGCGGCCTGCGATCTGCTGGCACACCTGGAGGCGCTGAAAACACCGCCCGCTGCGCGGCTCAAGGCCCTGTGCGAGGTACGGCGTGCACCCATTTTCGATCATGCGAACGACCCACAGGAACGACAAGGGAGCTGAAGAACCGCGGTAATTATTACGTATAGTCAAGTGGCGTCCCGTGGTCTCATCCTGTAGGCAGTGTGGACAACACCGTTGTTTGACTTGGCGAACCGGTGACCGTCATGGTCTTTGCGCCTGACAGGACTGCGGATCCGAGGCGTGGTCATTCTCACATGAAGGGAAGTTGACAAGTTTTGTCGCCAATAGCCATTCCCCAGCCCGACTGTGAGGCAGCATGACAGCGAGCACCGAACCTTTGAGCCTTAGCGCCTCGGGCACCGCTGGGCAGTGGCAGCCGCGATCGCGGAGCTGGTTGGACGGATCTTTGCTGACCTGCGCGGACTTCGAGGACTCGCTCCGGTGGCAGGACGGGGAACGTCTTGAGCAGCTGTTCGAAGACCGCTGTGACGAATTGCTGCGACAGGGCCACGGCAACCAGCTCGCGGTCGATGTCGGCGAGGTAACCCTTACCTACGCCCAGTTGGACGCGAAAGCCAACCAGTTGGCCCATTTCCTCCGCGCCCGGGGGGTGTGCCCGGGCGACCGGATCGGACTGTTGTTTGATGACGCTGTGGACAGCTATGCCGGGATGCTGGCCGTCCTGAAGGCGCACGCCGCCTACGTTCCACTCGACGCCGGGTTTCCTGCGGAGCGGTTGTCATACATCGTTTCCGACGCCTCGGTGCGGGTGGTGCTCTCGCTGTCGCACTTGGCCGAACGCGTGGAGCATCTGAGCGGTGGTGTGGACCTGCTGTATCTGGACGAGGTGCGGGCCCAGATCGCGGCGCAGAGCGAGGAACGGCTGGATCGATCGGTTCTTGGCGATCCGGACGACGACCTGTGTTACGTCATCTACACCTCGGGATCGACCGGGCGGCCGAAGGGTGTGGCCGTCGAGCACCCGGCGATCTGCAACTTCGTGCGGGTTGCGTCCGAGGTCTACGGTCTGGCTCCGAACGACCGGGTCTACCAGGGGATGACCATCGCGTTCGACTTCTCCGTCGAGGAGATCTGGGTGCCGTGGATGGTCGGGTCGACACTCGTGCCCAAGCCGTCCGGGGTCAGCCTGCTAGGCCCGGAGTTGGATGCTTTCCTGCGGAAACAGCAGGTCACCGCCCTGTGCTGCGTGCCGACTCTGTTGGCTACCTTGGATGAGGAGCAGTCCGAACTGCGGTTTCTGCTGGTGTCCGGAGAGTCGTGCCCTCAAGATCTCATCGCCCGATGGCATCGCCCGGAACGGCGGTTTTTGAACGTGTACGGCCCCACTGAAGCCACCGTCACGGCAACGTGGACCGTGCTGGATCCGAAGCGCCCCGTGACGATCGGGGTTCCGCTGCCGACCTACGCGGTGGTCATTCTCGACCCGGATACGGATACCACGCTGCCTCCCGGGTCGATGGGGGAGATCGCGATCGCCGGTATCGGACTGGCCAGTGGCTACCTCAACCGGCCCGACCTGACTGAACGTGCCTTCATACACGACTTCATAGGCATCTCCAACAACCCATCCGGCCGGATTTACCGCACCGGAGACCTCGGACGCATCAACTCACAAGGTGAAATCGAGCATCACGGACGTATCGACACCCAAGTCAAGATCCGCGGCTATCGCCTGGAGCTGACTGAGATCGAGTCGGTTCTGCTGCAACTGCCCGGCGTCGCGCAGGCCGTGGTCAACACCTGCCAGCTCGAATCCGACGTCATGGAACTGTGCGCTTACTACACCACGCGCACAGGGACGACGGCGGTCGAGCCCGAGGAAATATACGGGCATCTACGCGGCCGGTTGCCCGCCTACATGGTTCCCGCCTACCTGGAACAGGTCTCGGTCATACCGACGCTTCCCAGCGGGAAAGCCGATCGCAAGAGCCTCCCGATGCCCAGCGGTCCGCGGCAGCTGGCCGCACATGGCGACTACGTACCACCACGCACCGACATCGAGCGTATGCTGGCCGAGCAGCTGGCTACCGTGCTACGTGTCGACCAAGTCTCGGTAGAACGCCACTTTTTCGACGAGCTCGGCGCGAGTTCCTTGCTGATGGCACGCTTCAACGCCGCTATCCGTGAGCACACTCACCTGCCTGGTGTGTCGATGAAAGACGTCTACCGCAATCCGACCATACGCCGGCTGGCCGCGGTTGTGGCCGACCGTGCGCGGGCGGCCGAGCCCGCTGGCACCCGGCAGCCGGCCGAGGCGCCGGCCATCGGGACTCCCCGTTACGTGCTGTGCGGAGTGCTGCAGGCACTGGCCTTTCTGTGCTACGTGTGCGTGGGCTCAGCAGCCCTGGACGTCGGCGCGAACTGGATGGCAGACGGCCATGGGTGGCTCGCCGTCTATGAGCGCTCGGTTGCTTTCGGCAGCAGCCTGCTGCTGGGCATTGGGGTGGTGCCGATCGCGGCCAAGTGGGCACTGATCGGGCGGTGGAAACCGCAGCGCATCCGGGTGTGGAGTCTGACCTACTTCCGCTTTTGGTGCGTCAAGACGCTGGTCAAGGCCAACCCGGTGGCCCGGCTGCTGCTCGGCACTCCTCTGTACGGGTGGTACCTGCGCGCACTCGGAGCAAAAATCGGCCGACGGGCCATCATTCTCACCCAGCATGTGCCCGTCTGTACCGACCTGCTCACCATCGGTTCGGACAGTGTGATCCGCAAGGACACGTACCTCAACGGCTACCGGGCGCGCGACGGTGTGATCGAGACCGGCACCATCACCATCGGGGCCGATGCCTTCGTCGGTGAGCAGAGCATCCTCGACATTGATGTCACCATGGGTGACGCGGCACAGCTCGGACATTCATCGTCGCTGCACGCCGGTCAGACCGTGCCGGCCAGAAAGTGCTGGTACGGCTCTCCGGCACAGCCCGCGCCCGACGAGTACGACTACCGGAGGATCCCCGCGGCTCGCTGTGGCAACCTACGACGGGTCCTCTACAGCACCGTGCGGCTGCTGTTCGCCCTCGCCATCGTCGGTCCGGTCGACGCGATTGCGCTGAGTCTGCTGGCGTCGCGGCCGCAGTTGCTGGTCAAGGCCGTCACCGGCATGGTGAGCCCCTGGAGCTGGACATACTACGGCGATGCGCTGGCGATCGCCGCGGCCGTGGTGTTCGGCCTTGCGCTGGTCGGGCTGGTCGTCGTCAGTTCGCTGTCCCGCCTACTCAGTCGCACAGTCACACCGGGCAGGACCTACCCTCTCTACGGGTTCCGCTGCATGCTGCAACGCACCGTCTCCCGACTGACCAATATCGGCTTTTACACCACCCTGTTCGGTGACAGCTCCGCGATCGTCTCCTACCTACGGATCCTGGGGTACCGCCTGAGACCGGTGGAGCAAACCGGCTCCAACTTCGGCTTGACGGTCAAGCATGAAATGCCCACTCTGGCCACCATCGGCACCGGCACGATGGTCTCCGACGGTCTGTCGCTCATGAATGCGGAATTCTCCAGCACCTCCTTCCGAGTCTCACCGACCACCATCGGACGAGGCAACTTCCTGGGCAACAACATCGCTTATCCACCGGGGGGAAGGACCGGCGACGACTGTCTGCTGGCCACCAAAGTCCTGGTGCCGATCGGTGGTCCGATACGGGAAGGCGTCGGGCTGCTCGGCTCGCCCAGCTTCGAGATACCGCGATCGGTCAACCGCGACCACCGTTTCGATCACCTCAAGACGGGACCGGAACAGCAGCGCCGTCTGGCGGCCAAGAACCGCCACAACGCCGTCACGATGGGGCTGTACCTGCTGGTGCGCTGCCTTTACGTCTTCGGCCTCGTACTCATCGCCCTGTTGCCCATGAGTAGTAGCCGCCCGGTGGCCTGTCTGGAGACAGCGGCCACGATACTGTTCGGACTCGCGTTCACTATCGGGTACTTCGTGCTGGTCGAACGCGCCATACTGGGATTTCGCCCGCTCCGGCCGAGGTTCTGCTCGATCTACCAGGCCTCCTTCTGGCGGCACGAGCGCTACTGGAAGGTGCCGTCCCCCGCCTTCGCCGGGATTTTCAACGGCACCCCGTTCAAACCACTGCTGTGGCGCCTGCTCGGTGTGCGGATGGGACGCCGCGTCTTCGACGACGGCTGTTTCATCGCCGAACGAAGTCTGACCAGCGTAGGCAGCGCGTGCACCCTGGGCGCGGGAAGCGTCCTGCAGGGCCACTCCCTGGAGGACGGCTCCTTCAAGTCCGATCACATCAACGTCGGCAACCACTGCACGATAGGCACCGGCGCCTTCGTCCACTACGCAGTGACCATCGACGACGGCGCGGAACTCGACGCGGACTCCTTCCTGATGAAGGGTGAGCGCGTGCCTGCCCGCGCGCACTGGCGCGGCAACCCGGCTGTCGAGGTTGCCGCCGGCCCGGTCGGCGTGAGTGCCACCGAACAAGCCGAGCCGACTGCCGGGGCTCTCCGCTCAGCATCCGCTGAATAAACAGAGGTGATACCGCTTATGACGATCTTTGAGACCAGGGAATCCACGGTCCGCAGTTACTGCCGCTCTTGGCCGACGGTGTTCGACCGGGCGGCGGGCAGCTGGATGTACGACGAGCAGGGGCGCGGCTACCTGGACTTCTTCGCCGGCGCCGGGGCGCTCAACTACGGCCACAACAACCCCGTCCTCAAGGAGGCGTTGCTCGACTACATCATGAGTGACCGAGTCACTCACTCCCTGGACATGTTCACCGTCGCCAAACGCGAACTGCTGACTGCGCTCGACGAGATCGTCCTCACCCCCCGGGGAATGCCGCACAAAGTGCAGTTCACAGGGCCCACGGGCACCAATGCGGTCGAGGCCGCGCTCAAGCTGGCCCGCAAGGTGACAGGTCGGACAGGGGTGATCTGTTTCACCAACGCCTTCCACGGGATGACCTTGGGCTCCCTTTCCGTCACCGGAAACGCATTTCACCGTGGCGCCGCCGGCGTGCCCCTGACGCATGCCACGCCGATGCCCTACGACGGCGCCTTGCAGGGCAGCACTGCGGACTTCGGGTGGCTCGACCGGCTGCTCACCGACCCAGGCAGTGGGTTGGGAACTCCGGCTGCAGTGATCGTGGAGACTGTGCAGGGCGAGGGTGGCATCAACGTCTCACGTCCGCAGTGGCTGCAAGGCTTGGCCGAGCGGTGCCGGCGGCACGGCATCCTCCTCATCGTCGACGACGTGCAGATGGGTTGTGGGCGCACCGGGCCGTTTTTCAGTTTCGAGACCGCCGGCATCCAGCCTGACGTGATCTGCATGTCGAAATCCCTCAGTGGTTACGGGCTTCCGTTTGCGGTACTCCTGCTCAAGCCGGAACTGGACCTGTGGCAGCCGGGCGAGCACAACGGCACCTTCCGCGGCAACAACCCCGCCTTCGTCACCGCCGCTGCTGCTCTGCGTACCTACTGGCGCGACGACGTGCTGGAGAAGGCGACAATTGCCAAGGGTCAGCGCATGAGCGCCGCACTGACCGAACTGGAGCTTTCCCTGGCCGGCAACGCCTTCCGCACGCGCGGTCGCGGTCTGGTCCACGGTGTGGAGTGCACCACCGGTGAACTGGCCCGCAAGGTAACCGCGGCTGCCTTTGACCGCGGACTGCTGCTGGAAACCGCCGGTCCACACGACGAAGTAATCAAGCTCATGCCGCCGTTGACCATCACCGATGCCGAACTCGACCACGGCCTGGAACTGTTTGCCGAGGCTGTGCGCGCAATTTACTGAAGCGCCGGTTCAATACGTCCCGCCGTGGAGCCACGTCGAACCGAAAGCTTCAGGCCGGTGGAGTGCTCACCAGCTCCTGAGCAGCCCGCGGTGATCGAGATGCGTGTTACCGGCGGGATGTGAAAAATCGAAGAGAGCAGTCGACAGTCGCCGATCAGAAAGGTGACAGCTATGCGGAGTCGAACCGTACGCGCTCTGGCCACCACCGCCGCCGCGGCCATGCTTGCTGGTGGAGCGGCCGTAGCCACCACGGAAACAGCCTTCGCGGCGCCGGCGGCACACGCCGGCGCGGCCACCAGTCAGCACACACCGGCGAAGAAACACTGCAGGACCGTCAAGGGCCACTACAGGACCGTTGTCGTCCATGGCAAGCACAAGAGGGTCTGGGTCAAGCCTTACAGGGTCTGCTCCAAGTAGTTGCTCCCACGGGCGCCGGGCCATTGAACGCCCGGCGCCCGTCAGGGGTGTCAGGGGTATCAGGGGTGTCAGGGGAATGTCTTCATGACCTGGGGGTGTCCGGGATGTCCTTGCGGGAGATGGCCAGGTAGCCGACAAAGCCGAGGATGGCGACCGTCCAGGACAAGGTGACCGGCCCGAGTCCCAGTCCGAGGCCGCCGCGGGTGTGGCCGAGCGCCATCCAGTCGGCGACGGAGGCGCCAAGGGGGCGGGTGATGACGTACGCGGACCAGAAAGCTGTGACCGCGTTCAGGCTTCCCCAGCGGTGGGCGAGGGCCGGGACAGCGATGGCAGCCCCGTACAAGATGGCGGAGCCCAGATAGCCGAGACCGATAGTGGCGCTCAGATCCCCGGCGGCAGTGCCAAGAGCGAAGGTGGCCAGCACTGCGGCCCAGTAGAAGATCTCACGGCGGCGGGTGTGGATGCTGTGGATCGACAGCGTGCGCTCGCTCAGGTGCCACAGAGCGAAGACGGCCGCCAGCGCGGCCATGAAGAGAGGGGTGGAGACTATGTAGGGGACGCCAAGGCCGATGTGCAGGACGTCGGCGGCCATCGTGCCGAACACACTGACCATGACGATGGCCGTCCAGTAGACCCAGGCGATGTACCGGCGGATGGCGAGTTGGACGGCCAGCGCGGCTGCCAGAGCCAGGCCGCCGAGGCCGACGGCGGGGATCGGGCCGAGCCATTTGGCCAGGAAGTCGGAGGCCGTCTCCCCCATGCCGGTAGTCAGCACCTTGATGATCCAGAAGTAGACGGTCACTTCCGGAACCTTGCTCGCCGCGTGTCTGAAGGTGGTAGCGATGGGCCGGTCGTGAGTGAGGTGCTCTGTCATCATGGCACGCACGATGGCATGATGATCCGCTCTTGCCCCAGACCTCTTTGCCATAACTTTGAGGCTTCTGGCGCAGCTCTTGCAACGGATCCGTGCAAACCTGTACGCAACCTGAACGCATGCGGCCGATAGACAGGGCCGGTACGTGAGGCGGGCGCTACGGCCGGTCGCGGAGATGAGCGCCCAGGCGGCGCGGAAGATCTGCGAGACCCTGCTGTCCGAGGTCCGCGTGCAGACGGCGTGAACGGCGCACGGTTCGTGATGAGCTTGCCTGCGGCGGGCTGAGCAGCCGTTAGACGGTGGTGTCCACCGGGTCGTCCGTCTCCCGTGCCGACTGCGCGACGGCCACCGTGCGGCCGCGTTCCTGCCTTGCCGTACGGACGATCAGCGCGGCAAGCACCGCTGCCAGGACCAGCGACGAGCCGATGGTGCCGCAGCCCAGGCCGCCCTTGGCGATGGGTTTGCTGAAGAAGTCGCCGACGGTGGCGCCGAGCGGGCGGGTCAGCACGAACGCCATCCAGAACAGCAGGACGTTCGATACGGGCGAGAAGTATTTGGCCATCAAGATGAGCAGCAACCCGCTGCCGACCACCAGGGCACCGCCGGAGTAACCGAGGCCGGAGTCGTCGGCGAGGAAGTCGCCCAGTGAGGTGCCGAGGGTGTTGGAGATCAGGATCGCCGCCCAGTAGAGCAGTTCGCCGCCGAAAGTACTGATCGTGACGACGTTGAAGGAATGGCCGCTCAGCTTCCACACCACGAACACCACTGCCAATGCGCTGACCAGCACCAAAGCCCCGCGGGCGTAGCCGAGTCCGGCGGTGCGGTTCATGAAGTCCGACATGGTGGTACCGGCGGTGCTGGTGGTCAAGATGACCGTCCAGTACAGGGCAGGGTGGAAGCGGTCGGCCTTGAGCTGGATAACGAGGCTGGCAAGAAAGCAGCCGATCAGAATGAGTGAGCTGATCACATAGCCGACGTTCAGGGTCTGGGCGAGGAGATCGCCGCCGGTCTCACCGAGCGTGGTAGCGGCGATCTTCATGATCCAGAAAGCGGCGGTGATCTCGGG
>Ga0213875_10002289_pt1 | contig 11601 bp, 8 predicted proteins | sample BarmaccomBMRX_R8_FD_160105 | JGI IMG/M metagenome (GOLD analysis project Ga0213875, IMG submission 160105) | Root-associated microbial communities from Barbacenia macrantha in rupestrian grasslands, the National Park of Serra do Cipo, Brazil - RX_R8 | ecosystem: Host-associated > Plants > Roots... | reverse complement strand
TGCCGCGGGAGCTGCCATCATTGGCACCGGGGGCGGCGGAGGTGGGGGGCGGCGGTCACGGCCCGGGCCGCGCGGCGGGTTGTCGACCTGCGCCAGCCTCGATTGGTCGGGTCCGATCTGCTGTGCGTCAATCGCCTTGCCGAGCGGGCTGTCGGTGCCCTGGCCGGTCACGTAGAGCGGCTGCCCGACAGTCAATTGCGCCGCCATCTGTTCCGCCTGATCGGGCGGCATATGGACGATCGTGCCATCCTGCAGCAAGACGCCGTTCAGATCGCCGCCCGGCCCATGCAGTTGCGCCTTGATCGTGCCGCTCACCTGCATCGCGGTGCCGCCGCCGGGACCCGGCGGGCCATTATCCGTCACCGTCTGGTGCGTCGCGGTATTCGTGATCGAGGCGGCGTCGATCGTCGGAATGCCGCGCGCCTTCAAGCCGCGCACGCTGACCTGATCGCCGGGCCTGACGGAAAACACCAGCTGCGCCCCGAGATGCGGCGGCAGATGAACCTCGGTGCCGTCATCGAGGATCAGCCCATCGACATCGCCGCGCGGGCTGAGGCTGTACTGCGCCACCTTGCCTTGTATTTCCGGCAGCTGGCTCGGATCAAAACCGCCGAGCCCTTGCGCCATCACTGCCGTCGCCGAGATGCCGCCCAGCAGCACCGCGCCCAGCATGAATTGTCGTGCCCTCATATCACCCTCCAATCGGATGGCTACCGCCTCCGTGATGGCTCTAAGGGCAAGCGCGATGCCAACGTATAAGATATTGAATTAATGAGATTATTTCGGAACGGGTATGGTGGTTTCGTCCCGATCCAGGACATCGCGCGTCCGATTTTCGGACACTCCCAGCCCGTAACGTGCGAGCTTGTCGTAAAGCAATTGGCGGCGAATGCCGAGCAGTTCGGCCGCCTGCGCCCGATTCCCGCCGCTTTGCTGCAACGCGCGTGCGATCATGGCCCGCTCGAGGCGCGCCACGGCATCGGGCAGGGTCCCGTCGAGCCAATCCGCCGCAGCCAAATCCGGCGTATCGGGTTGCAGGAAATCGAAATCGGCCGCGGTCACCACCGCCCGCCGCACCAGGACCGCTACTCGCTCCATGGTGTTGCGCAGTTCCCTGACATTACCCGGCCAGCGATACGTCATGAGGCGGCTCGCCGCATCCGCGGACAGCTGTTTTGGGCGGTCGCCGGCAGCCAGCGCGAGGAAATGCTCTGCCAGCGGCAGAATATCGGCGAGCCGCTCACGCAGGGGCGGAAGCGGCAGCGGCACCACGCCGAGACGATAAAACAAATCCTCGCGAAAGCTTCCGTCGCGAACCGCCGCGGCGATATCCCGATGGGTGGCCGCGATGATCCGGACATCGATCGGCTGTGGCCGTCCGCCAACCGGCGTAACGACGCGTTCCTGCAGGACACGCAGGAGCTTTGCCTGCATACCGGGATCCATGTCGCCGATTTCGTCGAGAAACAGCGTGCCGCCCTGCGCCTCGCGAAACGAGCCCGGCCGATCCACAACGGCGCCGGTGAACGCACCACGGACATGGCCGAATAGCAGACTCTCCAGCAATTCTCCCGGTATCGCGGCACAGTTCACCGCAACAAAGGGGGCCTTTGCCCGCCGGCCATGGCGGTGGATCGCGCGCGCGACAATCTCTTTGCCGGTGCCGGTCTCGCCCGTCAGCAGGACAGTGGCGTCACTATCAGCCAGCATGCCGATCGTCTTCTGCACCTGATGCATGGCCGCGCTGACGCCGACCAGATCGCTAGAATCGCCGGCAGCCGCAGGCGCGGTGACCGCAGCCGGCGGCAGCATGCGCGAGACTAAGGAGGCCAGATCGTCGCGGCCGATCGGCTTTGTCAGGTGATCGGTGGCCCCCAGGCGCATCGCCTCGATGGTGTTGCTGCTGGTAGACACCGCTGTCAGCACGGCGACGGGCGGTGCATGGGGCATCCGACGGATCGAGCGCAGCACATCTAGGCCGTCCATGCCCGGCATTCTGAGGTCGAGCAACACCGCATCGGCATGTTGGCGCGACAACCAGATTAACGCGGCCGGACCATCCTCCGCCTCGGCCGGTTCATGCCCGAGATCCGCCAACGTGACAGCGAGCGCGCTGCGCACCGCGGTGTCGTCGTCGACGATCAGGATGAGCGACATGATACCCCGCAAGGCAGCTCAAGGACGAAGCGGGCGCCCTGCCCCGTTTTCGGTTCGAGGCGCAGTGTTCCTCCGTGTGCATCGGCGAGTTCTCGCGCGATCGCGAGGCCAAGACCGGTGCCGTCGGCACGTCCTGTGACGAAGGGGTCGAACAGCTGATCTTCAAGTTCAGGCGCCACACCGGGACCGTTATCGCTGACACTCAGGACGAGGTTCGCTCCCCGCAGCGCGGCTTCAATCTCGATCTGTCCGCCGGGCGGGGTGTGCCGCAGGGCATTGACCAGCAAGTTGTCGAGAACGCGGCCGACCATATCGGGGTCGAAGGAAGCGCGCTCGGGTTTACAGATCAGATTCAGCATGATGTTTGATGAACGCGCGGCTACGCTATGCGGATCGATGCTGTTTAAAAGAAAGCTGCGAACATCGAGATCGACGAGCCGCGGTTCTCGCCGTTGCGTCATGGCAAGCAACTCGCTGACCAGCCCATCGAGGCGCTGCACCTGGGCCAGCATCGCAGGAATCGCCTCTCGGCGGCGCTCGTCGCCACCCGCGAGGGCGTTCTCCCCTTGCAGTCGCAACGCGGCGATCGGGTTGCGGATCTCGTGCGCCACACCTGCCGCGACGCGGCCAAGCGCCGCCAGCCGCTCGGCAACCGTTACCCTAGCGGTAAGCCCGTCAGCTTCTTCCCGAGCGGCGCGCAACCGCAAGGCAGCCTCGTTCAATGCGTCGATGATGCGATCGAGCTCGCGCTCGCCCGTGCGCCGTAGCGTCGCGATAATCAAAGGGTCAGTCCCCGCAAGCGCCTCCTCGATGCGCCGGACATGGCGCGACCAGACCAGCAGGATGCGCATGATCCACAGCGACATCGCCAGCATCACGGCCAGCAGCAGTCCCACGCCCAGGCGCAGCTGATCAAAGGCCGGCGATAGAAACACCCGCGACATGGTCCACGCCGATAAGGCCGGGAGCGGACCGGGGAGTGGACACGCGGTCAGCAGCAGGGTTTGCGATGAGGCGCCGGATTGCCGTTCGACGGTCTGATCCTCGCGCTCCGCCTGCTCGTTGATCTCCTTGATCTGGCTGAGTTCGGCGGCGGGCACATCGGTTTTCGGGCCGGTGCCCTGATAGGTAGGGAAGGCGTAGGCGAGCGGTCCCGCCTGCCGCTGCCAGATCCCGCCTTCGACGCCGTTCTGCTGCGCCAGCGCCATGCCGACGGCGCCCGTCAGATCGCCTCGCAGGCGGTCGTCAATCGTGCCGGCGTCCGGTCCGGTCCAGCCCCGCACGTAGAACTCGTAGCGATCCTTTATCTGGTCGCAGGCATGCGCGGCCACCGCCTGCGCGCGCCCTACCTGGGCCGCCGTCGATTGCTCGTATAATTGCAGCAGCAGCCAGCCGACGGCCATACTGCCGCCCAGCGAAAGCAGCCACAAGGCCAGCAGCCGGGATCGCAGCGAATGCCCAGGCGCGCCTGATTGAGCCAGCGTCCAGCCCCACCCTGTCTCAGAAAGCGGGATACATCTGGCGCTTGATCCGCTCCAGCTGCGCGATCACATCGGGATCGGTAATCCTGGCGAACCGAGGCACGGACTTTCCCTGCCAGGCGGCGGGTTGATAAAACATCCGCAGCGGCCGCAGGTCGAACAGCCCGCCATGCCGGTAGGCATAGGCCGCCTCATAGAGAGGCCGATAGACCTGCATAAAGGCGTCGTCGGTAGGGCAGCCTTCCTCGGTGTGATGCCCGACGCCGTAGATGTAGTAGGCGTAGTTGTTCACCGGTCCGGTGGGATCATGCTTGAAGTGATAGTAAAAGCCGGGCTCAGGCAAGTCGGTCGGGGGTGGTATGTCGTACGCCATGTGTGTCGCCTCCGTTAACCCTGCGATGCCATCCACGATCCGGCCTTGGTGATTATATTTTCATGTCTCCGCTTCTTCTGCTGCAGGATATCCATCTGACCTTCGGGGCAGTCCCGTTGCTCGCGGGGGCTGGCCTGTCAGTTGCCGGCGGGGACCGCATCTGCCTGGTCGGGCGCAACGGTGCCGGGAAATCGACCCTGCTGCGCATCGCCGCTGGCGTTGTTCCGGTGGATTCAGGAGAGCGCTTCGTCCAGCCCGGCTGCAGCATCCAATACCTCTCGCAGGAGCCTGATCTCTCCGGGTTCGCCACCACGCTCGCCTATGTCGAGGCCGGGTTTGGCGACACTGAAGGGCGTCATCGTGCGCTCTATCTCCTCAAGGAGCTCGGCTTTTCCGGCGGCGAGGATCCCGCCTCCCTGTCGGGCGGCGAGGCACGTCGCGCCGCCTTGGCACGAGCCCTCGCGCCGTCGCCCGACATCCTGCTATTGGACGAGCCGACCAACCATCTCGACCTTCCCGGGATCGAGTGGCTGGAGCAGGAACTCGCCGGCATGCGCTCCGGCATTGTGGTGATCAGCCATGACCGCCGCCTGCTCGAACGCTTTTCCCGCGTCACCGTATGGCTCGACCGCGGTATAACCCGCGTGCTCGACGAGGGTTTCGCCGGCTTCGAGGCCAGGCGTGACGAAATCCTCAAGCAGGAAGAGGCCGAACAGCACAAACTCGGCCGCAAAATCGCGATGGAGGAAGATTGGCTGCGTTACGGCGTCACCGCACGCCGCACCCGCAACCAGCGCCGGCTGGCGGACCTGCACGCGCTGCGCCGCCGGCATCGCGAGCATCGCGGACCCACCGGGACCGCGCGCCTCGAAGCGGCGCAGGCCGAGTTGTCGGGCCGCCTCATCGTCGAGGCCAAGGGCATGTCCAAGTCGTTTGGCGATCGCCAAATCGTGCGGAACTTCTCGACACGGATCATGCGGGGCGACCGCGTCGCGATCGTCGGCGCGAACGGCGCCGGCAAGACGACATTGCTGAACCTGCTGACTGGCCGGCTTGAGCCCGATAACGGCGCGATCAGGCTGGGGACAAATCTCGCCAGCGTCCTCCTGGATCAGCGGCGCGAAAGCCTCGATCCCGAACAAACCTTGGCGGCGACGCTCGCGGGCAGCGGCGATGCCGTGCGCGTAGGCGATCAGAGCCGCCATGTCATCGGTTATATGAAGGATTTTCTGTTTCGCCCGGAACAGGCGCGCAGCCCGGTCGGCATGCTGTCTGGCGGCGAGCGTGCCCGACTGACACTGGCCCGCGCCTTCGCGACACCGTCGAACCTGCTGATACTCGATGAGCCGACCAACGATCTCGATCTCGAAACGCTCGACCTGCTGCAGGAAAAGCTCGCCGATTATGCGGGCACCGTGCTGCTGGTCAGTCATGATCGCGATTTCCTCGACCGTGTCGCGACCTCCGTCATCGCGAGCGAAGGCAACGGCCGCTGGGTCGAGTACGCCGGCGGCTATACCGACATGCTGGCGCAGCGCGGTGACGCCGGGCGCGATGTGCCGCCTCCCTCCCCTGCGGGCGTCAAACGACCGCCCGCCGCGAAAAAGCCCGAGAGCGCCGCCGAACGGCCGCGCCGCCTATCCTTCAACGACCAGCGTGCCCTGGACCAGCTGCCGCAGCAGATCGCGACGCTGGAGCAGCGCTTTGCCGAGTTGAACGCAGTGCTCGGTGACCCCGATCTATATCGCAAGGACGCCGCGCGGTTTGCCAAGACAACGGAAGCGCTGGCCACCGCGCGCGCCGAATTGGCGGCGGCGGAAGAGCGCTGGATGGAACTGGAGATATTGCGGGAGGCACTCGCCAAGGGCTGAGCGGCGCCTTCAATTCAGTAGCGGCCGCCGAGCTTGCTGTGGTCCCAGGTGAACATCTTGTGCGGGATAATCTTGAGCACGACGCGCTTGGGAACGCTGCGCTCCGAGCCAGTGGGACGCGACGTTGTGCGCCCTTCGACGAGCCAGGAGAAGATCTCGTTCACTCGTTGAGGCTCGTCGACGACCTCGCAATCGCCGCGCACCATTATCCCTTTCAGTTCGGCATAGGAGCCGCCGGTCTCGACCATGATGCCGACCTTCGGGTTGCGCCGGATGTTCAGCACCTTCTGCGCCTTGCCGTATGAGGTCATGTAGTAGGCGCCGTCGCGGTGGTGAAAGGTCATCGCGACGACATGCGGAAACCCGTCCTTGTCGACGGTGGCGAGCGCGCATTTGCGGGTGGTGCGCAGAAATTCGGCCTGCTCCTCAGGCGTCAGGCGGATGTCGGGGCGCTCTGCCATGTGATCTCCCTCTTTCCCGGCCACTCATCGAACACGATGCCGAGTTCCCTAAACCGCTTGTGCACGCGGCGATTGAACTCGCGCTGGACGCTCCAGCGGCCGCTATCCGTACAGGAAATCGTGCCGCTCAGCGTTACCCCCGAAGCCTTCACCGCATCGACCCACAGGCCAAGATCGCCGAGCATCGCCGAGGCATAGGCGTCTTCGGTCTTCATGCCGGCGGCAATGTCACGCAGCACATCGGCGGCGCGATCGGCATCTTCGTCAACCGAAATGGTAACCGACACGGCGGCGTTGCCAAGCCCGCGATTGCTGTTGGTGATGCTGGTCACGGCGCTGAACGGAATGATGTGCACCGCACCATCACCGCCGCGCAGCCAGATGTTGCGTACCGACAGCCGCTCGACATTGCCGGAGAGGCTGGCGACGGTCACGGAATCGCCGATCTGAATCGCATTTTCGAACAGCACGAACATGCCGGTGATCACATCCTGCACCAGCTTTTGCGAACCGAACCCGACCGCCACGCCGACGATACCGGCACCGGCCAGCAGCGGTGCGATATTGACGCCGATCTCACTCAATGCGGTCAACCCGACGATAACAACGATCGTTGTCAGCAACGCCGCGCGCAGGATCGGCAGCAGTGTACGCAGTCGCGCTGAATGACTGGCAGGTCCGGCCGCGCTGAGCCGCGCCAGGCGACGCTCCATCGCACTGTTGGCCAATTCCCAAACGACAATCGCGGCGATGACGGCGATTGTCACGGTCACCGCCGCCGACATCAGGTTCGCCCCGACCCGGCCCTGCTCGAACCAGTAGAGGGTGCGGAAGCCCCAGAATTCGAGCAACCCGAGGAGCGTCCCCAGCACCACCGCGATCGTGACAATAAGATGCGCCAGCGCCTGATAGCGCGCCGCGCGCAGGCTCGCGGCAGCGGGCGACTCGCCGCCTTCGGATAGACGCGCTACCCGGTCAAGCGTCCCCAGCAGCACAATCGCGACGATCCGTGCCGCAACCACAATGAGGACGCTGCCGATTAGCACGCGCAAGCCCCCGAGACCCTCCTGGATGCCGGCTGCCGCCAGTATCCAGCCCGCGGCGATGGCTAACAGGGCGAGGAGATGCCAGCTGCCGGCGAGGCAGTTGCGCCAGCGGACGATGCCGCCCTCGGCATCGGGCGGCGCGCGCAGCCGCTGCGCGACACTCGTACGGCATCGCAGGACCAGCACGGCGAGCAACCCGGCGACAATCAGGGCGACAAGACGGACCAGCGTGTCGTAGGCGTCCTCGAACAAACCAAACAGCAAGGCCAAATTGGCCATCACGCCGCCGGTGACGCCGACGATCACGATCGCGCGCAGCCAGGCGATCAGGTACTCGGCGCCGGCATCGTCGGTTTGCAGAAGCCGCAAGCGGCCAAGCGCCGGCGATACCAGCATCCGCGCGATCGCCATCACGGCGCGCGCCACGGCATAGCCGTTGATGACGACGGCGATGACAGCCCTGGTCAACGGCGCCGGAACCGCTGCCGACATCAGCATCGCCGAACCCCAGAACACGCCCACCGGGATCAGCTCCAGCACCAGCCGCATCAGGGCGAAAGGCAGACGCTTCAAGAGGTGCCAGGCGGTTGCCCGGCGCGAGCGCACGATCGGGGTATCGCCGTCCGTCGTCTCGCCGTTTGGCGCGTGCGTCGCGAGCGCGTTGATCGGCCGGCGCATCGCAAGCCGCAGCAGCCACCCAAGCAGCAACGCGCCCCCAGCCACCAGAACCGATTGCCAGATCGCGTCGACGACGGCGGTGCGCTGTTCCGGGTCGTTCGCGATGCTGCGAATCCAGATCCACAGCAGCGGCGCACTGGTGACGGTGCGGCCGGTGGCGGCGAATTCGTGTGCGATCAGGGCCGGCCAGTGCGAGGCTTGCGCCAAAAGCTGGGCACCCAGGCTATCAGGCGCCAGCGACACCGTTCCCGGTTTTGCTGGCTCCGTTTCAGGTGGCGGCGTTGGTGGCGGCGGCGCTTTGTCCGCTTCGGCCGGTTTTTCGCTTGCCGGCGCGGTTTTGCTCAGCGCATTGAGGGTATCGATCAGCTGCGACCGCTTCTGCGGGTCCTGCAGCGTCTCGGCCAGGCGATGCGCCTCCGATGGAGTCAGAGCGGTATTGTCGGCCGGAGCGCCGGTCAATGCTCCGGTTGCGTGCTGTGCCCTGGCTGCCGGCGCGCCGAGCCCCACCACTCCAGGCAGCAGCGCAAGCATCAGCAGCATCCGCAACCATGAAGACGCTTTTCCCCCGCTCATGTCTGTCGGCAACGTTCGAAGGCCCCCGCAGTTGTCCCGCCCGCGACAACCGGCCGCGAGCGGTGTTGTCTGCGGTATGCACGATACAAACCTAGGTAGCGATGCCGCGATTATCGAGACCGATGTCCCGGCACGCCTGGATCGCCTGCCCTGGACCCGGTTTCACACGTTGGTTGTGGTAGGGCTGGGGATCACCTGGATCCTCGATGGGCTCGAGGTCACGATCGCCGGATCGATCGCCGGCGCCCTCGAACAGAGCCCGGTGCTGCATTTCAGCGATGCGGAAGTCGGGATGGTGGCGAGTGCCTACCTGATCGGCGCGGTCATCGGCGCGCTGTCGTTCGGTTACGCGACTGACCGGTTGGGCCGTAAAAAGCTCTTCATCCTCACTCTCGCGCTCTATCTCATCGCCACCGCCGCGACAGCCTTTTCCTGGGATTTCTGGAGCTTTGCCGTGTTCCGCTTTCTGACCGGCGCGGGCATCGGCGGCGAGTACGCGGCGGTCAACTCTGCCATCCAGGAGCTGATCCCCGCCCGGTATCGTGGCCGTACCGATCTCGCGATCAATGGCAGCTTCTGGTTTGGCGCGGCGCTCGGGGCTCTCGGCGCGGTAACCCTGCTAGCGCCGGGGCGGTTGCCTGCCGACCTGGGTTGGCGCTTTGCCTTTGGCATCGGCGCGGTGCTGGGGCTTGGCATCATCGGGTTGCGGCGCTACATCCCGGAAAGCCCGCGCTGGTTGATGCTGCACGCCCGCAATGACGAGGCCGAACAGGTCGTCAGTGAGATCGAGGATCGCGTGCGGCAGGCCGAGCACGGCGCTCCGCTTCCCCAAGTCGATGGAAAAAAGATGCGGCTGACGGCGCACAAGCACACGCCGATCCTGCGCATGGTGCGGGCCATCGCCACCCAATACCCGAGACGCGTGGTACTCGGGCTGGCGCTGATGTCGGCTCAGGCATTTTTCTACAACGCGATCTTCTTCTCCTACGCGCTGGTGCTGACCCACTTCTACCAGGTGCCGTCGTCCTCAATCGGCTGGTACATGCTGCCCTTTGCGCTGGGGAATTTCGCCGGCCCTCTGCTCCTTGGGCGGCTGTTCGACACGCTTGGCCGCAAGCCGATGATCACTTTCACCTATGGCATCTCCGGTATCTTGCTGGCGATCGTCGGCTATCTGTTCGACCAGAACATGGTCAGCGCGACGACGCTTACGGTGTGCTGGAGCGGCATCTTCTTTTTCGCCTCAGCCGCCGCCAGCGCCGCCTACCTGACTGTGAGCGAAAGCTTCCCGTTGGAAACACGCGCCCTGGCGATCGCGGTGTTCTATGCATTCGGCACCTTGCTCGGCGGTGTCGCCTCGCCATGGCTGTTTGGCAAACTCATCGCCAGTGGCCAGCGCGGTGATGTGTTCATCGGCTACCTGCTCGGCGCAGGGCTCATGGTCGGAGCCGCGATCCTCGAACTGGCGATCGGCATCAAGGCCGAGGGGCGGCCACTTGAAGACGTCGCCAAGCCGCTCTCGATGGCCGATTAAGCCGCGCCCATATCAGCATCATGCAGGAACGCGTCGAGGATTGGCTGCGCCTGACGCCGGCCGGGCTGTACTGCGTGCCGGGCGATTTCCATATCGACCCCGTCGCGCCGGTCGGCCGCGCCGTCATCACCCACGGCCATGGCGACCACGCCCGGCCTGGCAGCGGCGCCGTGCTCGCGACACCGGAAACCCTGGCGATTATGCAGCAGCGTTTTGGCGAGATGGCGGGCGGTACCCTGCAACCCACGCGCTACGGCGAGACACTCGCGCTTGGCGAGCTATCGCTCACCCTGGCGCCAGCCGGCCATGTGCTCGGCAGCGCCCAGGCGGTCATCGAATATGGAGGCAGCCGGGTTGTCGTATCGGGCGATTACAAACGCCGGCCCGACCCAACCTGCACTCCGTTCGAGCCGCAGCGCTGCGACGTCTTTATCACCGAGGCGACATTTGGCCTGCCGGTATTCCGGCATCCGCCGGACACACACGAAATCGAGAAATTGCTGCACTCGGTGCGGCTGTTTCCCGAACGCTGCCACCTCGTCGGCGTCAATGCGCTCGGCAAATGCCAGCGGCTGATCGCGCTGTTGCGCTCGGCAGGGTATGACGAACCGATCTTCATGCATGGCGCTTTGATCGCGCTCACCGACCTGTATCGGCGCCTTGGGGTCGAGCTCGGCTCGACCTTGCCCTGTACCGACCTGAAGCCGGACGCCTTCAAGGGGCGCATCGTACTGGCGCCACCCAGCGCACTCGGTGACCGCTGGACCCGCCGTCTGCCGGAACCGGTCGCGGCGCTGGCCTCCGGCTGGATGCGCGTCAAGCAGCGCGCCAAGGCACGCGGCGTCGAACTGCCCCTGGTGATATCCGACCACGCCGATTGGAGTGAGCTCACCGCAACACTCGATGACGTCCAGGCTGGGGAAATCTGGGTCACCCATGGGCGCGAGGAGGCGCTGGTGCACTACGCCACGACGCGCGGGCTGCGCGCTCGCGCCCTGGCCTTGGCCGGATTTGGCGACGAGGAGGAAGAATGACCCCTCGTCGCCGCCTCTCCGCTTTATCGCGCCCGGGCACCCGCCTGGCGGGCCGCGGCGGCGGAACCCGCCGCCATGCGGTCCGTGACCTTGTCGGGGCTGGTGAAGGCGAGATATTCGGCGGCGTAATCGGGCGGCAGGACCTCGATCATCGTCTCGTTCTCGACCCAGACTTCGAGCACGTGGAACGGGCCGCGATTACAGCGATAGCACTCCCAGCCGGCCTCGCGGGCGATGGTCTCGACCGTGCCGATCTCGGTGCCGACGCTAACCGCACAATGCGTCGCGCCAAAGCCGCGCGGCCGTTCATGTTTGACAAAAGCACCGCCCACTTCGCCGTTCGGCTCCAGCTCGGTGCCAGCCGGATACACCTCGATGCCCGAGCCATGATTG